>Ga0302326_10024291_pt1 | contig 12324 bp, 11 predicted proteins | sample Palsa_T0_3_FD_202264 | JGI IMG/M metagenome (GOLD analysis project Ga0302326, IMG submission 202264) | Peat permafrost microbial communities from Stordalen Mire near Abisko, Sweden - Palsa_T0_3 | ecosystem: Environmental > Terrestrial > Soil > Palsa > Peat permafrost | place: Sweden: Abisko...
GTCCGACCCGTGGACGGCGCGGATGCTCATCGCGGACCGGTTCGCCGATCGCCGGGTGTTCCTCGTCGGCGAGAGCGCGCACGTCAACCCGCCCTGGGGCGGCCACGGATTCAACGCCTGCGTTGGCGACGCGGTCAACATCGCCTGGAAGATCGCCGCCGTCGAGCAGGGCTGGGCGTCCGCGCGCCTGCTGGACAGCTACGAGGCGGAGCGGCGCGGCGTGATCGAGCAGACCGTCGCGAGCGCGGAAGCCAACATGCGCAGCCTCGCCGGTGACCTGCTGCCGGACGCCCAGGCCGTTCAGCGGGCGAAGCGGGCCGAGTTCCACAGCCTCGGGCTCGTGCTCGGCTATTCCTACGCGGGGTCACCGGTCGTCCAGCCGGTCGGGGGACGTCCCGCCGGCGGCAGCCGGCCGGGCCAGGCCGGCTCTGCCCGGCACGCTGGCTCTGCCCGGCAGGCCGGCTCGATCGACCAGGCCGGCTCGATCGACCAGGCCGGCTCTGCCCGGCAGGCCGGCTCGACCGAGCAGGCCGACTCGACGATCTACACGCCGACGACGGAGCCGGGAGCGCGGCTCCCGCACCAGTGGCTGCCCGACGGCTCCTCCCTGTACGACCGGCTCGGAACCGGGTTCACGCTCGTCGGGGGAGTCCGCGACGGCGGCCCGGGCGTCGCCAGCCTCGCGGACCGCGCGCGCCGCCGCGGGATCCCGCTGTCGCTGGTCGAGCCGCCGCCGCGATCCGGCCTGCGGCGGGACGAGTTCCTGCTTGTCCGCCCTGACCAGCACATTGCCTGGCGGGCCGGCGACGCGGCGGACATCGACATCGACCTGGCCGCCGGGTTCCCCGGCCGCGCGACGCTGACCGCAACGAGCTAGGAGGCATCCATGAGCCTGCACGGACTGCTATCGGTCACGATGGGCGTGCCGAACGTGGCGGAGACGGCGGCCTATTACGCCGACTTCGGCCTGGCCCAGGAAGCCGGCGGCTGGCTCAGCACGAGGGACGCCGGGCGGCAGCTGCGCATCGTGTACGCACCGACCCGGCGCCTGATCGAGATGCGGGTCGGCGTCGACGACTCCGACGACGTAGCACGCGCCGCGGCAAGCCTCGCCGCCCTCGGGCTGCCGCCGGCCAGGCACGGCACGAGCCTGGCGGCGATCGAGCCGGTGACCGGGACGCGCGTCTTCCTCGACGTCGCGCCGCGGCTGCAGCAGGATCCGCTGGCCGCCTGCCTTTATAACGGGCCCGGGCGGCCAGACCGCCAGGGCAGCCGCGCGCCGGGATTCATGCGGACCGACCGGGTACGTCCGCGCAAGCTGGGCCATGCCGTCCTCGGCAGCGTGGATTACGCCGCGACGACGTCGTTCTTTGTCGACGGCCTCGGCTTCAAGGTCAGCGACCGGATCAAGGGCGTCGGCGCGTTTATGCGCTGCTCCACCGACCACCACAACGTGCTGGTCCTTGCCGCGCCGGTGAACTTCCTGCATCACACGTCGTGGCAGGTCGACGATGTCGACGACGTCGGGCGCGGCGCCTTCGCGATGCTGGAGGGACGGCCGGAACGGCACATCTGGGGACTCGGCCGTCACTACGCGGGATCGAACTTCTTCTGGTACCTCAAGGATCCGGCTGGCAATTTCTCCGAGTACTACTCGGACATGGACTGCATCGTTGACGACCAGTTGTGGACGCCCGAGGATCTCGAGGGCGCACGCGGGCTCTTCGCCTGGGGCCCGCCGCCGCCGCCCTCGTTCCTGCACCCTGATGACCTGGCCGCGATGATGACCGGCGCTCACGCTGCCGGATAACGCGGTAGTCCGGGTCCGGGCATCCTGCCGCTCTGCCGCCGCCAGGGCCGTGCCTGACGGATTGGGCTGATTTCGCCGACCGGCGACGGCGGCTTTCTGCCGCTGGTTAAATCGAATCGTGCGACCCTGGCAGGTAATTTCGCGCGGCCGACCGTGGAACCGGTCCCTGGCGCGCGGCGTTGTCGCGGTGATTGCGCCGGCCGTGGTTGGGCCGGCCGTGGCCGTACTCGCCGTGGCCGTACTCGCCGTGGCCGTGCTCGCCGCGGGGCCGGCCGCCGCCATGGTGGCACCGGGCGCGGCCCCGGCATCCGGCTGGGCGCGGTATGCGGCGGAGCCGCGGGCTAATGTCAGGGGCGCGGACCTGGTGGACGCCAGCACCGGCGCCCAGCTATGGGCCAAGGATGCCGGCGTGCCGCGGCCGATGGGCAGCATCACCAAGGTGATGACCGCCCTGGTCGTGCTGCAGGCCGGCGACCTGAGCAGGGAGATCCCGGTCACCAGGGACGCCATCCGGTACGTCCGCAGGAAAGGCGCGAGCAGCGCGGGCCTGATACGCGGGGACGTGCTGACGACGCGCCAGCTCCTTGAGGCGATGCTGCTTCCGTCCGGCTGCGATGCCGCCTACCTGCTGGCTACTGCCTACGGTCCCGGCCGGCCCGCGTTCATCGCGAAGATGAACGCGATGGCGCAGGCACTGGGCATGACGTCCACTCATTTCACCAGCTTCGACGGCATGCCGTACCCCACGGAGCACTCCACCTATTCCACGCCGGCCGACCTCGTCCGGCTCGGCGAGCAGGCGATGCGCAATCCGCTGTTCCGGCGCATCGTCGCCCAGCGCAGCTATCTGCTGCGCGCCACGGCCGTGCATCACGCTTACCTGTGGTACACGACCAACGGCCTGCTCGGTTCCTATCGCGGCGTCATCGGGATCAAGACGGGTGACACCAAGGCCGCGGGCGACTGCTTCCTGTTCGAGGCGCGCCGCGGCGGGAGCACCCTGATCGGGGTTGTCCTGCATGCGAACCCCAGCAGCAACCCGGCCTCGTTCTTCACCGCAGCCAGGCACCTGCTGACCTGGGGCTTCGGCCAGATCTAGGCTGCTGCCGCGTCGCTGCTCCCGGGCCGCCGTTTCCGGGCCGCCGTTTCCGGGCCGCGAGGAGGCCGCTCGTCTGCCGCCGCGGTCTTTTCACTGCCGCCCGCTCGCAGCGAGGATCCGGAGGCTGGGCGGGGCGCCGGGCAGGACAGCGACCGGGTCGGCGTAGTGGCCGGCCAGCCTTGCCTGGTCGGTGACCAGGAGGCCGGCGACGCCGATCGCGACGGCGGCGAGTTCCTCGCTCATCTGGTGCTCGATGCCCGCTCCGGCGGCGATGTCCCACTGATGGATCAGGGCGTCGAACAGGTTGATCCCTGCTGCGGTCGCGCCGTCGAACGAGCCGAACGGCAGTACGCAGACGGCGGTCAGCGCCCCGGGATGATCCTGCCAGCAGCGCGCTGCAGCCTCGGCGAGCTGACGGAATCTCGTTGCGGGCCGCGTCCCGACCAGGTCGCCGGGCAGCTGGCGGACCGGGCCGGGATCCCCGGCGGCGAAGCGGCCGAACTTCTCCGTCACGGCCGCCAGGTGATTGACGACATCGAGCACGTTCCAGCCGCGGCACGGAGTTGGCCTCGTGAGCGACCGCTGCGGCACGCGGTCGACAAGCGCGGCGGCGCCGGAGAGCGCGTCGGCCAGCTGGCCGACGATCTGGGGGCACAGGTGCGCGCTACGGACAATCTCCACGATGCCGCCAGTCTGCCGGAACCTGGCGGCAATCAGGGTCGGCCTGGCGATCAGGTCAGCCTGGTGGTGATTCAGGGCCAGTCGGCGGTGACGAGCTGCGTGGCGTCGCCGCCGGGATGGGCTGGCTGGCGCTGATCGCCCGGCCGGACTCCCGCTGGCAGAGCTTCCCGGCGTCGAGCGCGACACCGCCCAGGCGCTCCTTGAGGCTGCCCACCAAGGCTGCCCCTACAGCCGGGCGACCCGCGGCGACATCCGCGCCGAGCTCACTCTCGTCGACAGCGAGGACTGACGCTGGCTCGCCCCGGGCGTAGCGCATCCGGCAGGCCGGTTACCCGCCCGCATCCGGAATCCGGCAGGCCGGGCCGCCCACAGCCGGCACCCGGCACAGCGGGTACCCGCCCAATATGCATCTGGGCGGTCAGACGCGGGGTGGCTCAGTCCCGTTAGATGCCGTCGAAACGACATTTGGGCGGGTTAGAACCCGTAGAAACGTTGTTTCAACGGGTTCGCCAGGGTGGCTGCATCGCAAGGTCGTGGCCGGCGGCGGCTGTTCGCGGCGGCGGCTGTTCCCGACGGTAGCGGTCGCCATCAGGTTGCGCCGGGCTGGCGGTCGATTCTGATCCAGAACCGGTCCTTGCCCTGTCTCCGGCCGTCAGGCACGCCGCCGTTCGACAGGATCACCCTGCGCGATGGCTCATTGCTGAGGTCGCAGGTCAGCAGCACCTCGCCGATGCCGAGGCGGCGGCACTCCGCCAGCCCGGCCGCCAGCATCCGTGTTGCATGGCCCTGCCGCCGCCACGGGGCTACCACGTGATACCCGACATGGCCCCCGGTCTCGGCCAGTTCGGGTGTCAGCCGGTGCCGCACGACGAGCGTCCCCAGGTAGTACTCGCCAGAGACGTACCAGAAGATCGTGGATGGCACTCCCCACCGTGTTCGCACCCCGCGGCGTACGGCGACGAAGTCGGCGAAGTTCTCGCTGGCCGGTCCCAGCCAGTCCGTCGGCGTTCCCATGAGCAGGCAGTCCGCCTGCTCGCCCACCAGGTAGGACGTCCGTACCGTCACCGTCGGCCAGATCAGGCGCGGAGCATCAGCCAGATGGATCACACCCTGATTCTTCATGACGATTGCGACGAGCGCGTCTCCTTATCGACGAGCTGGCCGGCCCGTGAAGCTGGTCAGGGACGAGTCTGGCTGGGACCGACTGCCGGTCACTGGCGCTCAAGGTTGGCTGATGGTCCAGCGGAGCTCAATTCTGCGACCTCCGATTGCCGTTGGGCCGTGGTCCGCTGCGAGCCGTCCGGTGTCGCCGGGGGTGCCATCATGAGCATGATGTGCTCGACGGCTGAACGGGCAGGGAGCGAATTGCCGCGATGGCGATAGTGAGCGGCCAGGCCGATCTCTACGATGAGGACGCGGAATGAGCGGTGATGCGCCGGGCGTGAACGGCGCCGCGCCTGGCGTGGACCGGTACCGCGGTCCGGAATACCGGCGACTGCTGGCCGCCGCCCGCAAGTCCCTGGAGCGGACCGGGGGTGCGTTGGCCGGGCGGCCTAGCTGATGAGCGCCACCGACTACCTGGCCGGGGCCCAGACAGCCGCCCCCTGTGTCCCGCTCACCGGAGACCCCGCGGCGACCCCCTGGGACCCCGGGTTGCGCGAGACGATCCACGAGACCGGACGAGCCGTCTATGAAGAGACTGTCACCGACCATCTCCTCGCGGATCTTGCTGACGACATCAAGCCCGCAGGCACCCCGTAACTTCGGGTTATGCATCATGGCATCATGATGAAGTGAAGTTATACTTCTGGCATGCGCACTACCCTCGACATCCCTGATGATCTTCACGCTCAGGCGGTCGCGATCGCCAGAGATACCCATCAGTCGTTGAGCCAGACCGTCGCCGGGCTTATCCGCCGGGGACTCGGCTCGGGCAAGCCTGGTGAGATAGCGAGAAGTACTCGCACTGGCCTGCCCGTCGCGCACCTTGGCAGGACAATCACCAGCGAGGATGCACGGCGGCTGGAGGACGACGATCAGTGACCGTCTTGCTCGACGCGAACGTGCTCATCGCTCTGCTCATCGACGATCACGTCCACCATGCGGCCGCTGAGAACTGGTTTGTCGGCCTCAGCGGAAACTTCGCGACCTGCCCCATCACCCAAGGCAGCCTCATGCGCCTGCTCATCCGCGAAGGCCAGTCGGCCGCCACCGCGCAAGCAGTTCTCAACGGGGCCACCGCCGACACGCGGCACGAGTTCTGGCCCGACGATGTCGGGTACACCGACGTTCCCATTCAGGGGATAATCGGCCATCGCCAGATGACCGATGCCTACCTTGCCCAGCTCGCCCGGGCCCGCGGTTCCCGGCTCGCCACGTTCGACCAGGCGATGGCCAGGCTGCACGATGACGTGGTCGACCTGGTCCCGGACAGCTGACGGCTGTCGCCTTGATCTGAGTTCGCAAATGCCGCACGGCCCGAAGCGTGCCGAGCCTGGCGGGGGCTCGACGGCCTCCCGGGTATCCGACCAACCGGGCCGCTGAGCACAGTAAATCAGTGAGTTCGCGGCGCTGTAGTGCTGGCTATAGAGGTCAGTCATCCCGCACAAGGTACTCATTGCGCGCTCGTCAAGCATCCCGATTTTGGGCCGCGTCGCGGCCCTCACCACCGCAACGATGGTGCCGATCAGCGGTCATATGCCGCGGTGAGGTGAGCGCGGACCTGCTCAGCCTCGGGCGCATCGAGATCCGAGTACAGAGCGAGGGCTTCCTGCCAGTGGCGGACCGTCCCGCCGGGGTCGTCCGCCGCGTGGTAACAGCGGGCGAGGCCGTCGTGGGCACGAGCTTGCTCGTATTTGTCGCCGATCTGGCCGGTCAGGACGAGCGCGGCGGCGTGCTGCGCGCGGGCGTCGCCGGGCTGGCCGGTGGCGAGAAGAAGCTCACCTAGGCCGTTAAGTGCCTCGGCCTCCCCGGCCCTGTCGCTGGTTTCGCGAAACAGGGTCAGGGCCTGGCGGAGATGGCCTGCAGCATGCTGGTAGCGCTGCCATCGCAGTTCGGCGGTGCCCAGGTTACTGAGGGCATGTGCTTCGCCGTTCCGGTTGCCCGTTTCGCGGAATACGGCCAGGGCCTGGCGATGATGGCCGACGGCCTGCTGATAGCGGCCCAGCTGCAGATCGACCAGGCCCAGGTTGGTGAGCACCGGGGCCTGGCTGAGGCGATCACCGGCTGCCTGGCACACAGCCAGAGATTGCAGGAGGCACTCCGAAGCCTGCCGGTCGCCGATGTCACGGTACATAGCGGCACCCAGCTGGAGGCCGCCGCGACCCCGCTCGTGATTGCCTTGGCGCAGGTCCACCAGTCCGAGGTCAACCAGCGCGCGGGCTTGCCCGCCGCGGTCGCCTGCCTGCTGGCAAAGCCGCAGGGCCTGATGGAGGTGGCCCGCGGCCTGAGCGAAGAGGCCCTGCCGCAGATACGCAACCCCCAGGCACGTCAGCGCCTCTGCCTCGGCGGCGCGGTCACCGATCAGCGTCGCAGCTCGGCAGGCGTGGCTGTGGATAGTGACAGCCTCCGACATGTGGCCGCCGACATCAAGGTAACGGAACACGGTAGCGGCCATGCGGGTGGCGTGGCCGGGCCAGCCCGCCGCGGCGGCGTGCGAAGCAGCGGCGACGTAGTTTGCTCGCTCGGCCTCCAGCCACGCCCGCGCGGTTTCGCGGTCATCGGTAGCCGGCAAGGCGAGGGTGGCGGGCCGGGGCATGCTGGACGGTCCGCTGGCTTCAACGGGGAACAGGGTGGTCATCGCAGCGGCGGAGGTATGCAGGTAGTAGTCGAACAGGCGGGTCAGCGCGGGGCGGCGCTCGTCCTTCCTGCGGTTGGCGGCGGCCAGCCCCCGGCCGTAGGCGCGGAGCAGATCATGCATGACATACCGCCCATGCCCAGTGGACTGGAGCAGATGCGCGCGGGACAGCTGGTCGACGAGCTGGCCTGCCCGGTCAACGGTGGTGCCGATGAGCGCGGCAGCAGCGTAGCGGTCAAGATCAGCGCCAGTGTGCATGCTGAGCAGCCGGAATGCGCGCGCGGCAGCGGAATCCAGGTGCCGGTAGGACCACGAGAACACCGCCCGTACCGCCGTCCGCGGATCCCCGCCGGCGTCCAGCAGGTCCAGCCGCTGCTGCTGGTCAGCTAGCTCGTCAGCCAGCTCGGCCAGGCTGGCGACCGGGCGGGCAGCGGCAAGCTCAGCAGCGACCCGCAGCGCCAGCGGAAGCCGCGCGCACCGTGCCGCCAGCGTGTCAGCCGCATCGGGATCGGCGTCTACCCGCGAGCCGATCAGCGTCCGCAGGAGCCCGACCGCTTCCGCTGGCGGGAGCAGGCCCAGGTCCAGCCGTGCGGCGCCATCCCGGGCCACCAGGCCGGCCAGCGCGTCACGGCTGGTCACCACAGCAACGCACCCAGGGCTGCCCGGTAGCAGTGGCCGGACCTGGTCCACTTGCCCGGCGTTGTCCAGTACCACCAGCATCCGCCGCCCAGCGACAAGGGTTCGGTACCGGGCCGCGCGCTCCTCCGCCTCCGGCGGAATGTCATGCCCTGGCACGCCCAGCGCGCGCAGGAAGCCGGCCAGCGCTTCTGCGGCCGGCACCGGCTCATCTGGGTCGTAGCCGCGCAGGTTTACGTAGAGCTGCCCGTCCGGGAACCGGTCGGCCACCTGGTGAGCCCAGTGCACCGCCAGCGCCGTCTTGCCGATGCCCGCGGTCCCGCCGATGGCCGAGATGACCACGGCCCCGCCCGGGGCGCCGACATCGGCAAGCAATCCGGTCAGCACGCCAAGCTCGTCGTCGCGGCCGGCGAAATGGCGCGGGCCAGCCGGCAGCTGATGCGGCGCTGCCCGCGCCGGCTTCCCCTCGCGGAGCCTCCCGCCCGGGCCTGCGGCCAGCCGACCGGAATCGGCGGGCGCGCCGTCCAGCAGGAGCTTCGGATCGGCGGCCAGGATGCGCTGATGGAGTTCCCGAAGTTCCGGCCCGGGCTCCACGCCGAGTTCGTCCACCACGCCGCGGCGGATGCCGTGATAAGCGACCAGCGCCTCGGCCTGCCGCCCGCACCGGTACAAGGCGAGGATCAGCTGCGCGTGAAAACGCTCGCGCAGCGGGTGCTCCCTGGCCAGCGCCTGGAGTTCTGTCACCAGCTCGCCGTGCCGGCCCAGGTGCAACCCGGCCTCCAGCCGCCCCTCGGTGGCCTGCAGCCACAGCGACTCCATCGTCGGCACGTGCTCGTCCCGCAGCACCCGCGAAGGGACGTCCGCCAGCGGAGTCCCGCGCCAGAGCGCCAGGGCGTCGTCCAGGGCATCGGATGCCTGCTGCCACGCGCCGGCCCGCGCTGCTGCGCTGCCGTCGCGGCATAGCGCGGTGAACGCCAGCAGATCCACCTGGTCATCGCCGGCATCGAGCAGGTAACCGGAGGAGCAGGTGACGATTCGGCCGCCGGCCGGGCCGAGCGCCCGCCGCAGCCGGCATACATAATTGCGCACGGCCACCCGCGCCTGCGCAGGCGGAGAGTCGTCCCAGATGGCCCGGGCCAGTTCCTCAGGCGACACCACGTGCCTGGCTCGAACCGTGAGTGCCGCCAGCACCACCCGCTGCCTGGCTGCTGGAATTCCGAGCGCGACATGGCCAGACCGCACGTACAACGGGCCAAGCACTCCGAACTCCGCCTGCATGGCCAAGGACCTCCGGGCTGATCATCTCACGGCTCCACCCGCTGCCACCTGTGCAGCAACCCGGCCGTTACCGGGGCGATACGCCCCTCATCGAGCCTGGTGTTCCTGGGACATCGAACTCGATCTAGGACAATTCAACCGACGCTGGCCGTACCCGCGGCGAGAGCGCAGCCCGGCGCGGTTGGCGTTGTCGGCGAGATGGAGGCGGGCATGGAGCTTCGCCAGCTTCGCTATTTCGTGACCTTGGCTGAGGAGCTGCATTTCGGCCGGGCAGCTGACCGGGAGCACATCGTGCAGTCGGCCCTGAGTCAGCAGCTTCAGCGGCTCGAGCGGCAGCTGGAGGTACGCCTGCTGGACCGCAGCACGCACCATGTCAGCCTGACCGCGGCAGGAGCTGCGTTCCTGATCGAGGCCCGCCAGATCCTCGCGCACGTGGGCCGGGCGGAGGGAGTCGCGCGTAGCGAGCGCGGGCTGTCTCCCGCCCTGCGGGCCGGAATCATCGACGCTAGCTATGACTCCATGCCCCGGATTCTGCAGGAAGTCCAAGCCAGAAACCCGGATCTGGTGATCCACCAGGTCGAGGCCGGCGTGCCCTGGCAATACCAGCACCTCGCCGACGGCCGCCTGGACGTGGGCATCGGGCGGGCCGTGCACGCGCCGCCAGGAGTGGCGTCTGAGCTGTTCCGCCAGGACCTGCTCGGGGTACTGATCCCCGGCGGTCACCCGTTCACTGCGCTGAACGCCGTGCCGGTCGTCGCCCTGGCCGGGGAACCCCTGCTGCTCGCCAAAGACTTGCAGGCCCCGGAGTTCAATCAGTTCGTGGTGGAGATGTGCAGGTCGGCGGGCTTCACGCCGACTGTGTACGGCGGCACCGTGGAGAGCGTCCGCGCTGCCGCCGACCTCGTCCTGCAGGGCCGCTGCCTGTGCTGCGTGCCCGCCTCGTGCATTCCCGCGCTGCCCGGGGCATTCTGGCGTCCGCTGACCGAGCCTGCCTGCTGGTACCCATGGTCGATTCTGTGGCGGGCTGCCGACAACTCCGAGCACGTACGCGCCGTGATCACCTGCGCGCGGCAGATGTCGCGGCGGCTGGGCTGGATGGCAGTCTCCACCCGAGTCGGGGGCTGGCCGGTCGGCATCTCTCGCAGCTTCGCCAGCCAGCCATCTGCCCCGGCCATGTAACCGCACGGCCGGGGCAGATGGCAGGTACCGGATGTGCCGGTACTAGTTGCTAGCAGTTGTCGCTGCCGCTCCATTTGGTGATCTTCAGCGACACCAGTTCATCGTCGCTGCCGAGGTTCTGTGACCATCCCGGGCTGAAATTCACGGTCACGTTCTTCTTGGTGGCCCAGTCGAAGTAGACGAATGTCCCGTAGTTGTTGCCCGCGCAGGCCCACGCTATCTGGTTGTCGTCCGGCCACGAAAAGCTGCCCGCGCCGCCGTAGCACCAGTACTGCCAGGTGCCGCCGTCCCAGTAAACGTGAATAGTGAACCAGTGGGCCGTACTGGAACTGCACACCTCCCCGGTCATGGTATCTGGCCGGACCACCGCGGGATCAGGGCTTTCCGTGGCCGCCGTACCTGCTGATGCCAGGACATGGGCAGGCGACGCCGCCGCGGCGGGCGCTGCGGTGGCGGCCGTCGCGGCGCTAGCGCCGCCGAGTGCGAGCAGAGGTCCGGCGGCTAGCGTGAGCACCGCCAGGGATTTGACGAACCTTGTCATGTGCATGTGAGCGACCTTCCGTTTGGCTGCATGGGCCAAGTCAAGACCGGCAATCCGGCGGCGGAAACAGCCAATTCCAGAAATGCTCATCTCCGTTATCGATGAGCGTGAAAGGGATCCGCCTCGATGCGAACGAGGATTTGCCAGGCGTGGCAGAGCCATGAGGCTAAGGTCGCCAAGGTTCGCGCAGGCGACTCGAGGGCGGTCTGGCCGGCCAGGCCGAGGCGGGCGGCGCTCAGGCGGCGGTCGCGGCGAAGTCGGTGCGCTTGAGGCCCATGTTCTCGGCCAGCCCGGCCATGGCGCTGTCGAGCTGGAAGTCACGGAGGCGAGTTGGCCCTCGTCGGTCTCGCCGGCGTGGGATTCGAGGCTCCGCCGGGCCGGTCTTGGGTGGCGGCCGGCTGTGCCGAGATACTGATGGACGCACTACGGCACAAAGGCTCGTCACGGTCCCAGGGGGCCTGCATGACTGTGGAGTACTCGAACCTGAACGACCGCTCCCCGGGCTGGTTCCTTCGCCTCGCCCGTCGCCTGCTGCCCGGCGTCGGCCTGGTCGAGAACCAGATCAAGCCCTACGCCCAGGCCTGGCACGAACGCAACCTGGAGGCCCTCGCCTCGGTCGGCCCGCTGTGGGTGGTGCTCGGCGACTCGCTCTCCCAGGGCGTCGGCGCGAGTTCGATCGAGTACAGCTGGGTGCTGCAGACCTGGCGTGCCCTGGCCGGCCATGGCGTCCACTACCGGATCGTCAACCTGTCCTTCAGCGGCGCCCGCGTCAGCGACGTGCTAGACCGGCAGATCCCGGCACTGGCCGGGCTGCCAGCGGCCCCCGAGCTGGTCACCGTGCTCATGGCAGCAACGACATCATCAAGCGCGACCTGCGGGCACGCCTGCCCGGGCACTACCGCGCGATGCTGGCTGCGCTTCCCCAAGGAGCGCTGGTCGCGACCGTGCCCCGGACGCGCGGTGTCCAGGCCCAGGTCAACAGGATCGTGCGCGAAGCCGAGGACGCCGGAGCGGTCGTGGCGGTGCCGCTGCACTACGCGGCCGACGGCCGCGCCCCGGACCACTTCCACCCGGGCGACACCGGCTACGCGGCGATCGCCGCCGACTTCACCACCGCGATCCTCGCGCGCCGGTGACCCGTCTGGACGGTCTTGCCTGCCGGGTCGGCGCCAGAGTCACGACCATCACCGAGGCCGTCGGCACGGCATAGTTGTTGCCGACCTCGACCTGGACGTAGCTCTTCTGCTCCGCATGCCGGCCCGGGCAGGGCGAGGGCGCCGGTCGCTGGCGCTCAGTCCGACGGT
>Ga0302326_10024294_pt1 | contig 12323 bp, 8 predicted proteins | sample Palsa_T0_3_FD_202264 | JGI IMG/M metagenome (GOLD analysis project Ga0302326, IMG submission 202264) | Peat permafrost microbial communities from Stordalen Mire near Abisko, Sweden - Palsa_T0_3 | ecosystem: Environmental > Terrestrial > Soil > Palsa > Peat permafrost | place: Sweden: Abisko...
CACGGCTTCGCAGAATTGATAGATCGAGCTGAATGATCCCAGAAGGGCGCGCGCTTCGAGAATGCCACGCACGGTATTTTCGCCGACGTTCTTGATGGCCCGCATGCCGAAGCGAATCTCTTCGCCCACGGGCGTGAAATCCAGCTCGCTGCTGTTCACGTCGGGCGGAAGAACGGTGATGCCCATGCCGCGCGCTTCGTGAATGTACTTGACCACCTTCTCGATGTTGCCGGTTTCCGAGGTGAGCAGCGCCGCCACGAATTCCACCGGGTAATGCGTCTTGAGCCAGGCGGTTTGATAGGCCAGGAGCGCGTAGGCGCACGAGTGCGACTTATTGAATCCATACCCGGCAAATTCGGTAATCAGGTCGAAGAGGCGCTCGGCCTTTTTGGCAGGTACTTTGTGGGCCAGGCAGCCGGCGAGGAACTTCTCGCGCTGCGCGGCCATTTCCTCACGGTTCTTCTTGCCCATGGCACGGCGCAGGATGTCCGCTTCGCCCAGGGAGAAGCCGGCCACGCGATTGGCGATCTGCATCACCTGTTCTTGATACAGAATGACGCCGTAGGTCTCTTCCAAAAATTCGCGCAACTCGGGAAGGTCATAGGTGACTTTTTTCTTGCCGTGCTTGCGCGAGATGAAGTCGTCCACCATGCCGCCCTGGATGGGGCCCGGCCGATAGAGCGCGTTGAGCGCCGTCAAATCCTCGAGCCGCGTGGGTTGGTAGCGGCGCAGGATGTCGCGCATGCCGTGCGACTCAAATTGGAAGATGGCGTTGGTGTCGCCGCGGGAAAACAACGCATAGGTCGGCGCGTCGTCGAGCGGGAGCGTGTCGAGGTCCACGGACACGCCGCGGTTAGCCGCAACCAGCTTGACGGCATCGGTCAGGACGGTCAGGGTGGTGAGCCCGAGAAAGTCCATCTTCAACAAGCCCAGCCGCTCGAGTCCCTTCATGTCGTACTGCGTGGTGATTTCGTCGCGGTTGGTCTTGTACAGCGGGAGCAGGTCGGTCAGAGGCTGCGGGGAGATCACGACGCCTGCGGCGTGAGTGGAAGCGTGGCGCGAGAGCCCTTCCAGACGCTTGGCGACCTCGAGCACATCGCGAAATCTCTCATCGCCCTCGACGGCCGCGCGAAGCTGGGCCGATTGCTTGAAGGCGTCGTCCAGAGAGATGTTGAGTTGATTAGGCACCAACTTGGCCAGGCGATCGACGTCGCCGTAGGGAAGGTCGAGCGCGCGGCCGACGTCTTTTAAGGCAGCTTTGGCCGCCATGGTCCCGAAGGTGATGATCTGCGCGACATTCGCGCGGCTATATTTCTCGGTGACGTAGTTGATCACTTCCCCGCGCCGCCGCATGCAGAAGTCGATGTCAATGTCGGGCATCGAAACGCGTTCTGGATTGAGGAAGCGTTCGAAGAGCAGGCCGTATTGCAGCGGGTCGACGTCGGTGATGCGCAGCGCGTAGCTGACCAGGCTTCCGGCCGCCGAGCCGCGGCCCGGGCCAACGGGAATATTTTGAGCGCGGGAGTAACGGATGAAGTCCCAGACGATCAAGAAGTAGCCGGCGTAGCGCATCTGCTTGATCATCTTGATTTCGTCGGAGAGGCGCTGCTCGTACTCGGACAGCGGACGCCGCAAGGTTCCCTGCTTGGCGCTCTGCTCGAGCCGCGGTAAACGGTCCGCGAAGCCTTCTCGGACGACGCGCTCGAAATAGCTATCGATGGTGTAACCCTCGGGAACCTTGAACTCGGGGAACGAGTTCCGCACCGGCTCGATCCGAAGATTGCAACGCTCGGCAATGGCTACGGTGCGCGTGAGCGCTTCTGGAAGTTCACCGAAGACCTGGGCCATTTCCTCGGCGGTCTTGAAAAAGAATTGGTCGGTGGCGAAGCGCATGCGGTGCGCATCCGACATGGTCTTGCCGGTCTGGATGCACATCAGCACTTCTTGCGCGCGAGCGTCGGCTTGCGTCAGGTAATGGCAATCGTTGGTCGCGACCAGCGGGATGCCACTTTCCCGCGAGAGCCGCACCAGTTCCCGATTGAGGGGCTGGTCCACGTCGAGGCCTTGGTCTTGCACCTCGAGAAAAAAATTGCCTTTGCCGAAGATGTCCTGAAGACGGTGGGCCGCCGCAGTGGCATCTGCGTAGCGCTGCTGTAGCAGAGGCTCGGCAACGGTGCCCTTGAGGCAGGCGGAGAGCGCGATCAACCCGCGGCTGTGCTTGGCCAGCAGGTCGTAATCGATACGCGGCTTGTAATAGAAGCCTTCGAGGAAGCCCGCGGAAACGAGCTTGACGAGATTTCGGTATCCTTCGGCGTTCTCACAGAGCAGCACAAGATGATTGGTGCCGCGCTGTCCGGGTTCGGCGGATGCTCCGTCTGTTCCTGCGGCCTCTCGATTCGGCTGGTCCGCTCCGCGATCGTGACGGCTGCCTCGCGCGACGTACACTTCGCAGCCGATGATCGGCTTCACGCCATGCGTGGTGGCCTTGTGGTAGAACTGCTCGGCGGCGAAAAGATTTCCGTGGTCGGTAACGGCTACAGCGGGCATGCCTCGCCGCGCCGCTTCGGCAACAAGTTCACCAGTTTCGCAGGCGCCGTCGAGAAGACTGTAATCGGTGTGCAGATGCAGATGAACGAAGGGCGGTGTTTCCATGCCGGGTGATTGTAGCCCGCGGTGCTGGAATTATCCAGCGAGCCGCGCTCACGTTTCATCCGTGCGGTCTGGAGGCAGCGCGTGCAGGGCGCTTCTTGTTTAATTCCGCCGGTTTTTTTGATGCTGCTCGCGATGGAGCGGGGCTGGCCTTGCCTTCCGAGGCGGGCTTTTGCTGCTGGCTACCGCTGGGCGCCGCCGGCGCGGGACTTCCCGCAGCCTGTTTTCCAGATGGCGGGCGTACGGCCTCGCCCGCTGGCGCAGGTTTGCCTTTGGAGTCCTTGCCCATGAGCCGTTTTTTTAATTTGTCGTCGGATTTCTTCTTCTCCTCTTTCTTTTTCGGCTCATCTTTGATGCCGGCGAGCTTGCGCAACAATTTCGTACGATCTTCCGGCGTGCGGGCCTTGCCGTTCAGTTGGAGGATGAACAAGTCTTCTAAGATCCGGTCGAATTTTGGCCCGCGCGCGATGCCCAAGGCCTCGAGCTCGGTTCCTGCCCCGGCCAGCGCGTGACGCAGCGGCCGCCATTTGTTTATGTAATTGCGAACCTTGTTCAGGGCTTTGGCGTTCGACGCCTCAGCCATGAGGAACACGATCAGGTGCGGCGGAGTACGCTCCAGAAATGCGTAGGCGTCGCGGGGCGCTGCGGTCTTGCCGCCAGCCAAAATTTTCAGGGTCTTTTGGCTTTCCGCATCCAGGTGCTGAACGGCCTCTACTTCGCTCGAGCGGAAACCGAGCCGCTGCAGCGCCGTTGTGCCTTCGCGACCCTTCAATCGACTGAAAACCGCCGCGATGACCGGTCCGAAGAGCCGGGGCCGCAAGCCAGCGGCGAAGACTTCATCCCGCGCGCGAATGACGCGAGCAAGCATCTCGTAGTCCGGATGGCGCTTGACCAGCTGTGGATGAAGTGTCCCGATCAGGCCGCGCGACTCCCAGGCCTTGAGAATCACCGCAGGCTTTTCCTCTCGCGCCAACTGCCGCAACTCCCGGCCCACCTCATCGGGAGCGATGCTATCGGCGAGGCCGCGCTCGAGAGCGAGGGCAAACCACTCTTCGGTCCGCGACTCGAGCTTGAAGTCCATGCGCGCCGCATAGCGGATGGCCCGCAGCAGTCGCACCGGCTGATTCGTGAAGCTGTGGATCGAGAGCGCGCGCACTTCCCGCTTTTCGACGTCGGCCAGCCCGTTGGTGGGGTCGAGCAGCAAGCCGCGCGACGCCGCATTCAGAGAGAGCGCGATGGCGTTGATCGAGAAATCGCGGCGGCGAAGATCCTCCATGATCGTCGACCAGCGAATCTCGGATCGCGTGCCGGGACGAGCATAGACGTCTTCGCGCGCGGCCGATATGCTGCCGTCAACGTCGCCGGTGAAGATAAATTCGGCCTGACGAAGTTTTTCATCTTCGTGGACGACGTGCGCTCCGCCTTTTTCGAGCTCTCGCGTCACGCGCGTCGGGTTCCCTTCGAGCGTGAAGTCGAGGTCGCGGATGGGCATGCCGGAAACCAGGTCGCGCACGGCGCCGCCCGTCAGGTAGAGATTGGTGCCAGCCTCGACAGCCAATTCCTGCGCGCGCAGCATCGCCGCGCGCTGTTCGGCGGATAGCCGGCTTTCCAGAACGTACATGTAATCAGGCATTCGATTGTCCGTCTTCCAAAGGTTCGGACGCCGCAGGCGCTTCCCGCGCGCTTGGGCGAGCCGGTCGATTACCGCAGCGACAGCAGGGCCGGTTTTACTTCGGCGGCTGCAGAAGACTGCGATGGCTTAGCCTCACGCGCGGGGATGGTGCGCCTTGTAGACTTGTTTCAGGCGTTCCTCCACCACGTGCGTGTAGATCTGAGTCGTCGATATGTCCGCATGCCCCAACATCAATTGCACCGAGCGCAAGTCCGCGCCGCGCTCGAGCAGGTGCGTGGCGAAGCTGTGTCTCAGCTTGTGCGGCGAAAGGTGCGTTCGGATACCCGCCTTCCTGCCGCATTGCGTAAGGATTCGCCATATTCCGATGCGGCTGATCCGGGCGCCGCTGCGGTTGATAAACATATTTGGCGTCGTCGGAGTCCCCTGGCGGCGCTTCTCCAGAAGCGCCGGACGGCCCGTCTCCAAGTACTGCTGGACCGCGGACACGGCCTTGCGCCCCACCGGTACCAACCGCTCCTTATCACCCTTCCCGATGCAGCGCAAGCAGCCCATGCGCATTTCCATGTCGGAGACGCGGAGATCGACCAACTCGGAAACGCGCAACCCCGTGGAATAAAGCACTTCGATGATCGCCCGGTCACGCAGCCCCTGCGGCGTGGCCAGGTCGGGCTGTGCCAGCAGGCGGTCCACTTCCTCCATTCGCAGGTAGGAGGGCAATGATTTTCGCACCTTGGGAGATTCGAGGTTGAGCGTCGGATCGGACGAAAGGATTCCTTCGACCATGGCAAAGCGAAACAGATTTCGCAAGGAGACTAAATGACGCGCTACGCTACGGCTGTCGAGGTGCTCGCGGTACAAGCTGCCGAGGTATTCGATGAGGTCGCCGCGACTAACCGCCGCCAGCGTGAGCTTGCGCTGCTCGGCGAAGCGCGCGAATTTGCGAAGGTCTCGCGCATACGCGGAGCTGGTATTCGCTGCCAGGCCCTTCTCGACCTTGATATAGTTCAAAAACGCGCTGATGAGCGCATCTAGAGTCACGTACGTTCCTTAACCCGGCGAGCCCAACGGTGCCGCCGGACTGCTATCGAAAGTGACACGGCCGGACTCGAAGCAGGGCGCCAAGCGGCAGTCACCGAACGGTCGATGATCGATAGACTTAGCAGGTTCGATGTCGCCGCGGGAGTTTCCAGGCCCGGGGCGGACTTGAGGATCTGTTCTTTCGCGCCAAGCGGCTGCGTTGCCCCAGCCTAAACCTATGAAACATAGAGACTTGACAGTAACAAGACGATACCATAACATATCGCTCGACGGTTAGCAATAACTGCCTGCCGAAGTTTAGAATTGGTGAAAAACCGAGCCCCAACCTCGACCCTGAAGAAGGTTGTAGTCGTCTTCTCTGATCGCAAGAGGCTGGACGGCTACCTGAACCCGTCGCGTTTGCAGAGCACAGAACCACTCGATTTGCTTACGGTAAACGGCGAGCACCGCCCTGTTTCCTCGAAAGACGTTCGCGCCATCTATTTCGTCCGCGAATTTAACGGCGACTATGAGCCGGAGCGCAAAGCGTTTCTGAGCCGCCCGAAACTCGATGGTCTTTGGGTAAAGCTGAAATTCCATGACAACGAGACGCTCGAAGGCGTCGTGCCAAACGACCTGCTGGGGCTGATCGATTCCGGCATACAGATCACGCCGCCGGATTTGAATGGCACGGTCCCTCGCATTTTCGTGCCGCGCGAAGCCCTGGCCGAGATGACCGTGCTCGGAGTCGTTGGCATCGCTCGCCGAAAACCTGCGGCAGCTACGCCTTCCCCTTCACAACCGAAACTGTTCTCCGAATAAAAAGCAGATCCCTCGGCCTGCGGGCCTCGGGACGACAATCGGGGAGCGATGCGGCCCTTGTGACGATGCCGTTTTGTGCAGAGAATTGCTTCTCGTTCTGACAAAGAGTCCGCCAGGCCGCGAGTATCCCGCCTCTGTCTTGCGTCAAGAAATGCTTGTGCCTTGTGCGTCGTATCCTCGAGCCGCGACTCTCTGCGCCGTTCGCGGAGAGTGGTGTAGAGTGTCAACGCGGCGGCCGCGACGGGATTATCTCCGCGTTCGGCCCGGCCCGGGAGCCACTGATGAAATTAAAGGAGATCGCCGAGCGACTAGGGTGTTCGCTCGAGGGCGACGGAGAGGTCGAGATTAGCGGTGTAAGCGGGATTCAACATGCGGAGCCGGGGCAGCTCACGTTTGTCTCCAATCGGCGTTACCAGCACGCCCTGGGCACGACCCGGGCGTCCGCGGCGCTGATCGCCAAAGACCTGAAAATCGATCGCGACCCTGGTCTGCCGGCGCTCGCGGCACTGCGTTCCGCGAATCCACAATTCGATTTCGCCCGCGCCATCGACCTGTTTCATCAACCGCCGCGATACGAGCCAGGAGTTCACCCGACGGCGGTCATCGCGTCATCCGCGTGCATTGGACCTGGCGCGCACATTGGGCCTTACTGCTTCGTGGACGAGAACGTGGAGATCGGGCGAAATGCGGTGTTGCATAGCTTCGTTACCCTCTATCGCGACACGAGAATTGGCGACGATTTCTTTGCCCACGCGCATGTGGTTGTCCGGGACCGCTGCCGCATCGGCCACCGCGTGCTTTTGCAGAACGGTGTGGTGATTGGCGCGGACGGATTCGGCTTCGCCCGGCAGCCCGATGGGAGCTGGCGAAAGATGCTGCAGGCGGGCATCGTGGTGTTGGGCGACGATGTCGAGGTGCAAGCCAACTCCTGCGTCGACCGTGCCACCATCGGCGAAACGCGGATCGAGCGTGGCGCGAAGATCGACGATCTCGTTCTGGTCGGCCACAGCAGCTCGGTCGGCGAAGATAGCTTGCTCTGCGGCCAGAGCGGCCTGGCGGGAACCACCACGATCGGCAAGCGCTGCATTCTCGCCGGCCAGGTGGGATGCGCGGGCCACCTTACGGTTGGCGATGGCGCCACCATCACGGCACAGAGCGGCGTTCCCAATGACGTGCCGCCCGGCGTGCTGTATTCCGGATATCCCGCCATCGACAACCAGCAATGGCTTCAGAATGTGGCGGCCCTTACTCATCTTCCGAAGCTGCTCAAAACGGTACGGCGCCTGGAGGCGGAAATTGCGAAGTTAAGCGCGGGCGGTGACGGTCAGGCGAGCGGGCGCTGATCCTCTGGCAGCGCGGCGGCGATGGCGGCGCGCACGCGTTCGGCCAGTTTGGCGCGTTCCGCGGGCTTGTAGGCTGCGGCGTCGATCGGTGGGCAGAATCGCACCAAGACTTCCCCAGACCGGATGCGCAGCGAATTTTTCGGCAGGATGCGGTGGGCTCCGATGCAAGCCACCGGCACGACCGGCGCACCTCCGTCAATCGCGAGCAACAATGCCCCGCCTTTGAACGGCCGCAGACGGCCGTCCTTGCTTCTGGTGCCTTCTGGAAAGATCAGGTACGACGTGCCTTGCCTCACGTAACCGGCGGCAAGCTCGATGCTGGCCTTGGCCCGCTCCGGCTTTCCGCGATCTACGGGAACGAATCGCGCCTGCCGGAATGCAGTGCCCACGACCGGTATGGTGAAGAGCGATTTCTTGGCGAGGATGGCGATGCGCCGCGGAATGGCCCCGGTGATCGCCGGCCCATCCGCATTGCTGGTGTGGTTGGACGCAAAGATGCATGGGCCGGACGGTATGTTCTCCAGACCCTCCACGCGAGTGCGCACTCCCACCCGTCGCATGATGAACCTCACGCCCTCGACGCCAGTCCAGTACAAGCCCTCGACCGATCCGCTCAGCGCGGCGTAGAGAACCATGGGCGGCCCGAGAAGTAGGGTATACACAGCCAGGAAAACGGTCAGCAGCACGGTGCGAATCATGCGGTGGATGGTGACCCTAAAAGAAAGCTCGCGCGCATCGCCATAAAGAAACTAGCGCACATCGGGCGTTCCCGCTGCGCGCGCGAGCGGCGAGCGGTCTACGGTTCCTTTGAGCAGGCCGTCGCGAATGTGAAGCTGCTTGGCGGTGGGATGTGCCATTTCCTCGATCTCGTAGATTTGCACCGGCTCGTCGCTTTGCGCTGCACGTCGCTCCCCGGTAACCCGCAGCGTCAATCCGGCGCGGGAGAGCCAGTCGGCCAGCGGCAATTCATCCGTGCCGGCCACGTAGCGCGCAAAGAAATCGCCGAGATCTACGTTCGCGTCGGGTGCGGCGCCTTGCACAACTTCATCGGCAACGGCGCGAATGCCGGCGCTGTCCGGATAGAAGCGCCCCTTTTGCGCGTACTCCTGATTGAGCCGTCGCAGCACATCGTCCAGGCTGGCCCGATTTTCCGTGGCGTCGCGAATGACGATGTCCAGCCCGACCCCGAGCAACTGTCCTTTGTTGTAGTAGGACACGCTGAACCCCGGATCGTCGTAGAGCGGATATTTCTCGAGCCAAGCGTCGCGGCTGGACTCCTCGGCGCTCTGCCAGTGGCGTGCGGGACGCGACTGTAGTTGGTTAATCTGCTCGGTGAGGTCGGAGAAAAACTGCGCTTGGTTCCAAACGCCCGAGCGAACCAGAGTGTACGCGGCGTAGGTATTCGTCACCCCTTCGGCGAACCATAAAGATGGCGTCCACATTTCACGCGTATAGTCCACCGGCTCGAGCGACTGAGGACGAATGCGCTTCACGTTCCAAAGATGAAAAAACTCATGCGCAGTGACGTTTGCCAGTTGTGAGGCCGAGCCGACCCCAATCGCCGTACCGTTCGCGTGCTCCATCCCGCCGCCGCCGAAACCGCGGCCAACGTGATACAGGAACAAGTACTCGGGGAACGGCGCGTCGCCCATCAGGCGGGTCTCGTAGCCCACGATCCGCGACAGCATGTCCTGGAGGTGCGCGTGGTCCACGGCGTCTCCGTGGATGGCGACGCGGATGCGCCGTCCGGCGGCCTGAAACTCGAAGATATCGAGCGGCCCGATCTCGACCGGCGCATCCGCTAGGGCGTCATAACTTGGCGCACGGTACGCCGACGCACCCTCGACGCCGGGCAACTCGACGGCGATTCGCCAGCCCTGCGGCACATCGGTGAAACTTACGAGCGCGTCTTCCGCTCGGCGATCAGGAACATAACAGAGCACCATCGCCAAATTCAGGAAGGCGTGCTCGGCATTGAGCTGTGTGCCAAACGGCCCGGTCTCGTCCCAGTAATCTGAGTATTCGACGCGGATGGCGCCCTGTCCGGAAATCGTCCAGGTCTGCTTGTCGGATCGCGAGACGTTCAGCGGCTTTCCTTCCGCATCGGTGGCATGCAAATCCACCACGTGATAGCCGAAATCACGAATTTGATAGAGCGTGTTCCATGCCGGTATCTGCACGACCACGTGCTGGCGCACGTCGGGGATGGTCATGGTCACATGGAACTGGTGCTGCGCCGGATGGGCCAGCGAAATCTCATACCGGATGGTAGCGCGCGCCGGGATCGAGCCCGCCGCCAGCGCCAAAAAGAGAAATGCCAGCGCCTGCGACGCGCGCCACGCGCTGCCGCCCGCAACGCGTCGCATTACCGGACCCCGCGCGGCACGGCTGCTTTGGCGGAAAGTCGCGCCAGCAATTTGTCGCACAGCCCGTCGAAGCTGCCGTTCGAGAGCACGAGCATCACGTCACCTTCGCGCAGCTCTTCGCCCAGATAGCTGGCCATCGCTTCGGCCGAGCCGAACGTTTCGGCCGAGCGCCCTTCCGCGTGCAGCTTGGCCACCACTCGTTCCGGAGAAAGACGCTCGGCGTCGGTGAGTTGGTCCGCGCGGTTGACGCCGCCGAGCACGACACCGTCGGCGCCCGCCAGCGCCTGGCTCAGCTCCTCCTCGAAGACGCGGCGTCGCATCGTGTTTGACCGTGGCTCGAACGCGACCCACAAGCGATGCCCAGGCCAGCGACTTCGCGCGCCCTCGATCGTTGCGCGGATCGCTGTCGGATGATGCGCGAAATCGTCGACGACGGTGACGCCGGCCGCCTCGCCGCGCACCTGCATCCGGCGCGCGACGCCGCGAAATTCCGCGAAGGCGCGTTCGATGGACGCGCGCGGAACTCCGCGGCCATCCGCGATCGCCACGGCAGCCAGCGCGTTTAAAACGTTGTGACGCCCGGCCATCGGAAGCCGGATTCGCGCTCGCTCTTCCCCCGCGCGCGCCACGCGAAACTGCGTGGCTCCCTCGCTGAAGGCGATATCGCCCGCGATCCAAGTGTTGTCCGCGCCGAATCCATACGTTTCCACCGGGCAAAACGCACGCGCCACGACGCCGCGTACCGTGGGGCTCTCGCCCCAGCACACAATGCGTCCCCGCCGCGGAATCAGGTTCACCAGCCGCCGGAATTGCAGCTCGATGGCCGCCAGGTCGGCGTAAATATCGGCGTGATCGAATTCGAGCGAGGTGATGATCAGCTCGTCGGGACGGTAGTGCAGAAACTTCGGCGCCTTGTCGAAAAACGCCGAGTCGTACTCATCGCCCTCGAGAATAAATTCCTGGCCGCCCTCGAGCCCGTAGCTCTTGTTGAAGTTCTCAAGCACGCCGCCGACCAGAAAATCCGGCCGCCGTCCAGCCACGTGGAAAATCCAGGCTAGCATGGCGGTGGTGGTGGTCTTGCCATGCGTCCCCGTCACCACAATCGAATCGTGTCCCGGCAGAAACAATTCCCGGAGCACTTCCGGCAGCGACCGGTAAGGAATCTTGTGGTCGAGCACGAACTCGACTTCCGGATTGCCCCGCGAGACGGCGTTGCCAATCACCACCAGGTCCGGAGTGGGCGAAAGATTGCCTTCCCGGAATCCCTCTTTCCAGGAAATCCCGAGGTTCTTCAGTAAAATGGACGCCGGAGGATAAACGGCTGTGTCCGAGCCGCTGACGCGATAGTTTCTCTCTGCGAGCATGCCCGCGAGCGGGGCCATGGCCGCTCCGCCGATGCCAATGAGATAAATGGACTCGATCGCGCTGATATTCATTTTGGTTGAGAGACCGCGGGCTCGAGAATTTCGAGCTTCCCTTCTCCGCTAGTCGTCAAGCGGGCTCGCACTCCGAGCGGAACCGTGAGCATGGGTCGATACGTGTGCCCAACCGCCGCGCCAAAGACCACGGGGATGCCCAAGCGACCGAATACGCGGCGGCAAACGTCCCGCACCGTAACGTCACTGCCCGCCGGCGGCGCAGAATCTGGAAAGTCTCCCAGCACCACGCCTCGCACGCCGCGAAACTTTCCCGCTTGCTGGAGGTGGAGCAGGGCACGATCGACTTGATACGGTCTCATCGCGACGTCCTCGAGTAACAGGATTGCACCTCGGGTGTCCAGCGACCACGGCGTGCCGAGCGTGGTCTGAATCAGCGTCAGGCAGCCGCCCAGCAAAACCCCTGTTGCCGTGCCTCGGACCAGCGCTTCTCCGCCAAGCGCGATGGACCAGTTGCGTCGCGTTCCGCTGATCGCATGTAAAAACGAAGCGCGATCGTAGCCATGGGGCTGATCCTCGCCCAGGGCCAAGCCCGCGGCGACCATGGGACCGTAGATCGATGTCCAGCGCGCACGCTGCCAAAAAAATGCGTGGAGCATGGTGACGTCGCTGAAGCCGATGAGCAGTTTTGGCCGCTTCAGCCGCAGCGATTGCAGCTCCTCCAGAAGCATCGCGCTGCCGTAACCGCCTCGCACACAAATGATGGCCCGGGATTCCACGTCCAGCAGAGCCACCGCGAGTTCCGACGCGCGCCTTGCCAGCGAGCCCGAGAAGTAGCCATCCGGTTTCATCTCCGGGGAAGCAAATCGCACCCGGTAACCGAGCCGTTCCAGTTCGGCGACGCCACGATTGATCGCCGCAGGTTGCGCCGGGCCTGCGGGAGAAATAACTCGGACCAGGTCACCGGGCGCGAGCGCCTGCGGCTTGACGACTTTGCTGGTGTCTGGGGCGCGCAAAGCGCGAGTATACACTGACCACGAAGCGCGTTTGGAGGCTCGCCGGTCGGGTGCATACCAACAGACAACTCCTGCCAGCTACGCAGCAACGACTTGCCGTA
>Ga0302326_10024295_pt1 | contig 12322 bp, 12 predicted proteins | sample Palsa_T0_3_FD_202264 | JGI IMG/M metagenome (GOLD analysis project Ga0302326, IMG submission 202264) | Peat permafrost microbial communities from Stordalen Mire near Abisko, Sweden - Palsa_T0_3 | ecosystem: Environmental > Terrestrial > Soil > Palsa > Peat permafrost | place: Sweden: Abisko...
TCGAGGCGCACGGCATTTACCGACGTAGCCAAGCGCTACAGAGAGTCAGTAACGGCGGATTGGCCCGAGCCCGCGAAGAGCGCGCGGGAGCGGCATTTGAAATGGTGGGAGGATCGCTTTGCAGGGCTGACGCTCGCCGAGATCACGGCTGATCGCATCGTCGAGGCCCGCGACGCCCTGGCCGCGGAGAAATTCACTCGGGGCAAGCCGCACAAGAATCGAAAGACGGGCGAGGTTACGGCGCCGGCTGAATACGCGCGCGCGCCCGCGACCTGTAACAAATATCTGATCGTGCTCGCGCGGGTGCTCAATCTCGCCGTCAAAGAATGGCGGCTGATGGATCGCAACCCCGCAGCCGATATCAGCAAGAAGAAAGAACCGCGCGGCCGTGTTCGGTTCCTGTCGGATGCAGAGCGCGAGGCGTTGCTCGACGCCTGCGCGGCCTCAGACTGGAAGGGACTGCACACGCTCGTCATGCTCGCGATCTCCACTGGCGCCCGCCGCGGCGAACTCATCAATCTGAAATGGTCCGACGTGGATCTGAAGAGCGCGCGCGCCACTGTGCACGATACGAAGAACGGCGACTCGCGTGTGCTGCCGTTAGTCGGCAAGGCGCTCGACGCATTACGAGAGCTCAGACTGCAGAACGGCGCGCGAAGTGAGTATGTGTTCCCGCAGGCGAGCGGTTTCCCTGGACCCTATGTGCACTTCGATGGGTACTGGCAGGACGCTTTGACTGCCGCGAAGCTCGAGGACTTCCGCTTTCATGATCTGCGCCATACCACCGCGAGCTACCTAGCAAGCCAAGGTGCGTCGCTACTCGAGATCGCCGATACGCTCGGCCATCGCACACTCAACATGGTCAAGCGCTATGCGCACCTTGCGCAGAGCCACAAGGTCCGCGCGATTGAGAAAATGGCGAAGGAGCGAGGGTTGTGAAGCGCCCCAACGCCCAGAACTTAATTTTCTGAGTGTCTTTGTTATCGAATAGGCGGGCATGAGTTGGCTTTATTACCGCGCCTCGCCCACGCCGCTTGAATCGAAATCGACGGCAGTTCAGCGGCGCGTCGGTATTTGATCCTCGTCCATAGCATTTACGCCTTTGCCATATGAGCCGTTTTGGTGTGAAGCGTAACTGCATATCCGTCTAGATCTTGAAACGTGAAAAAGCGTCCGAAGGGCCCATCTTGAAGCGGCGAAAGTATAGTGACTCCAGCATTCTTTAGTCGTTCATGGAATGAGTCTGCGTCGTCGCACGCAAGCCAGATTGATACGCCCCAGCCTAGTCGTTCGGACGCAGACAGGTCAATCATCGGGGTGCGGATCGCAAATGGAATTGGCGTAGTGTCAAATAAAACAGCGCCAGGCGGGCTGCGATCTGCGAGTGAAAGACTCAAGTGTCTTGTGTAAAAGAGTTTAGAAGCTTCAAGGTCCCGGACTTGGAGCGATATGAAGTCAGGTCCGATTAGTTTGCTCATGATGGTCGCCTTGTGTAATATAAGGAGCCTAATATAAGGAGCCTGATATCTCAAGCGAGATTGTTCCTGAACCTGTTGCAAAGCGACTCGGCTACGCGCTGAAGCGTGCGCAACATGCGCTGCGCGTGCGGATGGATGAAGTTCTAAGGCCTCTCGGTCTCACAACGACGCAATATGCCGTGATGTGTGTAATTGAACAGGAGGCGGGGATCTCGAACGCGGGTCTAGCTAGAGCGGCTTTTGTGACTCCTCAGACGATGACGGGAATTCTCGCAAACCTACACCGCGACGGGCTTCTTTCCCGAGAAGCCGATCCATGCCATGGGCGCATACTCCGGAGCGACTTGACGCCCGCTGGTAAGAAAAACCTCGCTCAAGCGCATCGGGTTGTCGGCGAGCTAGAAAAGATTATGCTCAAGGCAGTTGGCCGGGCCAGAGCCGCTAATCTCGCGAAGCTTCTGTCGCAATGTGCAGACGATCTATCTTCGCGAAACTGAAGCCAACTCAGTGATTTCTAGACCCGAGAAGTCTTCACCCGGAGGGCCACAGAGCGCAGGGCGATCCGGATATGCATTAGGGGTCCGGCTCCGCTTACTTGTTGCGCGCTTTCATCTTCCATTGCGAACTTGCCTTCAGCAACTCGCTCTCAGGGCCGCGTGGACGCGGGCAGCCTCTTTTAGATCAAATCTGCGTTACGGCTGCGGAGCGCTTGGCGCAGCGATGGGGCCACGCCGCTGCGGAACTTCACTTGGCTGCGGACTTATGAGTTTCATTTGCTTTGCGATGAAGTTGTCGAACATCCTCACAGGAAGGAGTCTGAGCAAAGTCCAGTTCTTGAAACGTTGCGGAATGACCGCGTAGCGTGCTTTCGGTTTCGCCGTGCTAAGTGCCACGTGGACGGCTTCGCCCAGACGCTCCGGCGGTAGGCCATTCGTACGTGCTTCGTTGACGATCCACTTCTGGAAGTTCTGCACCGCCTCCCAATACTCGGTCTGCTTGAACTCACTCAGATCTTCTTTTTCGCCCTTGTCGTACATTGACGTGTTCACAGTGCCCGGTTCAATGATCACGACGTCGATACCAAACAACATCAGTTCTATCCGCAGCGCGTCCGACATTCCTTCGAGACCACACTTGGACGAACTATAAGCACCGATAAGGGGGATAGGAATTTTTGCGCCGCTAGAGCTGATGTTCACGATGCGGCCGGCGGGACCTTGCCTCCTCTTGTCCGTTCCCAAAAGAGGAGCGAAGGCTTGGATTACCATAAGCGGGGAGATCATGTTGACATCCAGTTGCCGTCTGAACTCGCTGGGCCGCAGATAAAGGAGTGGCCCGCTTACCACAATTCCCGCGTTGTTCACCAGGCCAACCAGATTCCTGTCGCCGATCATGGAGCCGACTTTCTGGGCAGCCTGATGTACTGCGTCGGCATCCGTAATGTCCATCATCAGAGGAACAAAACCGTCACCAAACTCTCTGTGCAAACGATCGGCGTCAACCTGCTTGCGCACGGAGCCAAACACGCGAAATCCCCTCGAAATGAGAACCTTCGTGGTTCCCCAACCAATTCCTGTGGAGACTCCGGTCACTACGACATCTTTGCTGTTCGCCATCGCATTACTCCTGAGAATCGCTTGTCACTGATGCTCGCTGCCAAGGTATCGAGGCAGACCGCAGCCGAAGCTATCGCTCGGGGGTCGTTGTGTCTGTTCGGTGGGGTACGTTGGTTTAGGAGTACGCACGCCCGTTAGTCGTTGGTCGCGCGTCCATGGGCCCTAGAAGAAGCACTGAGCCGGCTAGGTGTGTAGTGCCGGCGACTGAAGCGCATGGCGGGTAGTTCGACTATGACCGAGAGCACCTTAGCGCCGCGGCTTCACTTTACGGGCGCAGCCTAGCCGCTTCGTACCATCGCCGGAACGTCAAGACGGCCCCGAATGACGCCTTCGGCTACCGACCGAGAGAGTCGGCATTATTAGTTGACTGCCTAGGCGGTCATGGATATGCTACTGATATGGCAAGGCCGCTTAGCGACAAGAAGCGCAGCGCTCTCATGAGAGCAGGGACCCGGGTCATTGCAACGCAGGGTTTGGGGGCCCAGACAGCCGTAATCGCACGCGAGGCCGGTGTCGCCAGTGGCTCCTTTTTCACTTATTTCGAGACAAAGAAAGTTCTATTCAACGAGCTCTATCTGGACCTGAAAGCCGAGATGGCCTTTGCTGCCTTGGAAAGGCTTCCGAAAAACGCTTCTATTCGCAAGCAGCTCTTCTCCGTTTGGTCGAACTGGATGCACTGGGCGATCTTGGACCCTGACAAGAGACGCGCCCTTGCGCAATTGAGCGTTTCTGAAGAGGTGACGCCGGAAACCCGCGCGGCAAGCCGCAAACATACGTCTGGCATAGCAATCCTTTTGGAGCGGTGTCGAGCTGCTGGTCCGATGCGCGAAGCGTCAATGAGCTTTGTCGTATCCGTCATGAATTCACTAGCCGAAACGACGATGGACTTTATGCTCCAAGACCCAAGGAATGCTGATGAACATTGTCAGCTAGGTTTTGAGGCCTTATGGAGAATATTGAAGTAGTTTTTGAAGCTATATTAATGACTGACTAGGCACGCAACTGATGGTCAGGGAATGAAATCCGTTAACGAATCACAACCCAAATGGGAGAACCGAAGATGCCCGGACAAGCCAATCCACACGAGTCACGGAAGATCGCAGTTGTGACGGGAGGTAGCCGCGGTATAGGCCGCAACACTGTCGTGAGTCTCGCGAAGCGTGGTGTCGATAGTATTTTTACCTTCAATAGCCATCACGAGAGGGCGGAAGCAGTGGTCGCGGAGGCAAGAGCGGCTGGCGCACGGGCGCTGGCTCTACAACTCGACGCTGGAAATATCGGAGCATTCGACGCCTTCATCAAGAACGTAGAGAGGGCTCTATCTAGCCTTGGGCAATCTCGTTTTGATTTTCTGGTGAACAACGCGGGCAACAATCACAGCAACATGCCGTTCGATAAGGCCACCGAGGGAGAATTTGACAGCGTCTTGAACGTCCATTTCAAGGGCGTCTTCTTCCTAACGCAGAAGCTTCTCCCCCTTATCAAGGATGGTGGACGCATCGTCAACATATCGACTGTACGGACTCGCACTGCCTCAGTCGGAGGGTCGGTCTACGCCTCGATGAAAGGAGCGATCGAAGTGCTGTCCAGGCATATGGCAAAGGAGTTGGGGCCGCGCAGGATTGCCGTAAACGTGGTTGCACCGGGCCCCGTCGAAACCGATTTCAGTGGCGGCATCGTTCGTGACAATCCTGCTGTCAACAAGATGATTGCCGAAAACACAGCACTCGGCCGCGCAGGCCTCCCCGACGATCTTGGGCCCATGATTGCGTCTCTTCTCTCGGAAGAGAATCATTGGGTCAATGCGCAGCGCATCGAGGTCGCCGGCGGGGTTGCAATCTAGCCCGAGGCTTCAACAGCGACTGGATCGAAGAGAAGTGCTGTGCCCCACATCGCACATCGAAACCTCCGGCCCGGGGCTAAAGCTGGCTGCAGGCCTTGTTGTCCGAAAATCTCTAACACATTGATAAGTGGAAGCTGGTCTTCTGCAACTAACGATAAGGAGCGGCGGTTAGCGGACGAAGCGTTGGAAGAGTGAGTACAAAAACCGAAGCCCCTCTAATACCGGGCTGGTAAAGCTTTTGATTGAGACGAGTAATGGGGTCCCTTTGCTTTGGTCGCCCGAGTTGCTGGTTGTAAAGAATAGGTGCCGACGAGCGAGCCAAGCGAAGTTCCTCCAGTAAGCCAGAGTGATTGGGGCGGGCAAGCCTGAATGCACAGTTTCCGTCTCACGCGATGCAATCTCTGACCTTGAACCCGAGGATCGGTAGGGGAGTAGCGCGCATGCGTAGCGGCGGACCGCCGCGCTGATCGATACCGCGTTATTGTTTCAACAATCAAGGAACAGTTGGGTATGCTGGACGAACAGGGTCGGATACTGGAACAGCGCTCCGTGCCCGGAACGTGGGTAGATGATTAGCTGCGCATTGGGAATGTGCTGGGACAAGATATAGGCGTTTATTGTCGGTAGCATGATGTCGCGATGCCCGTGCACCACGAGCGTCGGCTGCGCGATTCGTTTTAGCTCCTCGAACTTTGTTGGCCCGTCGTCGTACCACTCGCGAAGGGCCGCAGATTGAGCTTCTCCCGCTTGCGCAGAGCTGGGCAGATCGACCCCCGCTGCGCGCTGATGGCGGCGCTCCCAAAAGCTTTTTCCAGCTGCTTGGCTTTCGGGAGACGGATCAAAAAATAGGAATAGGAAATCCTCCAGTGTCGGTGTTGGATTGCCCGCGACCCGGGCAACCTCCGGATCTCGTCCCCGGCCACCACTCGACTCCCCGCCTTTCGGCCGGGTCCCGACCAATACGAGGCGCCGCACAAGCTCGGGGTACCGGAGGACAAGGCTTTGCGCAATCGTGCCTCCAATGGAGAAACCTAGGACGTCCAGGGACTTCACATCCAGAGCCGTCAGAAAATGGCGGAGATCCTCCGCCATTGCCTCAATCGTGTCAGGGGTGGCCCCGTTTGAGCCGCCGACGCCTGCACCGTCTACGAGGATTACTGATCGACGTTCGGCTAGGCCGTCTGTAACCAGAGGGTCCCAGTGATCCATACCTCCACGAAAATGCTGCAGAAAAAGGAGCGGCACGCCTTTGTCCGAACCGAAGCGTCGGTAAGCGTAGCGAATACCGTTTGCCTCAACGTAGCGGTTAGGCGCTGTCGCGTGAACATCCACAGGAGCGGTTCTCCGTGAGCAGGGACGAATGATGAGCTTTTCAGAACATCGAATTGCCGCTGGCGGTGCCGGCAGCGGGTACTTCTCTCTGCAGAACGTCCCAATGCTCAACGAGCTGGCCGTCAACGACGCGGAATATATCGACCGCTACCATCGGCTCCGAGCCCCAACCAGTGTAGCGACCGTGAATCATGACCAAGTCGCCTTCGGCTACGATCATTCCTGGCTCATAGCGGAACTCCGGCGCCAGATGGGAAATTAAGTTCGGAATGGCATCTCGACCGTTGGGGATCGCTGGATTGTGTTGGATGTATGCCCGGGCGAAGTACCGCTCCACAACGCTGCTGTCGCGCCGAACAAAAACGGCGTCCATCACTTTGCTGACCAGCGCTTTGTTCGCCGCGACGGCGCTTGAGGATGTCATCAGATTTGCCTCACGCTGAAATATCTACGATGAAGAGTCGTCTACAGGAAAGGGCGGCTCGGAGAATGAATCGCTTTATCGATGTCTGCAACGGGCGGTCCGCATATTCCGATCGAATTGCACAATAGCAATCGATTTTGAGAAATAGGACGACGGTACCGTTGAGGTCTCGATTTACTCCTTGAACGGACTTGCTTGCAGCTGACTGGTGAAGCTCGGGCAGTGGCAGCCCGGTACGTGCTCGTTGGCGGTCTCGGCCATCCAGGTCATGGCCGCGCTCTGCGGCGCATGGGCGACCGTGTCGACCAGAACGGACAAAAAAGCTTTGTTGAAATCGTGACGCGGAAGTGCTTCGATCGTTTGCGCGACGAGGGTCGGCGGAAGCTTGTTGAGCTCGAGCCCCAAGACGTCGATGCCTGCGCCGATATGGACCAGCGCGATCTCGGGCCGCTTGCGTGAGGCAATGCCGACGGAGGTGTGGAGCGCGATGGCGTCCCAGATGATCGCGCGCCGCTCCTCGTTGACGCCTTGATCCTTCAGGAAGGCCGCGGCGGCATCAGCTCCAACCACTTCAAAGCGCCCAGTGCCCCGAAACTCGGTCGTAAGCCCAAGGTCGTGCAGTACAGAGCCCAGAAAGAAGAGTTCCTCGTCGTAGCGTAGATTCTGCGCCTGCCCGACTAGGGCACCAAAGACAAAGGTCCGAAGCACGTGCGTCCATACAACGGCCGGCGAGACGCGATAGGCCAGATCGACCGCCTTCTGTGCTAGTAGGCTGTCCGGAATCCTGACGTTGGCGATCTCGCGCGGCAAGGCGGGATGTTGAGACAGGGTTCTCTCCAATAGAGGTGGCATTTCAATAGTTTATAGACCTAAGGCATGCGCTGAAGCACCCTGAGCGAAGCTATCGAGACGCCGGGCGATCTCCTCAGGGGCCCGATCGCGAACATCGATGTGAATGCGGTTGCCTTGGATTTTCACACGCGTCGTGCTCGACGACTGGCCTGATGAGCGTATGACCGAAAGGGGGTTGTTGATAATCCAGCGATTCGTTTATACATTCGATACTAACGGTATCGAACGGAGGTCTCGGTGTGGATCGTATGACTAGCTTGGCGATCTTCACCTCGGCGGTGGAGGAGGGCAGCGTTGCCGCCGCGGCACGTCGTCACAAGATCTCCGCGGCGATGGCGGGGCGGCACATTGATTCACTCGAGCAGGCTTTGACGGCTCGACTTCTACAGCGCACAACGCGTCGGCTGCACGTGACCGATGTCGGTCGCGCGTATTACCAGCGCAGTCGGCGGATTCTCGAGGAGTTCGAGGAAGCCCAACGCGAAGCCGGAGAGTTACAGACTTCCCCGCAGGGCTCGCTAAAGATTGCAGTACCAGAAAGCTTTGCGGCGCTACACATGGGGGGTCCCATTGCCCGCTATATGCACGATCACCCTTCGATGCGGGTGCAAGTCGTGGCGAGCGACCGTTTCATCGATGTCGTACAGGAGGGCATTGATATGGCGGTCCGCATCGGCCGCCTACCGGACTCAAAATTAGTGGCACGTCGAATTGGAACCTGTCGAATGGTGATGTGTGCGGCTCGCTCCTATCTAAGTCGCGTAGGTGAGCCGAAGACTCCAAATGAACTCCGCAAGCATCCGCGCCTCGCGTATAGCGAAGCGGTATCCCCGGGCGATTGGACACTGCTGGATTCCCGCGGGCGGTCGCATGTTATAGATGGTCGCTGGAAGCTTTTGACCAACAATGTGCAGCTGCTTCTGGCCGTCGCGCTAGAAGAAGGCGGTATTGTCTTCGGTCCTAGTTTCGTATTCGGCCAATCGCTATATCAGGGGGGGCTTGTGCGAGTCTTGCCTCAGTACTCGGCCGCCGACCTAGGCATACACAGCGTCGTGCCTTCGTCGCGATTTGTGTCCACGAAGGTACGCCATCTGATTGATCGACTCGCTGCGGAATTTGGTGAAAGGCCGCCGTGGGATCGATGGCTCAAGGTCAGTCGCTAGACAACGCACCCAGATTCGGCTGGCGCCAATCAGGCGGCCCTCTCTTGCGAGGCTGCTCACCACCGAGGTCAAGATCGTCAAAGGTGGTCGAATACACAAAGACGGTTGTCTTGGCGGCAATTAGGGTGAGCGGGTCTCTGAACTCATCAAGGGCATGCGGGCCGCCAGGTGACTACTCTCGCAGGGAGCGAAGCGCATCCATTCGAGGGATCCCTGCCAGCAGCAGCGCACGGGGATGGCGCTCGAACGCAAGACCGGCCCAAAAGGTCCCTAGGATCATCTACGGCAACGTGATGTGCCTGTTGATCGCCTGCTGGCGACGCCATTGACTAGGGGTTGTTCCAACGATGGCCTTGAACGTGCGACTGAATGAGGGTTGGTCGGAGAACCCAGCCTGCTGCGCCACTTCAGCGAGGGCGCGGGTCGAGCCCGAGAGAATCGCCTTCGCCCGCTCCACGCGCTGCAGTACAAGGTAATGGTGCGGGGGTGTGCCGAAGGATTGACGGAAGGCACGCGCGAATTGGCTGACGGACAATCCACACTCTCCGGCCAAGGTAGGTAGCCCCAGTGATTCGTCCAAACGCTGCCTGAAAAGATCAATCACACGCCTCTTTTGCCAAGCCGCCAGACCGCCGCGGGGACGACTGGGAGTTTCGACCGAAGGTGCGTATTTCTGAGCCACGTGGGCGCAGAACAACAGACGAAAATAGTCGAGGAAAAGCTGAGAGAACGCCCGCGGCGCGCTCAGAGACGGCAGAATCACCTGAGTCAGCTGGTGCAGAATCGGGTCTACGGTGCCATGTACGCTTTCAAGAGTTTCAATTCGGGACATGCCCACATCGTATGCAAAAGCCGCAAGCGTCGCGCGGGGAACGTGATAATGCACCCAGTCGACAGGACCGCGATTACGGACCCGAGGATTGCACTCAAGATCGTAAATACCCACGCCGCCCGCGGGCCAGCTCGCAACGTTGGAATAGCGATCATCCACCCAGATCTCGCACCCTTGCAGACACGCGGGCGTGAGGTGCATCGAAACGACGAAGGCCTTTTCAGCGGGAATGCCATGTGTGCGCTCCGGCAGGCCGATATCCGACACCAATCGAGTGATCGCAACTGGGGGCTTGGCGGCGGGCCTAATGACGAGGCTCGGCGCCTGAGGCAGCCGGAAGTACGTCGCCATCTGTGCTCCGTAAGCGGGACCCCGTTCAGCTGCATTGTTCACGATCCCTCCATGTGTTGTATCGCGGAACCCCCAAGCGACGGCAAGATTTACACCAAGGCTACCGGCCGTCGTGATGCGACTATGTGGGCGACCTTGCCGCCCATCGAGTGCCCAACGACCAGATACCGCTTGATTTCCATGGCGCTGATGACACTCTGCGCATCATCGGCGAGATCGTAAATGCCGTAGCCTTGAGGCGGTGCGTCAGATTCGCCCCAGCCGCGGTGGTCGAGGGCAATCGATCGGTACCGATCTGCGAGTTGGTCGATAAGTTCAGCCAGGTGCGAGAAGAGCCGCCCCAAAAGTGGAGCAGCACCAACGTGGGTTCGCCCCGACGCCGATCGCGAACATAGATGTGAATGCGTTGGCTTGGACTTTCACGCGCGCCGTGCTCGCCGACTATTCTGCTTAGCGTATGACTGGAAGGGGTTGTTGATAACCCAGCGATTCGTTTATACATTCGATACTAACGGTATCGAATGGAGGACTCGCTGAACACACTTCGAACAGTGTAGCGAAAGCGGCCCGCGGTCGCTGACACGTTAATGACCACCTCAGTATGACTCTGCGGTGGTCTTCAAGAAGAAACTACAAAACCGCGGGTTTCCCACAATCGCTTGGGAACACGCATTGATACCCTTTCCACACCTCCAATCGAATTTGGCGCTGAGGGAACCGAATGCGATCATGGCAACGTCAACAAAGAAAACCATAGTTCTGTTTCGGAAGACATTCGTTCGAATCCTCTTCCTTCGGTGCGCCGCCAAGCACTTTTGCACGCGTGAGTTGCGAAATTCCGCCATTTGTCTGCGACAGTAACGGAGGCGATATGGTTCAACGCGCATCAACATATCGAGCAGTCCAAGCCGTCAGCAAGGGCAAACTGGAGCTGGTACATAAGCCCCTAACCGATCCGCCGCCGGGTTACGTGCGTATACAAGTCGAGGCGTGCGGGGTATGCCACTCGGATTCCGCCACTGTAGAGGGGCTATTGCCGATCCAGTGGCCCAGAGTTCCGGGGCATGAGGCGGTGGGACGGATCGACGCGACGGGCGAGGGCGTCGAAGGCTGGAAAGCTGGTCAACGCGTCGGGGTCGGGTTCCTTGGCGGCAACTGCGGGTATTGCACGTACTGCCGCGATGGCGACCTCGTGAACTGTATCAACCAAGACTATACCGGAGTGCAGCACGACGGTGGCTATGCCGAGGTGATGATCGTCAAAGCGAGCGGTTTGATCGCCGTACCGGACGATCTTTCGTCGGTCAATGCGGCACCGCTGTTGTGCGCTGGCCTTACCACGTTCAGCGCGTTGCGGAACTCGCCGGCGCGGGCGGGGGATTTGGTGGCGGTGTTTGGGGTGGGTGGGCTTGGGCATCTCGGCGTGCAATACGCGCGTCACATGGGATTCGAGGTCGTCGCGATCGACCGCGGCAACGACCGCGCCGAGCTCTCAAGAAAACTCGGCGCGCATCACTATATCGACAGCTCGGCGACCGACGTTGCCAAAGCGCTTCAGGAGCGCGGGGGTGCACAAGTGGTGCTGGCGACAGCCTCGGGGGGCAAAGCGGTCGCGGCCGCCCTCGGCGGCTTGCGACGGGGTGGCACCGTGATTTCGCTCGGTGCCACTGACGAGCCGATTGAGTTGTCGGCATTCGAGTTGTTATTCAAAGAGCTTGGAGTCGAAGGCGCTCTAACCGGGACTCCGGCTGCCGGCGACGCGACACTCAAATTCAGCGCGATGAGCGAAGTGGCCGCAATGGTTGAGACGCTACCGCTCGAACGGGCTGCGGAGGCGTACGCCCGCATGATGTCCGGCAAGGCGCGCTTCCGGATGGTTCTCACCATGGTGCAGCCGGCAGTGTAGCCAACTGCAGCCTCACTGGAGGTCCCTTGAGCAGCAATTTCGATGTGAAATCGATCACTCAAAGATTTTTTGCCGCCTACGACGCTCATGACGTTGACGGCATGCTGGCTCTTTGCGCTGACGGTGCACAAGGACGTTACCTTCCTTACGGCAAGAAGAGCGTCATGCCGGTCCGTGGTGGCCTTGAAAAAATCTGGCGCGGCTTTCCGAAGGCCGTACCGGATTTTGGGGTCGAAATAATCGAGATGATCCCAGGTGAAGAGAACACTATCGTCGTGCAGGCACTGCTCGGCGGGACGATGCCGGCGGATGTCGCAGGCCTCGTAAAGAAAGGAGAGGTTGGAAGTATCGCCCACGCTTACATCATCCGCCACAACAGAGACGGAAGAATCTCGCGTCTGGATTGTTATTGGGATAACACCGCTATCAACGCCATAAAGGCAAGCACCTTGTGAGCGATTCTGGAGAAACCCAATGAACAAGTTCCAGAACATCTTCGACGCGCAGAAGGCACTCTTCGCCAGC
>Ga0302326_10024296_pt1 | contig 12322 bp, 10 predicted proteins | sample Palsa_T0_3_FD_202264 | JGI IMG/M metagenome (GOLD analysis project Ga0302326, IMG submission 202264) | Peat permafrost microbial communities from Stordalen Mire near Abisko, Sweden - Palsa_T0_3 | ecosystem: Environmental > Terrestrial > Soil > Palsa > Peat permafrost | place: Sweden: Abisko...
CGCCATTTTCTCTCCGCGCAGGCTCGATTTCGGCCCAAGAAGCGGGTCCAAGGGACCCGCGCAGGCCAAGGGCCTGCCCCACTATTTATGCAGATCCATCGACGACTCTAAAGTAAGTGACATGGGCTTTAGCCCGCGCGGGACTTCAGTCCCGCCACTCAACTTCGCCAGGAAGGCTCGATCCACCTTCGCTTTCACGGTGCGGCGGTCCATCCCCAGGCGGCGGGCGGTTTCCTCATAACTGCCGGTGCGGCTGTAAACGATGGTCACATAGCGAATCAATAGTTCATCGGCCGTTAGCTTTCCGGCGGCGGCATCCGAGCTGAATTGTTCGATAGCGCCGCGCACGCGGGGCTGCGACGGGCGGTAATTGCGGCGGATCAGCACGTTTTTCACGCACTGCTCCAGCTCGCGATAATTGCCGGGCCAGGCATAGTCCGGCGGCAGGTTGGCGGCGATCCAGGCGAGCACTTCGCGCGCCAGGGTTTCGGCCTCATCACCCGCCACGCGGCGGGACATATAGAAAACCAGTTCCGTGAGCACAGCCGGCGAATCGGCCAGTTGATCGGCCAATGAGGGAGTGGCCACCTGGTCGGAACAGAGGCGGTAATAGAGATCCTCACGGAAGGTTCCTTTCTCGATCAGCGCGGCGAGATCCTTATTGGTGGCGGTAATGAGCTTGCCATGAAACTGGCGGCCGGCGGTGTCGCCGACCGGGTAAAAGGTGCGGGTTTCGATGACGCGCAGCAGCTTCACCTGGATGGCAGGGTCCAGATCGCCCAGTTCGTCGAGAAAGACGGAGCCCAGCTCAGGACAGGTTTCGAGCCAACCCTTGCGATCGGCCACCGCGCCGGTGAAGGCGCCGCGGCGGTGACCGAACAGTTCGGATTCGACCAGCGTGGGCGAGAGCGCCGAGATATTGATGGGGTAGAAGGCGGTCTCGTCGGCGAAGGCCAGGCGCCGGTCGTCGAAGGGCACATAACGGGATTGCGCGATGGCGCGGGCCACCAGTTCTTTGCCGGTTCCGGAAGGGCCGGTGATCAGCGTGGCGAACTCGCCCATGCGCGCGTAGAGCGTGCGGCGGTAGCGGCGAATGTCGTGGGTGAAGATGGACTGCCAAATGGAGGCGCGCAGGCGGGCGGCGGGCATGGAACTGCCGATGATGTCGCGGAAGACCTGCTCGAAGGCGCGCTGGATCTGCCGGAAGCAGGCGAAGGTATGGCGGGGATCGTGGCCAGTGGGCAGACGGGCGCCCTCCACGTGGAAGAAGCGGCGCCAGTCGGCCAGGAAGTTGTTGTAGAAGCGCCAGCGCGCCGGGTCGCTGGTGGCGGCGGGGGGGCCGAAAGCGGCGTCGAAGAAATGGCGGTAGTAACGCTGGTAGAGCAGGTGCAGGACGGCATCTTCGTAGAGCAGCAGATCGGCCTCGGGGGCGGCTGCGCCCTGGGCGAGGCGGGCCTGGAGCTGTGCGGCGAGCGCTTCCACCCGCTCCACGATGCGCCAGACGTTGGCGCGGGGCTGCTCGGGATCGTGGACTTGCTGGCTCCAGACGGGCTCGCCGGGGATGAAGGCGTCGCCCAGCGCGGCGCGTTCGAAGTCGACGCGCTCGGGGAGGAAGGGATTGGCGTAGGCGAGCTGCGAGACGGCTTGGAGGAAGGCGCGCTGCTGGGGGGTAAGGAAGGGCATCTGTACATTTATTGTACGGGCCTGTCAGATCCTTGGATGGTGAGAGAAAGCATGGCGGCCTGGGAGGCCGCCGCAGGCCGAGGGCCTGCCCCACGAGTGGCGCCACGTCACGCCGGTAGCTCGATTTCCACCAGCAACCCTGGTTGCGCATTCCGCGCGCGGATGACGCCCTGGTGCAGTTCCACCGCGCGGCGGGCGATGGACAGCCCCAATCCGGCGCCGCCGCTGGCGCGGTCGCGGTCCGGTTCCACACGGTAAAATGCGTCGAAAATTCTCGGCAGAGCTTCCTCCGGCACGCCGGAGCCGTAATCCCGGATTCGCACCAGCGCCCGGCCGTCGGCCGCTTCCAAACTGGCTTCGATGGCCGTGGCGGGCGGGGCGTAGCGGATGGCATTGCGGATCACGTTCTCAATGGCCCTGCGCAACAATTCCGCATCGCCCTGGACAGTCACCGGCTGGGTGCTCAGCAACCGCACATCGATGCCCTGCGGCTGCGCTTCGATCGAAGCGTCGTTCATCAGTTCCTCCAGCAGAGAGTCGAGGCGCACCGGCTGATGATGCAAAGAGCCGGGGTCGCCCTCGGCGCGGGTGACTTGCAGCAGACCGCCGACCAGCGCATTGAGGCGATCGGCTTCCTTCTCGATGCGGTTGAGCGCGGCGTCGCGGTTCTGCCCGGAACGCGCCAGTTCCACGGCCACCCGCAAGCGCGCCAGGGGCGAGCGGAGCTCGTGCGAGATATCCAGAAGCAGCCGGTGCTGGGCGTCCAGGAGGGTCTGGATGCGATCGGCCATGCGGTCGAAGGTGCGCGCCAGTTCGCCCAATTCATCGCGCCGGCGGGGCGCGGCCCGCGCCGAGAGGTCGCCGTGCCCAAAACGCTCCACGGCGCGCTGCAAGCGCCGTACGGGATAGGTCAGGTAGTAAGCGAGCAGGTAGCAGAGGAAGACGCCGCCCCCCATCATCCACCAATGTTGCGGCAGCAGAAACCAGTAACCCAGCCGCTCGTGCGGGATCACAAAGAGGAAGGCATACTTGCCGTCCTCCGACTTGCGCGAGATCACCGTGCCGCGGAGGCGGAACGACGGAAAGCGGACTTCCCCCCGGGAATGGCCGATCAAACCCGATTCATCCGCGCCCGTAAGCAGATCGCGCCCGGAGGGCCCGGTGAGCACGCCTTCGCCAGTGAACACGGTGTGGAAGCGCTGCATGAATTGCGCCAAGCCGGCCTGTCCGCCCGCCTCATAAGCGGCGCGCGCCTCCGCGAGTTGGAACGACAGCAGCCGCGAAAGCAAATATGGACGCGGCCCGGAAAGCCCGGAGATGAAGGCGGATCCGACGGTGTTGATAATGAGAGCCGCCCAAAACCACACGAGGATTTTGGCGAACAACGAGTTCATTCTTCCACCCCATCCCCAGGCTCCCGCAGGAACTGGTAGCCGATACTGCGAATGGTCTTGATGAACGGCCGGCTGGTCTCCAGTTTGCGCCGAATGTGGCTGATGTGCATGTCGATGGAGCGGTCGAACGCGGTGGCTTTGCGGTTGTAGAGGTTCTCCATCAGGTCGTCGCGCGAGAGCACCCGGCCGGCGGCGCGCATCAGCAGTTCCAGAATGTCGAATTCGAAGGTGGTGAGATCGGCTTCGCGGCCCTCCACAGTCACTTTGCGCGTGGCGGGATCGAGCACCACGCCGTTCACCTCCACGCGCGCGGCAGTGGTGGTGGTGCGCGGCTCATAGCGCCGCATAATGGCTCGCACACGGGCCACCAGCTCCCGCGGATTGAACGGTTTGGGCAGATAATCGTCGGCGCCCAGTTCCAGGCCCACGATGCGATCCACGTCGTCGCCACGCGCCGTGAGCATCAGGACCGGAACGCGGCTCTCCTTGCGCAACCGGCGCAGGATCTCGAAGCCGTCCAAGCCGGGCAGCATCACATCGAGAATTATCAGGCTAAAGCCGCCGTGCAGGGCGCGGTCGAGGCCGCGGTGGCCGTCATGCACGCACTCGACGGTGAAGCCCTCGCCCTTGAGGAATTCCACGAGCAGGGAGCAGAGTTCGGTATCGTCGTCGATCAGCAAAAGTCGCACGGCTTCGAATGTAGCATGCACGCGCGGCAGGGACGAGCCAAAAGCTGCAAGAACCTGTGCCAAGCGCGGGGCAGACGGCAGCGGACTTGAGTAGTGCGCGGCACGCGCTTGAGTCCTTTTCAGGCAGGTGGAACCGTCTGGATTGTTCTTTGTTGCCATATGGTTAGCAGATTTTGTAAGAACGAAGTGGTGGGGGGCGAATCGGCGCTGCGCCGGAAAAATCCTCTACCCGGCTTTACGCTAGCATTGGCGTGGGTGGATGGACGGGGGAGTGCGGCGAGGCGGGTGCTGTAAGTGATTGAAGGGATGGGGAGCGGAGAGCGACGAGCGGATTTTTTGGCGTTGTGAACTGCGAGGGGGCCGGAAAAGTTGTGGCGGGCGCTGCCGGGTGTTACAACGAACATAGGCGAGTGGGCCGTGAGTTGCACGGTACTACGAACGGTAAATACAGTCCTCCCATAACGGGGTGGGGCGTTCTTCAAAATGAGAACCCTGGGCTGGCTGATGTCCTTTGCGCTATGGGGATCGGCCACACAGACGATCAACTTCGATTCCGCCAAGCCGGGTTCGGTGCCACCGGGATGGACTGCCGTCACCCAAAATGCCGGCGCGCCTTCCAAATGGGAGGTCTTGAAGGACCCCAGCGCTCCCAGTCCGCCCTATGTGTTCGCGCAGATTTCAAACGATTCGGCCGCCGGCCGCTGTCCGCTCGCCATCCTGAACAAGATGGACGTGAAGGACGGCGATTTGAGCGTCAAAGTGAAACCCGTAGGCGGGAGGGAAGACCGGGCGGGGGGGCTGGTCTGGCGCTACCGCGACGCGAACAACTACTACCTGGTGCGCGCCAATGCGCTCGAAAACACCATCGTTCTATATAAAGTCGAGGACGGTAAGCGCATACCGCTGGTCTCGAAAGACGCGCCGCCGTATAGCTACGGGGTGAAGCATCCGGTGCCGGCCAATCAGTGGAGCTCGCTCAAGGTGCAGTTCCGCGGCCCCTTATTTAGCGTGTATTTCAATCACAAACGCCTGTTTCAGGTGCTGGATTCCACGTTTGGACAAGCGGGCAAGGTGGGGTTGTGGACCAAGGCCGACAGCGTGACCTACTTCGACGATTTTCGGATTGCCGGGAAGTAGGGTAGCAGGCGAGTTGCGCTCGCGTGACAGGCGAAACCGCCCATCCTACCAAGAAGGTGTCCAGTACCCGCGAGCTTTGCTCACGGAAGGACCGGCCGATAGCCGGCAGCAGGATTACGCAAAGTCGCAGGGCGCGGTTCCGGCAAGGCCCTTGGCGCCGTGGCCGGCACAGTGGCGGCGGCGCAGCGAGGACACCGGAAAATCATGCACCGTATAGTCCGGATTCCGGCAGCAGCTCACGCGGCGGCCGTTTATCTTTGGGATACGCTCGACTGGCTGAACCCCTGGCACCATCAGGCCTCCAGCAACGAGCTTTACGGCGACGATTGCCAGCAGGACCAGGCAAACCATGCATTTGTAACCGTGCTAACAGCCTTCGCATGTCTGACACCCCACCGACCCACACCGCGTTTGCCCTGCGAAAAATCGGCGAGAGGCACGGCAGATCTCTTGAGATTGGCACCGCGGCAGGACAGCGACCGGCGTCATCCATCTTTCTTGACCGGACGCCCATAGGCGGATTCAACGGCTATGCGTATCTCTCGCCCAAAGGCGTGAGGCCGCCAGACCCCCAGCCCGAGCCCTGCGCGCCCCTCCGACGCGGAAGAAGATTTCGAGTGAGTTCCTGCTTGCATGCTTGACGCCAGCACCGGTTTTCCCTACCCTGGGTACATGGAAGTACACTTTACCCTGGAACTGCAGGCGAAGCTTGACCGTGTTGCAGCGGAAATCCCGGCTGGCGCGGACCAATACGTGCAACAGCTCGTCGAGCACTATCTTGACCACGATTTATGGTTTCGCCAGAAGGTGAAGGCCAGTCTTGACCAGCTCGACCGCGGGGAATTTCTCAGCCATGAGGAAGTCGGCGAGCGCTTGGGAAAGATGTTCCAGCCCTAGAAATGCACATTCGCTGGTCACCGGCTGCGGCTGAAGACCTCCAGCAAATTTTCGATCACATCCGGGCAGACAACCCCGACGCCGCACAGCGCGTGGCAAAGACGATTTATGATCGCGCCGGCGCGCTCGGACCCCATCCGTATCAGGGACGGCGTGGGCGGATGGAGGGGACACGGGAATTACCATTGCCTCCGTTGCCATTCATCGTGATCTATCGTGTACTGGAAAGAGCGGATGCGGTCGAAATTGTCAATGTCATCCACGGAGCCCAGCGCTGGCCGCCGGGGAATTAGAGGGGGCCGAGGCGCTCCACCAATCGCCGCTGTCGAATAGGCCGCGCGGGCACGTCCAGGAGCTTAGGTCGGCGACCACGTTTCCTCCGTGTGGTCTGGGCTTCCCGCCCCCCACGTTTCAAGGTCCAGGAATAGCGCGGCCCCCGGACGGCAGCACGCTCCGGACGGATATCCATTCGTTGGACTTCCTACGAACGGGGTTCACGAGCCCGAACTCCAAGTCGTCCTTGTCCTTGGCAATGTTCACGAGAATGGCGTATTTGTCGTAGAACTTATTCCACTGCGCTGCGTTGGACCACCAGTACGGTTTTTTCCCGAATAGGAGCGCCAGAGAGGTTACACGCTGTTGGCCATCGACTATCCACAACTTACGCCCCTGACTGCTCAGGGCCGTTTGCGGGGATTCGTATGAAGACTCCCAGAGCAGAAGGGTACCGATAGGGTAGCCGCGCCACAAGGAGTCCACTAGGTCGGCGACCTTGGACGCCCTCCAAACATATTTCCTCTGGAATTCTGGGACGTTGAGGATACCCAACGTCGCGTCGTCTATGTGCCTGACGATGTCCGCAATCTGCAACCTCTGATCCTTCATGCCTGCCTCCTATTCCAAGATGCCTGGTGGAAGGTCCCTCGTCCGCCCGCCTAAAATCGCGCTCTCGCCGGATGGGGCTAACAGAATTAGATCGCATCTCGACGTTGGGGGACAACGCCAATGGTGCTCGCACGAATAGCCTTTCCCGCGAACTACTGGTATCTTTGGTCCGAACAAGCTGCCTCGGCGGAGGTTAATCCCGATAAGTCCCATTCCCGTCAAGTGGCCGACTAACGCGCGATGCTGATTTGTGTCCGCCTAGGCCGGACTCCTCGAGGCCGTCCCGTCCAGGAACCGGCTTGTGCCCTTATTCTAACCCCATACGTGCGCTGCGGCGGACCCCCAGTCCGCCTCCGGGCCGGGCGGCGTGGGACGCCGCCGCAGCGCGAGCCGCCGCCCCACGAGTGCGCCATTTTAGTACGTCAGCGCATTTCTTAAATAGCCGACCAAGCAGGGCGATGCGCGCCCGAGTGCGGTCACAACCATTCTGCATGTGATAACAAAACACTTAAGCCCTCCCGCGCACACCTTCGGCCTTACACTGTGCTTTAGGATGACCACGTCCTCTTTCGAACGAATTGGCTGCCCGGCGGTGGATCGCGTCGATCGCGGCCACATCCGTTGCCTAACCCCGGCTGCTTCCAGGCTCTACGCCGCCGGATTGGGTTTATCTCGAAGATACCAAAAGTACTTATACCTGAACTGCGGGCCCGCCCTCCGGAACCTCCCGAATCTGCGCCACGCGGGGATACCAAACGAACCTAATCACATAATCGAACACCAGACCGCGCTCCGCGAGCGAACACTCCTCCAGAGGCGCATCGGCATCCCGTCGGCATGTTGCTGAGGATGAACGGCTCCGCCACACACGGGCAGAGTGCTGCCGGTAGCGTCCCGCCTTGGCAGTCGAAACCGCCTGCGCCACGTCGTTTACTTAGCCGGTTTGCCCGCGCTCTCCGCCACGCTGCGCGCCAGGTAATTCACCACCTTGGCCTCGTCGCGGGCGACTTCGTAGTAGGCGTTTTTCAGCAACTGGTCCTTGCGATTCAGCAACGTTTCCCGAATGCTCTGCTGCACGCGCGGATCGTTCAACTCGCGCTGCCCGGCCGATTCCTTAGAGATAATCTTGAAAATGCGATAGCCTTCCTGCGTGCGGACGATCGGGCTGATCGCGCCGGGGGCCAGCGACATCACCAGCTTGCGCAGTTCCACGTTGGCCTTCTCCAACGCGGACTCGGGGATGAATCCAAGGTCGCCGCCGTTGGGAGCCGAGTTGGGGTCCTCGGAGAAATTGTGGGCCACCAGGCCAAAGTCTTCGCCGCGCTGCAGGCGCGCCTGAATCTCGCGGATTTTGCGGCTGGCCTCGCCATCGTTCTGCGCCTTGCTATTTTTCAGGTTGCCCGCGCTCGGTTCCGGATTCGGCGTCACCAGAATCTGCGCCATGTGCACGCGCTGCTCGGCCAGATTGAAACTGGCCTTGTTGGCGTTGTAGAAGTTGGTGACGTCCGCGTCGGTGATGACGATGTGCGAAGTGATGTCCTTATTGATGAGCTTCTGGATGCTGAGCTCGCGGCGGATCTTGGACTTCAGATCGTCGAGCGTCATCTTGTTGTCGCGAAGCTGCTGCTCGAACTGTTCCTTGGTCCAAGGCGCTTTGAGTTCGGTGAGCTTGGTTTCGACGTCCGCGTCTCCGGCCAACAGGCCTTGTTTTTCGGCGCGCTGCAGCATGATTTCGCTGTCGATCAGGCCGCGCAGCACCTCCAATTTTTGGGCCATGGTCTGCTCCTCGGATTGACCGGGAGTGGCCAGTTGCGATTGCTGATAGGTCTTCTCCAGCTCCGTGTAGGCGATCGCGCGGTTGTTCACCGTGGCGGCCACGTTGGCGGGCGCCGATTTATTGCAGGCCGGCGCGAGAAAGAGCAACAGCAGAGCGGCCGCCCCTCCGCACCGGATCGGGCGGTATCCCAAAGAACCAAACATGACGAACCCTCATTGTATCCGGCTACAATGGCCTGCGGGAGAGATAAAGATGAGAGTCGGCATGATCGGCACGGGCGCCATCTCGCACAAGCACGCGCAAGCCTACCGGAACATCGGCTTCGAGTTGACGGTTTGCACGGACATCAACGCGGAAGCCGGGCGGCGGTTCGCCGGCCAGCACGGCGCGGAATTCGTCGACTCATACGAAGAAGTCTGCCGGCATCCGAAAGTGGATTACGTGGATGTATGCACTTTTCCCGACTTCCGCATGCAGGCGTTGGAGATTTGCGCGCAGGCGGGAAAGCACATCCAGGTACAAAAGCCCATCTCAACGAATCTGGAGACTGCCCGCGAGATGGTGGCGACGGCGCGGCGCGCGGGCATTCAGCTTGGCGTGGTGAGCCAGCACCGCTTCGACGATTCCAGCCAGTTCCTGCACAGGGCCATCGCCGCGGGGCGCCTGGGCACGTTGCTGGAATGCGATTGTTATGTGAAATGGTACCGGTCGCCTGAATATTACGCGCGGCCGATTAAGGGGAGTTGGCGGACCGAAGGCGGCGGCGCGCTGATCAACCAGGCCATTCACCAGGTGGATATTCTGCGCTGGCTGGCGGGGCCGCTGCGCGATTTGTTTGCCGTATGGCAGCTTGGCGCGCTGCATAAGATCGAGTCGGAGGACGTGGTGAATGCGGTGGTGCGCTACGCGTCGGGGGCTACCGGCGTGATTCAGGCGGCCACCGCATTCTGGCCGGGTTACACGGAGCGCACGGAGTTTCACGGCACCAAGGGCACGGCCATCATTTCCGGCGACAAGCTCACGACGTGGGACGTGCAGGACGACGCGGGCGAAACGCCGCCGCTGGCGCAGGAAGTGGCATCCGGATCGTCGGATCCGATGGCGATTTCCCTGGAGCCGTTCGAGCGCCAGTTTCGGGATTTCGGGGAGGCCATCCGCACGGGCCGCAAGCCGCTGGTGTCTGGGGAGGAGGGATTGCAGGCGCTGGAGGTGGTGGATGCTATTTACCGGTCGTGCCGTGGCGGGGAGAAGGTTTCGCTGGGGTAGTGGGGCGGGCCCTTGGCCTGCGCGGGTCCCCTGGACCCGCACGGCGGCCTGGGAGGCCGCCGCAGGCCGAGGGCCTGCCCACATTGCGTGTTCATTTGCACCAGACGGTCTTGATATTCACGAACTCGCGGATGCCGAAGTCGCCCAGTTCGCGGCCGTAGCCGGAGCGCTTCACGCCGCCAAAGGGCAGGCGCGGATCGGAGGCCACCATGCCGTTGACGAAGACTGCGCCGGCCTGGATTTCGTCGATGAAGTGGGCCTGTTCGGCAGCATCGCGGGTCCAGACGCTCGAGCCTAACCCGAACGGCGAATCGTTGGCATAGTCGATGGCTTCCGCGGCGTCCTGGACTTCGAAGAGCATGGCCACCGGTCCGAAGAGCTCTTCATGGAAGACGTCCGATTCGCGGGGCACGCCGGCCAGCACCGTCGGCTCGTAGAAGTAGCCTGGGCCGGCGATCATGCGTCCGCCCATCAGCAGCCGCGCTCCCGAGGCGACTGCGCGCTCGACCTGGGTGTGCAATTCGTCGCGGATGGCGCTGGTCGCCAGGGGGCCCACATCCGTGGCGGGGGCCATCGGGTCGCCGATCTGCAAGGCCTGCATGCCGGCGACGAAGCGCCGCTCGAATTCTCCGTAGACGCTCGTGGCGACGATAAAGCGCTTGGCCGCAATGCAGGACTGCCCGTTGTTGATGGTGCGTGCCTTCACCGCCGTGCCGACGGCTTCATCCAGATCGGCACTGGGCATGACGATGAAAGGATCGCTGCCGCCCAGTTCCAGCACAGTCTTCTTGATGCGGTCGCCGCACTGGCTGGCTACCGAGCGGCCGGCGGGCTCGCTGCCCGTGAGCGTGGCGGCGGCCACGCGATCGTCGGCCAACACGGCGGCCGTCTGATCGGAACCGATCAGCAGCGTTTGAAACGCGCCGTCCGGGAATCCCGCGCGGCGCAGGATATCCTCGATGGCCAGGGCGCACTGGGGCACGTTGGAAGAGTGCTTCAGCAATCCGACGTTGCCCGCCATCAGTGCCGGCGCCGCGAAGCGGAACACCTGCCAAAAAGGAAAATTCCAGGGCATCACGGCCAGCACGGGGCCGATCGGCTGATAACGGACAAAGCTGCGCGCGGCGTTGGTGGCGATGGGCTCATCGGCCAATTGGCGCTCGCCGTTCTCGGCATAATAACGGCAGGCCCAGGCGCACTTTTCGGCTTCGGCGACCGCGGATTTGAGCGTCTTGCCCATCTCGAGGGTCATGATGCGGCCGAGATCCTGCTTGGAATCGTCGAGAATGTGGGCGGCGTTGTGCAGCCAGGCGGCGCGCTGGGCGAAGGTGGTCTGGCGATAGTTCTGGAAGGTGGTCCAGGCGCGCGCCAGCTTCTGTTGCAACGCGTCGGCCGAGAGCGGCTGAAACACCTGGAGCGTCTCGCCGGTGGCCGGATTGATGGATGCGATCGCCATGCAACAATTATGCCGCACGGCGGCGCGCGTAGTACCAGAACAACACGGCCGCCAGCCCCAGGAACACCGTGCAGTTGACAAACATCTTCAGTTCGAAGCGCAAGGCGGAATCGACCTGCCGGGGAGGCACGAAGGCCACGGCCCCGCCTACGATGGTGGCCGCGAGCCCGCCGATGGCGGCGAATCGCAGCCAACCTTTTCCATAAAAGCCGTCGCCGGCGGTCTTCGAATAGGCCACCTTGGCCAACGCGGCGTAGAGATAAAGATACGAGATCATCTGCAGCACCACGGAGAGATCCAGCAAGGTGACGTAGGCTTCTTTCACGGTGGCGCCGATGAAGCTCATGCTAACCAGCAGCGAAGACAGGGCCGTCATGGTGAGCACCGCGATGTGCGGAGTGGCGAACTTGGGATGCACCTTACCCAGAGCCTTCGGCATGTAGCGGTCGATGCCGGAAACGAAGAGGATGCGGGCCGAGCCGCCCAGCCACGCGGAAGTGGAACCGGCGATGGCCACGGCCAGCACGATCGCGAGGGCGGTCAGCATCCAGCGGGCGCCGACGCCGCTGGCGGTCATTTTGTCGACCGCTTGCAGCACGCCTTGCACGACTTTAACCTCCTGTTGCGGGACCGCCAAGAGTAATGCGAGCGTGGCGGACACATACACCAAGCCGGCCAGAATGCCGCCGCGGAGCGTGCCTTGCGGGACGCTGCGCTGGGGGTCGCGGATCTCGTCGCCCATGACGGGGCCGAGTTCCAGGCCGACGAGTCCGAAGCAGATCACACCGAAGGAGGACATGATGCTCCAGTCGAGGCCGCGGATGGCGAAACTGGAGGCGGGCAGCGCAAAGCCGTGGCGCCAGACCACCGCGATGGCCAATCCCACCAGCACCACCGTGCCCACGAGAGTGCCCCAGCCGCCCGAGTTGTTCACCCATTTGCCTACGCCGATGCCGCGAATGTTGAGCAGCGCCGTGAGCCAGAGCAGGCCCACGGTGAACAGGAAGAAGAAGACCCGGTTTTCGGCGAGGCCGGCCACGCTTTTCGGTCCGGCATAGGCCAGGATGCCGCCCAGGTAGAAGAGCAGGGTGGGCAGGTAGAACATGTTGGTGGTCCAATAGGCCCAGCCGCACATGAA
>Ga0302326_10024297_pt1 | contig 12322 bp, 13 predicted proteins | sample Palsa_T0_3_FD_202264 | JGI IMG/M metagenome (GOLD analysis project Ga0302326, IMG submission 202264) | Peat permafrost microbial communities from Stordalen Mire near Abisko, Sweden - Palsa_T0_3 | ecosystem: Environmental > Terrestrial > Soil > Palsa > Peat permafrost | place: Sweden: Abisko...
GACCCCGGCCAGTTCGAGCAGGTCAAGCAGATGCAGGAATCCACCCCGAAGGGCTTCGGCACCGTCGTCTCCGTGCTCCCCGGCCGCGTCATCGTGCTGCAAGCCACGCCCGGAACTCCTTCCGGAAGGTCCGGAATCGCGCCCGGCGATGAAATCCTAGCCGTCAACAACATCCGCCTCGACCGCCTCGACATGGACCAGCTAGTCCAACTCCTGAGCGAATCGAAGCAACGACCCGCGCGTCTCGACGTTCGCCGCCCCGGCAATGTCCGCCTGATGCAATTCACTCTCGTCCCCGAAGAGATGCAGGCCCCCAGCGTCGACCGAGCCTTCCTCATCGAACCCGGCTACGGATACGTCCGGGTTACCGGCTTCGAGGAAAAAACCGCCGCACAACTCAAGGAAGCCATCGACAAAATGGGCGGCCAAAAGCTCAAAGGCCTGGTCCTCGACCTGCGCAAGAACCCCGGCGGCATGGTCACGGCCGCGCTCGATACCGCTTCTCTCTTCCTGCAGCCGAAGCAAAGTATCCTGACCATTCGCGGCCGCAAGGTGGCCGAAACCGTTCAGCGCGTGCCTGACGATGCCCAGCCTTACACCTTCCCGCTCACAGTTCTTCTCGACGAAAAAAGCGCCAGCGCATCCGAAATCGTAGCCGGCTCTTTGCAAGATCACGACCGCGCCACCATCGTCGGCCAGCCCAGCTTCGGTAAAGGCCTTGTTCAAAATGTGTTCCCGCTGAAAGACGGTTCCGGTATAGCGCTCACCACAGCTCTTTACTACACCCCCAGCGGCCGCTCCATCCAAAAGCAGTTCAGCGACCAGCGCCATCTCGACAACGAAGATTTCGCGCTAGCCGCCACCGCCGCGCATCCCAATGCCCGCACCGATTTCAAGAGCGATAAAGGCCGACCTTTAGAAGGCGGAGGCGGCATCATCCCCGACGTTCCGGTAGCCCCCGAATCCGTCACACGCCTACATGAAGTCCTGGAACAATCCGCGAGCTTCACCTCCTACGCCACCGAATTCCTCAAGACGAACAAGGTCACCCCCGAGTTCGAAGTCTCACCCCAACTCCTCGACCAATTCAAGGAATATCTATACGAGCGCCACATTCAACCAAGCCTGCAGGAATGGTCTCGCGAGCGCACCTTCATCGAAAACCGCCTCAAGACCGAAATCTTCAATCAGGGAATCAGCGTGGAAAAGGGCGATGAAGTAGAGGCCCAGCGCGACCCCGTGATTCAAAAAGCGCTAGCCGTCCTCACTACCCCCGCTTGACCATGTGTCCCGCTGCCGACAATGTTTGCAGTGCTTTCTCGAGACTTCCCTCCTTGACCAGCACGTAGTCAGTCTCGTAAGTGGAAACCGCGAAAATGCTCACGCCTACGTCCGCAAGAGGTTTAGCGATAGAAACCAGAATCCCCGTGAGCGAGAAATCCAACAGCCCCGCAACTTTCAGCGCACGCCATCCCCTTTCGCACTTTGAGCCTATGGGAATGGCCGATTCTGAGCACACCACTGACAGTTCATCGGATGTCCGGGTTACCGACACAAATTCACCGCCGCCCGGCGGCCAGTCGGGGATTGCCTGATCGGGGTTCAGCCGGCAGACCGCGAAGCGGCCAGTGAGCAATTGCAAATTCAACTTGCTACCCGCATGTCAACGTGAGGAATTCCGTCTTCATCGTAGACGCTAGTGATGCGTTCGAACCCAAGCGGTCGATACAAGGTGTCCGCGAGATGTTCCTGAGCCTGTATCCTGATCGGCACAGGGCCATCCGCTATCGCAATTCGCCTCATTGCTTCGAGCATCGCAGCCCGGCCCAGCCCGAGTTTCCGCGCCGTGGGGTCCACCACGAGCCGTCCAATGGAATATTCTGGATACTTAACCCCCGGCGAAAGAACGCGCGCATAGGCAAGCATTTTCCCTTCTCGCCGGCCGACGAGATGCATAGCGGAAAGATCGTAACCATCTGCGTCGAGGAACACGCATTTCTGCTCGACAACAAAAACCACCTGTCGAAGCGCCATGATTTCATAAACGTCAAAAGGTGTAAGCTTCGAGAATTCCGAATATTGCCAGTCGAGTTCACCCATCGGCAGCCGCTCACTATCTTAGCCGGACGGATGGTAAAATCCCGAATCGAGGTAATCGTGATCGCCAACCTCAAGCGGGCCCCTATGGAGGATGAAACATGCGACGCCCTTTCATGATCGCCCTGGCAGCTCTCGGATCGGTACTATGCATGCCGGCCGCGGACCAGCGGCCTACTCCGGAGGAGCAACGGCGAACTCTGGATACCGCCCGGGACATCGCAATCAATTACAGCCGCAAGCTGCCGGACTTCATCTGCACAGAGCAGGTGCAGCGGACCGATAGAACCAGTCCCACCCTCATAACGGCCGACCGTCTTACCATCCAACTCAGCTATTCCGGTCAGAAGGAGAAGCAGAAGCTCGTCGCAATCAACGGAAACCGGACGGAGCAGCCTCTCGAATCGCTGGAAGGGCTCATTACCGGTGGCCAATTTGGCGGCCTGCTTGCGGGTGTTTTCGATCCGTCGTCGAACGCCGATTTCCAGTGGAAGGAATGGTCCACCGTTCGCAAACGCCCTGCGGCCGTTTACGGTTACCGAATCGCGCGCGCCAAGTCGCACTATATGTTGGGCCACCGCCTGAAGAACGGAAGCATGGGCGAGGAGGCTTCGGGCTATCACGGCGACATAGTCCTGGATCGCGAATCGGCTATGGTCCTCCGGCTCACAGTCTCTGCCGACGACATCCCGAATGACTCCGGAATCCTCCGATCCTCCGCCGAAGTGGACTACGCCTTCGTCGACGTAGCCGGACACTCCTATCTGCTCCCGTCGCAATCCCAGGCTCACATGGAGCGATCGTATCGGCAAATCGCCAACTTGGTCACCTTCACCGATTACCGCAAGTTTGAGGTGGATACGACCATCGACTTCGGCTCCCCGAAAAACTAAATAAACCACATGCGGCAGAAGCCGATTCAAATTTGTATCGCATCAATCGCGCTGAGCATGGCGTGCTGCTCGACGGGCCTTGTTTACGCGCAAGACTCAAAGCGCATGGCGGATGGCAAACAGTGGACAACCCGCAATCTCGACGTCGATACGGTGCCGTCTCATTGCTACGAAGATGCGCAACTGAATTGCCGCCAGTATGGACGTTTGTATACGTGGAATTCGGCGCAGTGGGCATGCCAATCGTTGGGAAATGGATGGCGATTGCCGACGGACGATGAATGGCGCCTGCTGGCGAAACGCTACGGTGGCGTCAGCGAGGATTCGGAGGACAAGGGCAAAGCGGCGTACAAGGCACTCTTCGCCGGAGGGCGCTCGGGATTCGAAGCCTTACTCGGTGGTGGCCGTTCCGTAGATAACGAGTATGCGCGATTGCAAGCCCACGGTTTCTACTGGACGGCCTCGGAGACCGATCCTGCCAGCGCATGGTTCTACAACTTTGCCCAAGGCGGCCAGGCTCTGCATCGTCAAAGCGGAGGCGAAAAGCAGCGAGAGTTTTCCGTCCGCTGCGTCCGGGAGTGACGCGTTTCTGGTCACTCCCGGTAGAACTCAGCCAGCAGCCGGTCGATTTCGGGATCGCTCCGGTACGCCTCTAGAAACGGGCCGGCGGTGGCTCGTATCGAAAAAAGGGGCGTGGCTTCTAACGCTTTCGAAAGCGTCCGGCCTATTGCGAGAACGTCGCCCCGGCCGACGTGGATGGCCAATAACGCGAACGCCGGGATGTATTCGCTTCGGCCACCACGATCCTCCAGTTCGCTTAGCAACCGGATCGTGTCGTCGAGACGCCCGGCACGGGCGTATACCAGCCCCAGAGCGCCTACAAATATCGGGGCACGGACAGGTTGACAGTCCGTTCCAGAGCTTCAATCGCCTCTTCGTTGCGCCCCAGACCGGTGAGCGCCACCCCAAGTATCCACAGAGCGAGCAGGTAGTCTGGCTGTAGTTCCAGCGCCCGCCGTGCCGTGCGCTCTGAAAGATCGAAACGGCCCAAGGGAGAAATAGGTCACCGTGCAAAAGCCGTGGATTGACGGCGACAGCGGATCCATCTGGCAGGCCCGGGTCGAGTGCGTCACCGCATCCTCCTCGTTTCCTTCCGTCGCCAGGAACAGCCCGTAATAAGCCTCGGCAATTGAAGAGCGCGGATTAATGGCGATTGCCTTCCGGAAGTGGGTTCCAGCCTCCCGCCATGCCCGCTCGAAGTAGAACGCGAAAACTGCGCGCGAGAAGTTCACTTCCGATAACTCAGGCGCCAGAGCCATCGCGCGCGCCACGGCGGCATGAGCCGGCGGTCGGCCTTTCTCCGCCGACACCCAGCCATAGACCCGGAGGATCGCGTAGCAATCCGCGAGCCCCGCATAGGCGAGCGCATACTCGGGATCAAGCTGGATCGTCTGCTCGAAGCACTGAATGGCCAGGCGCACGGCGGCCGGCGTTCGCTGATGCCAGTGGTAGCGTCCCTTGAGGTACGTCTCGTAGGCGTCAACATTTCTTGTGGAGGGTTTGACAGCGCCAGTCAGGGTCACTTTGAGGCGCTCGGCGATCGCCGAGGCAATCTCGTCCTGCACCTCGAAGATGTCTTCCATTTGCCGGTCGTAGCGCTCCGACCAGATCTGAAAGCCGTTCCGGACATCCACAAGTTGCACCGTGACACGAACCCGGTTGGCGGCTCGCCGGACGCTGCCCTGGAGTACGCTATTTACGTTTAGACGGGCGCCAATTTCGCTCAACTCAACCGCTTTGCCCTTGAACGAGAACGATGACGTGCGGGCGGCCACGTTCAAACCCCCGACCTGGCTTAGAGCGTTCAGTATCTCCTCGGCCAGCCCGTCACTTAAATATTCGTTCTCTTTATCGGCGCTCAAATTGGCGAAAGGGAGGACAGCGATGGACGAGGTTTTTTCCTCGAACTTCGATGCTTCACTGGCTGCGACGGCCACTCGCAATTCAGCGGCGTTCGGGAATCTCTCAGCCGACGATTTCCGGAGGCAGCGAGAGACCAAACGAACGACTTCGGACGGAGCATCGAGCGGCTTAGGCTCGTCCCGTAGGATAGCGGCCATGATCGCCGTAGCCGTATCCCCCGGGAACGGCAGCCGCCCGCTCAGCATTTCATAGAGAACCACCCCAAACGAAAAGATGTCGGAGCGCGCATCGATGGGCTTGGCTTCGGCCTGTTCGGGCGACATGTAGGCGGCTGTGCCCAGGATTGTGCCCGGCTGTGTCAGGCCGATCGCGGCCGTCTCGTCCGGCGCGGGCCCGCTAAAGAGTGCGAGACCGAAATCGAGCAGCTTGATGCCCGCAGCCGTCACCAGGATGTTCGCTGGTTTCAAATCGCGATGCGTGAAGTTCCTGGCGTGCGCGTGCTCGAGCGCATCGCAAATCTGCATGGCATACTTTAGCGCCTGGTCGACAGGCAAAGGCCGCTTGAGGGGTGCGCCTTCGATGCACTCCATCACCAGGTAATTTGGACCCACGTCGTAGATCTGGCAGATGTTGGGATGGTTCAGCGCTGCGATCGCTTTGGCCTCCCGCTCGAAGCGTTCGCTGAACTGTCCGGCGGAAACCTTAATCGCGACATCGCGGTTCAGGCGCGGATCGCGGGCCTTCCATACCTCGCCCATACCGCCCGCGCCTATTGGCGCAAGGATTTCGTAAGGGCCGAGTTAGTCGCCTGCGGAAAGTTGCATGTTACGGGTCCAGCTAAGTGTAGCCGATTCGAAATTTGCCCTGCAGCGCGTATCCTGGATCGTCGCCGGCGCCGATTGTGCATACTCTATAGAAGGAGCCGTAAATGATCTCAAGAATATTTCTGGCAGGTTTGGCCGCGTCCGCCCTGGCGCTGTCCTACTCCGGCGACAGTTTTGCTTCGAAATTCGAAGCGATGCCAGCGGCTGTGCAGGAAACGGCAGCGGCCAATATGAAAAACGCGCTGCCGATAAGCATCACTTCCACCAAAGGCGAGCACGGCATGGAATATCAGGTCAACACGCGGCTCAACGGGGAAACCCACAACCTCGTCATCGATGAAAAGGGCAACCTGCTGGCCGTGAAGGACGGAACAGATCTCGCCTCCCTTCCCCCCGCGGTCAAGGCGGCGATTGAAAAGGAAGCGGCCGCGTCAAAGATCACAACCCTGGAAAAAGTCACGGAAGGCGAGCAAGTCACTTACGGCGCCGTGATGACGGACGAAGCGCCGGGCAAATACGTCCGGGTCCGCATCGCCGCCGACGGCACGCTCAAATCGAAGAACCAGCAAGATACCGACCGGTAATAGCTGCCCCGCCATCACTGGATTTGTCCAAAATGTCGCCCGTTATAATGCCCGAATGTACACGCCTCAAGCTGGAATTTTCGCTCTTGGAACGTCCTCTCACGCATACCTAGAGTTTGACATTCTGGATGCAAAAAAGCGCAGTGAGTTCGCCTCCACAATCTCCGCGATCCGTGAACCGCGCACCACCACGGGAGGAGTGAACTTCGTCATCGGCTTTCGGCCGGAGCTCTGGCGCGATATGGTTCCTAGTGACGCCCCAACGGACATTGAGGGCTTCAACAAAGAGATCCAGGGCACGGAAGGATTCACGATGCCCGCCACGCAACATGATGCCCTGGTATGGCTCTCCGGCAGCGCTTATGACGTGATCTTCGATATGGCCCGCTCGGTCGTCCGCGACCTCGCAGGCCAGGCATCGCTAGGGGAAGAGACCTCGAGTTGGCCTTACCGCCACGATCGCGATCTTACCGGTTTTATCGATGGCTCGGAGAATCCCACTCTTCTCGACGCCCCCGCCGAGGCCCTCTTGCCCGAAGGAGTTCCCGGCGCTGCCGGCTCAATCCTGTTGCTTCAAAAATGGAAGCACAAGGTAACTGAGTGGGAAGCCCTCACAATCGACCGGCAGGAGCGCATCATGGGGCGCACCAAGCCGGACAGCATCGAGCTGGAGAACAAGCCGCTCGATTCGCATGTCGCCCGCACCGATCAGGATGAGTTTGGCCACATCTTTCGCCGCAACATGCCCTACGGCACCGTCATGGACCACGGCACCATGTTCGTCGGATTCAGCTCAGAACAGAAACGCCTTTCGAGCATGCTCGATAGCTTGGCAGGCCTGGTCACCGGCACGCGCGACGCGCTCACCCGCTTTACTCAACCCCTGACCGGCTCCTACTACTTCGTGCCTTCGGTCGAGAGCCTGCGGCGCCTGCGGTAAGGCCCTACATCGCGCGATCGGTCCTTGGTGGGGCAGACCCCTTGGTCTGCGCGCGAACCCCTGATCGCGCTCTTCCGCCTACTGTCAAGCTAGACCCATCTCGGCATTTTATGGATCTCACCGGCCAAATCCCTGAGATAGGCGGTAGCCGGACCCGGGTTCTCATCGGCACTCCCAGACGATCCTCTCCGAAGGAGCGCGACATGAACCGCGAGCAATCGCCAATCGATCAGTTCCGTTCGCGCCCTCGCCCGCTCCCAGTGATAAGTGTCCTCGCGCATCATCGTCAGCCGCAATTCCCAAGTCTCTTCCATTTCCCGGATCGCGGCGCGGGCGGAATCGGACGCCTGCCTGAGAGCGCGAAAGTCAGGCGCGGCAAAAGCTGCGAGCAGAGTGGAACGAGAGAGGGAGCCCTCGCCTTTGCCATCGAAACTGATTTCCGGCTCGAACGGGTTGCCCGAAACAGCCGCCGCCAAAGCAAGTACCGGGAGCGACCGGGCGATCTGAATCGCCGTCCCCAATTCGGCTGACCAAGGGCGAGAGATCTCGTCTGGGTAAAGACGGTTTTCGGACCGCGGCAGGATTCGAATCCCGTCCGCCGACAATCGGACGTTCAGATATCCGGCAAGACTACCGAAGAACGCGGATCGCGCCAATTCCGGCAAACTGCAGCGGCGCAAATCGCTTACTACCGCTGCCCGCGCCAGATAGAGAAGCCCCTCGGCCGTGTGATTGCTGGCAAAGGCCAATGCCGCCGCGTCGGACCAGCACTCGGCCGCGCCCGAAACCTCCGCCGCCTGCTCGACGACCGCCTCCGTTTCACCGCGCCGCCTGGTCATGAATTGGGACAATCGGCGAGCACCCTTGGCGCAATCGACCAAGAATTCGATTCGCCCACGAACCAAGTCACTGGACCACTTTTCCGAGCCGGGAATCCTGCTCAAGCAACCACCTCGATCAGATTACAGATGTCGAGTGGATCCACGAAGTCCGGATTGTCCGCCTGAAAAATGAAATTCCCGCGAGCATCGAATTTTTGCACCCACTCGATTTGACGATGCGGTACCAATATCTTCGCGGCCACTTCCCCCTCGTCATGGAACGTGAAGAATTGCCGGAATATATTGAGTTCGCGCACCTCATCGGCCAGCGGAGAAAGCCCGGCCGACGGCTTCGGGGAGAGAATTACCCAGCAGCGGAAAATATATCCGGAGACGGCGCCTCCTTGCGTCGCAAAATCGAGCGCGGTCCGCCAGGCGGGCCGAACCGATACGCCATGCGATGCGGGAACAACGCTGCCGGCGGATAGAGAAATGTAGGGAGTGTTCCCCGCGACGGCCCCATAGTTGTTGACGTGATTATCGAGCGCGGCCTGGCTCAGTGTTTGCTGAGCCGCGGAAACGTCGGCAAACGCGTTGGAGCCGGCGTAGCTGAGCAGCCACCGGCTGGGGATTCCCTTCCGGAGCAGCCCTGTGGCATGGGCGTCGGTAAAATGCGAATGCTCCGAAATCCCCTTTAAACACCACTGCAGTAACATTACGAATTCATTGTCTCCGACACTCCCTGTTTTCGGTGATAGAATCTCCCCAATTCACATTATGTCGCCGCGCGTACGCACGACAATTCTTGCGCTTTCGCACCTCATCGCCGCGATTCTTCTGATCTTGGCCGCGGTCCAGGTCGCGCAGCCGGGGCCGTGGCGAACCGCCGTCTATCTGGTGGGAGGCGGGCTGTTCGTCGCGATCGTCGCCACGCGGCTCATCGGCGCAGCCTCCGGCGGGGAAACTCAATTTCAGTGGCCGCTGATGCTCTGCTGGATGACGGCCGCCGGTTTAATCGTCGCGGGAGTCGCGAGCGTAACACCGGATGGTCCGCCCCGTCAGTTCGTCTTGCTGGCAGGGGCTGGAGCCGCTCTGGCGCTTCTGGGCTGGTGGTTCTTCTCGGATGGCTCGCCGGCGATGTTCCGCTCAAAGGACGGCGGCGAGACCAAACAGGACAGAGACACTCGCTGGACCCGCGACACCGTTCTCACGTTCTCCTACGTCGGAATGGCCGGTCTCGTCCTGTTCTCTATCCGGTCAGTCGTGCCGAAGGGTCCCGTCGAAGGCCTGTTTCAGGTACTCGGAGCGGGCACTCTGATCGCGTGCGGATCGTTGTTGACCGGCGCGTTGATTGGATTCCTGTTCGGCATTCCGCGAGCCCAGACCGGAAGTAAGCCGCCGGCGCCAGGCCCGTCAGGCAAGGAAGGAGAAGGCCACGCGAGTAAGCAGGCGGCTGCGGCTCAAGCATCTCAGGCTGAGTTCGATGTCAATACGAACCTCGAACAAATCTCCGATTGGCTCACGAAAATCATCGTGGGCATGGGGCTGGTCAATCTGCGAAAAATGCCAGGATATTTTCAGGGCCTGGGCGGCTATTTCAGCCACGCGCTCGGCACGGATGTGCAAGGCGGAGAGAGCGTTGTCCTGGCGTTGATAGTTCTTTTTCTCGTATGCGGCTTCCTGCTGGGTTATTTGCTGACACGCCTTTTCCTGACGGGAGCCTTCACCCGGGCTCTCTCACCGGCTGATCAGTTGCGCGAGGCCCTTATGGCGACCGATACCGGTACCAGCACGGGGACAGGCGACGGCGCAAGCACGGCCAACATCGAAGCGATACAAAAAATCGACCTGGTTGCGTCTCGTGTCTCGCCCGATCAGCTCAAACAACAGGTGATGGCTCTCGCGACCGAGTACAACGTCACCCGGTCATCCTTGCAGCCTGGACGCGACCGCACCAGGAAGTTGGACAACATTGTCCTTCGTATGCAGGGGCTCGCCAAGCAGGCGTACGGAATACTTCCAGATCTTGTGGCCGGCATGAGTGATGGAGAAAAACTGGCGGCGATCGCCTTTCTCCAAGTCATCCCCGATAAGAGCTACATTCCGTGGCTTGCAGAGACATTCGACAAGGGCACGCGGTTTGTTATGTATCACGCCGCCGTAGCGCTCAGGAATTCCGTCAATGCGATCGGAAAAACTGCCCATACGGAGTTGGCCGCGGCCCTGACCGAGTGCCTGAAACACGTCCCGGACGACGAGCCGAACATCAAGAAAATCCTCACGGACGCCCAATCCTCGCTGCAATATCTCGCCAGCGACCCGGATGCCGCGACATAGGCCGTGCCCTCGCCGCTAGTCCTGCGGAAGGTAACGGATATCGAATTTGCGGTTCGTTATGAACAAAACTGTGACGTCGGTTTCCGCCGTGGCTCCATGCTCCATCTCGAGGCCGGTGGGAAACCACACGAAGTGACCAGGTCCGAAGCTCCCCGCGTGCGTAACCAGGGTTCCGTCGAGCACGTACATGCCATGGGCGCATGTGTGGACATGGCGCGAGTTGACAACTCCTGCGGGATACCGAGACGATCCGGATTTCCGCTCCTGTTTCAGGATCTTCAATTAGATTTTTACGGTAGAGCATCTTGCCGAGATGCTCGTTCCAGCGCTCCTCCCAGGGAAGTTCGGCGGTATTGATCGCCGTCATCTGATCGAGTTTCACTCAAATAGTATAGCCACCAGCCTGCCCATAAGCGCTAACTTAAGCCGAAATGGCTTTGGATACGCCTAATTCGTGGCAGCCCGTGGCCCAATATAACGCCGTTGTCCCGGCCCACTTCCGTATAGCCGACCATCCGCTCGGAGCGGGCACATTCCAGTAAACGGAACTTTGCAGACCTTGGTAAGGGGCGACGCAGATTTCTCTACGCTGGGCGAGTTAGGGGGCAAATGAATCGTGGAGAAACGCACAACCTCATCATCGATGAAAAGGGCAACCTGCTGGCCGTGAAGGATGGAACCGATCTCGCCTCCCTTCCTGCCGCGGTAAAGGCAGCGATTGAGAAGGAATCGGCCGCGTCAAAGATCACAACCCTGGAAAGAGTTACGGAAGGCCAGCAAGTCACCTACGGCGCCGTGATGACGGACGACTCACCGGGCAAGTACGTCCGGGTCCGAATCGCACCGGACTGAACACTCAAATCGAAGAACCAGCAAGATACCGACAGGTAATCGCAGCGTAGCCGTGGCCCACGTTCGTGGCGCAGACTCTCTGCGCTTTAAGCTGTGAATTCCCAGCAGCTAACAGTAGTACAAAGCAGATTGAAGTCTTCGCGGATTGCATAGGTATTACTCGCTGAGGACGGCGACTGGATTGACGCGTGAGGCGCGGCGGGCTGGGAGGGCGCAGGCGGCCATCGCTATCGCGGTTAGAACTATGACTACCGTTCCGATTACTAATGGGTCTAGCGGGTGGACGCCATAGACTTCGTTTGCTACTGCTTTCTGTAGGGAAATTACGCCTACTATGCCCAGGATGAGGCCTCCGACTATTAGCGTGAAGCCTTCGCGGAGAACTAAACCTACGATGCTTGCGCCGGTGCTGCCGAGAGCTACACGGATGCCGATTTCGCGGCGGCGGAGGGTGACCAAATAAGCCAGGACGCCGTAAATGCCGATCGCGGAGAGGAATAGCGCTAGGGCTCCGAAGGCTAACGCCAGCGTCATCGACATGCGGCGGGAGGTCATGGAGAGCTCTTCGCGTTCGACCATGGTTTTGGCGTCGAAGACTGGAATTTCGGGGTCGATAGCGGCGATGGCGGCGCGGACTGAACTGAGGACAGTGCTCGGGGGGACGCTGGTTTTAACGGCTAGCGTGGCGTAGCGGGAGGGGTCTTGGGAGTAGGGGGAGTAATAAGCTCCGACGGAGTTTCCGGACCCGGCGAGGTCTTCGAGGCGGATTGAACGAACGACGCCAACGACTGTGTAACGGCGGGTTTTTGGTCCTGGCGCGTTGAGTTCTTCAGGGCTATCGGGTTTGAACATGCGGCGTCCGATGGGGTCGCGGCCAGGCCAGAAATGATTCGCTAGTTTTTCGTCGATGACGAGCGCTAAAGGGGCGTCGGGTTGATCCCGGTCGTCGAATAGGCGGCCGCGGATGAGGGGGATGTTCATCGCTTCGAAAAAGCCGGCGGTGGCGTTGATCTGGTGAGGCGAAATGATGGATTCGCCGGGCTTCATGCGG
>Ga0302326_10024299_pt1 | contig 12321 bp, 12 predicted proteins | sample Palsa_T0_3_FD_202264 | JGI IMG/M metagenome (GOLD analysis project Ga0302326, IMG submission 202264) | Peat permafrost microbial communities from Stordalen Mire near Abisko, Sweden - Palsa_T0_3 | ecosystem: Environmental > Terrestrial > Soil > Palsa > Peat permafrost | place: Sweden: Abisko...
TTCTGCCCATTCTCCTTTCCGCATATGGGTCTCAGCGTGGTTAATGCCAAAGGCCTTTACCTCGATTACGGCGTGGCCGGCTTTCGGCTCCGGATCGGGTAGCGTTTCGATAACCAGACTGTCGAGACCGCCAAAGCCTTTAATCACGATAGCTCGCATAGACCCTCCGTTTCCTATCTAAGTTTGATTAGTTGCCAATGGCTCTCGCCAGAAACAGAACAATCGCCTCAGCTATTTCGCGGCAGTGCGTTTCCAGGGCGAAATGTCCCGTGTCGAAGAATTGCACCGTGGCTTTGGGAATATCGCGCTTGAACGCGTCCGCACCTGCGGGGAGGAAGAACGGATCATTCTTTCCCCAAACTGCCAGGAACGGCGGCTGATACTTTCTGAAATACACATGAAAGTGCGGATAAAGCGCGACGTTGTTGGCGTAGTCCTTGAAAAGGTCCAACTGAAGTTCATCCGCGCCGGGACGCGCGAGATAGAAATCATCCAACGAGCGGCCGTCAGGAGAAACCAGGCTGGTGTCCGCAACGCCATGCGTGTACTGGAAAGTCGTCGTTTCAGGCTTAAGAAAAGCCCTTAAGGCATCGCGGTTGGCTTGGGTGGCGTCCTTCCAGTAGGCTCGAATCGGATCCCATCCGTTGCTCAAGCCCTCCTCGTAAGCATTTCCATTTTGTGAGATGATGGCGGAGATCCGATCCGGATTTTTTAGGGCCATGCGAAGGCCCACCGGAGAACCGTAATCGAAAATATAAATGGCGAACTTCTTGAGACCGATTGCCTCGGTAAAGCCAGCGATGGTATCCGCGATGTTCGCGAAGGTGTACTGGTACTTACTGCGTTCCGGCATGTCAGACTGCCCGAAACCAGGGAAATCTGGCGCCACGAGATGATATCGCTCTGCCAGCAGCGGAATGAGATCACGGAACATGTGGCTGGAGCTCGGAAATCCGTGGAGCAGTAGCAAGGTGGGGGCGCTTGGACTTCCGGCCTCCCGGTAGAAGATTTTGATGCCACTGACATTAGCAGTGCGGTAGTTAACAGTCATGGTTTGCCTTTCCATTTTAAGTTCTCGTTGGTTTTCCTTCTTAGAGATGTCTCAACAGGAGTTTTGCATAGTAGATAAGGGTTAGTTGGCTGATCCTTATTAACTCTCGTCTTGATTGTCATGTTGATTCACCAGGGCGGAACGCACCACTTGGAACAGAGATTGCTAACTGAACGGTTTGCACAGAAGTCCCGCCGCACCAGCTTGAAACGCTTGGATATGAACATCGTCACTATCATATGCAGTAATGAAAATGATCGGAATTCGGTAATCTCCAGCGGCCAGCCGGCGCTGTAGTTCGAAGCCCCCCATGGATGGCATGCGTACATCGAGAATCAGACAGGCTATGTTGAGCAATTGGCGCGACTTTAAGAAGTCCTCCGCCGAACGGAACCCCTTAGCCTTGTACCGTACCGACTGTATGAGACTAACCATTGCTTCGACCACCGACCGATCGTCGTCAACGACGGAGATCAGTGGAACTTTGATGGGCTGACGTTTCCTGCTCAAGCTCCGCTGTTTCTTGAACCCTCTTTCGGCAAAACAGTTAGCACGTCAGTCGAGATGGGTTCAATAATACCTTGGTATGGGATGACCTAGCCTGCATCGATCACAAATCTTTAGAGATTTGTGATCGATGCAGGCTCTGGCAGCGGAATTCTCCCGGCTACGCCGGAAGTTTCCGCTGCTCTTTTTCGAAATAAGAGTTCAAACAGGTTGTCTCGATTTCCGTCTTTCAGTCACGGCTTAAAGTGACGCACGTATCTGTTTAACGCCGGGCATCCTACGGCCCGAAGGGCCCGCTCCGAAGGGGCTCAAGGACCCAGTCCAGGGTTTCAACCCATAAGCTCTAACTTAAGTAAAGCCTCGGCGGTCGAGTGTATTTTTGTCCCGGAGGGACAGCACGATAGTAGCCAGGCACGAAGTGCCTGGGTAGCGATGCGGAGAGGCCTCCGTCCCGGAGGGACGGTCGAAGTCATTGTCAGTCCCAGAGATATTTGTCGTCGAAACTGAGCTCACGCCGTCCTGCTGGGACGGGGCTATTTTCCTCAGGATTCCAGGCGCTTCGTGCCTGGCTACTATCGTGCTGTCCCTCCCGGACAGAAAACCTTCGCCCATCGAAGCGCCTCGCATTTAGTTTGCGCTTATGGGGTTGAAACCCTGGGAACCGACTACCCCCTTTCAGGGCGAACCATTATTTTGAGGGTCCCAGGGTTGAAACCAGGGGTTGAAACCTGGGTTGAGACCCTGGGCGCAGCGTCTGTTTAAGAGCTTTCTAGCCCGCAATGAGCTCGTCGCTCCAGGGATTCGCGTGATTTTGCGGGCTAGCCCGAAATTCCACGAGCCAGCGTTCGCGAGATTTTCGCGCTATAGAGCCGCCGGAAGCTACTCTTAGAAATCAACTCTCGTTGTCCGGAGGCGCGACCTCGCTAGTTATTCCGATCTTTTCCGCCATCCGGACGAGCTGGATAAGGGATTGAGCTTTCATCTTGCGCATGACCTGTCCGCGATGCATTTTGACCGTGACTTCACTGCTTCCCAACTCGCCCGCGATTTGCTTATTAAGCAAGCCCGACACGACGAGCTTCATCACTTCCCGCTCCCGCTTGGTCAGCGACTCGTAACGGCGACGCACTTCAGCCACCATCGACCGTTCCTGGCGTGCAGCCCGATCCATTGCTAGAGCGTGTTGAACCGCGTCGAGTAGATCCTGATCACGAAATGGTTTGGCCAGGAACTCCACTGCTCCTTCCTTAATGGCTCGGACCGACATCGGGATATCCCCATGGCCGGTAACGAATATGATCGGAATAGGCGCTTCCGTACGAGCCAACTCGCGCTGTAAATCGAGCCCGCTGATACCGGGTAAGCGAACATCGAGGACAAGGCAGGCCGGGGCTTCACGTCTCCTGTGCTCTAAAAACTCCCGTGCAGACTTAAATGGCTCAACCAGGAGCCCGACGGAAGTAATTAAATCGGCCAGGGCTTCACGCATGGATGAATCATCTTCAACCACAAACACGATGGGATCGCCTGCTTTCATACGCTGTCTTCAGCTGAAGCTGGCAAAACAATTTGGAATGTCGCGCCAACGCCATCGTTTGGCTGCGCTGTTAACTGCCCGCCATGCGTCTCGATTATTGAACGACAAATCCACAAGCCCATTCCCATGCCTTCCGGTTTTGTTGAGTAGAATGCTTCAAAGACTCGTGCCATTGCGTCGGCGCTTAGGCCAACCCCTGAGTCTCGCACTTCAACGAGAACGGCGGATCGCTTAGCGAGATCGCGCAGGCGGGATTGGATTTGTAATACTCTGGGGCGATCGTTGATGGCTGTCATCGATTCAATTGCGTTCATGACCAGATTCAGAAGTACCTGCTGCAATTGCACGAAATCGGCCATGACGGACGGAACGTTAGAATCCAATTCTGCCAACACCTCCACACTGCGCTTGCGCAGTTCGCCCTCAACAAGCGCCAGCACTTCTTGGATTACTTCATTGACGTTGAGGAGAACCTTGATGAAAGGCGCCTTTCTAAGCAAGGTGCGAACGCGCTTCAAAACATCACCTGCCCGATTACCATCGCGCACAATGCGTTCGACGGCGTCACGTGCTTTACGCAGATTCGGAGGGCTCGTTGATAGCCAATTCAGGCAGGCATTGCCGCTCGTAACAACTGCGGCGAGTGGTTGATTGACTTCGTGGGCAATGGAAGCGGCCAATTGCTCCATGGTCGTCATCCTGCTCACACGTGCGAGTTCAGCCTGCGCTTGGTGCAGAGCGTCCTCAGCCCGCTTTTGTTCGCTCAAATCGAGCACGAACGCTACACCCTCGTTCCCAGTTCCTTCGAAAGTTGCGCAGCCAAGCAATACTGGCACACGGCTGCCGTCTTTCCGGAAGTACTCCTTTTTGAAGGGTTGAATGGTGCCCGTCGCTCTTAGCTCCGCCTGCGCCTGTGCATCGCGGCCGCGCCATTCTGCCGGCGTCAAATCCGTCCAGCGTAAGCCACCCGAGACGACATCTGAACGGCTGTATCGCAGTATGTGGAGAAACGCTTCATTCGCCTCGAGAATCTCACCTTGGAGATTCCAGATGTAGATTCCCATGATGTTGGCGTCGACCAGGCGCCGGATCTTCGCTTCGCGTTCCTCGAGATCGCGGTAAAGATGGGTATTTTCCAGGGAGATCGCGGCCTGCGACGCAAGCAGTTTCAGCGCCGCGATCCGCGTCGGAGTGAAAACGTGGGGGGTCAGATTATTTTCCAGGTAAAGCACAGCGATCAGTTTGGCTTGGTTAATCAGCGGCAAGCAGAGAATGGAACGGGCATGATGCCGACGAAGGTATGGATCCGTCGAAAACGGATTCTGGACTAAGGCGTCGTCAAGAATTACGCTTTCCTGCGTGCGCGCGACATAATGGACGATCGACTCCGCCAGCCCAGCGGCGGCCGTGGACGCTCCTCGCCGATGCATGGTAACGGTGTCACCGCTGGTGACGGCTTCCGCTTCTACCCGTAACTCAGCACCTTGGGGAAAAATCAGCAGACCTCGCTCAGCGCCCGCGTGCTCAATCGCTGTGCGCACGAGCGTGTCGATCAGTTTCTCCAAGACAATTTCGCCCGAAACTGCTTCCGAGACTTTGATAACGGTAGCCAGATCCAGGTGTTCGACCGGTGCGCCGATCGTGCTCGTTGGACCCGGAGCTCGCTCTTCCTCCCTGAGGTGCGGATATAACTGCTCGAGTTGCCGCACCTTACCAGCGGCTCCCCAACGGAGGTAACAGTACCGTGCGTCCCGCAGGTACCCACCCGCGATCTTCTCGAAACCACGTGCCATATAGAAGTGTGCGGCGAGTTCGTTAGCGAGCGCCTCATTGTGGACAAAGCCGTTTGTGTGTGCCAGACGAATGGCCTCTTCGTAGAGGCGCATAGCCTCGAAATCCCGGCCTTCAAGGCGAGCGATCTCGCCGGCCACCAGCGAGGCGCGGTTGCCGAAATTCTCCGGACAATTCTCCGCCCATACCTCGAGTTGTCTATTATGCGCGGCCAGAGCCTCAAGATGCTCCTCATTCGCTAAAGCTTCGGAGGACAATTGCTGGCGGTCGGAAAACGCGGAACCGCAGGACGCCGCGCGGGAAAGCGCACTATAGAAGTGATACTCCGCCATTGCAAACTGTGATGGTGCTGTCCAAAGCAGTTGCTCCGCCCTCAGCGAGGCATCGATGGCCGACGCATAGTCCCCGGCAAAAAAGCAAGCTTGCAGCTTTCGGATCCAGTAATAGCACCCGGGTAGTGCCGCCGGGTCACTTGCCAAACGGCGCTCGAACCGAAGCTCATCAAACTGTTCATCGTCAAAGGAGCCGAATTTCGGCGTTAAGCCACGGAGCATCCGGATAAGGCCGAGCTGCGGAGTGATGATGTCAATGACGAGACCAAACCGAGCCTTCTGAGCAAACTGGAGGCCACGCTCGGCTTCGCGTTGGACCTCAGGGAGTGGATCTCCCGCAGCCAGAAGGTTCGTGTTCAGGTTGTTGTAGCTGTACCCCGCAAAAGTGAGGTCTCCCATCTTGTTCGCGACCTCCAAAGCCCGATGTACCAGGTCACGACAAGCCCGGACGTGTTTCGTCCATGGCATGACGTAACCTCCGAAAAGCATATAGGTCCTGGCCTGAAAACGCTTCAAGCCGCGTTTTTCCACCAGTTCATAGCCGAGCTGACCGAATCGAAATCCGGCCTTATAGTTGCCGAAGCTTGGGCCGGCTATCATGCCAAGGCATACGTAGGCGACGGACGAACCGTCGCTAATGCCATGCTCGAGGCTGAGATTAACCATCCAACAGACGACCAGAGAAGCAAGGTTCGCGTCCGTAAAGAATGCCGGCGACAAAACCTTGGTCAGAACATCCAAAGTCGCGATGGACGCCGGATCGCTCATCAAGGGTAGGTCAATGAGCTGCTCAACCGCACGGTTCCCAAGTTTTATCCAGATCCGCTCGTATTCCCGCCATCCTTCCTCCGCCGCCGGATGGGGCGACCATTCGACGCCCAGATATCGGAGATAGTCGAGACCGACATCAACCGCGCGGTCGCTCTGATCGAGGGTCGTGTACAGATCCACGCGCAAGCACGTCACGGTCGCTAGTTCGACCGTGTCCGCAGCACGGGATGAAAGTATCGTCAAGCGCTCCTCCGCAGCCGCTAGCGCTCCAGTCAAGAACTCGCATTCAGCCCTGTGCAATTCCAGGGCGAAGGCGAGCTCATGCCGTCGCTCCCAAGAGTCGTCCGCCAACAGTGCTGCACCAGCAACGAGATAGTTGAGCGCTGAGGCGTAAGCCGTAGAGACCTTGGCGCGCTTGCCCGCGACCAGATCTAGCTCAGCGATTTGGTCACGTTCCTCTTGTGAGGTGGTCAGCGCGGCTCCGCGGTTAAGCTGATTGACGATCTCGAAGATTACCTCGATCCGCTTCTCTGGCAGGGTGTGCGCGGCGAGTAGCCTCCCTATTCGGAGATGGGCCTCGGCGCGTAATTGTTCCGGGATAGAAGAATACGCTGCTTCCTGGACACGATCGTGAACAAACTTGTAGGAAACCTCAGACCGGAAGACGAGGCCTGCTCGAACCGCTTCCCAAAGCCGGCCGTGCATTTCCTCGTTCGAGTCCTGAGATATAATCTCTATTAGGGCGGACTCCGCCCTGTTGCCCATGCACGCAAGTAGCTGCAATGCCTTCTGGGTTTCGACCGGCAGACGGGTCAACTTCCCGATCACGAGGTCCACTACGTTATCGGTGTAGCTCTTTGCGTGAATGCGATTCAGATCCCAAGACCATCGCCCCTCGCGGTGATTGAAGGTGAGCAGACCCTCTTCTGCGAGTGCAGAAATAAATTGAATGGCAAAAAACGGGTTTCCAGCGGTCTTATCGTGGATCAGTTGCGCCAGCGGCGTGGCTTGCACCAATTCGCAGTGCAAAGAATCCCCAACTAACCGTGCCAAGTTCTCACCAGCCAGAGGCGCAAGGACGACCTCATGCACCATCGCTCCGCTTTGGCGGATCGCTTCGAGCTTGTGCATCAGCGGATGGGTGGAACTTACTTCGTTATTCCGATAGGCGCCGATAAACATCAGCTGATGTACATCCGGCTGGGTCAAAAGATTCTCGATCAAATCGAGAGAGGCGGCGTCGAGCCATTGTAAATCGTCAAGGAACAGGGCAAGCGGATGTTCCGGACGCGCGAATACGCCGATAAATTTTCGAAATACCAGTTGAAAGCGAGCTCTCGCGTCCTGCGCTGGAAGATCGGGAACCGCTGGTTGGTCTCCCATGATGAACTTCAATTCGGGGACGAGATCCGCCATGAGCAATCCGTTCGGATTCAGCGCCTGACGAAAGTCGTCGCGCCACTTGCTCAGCTCGGCCTCACGCTTACCCAGAAGCGGACGGACCAGGCTCTGAAAGGCTTGCGCTAAAGTCGCATAAGGGATGTCGCGCTTGTATTGGTCGAATTTGCCCGATGCAAAAAGGCCTCGAGGCGGAACAAGCACTTTGTGCAGCTCATTGACCACGGAAGACTTGCCGATACCGGAATATCCGGAGACGAGCACCAACTCCGGCCTGCCGCTTTCAACCACTCGGTCGAAGGAGGCAAGTAAGATACCGATCTCATCTGCTCGCCCGTACAATTTCTCGGGAATCAAGAGCCGGTCTGGCGTGTCGCGTTCGCCAAGCGGGAATTCGTGGATGTGGTGCTGAGTTTCCCATTCAGCAAGGCAACGCCGAAAATCACTTTCAGCGCCGGCTGCGGTCTGGTAGCGTTCCTCAGCAGTCTTCGCCAGCAGCTTCATGATGATGCCAGAGACAGGCGCCGCAACATTGCTTAACCGCTCTCCGGACGGTTGCCTTGCAATGTGGCAGTGAACCCACTCCATCGGATCGGAAGCGGTGAAGGGAAGGCTCCCGGTCAACACTTCATAAAGTGTGACGCCAAGCGAGTAGAGGTCGCTTCGGGAATCGATGGAACGATTCATTCGTCCGGTCTGCTCGGGGGCCATATACGCCAGTGTGGCGGCGACAAACTCGGGAGGCTCAGGAGACTGGCGCTCGCGTGGAAGCCGCGAAGCGATACCAAAGCCCATCAGCCAGCACTGGCCGGTGACAGAGTTTACCAGCACATTAGCAGGCTTGACGTCCTTGTGGATAAGACCGCGCTGATGTAGGTGACCGATCGCGGCCGAAAGACTAATGGCCACACGCAACGCAAACGCCATGTCCAACGGGCGGCCGAGCAATTGATCGAGAGACGCACCGCCGGGGTCCTCTAACACGAGAACGGTCCGGTCCCAGTGGCGGGCAATTGCAATCGGTCGGGCAGCGCAGGTGCGATCCAGCTCTTCTTTGAGAGAGAATTCGTGCTCGAGCCGTTTTAGGCTTTTCGGTGTGGAACGCTGCACCGCAGGCGAAAGCACAAGAACCTGAGATGCATCGTCCTTACTCTGCCCGCGATAAAGAATAAACTCTTCATCGTCCCGCAGCGCCTCGAACACATATCGCGATAGGTCAATCACAGGTTCGGATCTGAATTTCACGCCATTGCACGTCGGTGCTGGACCCTTGCGTTGCTCGTGCCGGCGTCGCCTCCAGACCCGCGCTCCAAGTGCATAAGTTCAGTCATTCGGCAAGCCGGCCAATCCAGGGACACATTCTATTTTACCAAAGCACCGCCACCGGATAGCCGGTAAGTTCGGAATCGTGTGTAACAAGATGAAAGCCACCCCGATTGGCCTGAGTGATCACGATGCGGTCGAATGGGTCTCGGTGAATTGATGGGAGTGCCGAAAGGCCAAGAATGTCTTCCAGCGTCCCCGCCTCCAGTAAAAGTCCGTTTTGTTCCTGCTGGTCGCGAAGCACGTCCACGAGCGGGAGGTGCAGTACAATCTTGCCGAGCTGCATCTTGATTTGCAGTTCCCAGACGCTAGCGAGGCTCAAATGCAAGGTATTTGCCCGCGACTGGCACGCAAACAAAGCCACCTCGGATACCTTCGATTGGTCGCCGTCCCACCAAATGAATGCGTCCGTATCGAGGAGAAGCTTCACGTGTCGCGGCCGAGCCAGAACTCATCCGTCAGCGCCGAATCGAAGTCCTGCGCCACTTCCCATGCTCCGGCGTGGAGACCCGCACGCCTCACGGAACCTGACGCCATATCAATAACCTCCAATTTGCGTCCGAGCTTGGCAGCGAGGAAGGCGAGGAGCTGCTCCTTCTGTTCTTTTGGCAGTGCATCCGCAGCCGCTTCGATTTCGGTCAACGTCGTCACATCCTGAATCTAGCATCGCAACAAACCCAAGCCAACAAATCGAGAAGACCCCTTCGTCGGTCACAATATCCCTCTTGGCCAATACGACAACGTGGAGAGCAACAAATGCAGCAACAAAAAATGACTTAATCCTAAGTGCCTGATCCTTAGCCACTTACAAGATAATAATAGCGCCCTTTTAAGGCGTTGGTTGTGGGTTCGAGCCCCACCCAACCCAAAGATTTTATATCGACTCTGAAAGTCAACGGAGCCGCTATGGAAGCCATTCGACAGGCGGTGGAGCAGAATCCGATCAGCAATTTCATATCGTTGGCTGTTGCTATTTGTTGCTCTTTTTCCGGGTCACTTTGGCCCATTTGACCTCTCCGGCCGCTGTTTGGTGTACTTTTCCGTCCTCCGCGACCTTTTTGGCCGTTCCTAGATCAATAGGCCCCGTCGCCGAGTTTATTTTTATGGCGATTTTCAGGCTCTCTTGGCAAAATCCAACAAGTCGACCCAGTTCCCAAATACCTAGAAAACGCCTTTCGGAATTGCTTAGATCTCATGAAATTGTCCGTGGGACTCCCCACTATTCAAGGCGATTCTGTGCAGCTCCAGCAGGTTATCCTCAACCTTATCTTAAATGCGGCCGATGCGATGGCCGAGGTGGTCGATCGACCTAGAGAGTTAAGAATCGTGACCCTTCCCGAATCGGTAGGCGTCTTGGTCGAGGTTAAAGATAACGGAGTTGGCATTGAGAAAGAGAAACTGCAGTCGATCTTTCAGCCATTTTACACTACAAAAGCCAACGGCATGGGCATGGGCCTTTCGATCAGCCGCTCGATTGTCGAGAACCACGGAGGCACGCTCATCGCGCAACTCAACAATGGCCCCGGAACTACATTTTGTTTCACTCTCACCTAACACCAATGCTGGAACTGGCATAGACACCGTCAGCTGGGTATAGAGAGGTGGACACGTCGGAACAGCTTGCCACTTCTCTACGTCCCTCGTCTTGGAATCTGAATCGCTTAGCCGTAACTGTCGTTAAGTCCACGCTGTCCTTTTTGGCCGCTTTCCAAGTCGTGAGCAACAAATGCAGCAAATTCCGTGGCACAGGTTGCGTTGGGTAATTTGCGTAAACTTGGCTACAGCGCCGATATCGCCGCCAACGGATTTCAGGTGCTTGATGCTCTCGAAAGTAAAAGATACGACACCATCCTCATGGATTGCCAGATGCCAGAATTGGATGGTGACAAAACAACCAAGGAAATCCGCCGGCGGGAACAAAAAGATTCCCTCAATTGGTCGATCTTTTTATCGCTAGTGCTCCGACCACCCTGGCCGACATGAATCGTGCCCTGGCAACAACCGACTCTGCCGATCTTGAGGAACACTCGTCGCCGCCGCTCTCTTTGCGGTCATCTTGGACTTTGCCAAAGTCCCCGTGTTCAATGCCTCAATATCGAGCCCGAAGGTCATGGCGTTGAAAATCATAGTTTACGCGCCAAGCGCCAAGCTGCCAGTCGTAGTTCACATAGGTTGAGAGCCGGCGTCAATAGAACGGTGGCCGGATGTTCCGCGCGATATCGGTGCGGGTGAAGAAAAGCCATGCCGGGGCCGAGAATATCAGAAACCGTTTCCCCTTCAAACGGGCCGCATCGGCATTGTGTATGGTATGCGCAAGCTGAACACTTTATTCTCGTTGACGTCTCCGACATCAAACATGTTCTCTCCTTCAGCGTTTGAATGCGGCACTTTCCGTTAACGCTATTGCGCCTTGTTCATGGACGACTGAGGAATCTGAAGTAGAAAGCTCCGAACACCAACACAATACCAACATTCACTGTCAGCCGTTCCCAGAATCGGTTTCTGAAGAACGCGAAATCTACTCCGACTATGACGGCTACCATCGCCACTGCGTAAAGCAAGACGGCTACCTTTCTGTCCATTTCAGATTCCTCTCTTAATCGTCATCACGACGAATACACTACCACTTACACTTTTCGTTTCACCGACACTTTCATTCATCGATTGTCTATGAAATGTGATGGAGGAAGCTGCCCCATTGAAGAGCGTAAGGCGAAGCTCTGCTGAAAAGACCACCCGCCGATATCCGGTATTCGGCTTCTTTTACAGAAAATATCGACGAGCTTCTGAGCAAGGTGACGGTACTCGCGCTGCCCGGTGCAACCCGGATGGGGTTAAAAGACTGCATCTTTCCGCTGAAAAGGAAACCGCGCAGGCTGGATTTCTCTACTATGCGGCGAAAGGCCAGTTCCAACAAAAGGTTGGCCATAGCGCTGTGTTTGCTCATTCTGTCCGGGCAACTTTGGCCGGACGAAACTGGAGGCGAGTGCGGCGTAAGTATTCTGTCGGGGAGAATTCTCCCCGACAAAAACTTGCGCGGCAAAAAAGCCCGATCCCGGTAGAACTTTTCGTCGGCGAGAAGTTTCAAACCGGCCACGCAGCGCCTCGCGTATTCCCCAAGTCCGGGACAATTGGAGTATCCTTCGTTCGATCATAACGTCCCTCTTGGCCGCTACTTCAATGTCGACAGCAACAAGAAGCAAGACAATCCTAAGTGCTCAAAAGCAAGAGGTTTACAAACTAATCATAGCGCCCTTTTAAGGCGTTGGTTGTGGGTTCGAGCCCCACCAACCCAAAAACCCTTGCGTCCCCTTCTTAGGTCGGGGCACCCTCAGCAAACCAAATGTCGTTTTTCGGTTCCGGCAGAATCTCGCCCTTGTCCAGCCTCGATTGGATATCTTCCTCGACTATCTCGACAAGCTTGGCATACGCCGCGATCCGATTCTCGTCGTGGCACACACCTCCCACGAAGAGCACTGGACAGTAACCAATGAAAACCTGATCCTCGTCGGACCACGACACAAACAAGGGATAATGGTCACTTGGTTTTCCGCGCGTTTTCGATCGCTCTGCCAACATTTTTTTCTTCATAGTTCTTGGCATCGTCACCG
>Ga0302326_10024301_pt1 | contig 12321 bp, 10 predicted proteins | sample Palsa_T0_3_FD_202264 | JGI IMG/M metagenome (GOLD analysis project Ga0302326, IMG submission 202264) | Peat permafrost microbial communities from Stordalen Mire near Abisko, Sweden - Palsa_T0_3 | ecosystem: Environmental > Terrestrial > Soil > Palsa > Peat permafrost | place: Sweden: Abisko...
GCTCGCCCGCCACGGCGCCGCGAGCGCCTGGTTCGAACGCATGAGCGCGTTCGGCGCGCCGATCGGCGCCGACATGACGGGCGCGCAGGCGCTGGAAGTAGCGCTGAACGCCACGCCGATCGCCGTTGAGGCGGTGAACGACCTGGGCGACATCGCCCTCGGCGCGTCGGTTGACGTCGGCTCCACCGACTACGGCGTCATGCCCAGCCGCGGGGCGCTGGTGAAGTGCGACACGCGCGAGATCGTCATCCGCCGCGCCCACGAGCGCACCGGCGAGGTCCAGGTGCATTTTCCGCGCCTGGGCTTCGGGGTGCAGCCGGCCGCTTAGGCGAATTGTCGGGAGGCCGCCGCGCAACCGACACGCGGATGTCGGCGTTCAAGTCCGATGCTGAGGCTCGCCCTTATCGTCCAAAATCCGGCTGCCACCAGCGTGATCACCTGGGTCGGCATGGTCATTCTCGGGTTGCTGGCTGCGATGATCATTGCCCTGTGGGTCGTCCTGGCGCGCCGGAGCGTGCACCCCGATGAAGGCGCCAGCGATCCCGGCCTCGAGGTCTTGCGCCATCGGCGACTGGTGGTGCTGCCCTCTCGTAAATCCCCCGACCCGGAAGGCCCTGTCGTATCCGAGCTTGACCCCACCGGAGAGTCCGAGCCGACCGGCCGCTAGGCCGTCCTCGTAATCTCCACCACGTGGAGTCCGTCGCCCGACGCCGCGCAGGCGGTGAAGCCGGACTGCACCGAGCAAAAGTCGCCACCTGCGCCGTGGCAATGTTTACGGGCCAAGGAGCCGGCGCCGGTGCAGACATAGTGCGTGGCGCCGCGGACGATGTGCTGCAGGTCGTGCTCGTGACGCGGAGGTAGAGCGGGATGCGATGGCGCTGCAGGATCGGGTCCAGCCGCGCCATCAGTTCGGGCGAGCCGCCGGGCGCGCCATGTGCGCCGCCCGAATAGATCGGGTGGTGGCCGACGACGACCTTCCAATCCGCGGTGAACTGGGCCAGCGCGGCGTCGAGCCACCTTAGCTGCGGCGCCGTGCGCTGGCCGGCGACCTTCACCTTCTTCGCGCCGTCGGCGTGGTAGGCGGCGATGAAGGGGGAGGTGTCGAGCACGAAGAGGTCGACGCCGACCCGGCCCTTGCTGGTGACGCTGGTCTGGCGACTGCCGTACCAGCGGCCGAGCATGTTCCAGCGCTTGGACGCCTGGGCGTAGTCCAGTTGGGCCTGGGTATTGCCGTGGTAATCGTGGTTGCCCAGGGCGACATACCAGGGGATTTGCAGTGACGGCGCGGTGTAGACGTCCTCGAACGAGGTCTTCCATTTCGGATCGTCGATGCTGGCGACGCCGTCCTCGTAGAAGTTGTCGCCGACCGAGATGACGAAGGCGGCGTCCAGCGCCTTGGCCGTCTCCCCCATCCGCGCCGCCACCTCGGCCTGGTGAAACGCCCCGTCGCGGCCCCAGTCGCCGACGGCGAGGAAGCTGACGATCGGGTCGGGGTGCGGCTCTGCGGCCCTGGCCGGAACGAAAGGCGCCACCGCCGCGAGGCCAAGGCCCTGAAGCGCGCCGCCGGGTGATCAAGCCAGGCGACATCTCCCCTCCCCCGCCAGCGCCACTTTGAACATAAAGTTTGTCATCCCGGAGAGCCGCGCAGCGGACTCATCCGGGATCTACTACCACTGCCGACGGCGGCTCTCCGCCGCTTTGCGGCCGGGATGACAGTGTTAGGGCTACAAGATCGCCCGCACAGTCTCCGTAGGGCCACCCACGCCTTCGACTCCCCACTCAGCCTCTGGACATTGCACGCGCCGGAGCCGGTGGCGACGCAGGCGGCGCCGGGCCGAATCGCGCGCCATCGACCTTCCCATCCGGCGCAAGCACCAGGGACCAGAGCTCGGCGCCTTTGGCGAACTTCACCTCGAACCTGTCGCCGCCCATATCGCCCGGCGAGCGGAAGGTCACCGACTGGATCGGCCCCAGGCTGGCCAGCAGTGGTTGGATCTTGGTGAGCTGGCTGCGCACAACCTCGGCGAAACCCCGGGTCAGCTGGCCGTAGTCGGGCTGGCCGCTCGCGGTGCCTTCGATCAGGCGCCGCAGCGCCGCCTCCGCCCCTGGTGTCGGCGCGGCGCGCAGCTGGAAGAGGCTCGCCTGGGAGAGCACGGCGATGTCGCCGCTCGCGGGGGTTGGCCCGAGCTTCCCGATCGCCACGCGCAGGGCCAGTGCCGCCGGCGTGGCGATGTCGGGCGTGACGCCGACACCCTCCCAGTTGGCGCCGGTCACCGGGCTGCGCGCCTTGCCGGAGGGCAAAAACATCCAGAGCCCTGCGCCGAGCGGCCGCCCGCCGCCGGGATTGGCGCCGCCTCCGGTGGTCTCGCCCACCAGCACGGCGAGCTTCAGGTTCTGCATGTCGTAGCAGAACTCCTCGCCGCCCGAGAACGTGCGAGGACTGGTCAGCACATAGATCGGCTTGCCGGCGAACGACGTCGGGGTAGGCGAGGTGAAGGTCTGCATGGTGCTGTAATCGGCCGTCCCGGCCTTGCGCCGCAGCAGGTCCATCACGTGGACTGGCTTCTTCGCGTCCACAAAATAGCTGACCAGATAGGCCACGCCGTCCGGGCTGCCGCCGGTGTTGCGACGCATGTCGATGACCAGCGCCTTCGTATCCGCCAGGCTGGCCATCGCCCGGTCGAGCGCGGTCCTGAACGCCTGGGGCGGCGGGAAGCCGACGATCTCGACATAGCCGATCCCGCCGGCGAGCCGGTCGGCGCGGACCACGCCGGACTCGCTGATCGGCGGCGGTTCGTACGCGACCGGCGCCTGGTCGGGGGCGCCGACCTCCAGGTGCTTGTCGTGGGTTATCTCGGCCAGGTCGGCGCTGAGCCGCAGGGCGAAGGCCGCCGGGGTCTGGAGACTGTCGTAGTCGCCGGCGGCGAGCGCATGCTCGACCTTCGCGGCGGCGCGGGCGCCCTTGTCCGGCTCGACGTATTCGTCGCGCATGGCCTTGGCTACTTCGCCGACGATAGCGCGCCGGGCAGTCGCATCGAACGGCACGGTCGGGGCGAGCGTCCGCGCCGGCTGCGGCGTCGCGGGATGGGGCGCGGGCTGGGCCTGGACCGTTGTGGCCAGGGCGATACAGGACACGAGGACGGCGGCTAGGTTTCTCATCGGAACGATCGCCTGAACGTAGGACTGCGAGCAAAGCGATAATATCGCAACACGCCGTTGCGCCGGGCGCAATGAGCCAGCGCCCAAGCCGCGTCAGCATGTTGACATGCTTGGATGAGCCCACCTCAGAGAAACGCCCGCACCGTCTCCAGGAACGCGTCCAGCCGGTCGTGGTGGACCCAATGGCCGGCGCGCTCGAACTCGACCACGCGGGCGTCCTTGAAATACTGCATGCGCCCGTCCGTCTCCGGGTTGGACGCCCAGCTTTCCTTGCCGTTTACGAACAGGATCGGGCAGCTGATGTTGCCCCAGAGTTCCTGCATCTCCTCGCCGGTGAAATCGGCCGGCGAGAACGAGCGGACATAGTTGTCGAACTTCCAGGAATAGGTGCCGTCCTCGTTCTGCATCGCCCCGTGCAAGGTGAGGTAGCGGGCCTGCTCTTCGGACAGATGCCGGTTCTCGGTCTGCATGCGGTGGAACGCGTCCTCCAGCGTGGCATAGCGGCGCGGGATGCGGGCGGCGAGCTTGCGCGTGTCGGCGACCCAGCTGCGCATCCGCTCGACCGGTCCGCGCACGGCGCGTTCGGCCAGCATCGCCGGCGACGGGCCTAGCCCCTCGATCGCCACCAGCTTGCTCACGCTCTCCGGATAGACGCCGGCGTAGCGCAGGCTGATGGACCCGCCGAGCGAGTGGGCGACGATCCGGCAGGGCGCCAGATGTTGCTGGTGGATCAGCTGGGCGAGGTCATAGACGAAGGCGTTCAGCGAATAGTCGCCGCTGGTCGACCAAGCGCTGTCGCCGTGGCCACGCAGGTCGGGGGCGATGATGTGGTAGTCGCGGCGCAGATCCTCGGCCACCCAGTCCCAGTTGCGGCAGTGGTCGCGCCCGCCGTGGACCAGCACCAGCGGCGGCGCGCCGGGATTGCCCCAGTCGACGTAGTTCAGCCGCAGGCGCTGCGAGATGAAGGACTGGGAGGTCGGACCGAGGAGAGACTGGGGCATGGCTTGGCCTCCGATACCCAAGATCGCGGCGGCGCGCCATATCGGGGCGCCCACGCCCGCGCAGTTTACCGCGTTCGCCGTGTTGAACAGTTCGCCATTGTGAGGGAGGCTGTCGGTACGCCTTCTGGGGCGCCTTCCGGGGGGACGACAGATGGCCGACACCGCGCTCCGCACGCCGCCCGCCGCCAAGCCGGTCGTGGTCTACAAGCCGAGGAACCCGGCCGGGCTGGCGCAGGCGCTGGTGATCGTGCTCTACGCCGACATCGCCGTCGACGCGCTGAACCTGATCGCCGACACCCTGGACCTGCGGTTCGTCAGCCAGTTGGATCCCGAGACGCCGACGTCGCTGGGCCACGCCTTGCCGGGCGAGGGCGCGATCGACCTGTTCCAGGGTCTGAGCGGCCTGCTGCAGGCTATCGTCTTCCTGGTCTGCGGCTTCCTTTGCCTGAAGTGGATTTACCGCGTGTCGCTCAACGCCCACTCGATGGCGTCCGACATGAAGACGACGCCGGGCTGGGGGGTCGGCTGGTTCTTCGTCCCCATCGGCAACCTCTGGAAACCGTTTCAGGCGGTTCGCGAAACCTGGCAGGTCAGCGCCGCGGGCGGGCCGGGATGGCAGAGCCAGCCTGCACCGAACATGTTGGGCTGGTGGTGGCTGGCGTGGATCGTCGCCAACATCCTGGGCAACATCGCCTTTCGGCTGCAGATGGGGGCGACCAGCACGGGCGCGGTCGCGATCTCAAGCGGCCTGTCGGTAGCGCAGGACATCGCCAACGTCCCGCTCGACGTGCTGTTCATCTTCATCGTGCAGCGCCTAACCGCCATGCAGATCGAGGCGTTGAGCGGCCGCGTGTTCGACTAGCTCTACACGTTCGAATCCAGCCCATGATCAGCGATCACGGCATTCCGCCTGGTCCCATCGCGCTCTGGCTGGGTGTCAAACCGGCTCGCTCGCAACTGTAGTAAGCCTCGTCAGGCCCACGGGAGGTCCACAAGACACGTCCTCGCTTGATGGCCACGAAGAACCAAGAATAGCCGCCGCCCGTCCGGCCGCGCGAACTGAACTGACCACAGACGACCGAGACCGGCCCGTCGACGGCCGCCGCGAACGCGCCTTGCCTCACCGACGCCGCTTCCATGACACGCACGACGCGAAACGTGACGCTGTCCGGATCCCCGAGGTCATCCTTGATCGCATTTTCTGCTTGTTCGCGCGCGCCGCTGGGCACCGTGGGCGTTGGCCCTGGCACAGGCACCTCCGCGCCACTCACCGTCGCTGCGCCCGCCGCGCCCGCAACGCCGGCCATCACCAGCGCCACAATCAGAGCCCGCGTTCGCCCACCTCCAGTTGACACCCGAGACCCCCCTTCAGCGCCTGACGATGGATAGGCGGCCATGAATGCGGACGCCCTCTTTCATGCTTGCAGGCGATGCTCCCATCATAGGCCTAAGACGGCAGGTTTCCACGCCATCGCCAGCACGACAGCCCGCAGCATCGCGCACCCCTCGCAGCCAAGCTCGACGCCCGCTATGAGGCGGGTAATGTGCGGAGACGGCCGATGACGGAACACGTGATGATCGATGCCGACCGGCGCGCCGCGCTCGAGGCCTCGGAGGTCAAGGCGCTGGCGATGTTCGACGCCATCGAGGCGGCGGGGCTGGTCGCGCCGGGCCGCACCGAGGGCGAGGTGGCCCGCGACATCTTCGCCCTCGCCAAGGCCCGGTTCGGCGTCGCCCAGCACTGGCACCGCCAGATCGTCCGCACCGGCGCCAACACCTTGACCACCGCCGCCGACTATCCTGACGAGCTGACCATCGGCGCGGACGACACGGTCTACGTCGACCTGGGCCCGGTGTTCGAGGCGTGGGAAGCCGACATCGGCCGCACCTACGCGGTCGGCGACGATCCGCGGAAGCACCGGCTGGCCGCCGACCTGCCGCGGGTGTTCGAGCGGGTGCAGACCCACTACCGCGCGACGCCGGACATCACCGGCGCCGAGCTCTACGCCTTCGCCCAGGCGGCGGCCGACGAGGCGGGCTGGGTGTTCGGCGGGGCCATCGCCGGGCACTGGGTCGGCGAGTTTCCGCACAGCCGCTGGCCGGGTGAGCGCGACTTCAAAGCGATCTGGCCGGCTAACACCGCGCCGATGCGCACGCCGGACCACCTGGGCCGCGAACGCAGCTGGATCCTCGAAATCCACCTCGTTGACCGCGCCCGGGCCTTCGGCGGCTTTTACGAACGGTTGTTATAAGCGCGCCGGCGCCCAAATGAGTGTCAGGGCTTGTCAGCAAGCCGCTTTGTTCTCATCTTGTTCTTGTCGCCTCCCCGACTCCCGGTATTACAGTAGGCGGCTGGGCGACAGCCCCATCCAGGCGAAGTTTTGAATGTCCGAAAACCGGTTTTTGCGCGTGCGCGGCGCACGCGAGCACAATCTGAAAGACGTCAGCGTGGACATCCCGCGCGACGAGCTGGTGGTGCTGACCGGGCTCTCGGGCTCGGGCAAGAGCAGCCTGGCGTTCGACACCATCTACGCCGAGGGCCAGCGCCGCTACGTCGAGAGCCTCTCGGCCTATGCACGCCAGTTCCTGCAGCTGATGAGCAAGCCCGACGTGGACCTGATCGAGGGCCTCTCGCCGGCAATCTCGATCGAGCAGAAGACCACCAGCCGCAACCCGCGCTCCACCGTCGGCACGGTGACCGAGATTCACGACTACATGCGCCTCTTATGGGCGCGCGTCGGGGTGCCCTATTCGCCGGCCACCGGCCTGCCGATCGAGAGCCAGACCGTCAGCCAGATGGTCGACAAGATCGTCGCCCTGCCGAAGGGCACGCGGCTGTTCCTGCTGGCGCCGGTGGTGCGGGGCCGCAAAGGCGAATACCGCAAGGAGATCGCCGAGTGGCAGCGCGGCGGCTACCAGCGGTTGAAGATCGACGGCGCCTATTATCCGATCGAGGACGCGCCGGCGCTGGAGAAGACGTTCAAGCACGACATCGACGTGGTGGTGGACCGCATCGTCGTGCGCGAGGGCATCGCCGAACGTCTGGCCGAGAGCCTGGAACAGTCGCTGCGCCTCGCCGACGGCATCGCCGTGGCAGAGTGGGCCGACGTCCCAAAGGACGAGTCTGGGGGTGAGACCGAGCCGCGGCGGCTGCTGTTCTCCGAGAAGTTCGCCTGCCCGGTGAGCGGCTTCACCATCGCCGAGATCGAGCCGAAACTGTTCTCGTTCAACAGCCCGGCCGGCGCCTGCCCCGCTTGCGATGGCCTTGGCATGAAGCTGAAGTTCACCGCCGACCTGGTGGTGCCGGACAAGGACAAGACCCTGCACAAGGGCGCCATCTCGCCCTGGGCCAAGGGTCCCTCCCCGCTCTACACCCAGACCCTGCAGGCGCTGGCGCGCCACTACGGCTTCTCGATGGACGAGCCCTGGTGGAAGCTCAGCGAGCAGGCGCACGACGTGGTGCTGCGCGGCTCCGGCTCGGACAAGATCCAGTTCGTCTACGACGACAACGCCCGCAAGTATGAGGTCAACAAGACCTTCGAGGGCGTGCTGCCCAACCTCGAGCGGCGCTGGCGCGAGACCGACTCCAGCTGGGTGCGCGAGGAGCTGGCGCGCTACCAGTCGGAGACGCCGTGCGAGGTCTGCGGTGGGGCCAGGCTGAAGCCCGAAGCCTTGGCGGTGAAGATCGCCGGCAAGGACATCGCCGAGGTCGGGGTCCTGGCGATCCGCCCGGCGCGCGACTGGTTCAGCTCACTGGAGGGCCAGCTCTCCGACAAGCAGATGGAGATCGCCCGGCGGATCCTGAAGGAGATCAACGACCGCCTGCGCTTCCTGGTCGACGTCGGCCTTGAGTACCTCAACCTATCGCGCGGCTCCGGCACGCTGTCGGGCGGCGAGAGCCAACGCATCCGGTTGGCCAGCCAGATCGGCTCGGGCCTGACCGGGGTGCTCTATGTGCTCGACGAGCCCTCGATCGGCCTGCACCAGCGCGATAACGCCCGCCTGCTGACCTCGCTCAAGGGCCTGCGCGATCTCGGCAATTCGGTGCTGGTGGTCGAGCACGACGAGGAGGCGATCCTCTCCGCCGACTATGTGATCGACATGGGCCCGGCCGCCGGCATCCACGGCGGCCATGTCGTCGCCGAGGGCAAGCCGGCCGACATCATGGCCAACCCCAAGAGCCTGACCGGCCAGTACCTCACCGGAGCGCGGGAGATCGCGGTGCCTGAGCATCGCCGGCCGATCTCGCCGAAGCGGATGCTGAAGGTGATCGGCGCCACCGGCAACAACCTGAAGAACGTCACCGGCGAGATTCCAGTCGGGACCTTCACCTGCATCACCGGCGTCTCCGGCGGCGGCAAGAGCACCTTCACCATCGAGACGCTCTACAAGGCCGCCGCCCGCCGGCTGAACGGCGCCTCCGACGCGCCGGCGCCGCACGAACGGATCGAGGGTCTGGCCGAGTTCGACAAGGTGATCGACATCGACCAGAGCCCGATCGGGCGCACCCCGCGCTCGAACCCGGCCACCTACACCGGCGCCTTCACCTCGATCCGCGACTGGTTCGCCGGCTTGCCCGAAGCCAAGGCGCGCGGCTACGGCCCGGGCCGGTTCTCGTTCAACGTCAAGGGCGGGCGCTGCGAAGCCTGCCAGGGCGACGGCCTGATCAAGATCGAGATGCACTTCCTGCCCGACGTCTACGTCACCTGCGATGTCTGCCACGGCCAGCGCTACAATCGCGAAACGCTGGAGATCCTGTTCCGCGGCAAGTCCATCGCCGAGGTGCTCGACATGACGGTCGAGGAGGCGGCGGACATGTTCAAGGCGGTGCCGCCGATCCGCGACAAGATGGAGACGCTGAAGCGCGTCGGCCTGGGCTACATCAAGGTCGGCCAGCAGGCGACGACCCTGTCGGGCGGCGAGGCGCAGCGGGTGAAGCTGTCGAAGGAGCTGTCACGGCGCGCGACCGGCCGCACGCTCTACATCCTCGACGAACCGACCACCGGCCTGCACTTCGAAGACACCCGCAAGCTGCTGGAGGTGCTGCACGAGCTGGCCGACCAGGGCAACACGGTGGTGGTGATCGAGCACAACCTCGACGTGGTGAAGACCGCCGACTGGGTGCTCGACTTCGGCCCCGAGGGCGGCGACGGCGGCGGCGAGATCATCGCCGTCGGCTCGCCCGAGGACATCGCCGCCAACGAGGCGAGCTGGACCGGGCGATACCTGAAGGAAGTGCTGGCCCGGCACGCGGCCCGCGCGAAGAAGGCCAAGCCGCGGGTGCTGCAGCGGGCTTAGTGACAGCTGCCCGGTTAAGCTGGTCTTTTTGAGGTAATGTTGCAGGCGTCGCCCGACCAGTTCGGATCACAAACGCATTTGCCGTGTGCGACATTGCCGTGAGCGCAAAGCAACGGCGCGGTCTGACAGGCGCCGCCCTTCCAGCCGGGCTGGCATACGCACCAGCCGTGGGAGGATTTGCCATGGTCGCCGCAATCGAGCGGCTTTTCGGGCGTGTCGCACTCAGCGCCAGACCAGCCCGGGTCGCAGAAGCAGCGGCCGAAATCCGTGTGGCCGTGGCCGCTGCAGGGCGCCGAGTTCCATTGTCCCGGGGCGCCGCCCCCAACTGGCTGAGCCAGGGCCGCGGGGCCTAGGACCAGTGCGAGCACGGCGAATGAGGCGGCGAGTCTCACAACCCCTCCCGGACATCGTTTACCGGCAGCTTCACCGTGCCGAAGATCAAGTCAAACACGAACATCTCCGTCAGTCTCGCTTGCGGCGGCCGAGACGCCCAGGGCATCAGGTCAGCCGCTGGTGACGAGGCTGATCTGAGCCGCCACCACCTTCGCCGCCCCAGATCACTTTGTCAGGTCCATGACGAGTTTCTCGCCGCGATACTCAGTCTTGCCCTGCACTGCGACGACGGCCCCAGTCAGGGTCAGCGTATGGGGCGACGCCTCATATACGGCGTGGTCGGCGCGGGCGATGCCGTGGGCTGAGACATAGAGAACATGGCCGTTGGCCACCAGCTTCTGCACCGGGCCCGCCGCATAGACACTAAGCTCATCGGACATCAAGCGGTCGCCTCCCATTGTCACCGACGCGTCGCCCCGCCAGATGGAAAGATGTTCGCCATCGACGACCTTCCCCTCATCGGCTGTAACGTCGATCGGCGCCGCGGGTGCTGGCTGTGGGAGAGACGACACCGGGACTGTAGCCGGCTTGAGCTGCGGGTCGGCGGGCTGAGCGGGGTCGAACGGAGCTAACCGCGGAGGCGTTGACTCGCCAGCCTGGGCAAGTGCGACGCCGGCGGACGCCGGCGCCTGCAGTTGCGTGGCGTCGGCGGTTGGTTCGGGCTCGACGTCGACGCCCCCGGACGAAGAGCCCGGCGGCAACAACGCCGGGGCGGCGGCAATTTGCACGATCGCAGGCATGAGAGAACGTGCCTGTTGCGATCCGGCAGGCTTCACGGACTCCCTCACGGGCGGCTCCGCCGACCAGGCGGCAACGCCAGCGCCAACCGTAAGGATTGCGACGACGGCCGCGCCCGCGGCCAGGCGCAGGCGTCCAGGTGAGTTATGCGCCAACATTTCGATCCTCTCAGCGAGCAGGGTTGGTGACTTCGCGGGCCACGCACAGCCGAGAGGCAGTGGCGCGTCGGCGAGCTGGGTCTTCAGCAGGGTTTGAGCGTAGGTCCGGCGCTCGGCGGGGTACCGGCTTACGACCGCCGCATCGCAGGCTAACTCTTGGTCCACCCGGGCGCAGCGCGCGGCGAGATGGATCAGGGGATTGAACCAGTTCAGCGCCTGAACCAACGCCGTCAGGGCGTTGATAGGCGCGTGACCGCTGGCCAGGTGCGTACGCTCGTGGGCGAGGATCAGGGCGCGCTCGGCAGCGTCGAAACGAGTCTCGAAGTCGGCCGGAACGACAAGTCTGGGTCGGAACACGCCGACGACCGCCGGACCGACGTGGGCATTGGCGGCGCGGGCGAGACGCGGGTCGTCGGCGTCGGGGGTGATCGCGCCGAACGGCTTCAGCGCCCGGCGTTGGCCGAGGACCAGCAACGCCAGCGAGACGGCGCTCCCGACCAGCCATAGACCGAGCAGGACGTGAGACATGTCCGGCGCTCGGCTGGTCACCGGGACGGCCAGGGCCGTGAGCTGAGCAAGGGATGCAGGGAACGCGGGCGTGGCTGAGACGGGAATGCTCGCGAACGACGCCGGGGCGGCCACCGCAACTATGCGCGGCGGCGCCAGGATGGCCAACATGGCCGCCGGGACGACCAGCCAAAGCGCATAAGCGATCCTCGGGCCGACCAGCGCGCGCGCTCGGCGGCGCACGGCCAGCACCGCCAGAATCGCGACTGCGGCGGCCAGGTTCGCGTCCATGAGGGAGGAGAGCAGGCTATTTGTCACCTTCCAGCCTCTCGATCAGGATGCGGAGGCGGGCGATCTCGTCGCTGCTCAAGTCCTCCCGCTGGGAGAAGTGGGCGACAAAAGGTTCGAGCTGGCCGTCGAAAAGCCGGTCAATCAGGCTCTTGCTCTCGGCGTGGACGTAATCGCCGCGCGCGACGAGGGGGCGATAGAGGAACCGGCGGCCATCCTTGGAGGCGGCGACCGCCTTCTTACGAACCAACCGGTTCAGGAGCGTGCGGATGGTAGCGTCGGTCCAGGTCTCTTCCGTCAGCGCCTCGCTCACATCCTCGACCGCCAGCGGTTTGTCACAGCGCCAGAGCACCTCCATGATTTGGCTTTCGGCGGCGGTGATCTTCATGCTCGGAAATCCACTGCGGCAAATAATGACATTTGTCGCGACTATAAATGACGTTTGTCGCGATTAGCGTCAAGGAGGTCGGGTTAGGTCCACCCGAAGCCGGGGGAGAGAGCGAAGAGTCCTGTGTGGACGGCTCCCGCGTTGCAAGGGGTGAAGTGAGGTTTTGGCGGCGTGGTCGGGTGCAGTCTTGTGTCCTGTTTGCGCGGTCGTGGACCGCTGGCCCTGATGGTTTCCGCAGACGAGGACCCATTCTGCTTTGCGGGCTATGATGCCCTCGACATTCCACGGGCTGTCGCCCCTGGGTGATCCTGCATCGCATGTGGGTCGACGAGACCGACTTCCGCTGGAGCAACAAAAACCCCGTCGCCGCCATGGTCGCCTGGCCGCAGTC
>Ga0302326_10024303_pt1 | contig 12320 bp, 9 predicted proteins | sample Palsa_T0_3_FD_202264 | JGI IMG/M metagenome (GOLD analysis project Ga0302326, IMG submission 202264) | Peat permafrost microbial communities from Stordalen Mire near Abisko, Sweden - Palsa_T0_3 | ecosystem: Environmental > Terrestrial > Soil > Palsa > Peat permafrost | place: Sweden: Abisko...
GGACCTGGCTCGACGACCCGGGCGTCGAACATTCCGGCGCGATTGCCGACGACCGGATGATCGAGGGCGTCCTTCCAATGCAGCAGATCGTCGGATGAGGCGATGCCCATCTGCGGATTGGGACCGCGCGCGTCGCCGAGGTAGTACATCCAGTATTTCCCGTTTATTTTTTCGGGCACGATCGCGCCAGATTTCGTCCAATTCGTATTCCAGGTTCCCTGGTAGGCGGGCAAGATTACGCCTTTACGGTCCCAGTGAATCAGATCTTTCGAGGTGGCAAGACAGAGTTGAGCATCGAGGTGACGGGGGCCGGCGCCGTCGACGTTGTTGTAGCCGGTGTAGGTGAGGTAGTAGGTCTCGCCGAATTTCTGCAGGCGGGGATCTTCCACGCCGCCGCCTTTTTCGTAGGGCTCTTGGGCGGTCAACACGGGCGTCGCGCGTCGCGTGAAATGCACGCCGTCCTGGCTGGTCGCGTAGCCGAGCGACGAAGTACCCTGGCGATCTTGCGCGCGGTACAACATTACGAAGATTCCGTCTTTTTTCACGACGGTGGGATTAAAGGTGCCGGCCAATTCGAAGCCGTCGCCTTGCGGCGAGAGGATCGGGGTTTGGGATACACGCGTCCACTCACCGAACGGCGGCGCGAACGCCGCGGCGAACAGGCAAGCTCCAAAGGTCAGCGCTACCGGGAGAATCGAACGCCGGATGGCACAAACGACGACATCGATTGTTTTCATCTTCGCTCCCGACGAGCCCCGAACGGCACGCTCACAAATCAGCCGGATTACATTCTGGTGAATCAGGGAATGTAAGTTGAAAATGTGTAGTCTTGCGCTTTCTGCGGCGTATGGCAGGTGAAGCAGGGCTTGATGGCGTCGCCAATCAGCGGCTTCGATGGATCGCCGCCCGCCCATACCTGGAATCCCCAGCCACCGGTTGACGCGTACTTTTGGGCGTCTTTTACCATCACGGTGACAGCTTTCTTGCTGCCTTCGACGTAGGAGCCGTCCTTAACGGAAAAATCGTGAACGTCGTCCGCGAACATCGAGCCGTCCGGATACGGGTATGGGCCGCTCGATTTCAGCGTCGGAAACGCCGTCTTGTCGACGTAAACGTGATGCATCCCGCCGATTTGATCGAACATCGGACTGTCCTTCGTGACGATCATGGTATTCACCAGGAACCAGTCGCGGAATCCCTTCGGGAAACGGACATCGTTCGCCGTGGATTGGGCGAATACAGTTCCCATGGCCGCGAACATTCCTACGAGGCCAAGCATCAACACACTTTTGCGCAACATGAGCGTCCTCCGAATGGCGTAACGCCGGGATAATACTATCGGTGCGTTTTTCAGTCACCCCAGAAAGGAGGGACGCAGGGAAGAAAGCCCGCGACGCGCTTTCACCTGAATAAAACCAGCAAACTGGAAGCCAGCGCGAGTGGCATCACGATCAGGCCGGTTTTGAAAAACTCCCACGCGGTGATCTCCACGTTTTCGCGGCGCAGTGCGATCAACCACAGAATCGTGGCCAGCGATCCGGCCACCGAGAGGTTCGGGCCCAGGTCGACGCCCAGCAATAGGGCGTGGCCGACGATTCCGGTATCGCCGGAATGGCGCAACGCGGTGCCGGCCATGAGGCCCACGGGAAGATTGTTCATTCCGTTCGACAGGAGAGCGACGGAAAATCCTGAAACAAGTTTGGCGGTCCACTGCGAGGTCTGCGCGAGCAGCCGAAGGCCAGAAAGCGCGATCCGCAGCATTCCGGCATTCTGCAAGGCCTCGACGATCACAAAGAGCCCGGCGACCAGCGGCAACACCGACCACGAAACTCCCTTCGCTACCTTCAACGGAATGCTGCGATCCCGCCAGGCCACGATCATTAGGGCGAAAACGGACGCAACGCAGGTTGGCGCGCCAAGCGGCCACCCAAGTGCGGACGCCGTGATCAGCGCGAGCGCGGAGATCAAGAGGCCCGCAAGCGCGAGATGGCCTTCCGCAGTGAGCGCGAGGCCGGCCATGTGGCCTTCAATTGCGCCGCGCAGGCCATTTCGCGAAAGCCATCGCAGGCAAATGAAGGTGACCACAACCGAGGCGATCGAAGGCCCGATGAAGATGCGCAACCAGGCGAGGAGTGACGGCATGTGTGCGCCAAAGACGACCAGATTCGCGGGATTGGAAATGGGGAAAATAAAACTGGCGGCATTCGCGATCATGGCGCACGCCAGGAGGTACGGTTTGGCGCCGGCTTTTGCGCGGCGCACGACGGCCAGAACCGCGGGGGTCAACACCACGGCGGTCGCGTCGTTCGAAAGCAACGCGGTGACCATCGTCCCGGCGATATAAACGAGCGCGAACAGCTTTCGTGGCGAGCCGTTGGCGTGTCGCGCGGCAATGTTGGCGATCCAGTCGAAGACTCCTTCCTCGCGGGCCAGTTCCGCCAAAATCATCATGCCCGCGAGGAAAAGATAAACGTCCAGACCCACATGAATCGCGTGACCCGCCTGCCGCCAGGAGAGCAAGCCGGAAAAGACCAGCAACAACGCGCCGCTGCAGGCCCAGTAGGCTTCGGAGATCCCACGCGGGCGAAGCAGCATGCCGAGAATGCTCAGCAGCGCGATCGTCCAGATGGCCAGGGTGGAAAGTTGTGCCATTCGCCGTAGGGAATTGCTAGGAAGAGAATGCCACATTCGGCTGAGATTTTTCTGCGTTTGGTGGAGGCGGCGATCCCGCGGCGTTCACGGATTCCCCAGCGTCTCCGGCACGGTAGATCATAAAACGCGAACGCAAAAAGCGCGATGCCAGCCAAAGTCAGAAACGAGGTACTCACCGGAATCGTTATGCGATGCATCCAGTTTCTGAATTGTACTTAGCGCGCCGCTTGGCTTAGTTATCTATGATGCGGGCGTGTCGTCCTGACGGGCAAAACGAACATCCCATTGACCATGATGCCTGTGGCGTGGGGTTCGTCGCGCAACTCGGCGGCAGCGGCACGCGGGATGTCGTCGAACGCGCCTTAACAGCCTTGGCGCGGCTTTCGCATCGCGGAGGGGTGGATTCCGACGGCTCGAGCGGCGATGGGGCTGGCCTGCTGACGCCGATCCCGAAGGATTTCGTTCGCAAGCGCTTACTGGAAGCAGGCATCGCGCTTCCCGAAGCTTTCGGCATGGGCTTGGTGTTCATGCCGCAGGGAAGCGTCGCGCAATCACGCGCCGCGATTGAATCCGCAGCGCGCGCCACCGAATTGCGGTGTTTGGGCTGGCGGGTGGTGGCTACGAATGCCTCGCTTTTGGGGCCGGGCGCCCTCGAAACGCTGCCCGCGATCGAGCAGTGTTTTTTTGCGTCCGAAGACCCGTACGCGGACCTCGAACGCCAGCTTTTTCTGATGCGCAAGCGCCTCGAAGCTACAGGTGACACGGGCATTTACTTCTGTTCTCTTTCGTCCAGCACCGTGGTCTATAAAGGATTACTTACGCCGCTTCAACTTCGCGCTTTCTATCCAGACCTCGCTCATCCCGAATTTACGGCGCGCTTCGCAATTTTTCATCAACGCTACTCGACGAATACGAGTCCTTCCTGGAAACTCGCCCAGCCTTTCCGCGTCGGCGCGCACAACGGAGAGATCAATACGATCAGCGCAAACCGCCGCTGGATGCGCGCGCGCGAACAGGATCTGTGGGAGCAATTTGGCGCCGACGGGTCATTTCAGGCGCTCGAAGAAAACGTCAGCGACTCCGCCAGCCTGGATAACGCCGTCGAGCTCCTGCTGCGCCAGGGTTACACGCTCGCGCAAGCGTTGCTTCGTTTGGTGCCGCCCGCATGGGAGTCGGACCAACAGATGCAGGGGAAACTACGGGAGTTTCTAAGCCGGTCCGCGTGCGAGCAGGAACCGTGGGACGGCCCCGCGGCGCTGGTCTTCAGCGACGGGAGAATGGTTAGCGCGAAGCTAGACCGCAACGGGTTGCGGCCACTGCGCTATATATTGACCAGCGACGGGCTTCTGATTTGCGGCTCGGAAGTAGGCCTCATCGACCTGCGCGGCAAAAAAATCGTCGAACGGAATCGACTTGGGCCGGGCGAAATTCTGGTGGTCGATTCCGTGGATGGTTCCATCTTCCGCGGCGCCGGCGAACTCGCCGATCATCTCGGGGAGGATCAATCGGTTCGCGCGCGTCCCGGTCGTGACGTCGCGCGATTGAAAAGCCAACTCACGACCGCGCCCACTTCGATCATCCCGCCCGAAAAAATGGCCGCGGCGATGGGCTGGACCGACGATCAATTCCGTTTGTTGTTTCAGCCGCTCGCCCACGAGGCGAAAGAAGCCATCTGGAGCATGGGTGACGACGCTCCCCCGGCATACCTTTCCGCATCGCGGCGAACTCTATGGGATTACTGCAAGCAGCGCTTCGCACAGGTCACCAATCCGCCAATCGATCCGCTGCGCGAAGCTCACGTCATGTCGCTCGATGTGTACCTGGGCAGGGAACTGGTCATCGATTCTCCAGTCCTGGATGCGGGCCAGACGGCGGTGCTCGAAAATCTGCTGCTCCGCCCCGTGCATGTCGTTGATTTGACTTTTTACGCCGCGGATGGAGTTCTCGGCGCGCAAGCCGCGATTGAACGTGTCCGCGACGATATCGCCGAGGCGATGATCACCGAACCGGCCATGATCCTGCTCACGGATCGCGACGCCACGGAAAAACGCGCGGCGGTTCCCGTAATGTTGGCGGTGGCTGCGGCATGGAAGGAAGTCGTGCGCGCGGGCGGCCAGCGCATTCCAATCGTGGTCGAATCGGGCCAAGTTATCGAAACGCATCACGTCGCGATGCTGATCGCGGTGGGCGCAAGCGCCGTGTATCCCTACCTCGCTTTGGAGCTCGCGGCCAACGCCCAGCCCGATGGCGCCGCCAACTACCGCACCGCGGTCGAAGCCGGCTTCCGCAAGGTTCTGGCGCGCATGGGAATTTCCACCGCGGCGAGTTACCGCAACAGCCATCTTTTCGAAACCGTGGGACTCGGCCAGGAAATCTGCGCGGAATTCTTCGAGGATGCGTCGTGCAAACTCGGGGGGAAGAGTCTCGACCATCTCCTCGAAGATAGCCTCGCGGCGCACACGCGGGCGTTCGCGAACGAAGCCGCAACGCTACAGGATGCGGGCCTCTATCGTTTCCGCCATTCCGGCGAACGGCACTCGAATTCCCCCGAACTTGTGCGCCGCATGCACCGCTACATCAAATCCGTGACACCTGAAAATTACGCCAGCTTTGCCGAACTGTCGCAAACACGCGAGCCCGTGGCGGTTCGCGACCAATTCGAAATCGTGCCGGGCACGGCGATCTCCATGGGCAAAGTGGAACCAGAAAGCGCCATCCTGAGCCGCTTTTGCGCGCAAGCGATGTCTCTCGGCGCGCTTGGCCCGGAAACGCATCGCGCGATCGCCATTGGCATGAATCGCCTGGGCGCGCGCAGCAACACCGGCGAAGGCGGCGAAGATCCGGAGGTGTACCGGCGCGAGCCCGAAGCCGCGAACAAAGTAAAGCAGATTGCGTCGGCCAGATTCGGCGTCACCGCGGAATATCTGGCGCGCGCCGAAGAAATCGAAATCAAAATGGCGCAAGGTTCGAAGCCCGGCGAAGGCGGCCAGCTTCCCGCCATGAAAGTAAATTCCTACATCGCGCGGCTGCGCCACGCCGTGCCGGGAATGTCGCTGATTTCTCCACCGCCGCATCACGACATCTATAGCATCGAGGATCTGGCGCAATTAATTTACGATTTGCGCGCGGTGAATCCACGCGCGCGAATTGGCGTGAAACTTGTATCCGGCGCGGGAGTCGGGATCATCGCGGCGGGCGTGGCCAAAGCGGGCGCGGACGTGATTACGATCGCCGGATTTGACGGGGGCACCGGCGCGTCACCGCTTACTTCGATAAAAAACACCGGCCTGCCGTGGGAAATTGGACTGCGGGATGCGGACACCGTTCTGCTTCGCGCGGGATTCCGCGATCGCGTGCGTTTGCGCGTGGACGGCGGCTTCAAATTCGGCCGCGACGTGGTGATCGCGGCGCTGCTCGGCGCCGATGAATTTGGATTCGGCACTGCCGCGCTACTGGCGGTCGGCTGCATCATGGCGCGCCAGTGCCATCTGAATACGTGTCCGGTGGGCATTGCCACGCAGGATGAAAAACTCCGCGCCCGATTTGGCGGCAAGCCGGAAATGCTGATGAATTACATGCGCGGCGTGGCGGGAGAGGTGCGCGAAATTCTCGCGAAGCTAGGCGCTCGCTCACTGGACGAAATCGTCGGCTGTGTCGGCAACCTGCGACCGAAGAGCGAAGGTGCAGCGCGCTCCATTGGCCCTCTGATTCAGGCGTCGCGGAGCCGGCCGAGGAGGCACGCACCAGCCGTCTCGACGGAAGTGCGGCGCCCGGAGCTCGGCGTGGACCTTCACTACAAACTGGAGAAGGCAACCGACCGCCTGGCGAAGCCGAACGCCCTGAGCCAACATTCCTTTACGATCTGCAATTCCGATCGCAGCATCGGCGCGCATCTCAGCGGACATATTTTGCGCGGAAGTGATTTTGCGGGCCTGGGCGCCAAGACCGCGCGCTTCGATTTTCGCGGCTCCGCGGGCCAGAGTTTCGGAGCATTCCTGGTCAAGGGCGTCCACTTCCGCCTTTCCGGGGAAGCCAACGATTACGTCGGTAAGGGACTGAGCGGCGGGGCCATTGCCATCACCGCAGGGGCCGCGGCGTCGGAGCGCGGCGACGTGCTGGCGGGCAACACCGTGCTGTACGGCGCGACGAGCGGCGAGATCTACATCGCAGGGCGCGCCGGCGAACGTTTCGCGGTGCGCAATAGCGGAGCTTTCGCGGTGGTGGAAGGGCTAGGCCAGCACGGTTGCGAATACATGACCGCCGGCGTGGTAATGGTCCTGGGAAATGCCGGGCGAAACCTTGGATCCGGAATGACGGGCGGGCTCGCGTACATGCTCGACGATGCCATCGGAGAATTTACGTACAACGATGAATTCGTGCGCCGGGCCGGCATTGGCGAACAGGAAGACGAGTGGTTGCGTATATTGCTCGGCGAGCACTTGCGGCTCACCGGCAGTCCGCTTGCGAAACGGCTGCTGCGCAGCGCGTTCTCGTTGCCGTTGGCGAGGCTCGAGCCGGTCAAACTGCCGTGCCCGCTCGAAGAAACCTGGGCGCCGTTCCTCTCGCGTTTCGATCGTCCCGAGCGGCCGGTCGCGAAGGCCGCGGCGAGCCGGGGTGAGGCGGCCCGAGCGGCCCAACCATCAGCGGTCTGACGTGGTAGAAAGTTCAATCCATGACAGTAGGGTTTAGGCAATCATAAGCAATTTTTATTGGCGTAGCCGGGCGCGGGGTGGTATTCCTAGAATAATGAAGAGCATGGCCCAATTCGATCCCACCGCTGGAGCGCTCTCGCGCGCGAGGCTCCAGATTCGGCCGGCTTTCTCCGTACCTTCCGCGCACTCCACTCTGCGGTCCTTAATTATTATTGGCAATATTATTCGAATTACTTTGCTCACAGAGAGCGGATAGCGGCCGGCGAAACAAAATCTCGAAACGCCAGAGGCCGTTATCCCCCAAAAGGATAACGGCCTCTTCGTTTTTAGCGGCGAAAATTTGGAACACGGAGGGCTCAAATGAAGTTCTGGGATTGGAATCACATTAAGGCGGAAGAAGTCACCTCGTCACAATGGAGGAAATCGCTGGAGGGCGACAATCTTGCGGTGTCCATGGTCGAACTGCTCGAAGGCGCCACCACGCCCGCGGAATCGCGCGAAACCGAGCAGGTGATTCTGGTGCTGCAGGGCGCCTTGCGCGTCCGTGTTCGCCATGAAGAAGTCACCTTGCGCGCGAGCCAGATGCTCTCCGTCCCGCCGCGTGGCGAATATTCGTGCTTGGCGCTCGAGAGCAGCTCATTCGTCACGGTCTCCACTCCCGCGGCGGCCAGCGGCGCCGGCGCGGAAGAGAGCCCGGCCTCGGCGGCAAGTAATTTTCTCGACGACGCCAGCGTGCATTACGATCCCGATCAATATTTGTGGGCCGTCTAAGGCGGCCGTCCACGGAGAAATCGCGGAGCCGAACATCGAACGCATCGAGACAGGACAGGAGAGAAATTCATGGAAACGGCGACAGACGGATTATCGCTTGAGAGCGAAGCAACAACTGTACGGGCGGGCGCGACAACCCTGCAGGACATTCTGTCAGCACAGAAGCGGATCGCGCCGTTTATCCGGCGCACGCCGCTGGAGCGCAGCCAGAGCCTCAGCGAGAGATTTGGCTCGAATTTTCATTTGAAGCTGGAATTGTTTCAAAAGACGGGCGCTTTCAAGGTTCGCGGCGCGTTCAACAAAATCCTCGAACTCACGCGCGCGCAAGAGAAAGCTTCCGAGGGCGTACTGGCGGTCAGTGGTGGCAATCATGGCCAGGCCGTCGCCTACGCGGCGCGCCAGCTCGGCCTGAAGTCGTTGCTCCTAATGCCGGAATATACGCCGAAGAACTATCTCGAAGCCGCGCGCAGCTACGGCGCGGAGATTGTCACCGCACGCAACATGGTCGACGCTTTTGAAAAAGCTCCGGCGTACGAATCGCAGGGTTGGGCTCTGGTGCATCCTTACGATGATCCGCTCATCGTCGCCGGGCAAGGAACCGTGGGGCTCGAAATTCTCGAGGACGCGCCGCAAGTGACGGACATTATCGTGAGTATCGGGGGCGGCGGACTGGCCAGCGGCGTGGCCACGGCCGTGAAATCCCAACGCCCAAATGTTCGCGTCTGGGGTGTGGAAACCGAAGGCGCGGATGTGATGGCGCGCGCCTGGAAAGCGGGCCGCGTCGTGGAGGTCGAGAAGATGACCTCGCTCGCCAAGACGCTTGGAGCTCCGTCCGTTTGCGAACGCACGCTGGCCGCCACCAAGCAGTTGCTCGAATCGGTCACCGTCGTTTCCGATAAGGAAGCGTTCATCGCCTTGGAATATCTTCTCGATCGCGCCAAGATCGTCACGGAACTCGCCGCGTCCTGCACCCTGGCCGCGGCCGAGCGGCTGCGGCGCCACTTCACGAAAGACCATCACGTCGTTCTGGTCATGTGCGGCGGCAACACGTCACTCGACGAATTAATAAAATGCCGTGAGCTGCTGGGAAACTAGCCGCCGGCGAAGAAGTCTCGGCCGATGGCGAGTTTGACCACGTTTGCCGGATCCGATTTCAAATTGTCGCACTCGTCAATACCCGCGCCTGCCGTTGACAATTAGGCACCACCCCCCCTGAAACCGGTTGAGTCGTCACCCCATGCCAACTAAGTTAACAGCAGGCGTTCGGGATTTGGTTTAGGCAACCGGTTCGTGGACTTGGGGGATGGTGCATGGGTTTGTTGGGCGAAGTTGTGTCCGGGCGCGTTCGCCGCAGTGCGAACGTCGTCTCGCGGGTGGTCGCGGATGAAGCGATCGTGGTGCCAATCCGCCGCGGCGCGGCTGATCTGGATTCCATTTATACCTTCAACGAAACGGGAACCAAACTGTGGTCGCTCATCGAGAAGGGCCTTGAACCCGCCGCGTTGATTTCCCATCTCCAAGCACAGTACGGACTATCGGCGGAGCAGGCGACCCTGGACGCCGAATCGTTTCTTAAGGAATTGGCGGACGAAGGCTTGGTTGAGCCTGCGTAGGCGGGCGCTACCCCAGTTTAGGCGGCTGGGCACTTGGGAATGAACGAGACCACTTACTCCGCATTCAGTCTGGCCGTGCACGAGCGCACGTCGGGAAAGCGCACGCCGATGGAGGTTTCCATCGAGCTTACGCACCGCTGCCCGCTCGAATGCCAGCATTGCTACAACAATCTTCCCATGGCGGACAGGACGGCGCGCCACAGCGAACTTACGCTCGCAGAGTACAGGCGTTTGCTCGATGAGATCGCCGAAGCCGGCGCCTTCTGGATTCTTTTCACGGGCGGCGAAATATTCGCGCGCGCGGATTTTTTGGATATTTACGCGTATGCGAAGTCCAAGGGCTTCCTGATCACCCTGTTTACCAACGGCACGATGGTAACCGAACGCATTGCGAACTATCTCGCGGAATACCGGCCGTTCGCCATCGAGATCACGCTTTACGGGGCAACTCGCGAAACGTATGACGCGCTGACGAGGATCCCCGGTTCGTATGACCGCTGCATGCGCGGCATTCGCCTGCTGCTCGACCGGAAGTTGCCCCTGAAGCTGAAAACCGTTCCGACCACGGTCAATCGCCACGAAGTCTATGAAATGCAGCGCATGGCCGAACAGGATTTTGGCGTGGACTTCAAATTCGACCCGCTGGTGAATCCGCGAACGGACTGCTCGCAAAGCCCGATAGCGGTGCGGCTGACCCCGGAAGACGCGGTCGCGCTCGATTTTCACGAACCACGACGCCGTAACGACTACAAGAAACTAATCGACCGCGACCTGGCGTTGCCGGGAAACACGTTCAGCGCCGAGCATGTGTACACCTGCGGCGGCGGCGTATCCTCGTGCGCCATCGATCCCTACGGCCAAATCAGCATTTGCGTGCTGTCGCATCAGGAAAGCTACGACTGGCGCTCCGGCAGTTTCGGCGCGGGCTGGGATGATTTTCTAGGACGCGTTCGCGGCCGAAAGAAGACGCGGCAGAGCAAGTGCGATTCCTGCCGGCTCCATTCACTCTGCGGCATGTGCGCCGCGAATGGAGAACTGGAAAACGGCGACGCGGAATCGCCCGTGGAATTCCTGTGCGAGGTAGCGCACCTGCGCGCCATGGCGCTCGGAGTTTCGGCGCCGCCCCACGGCGAATGCGAGTGCTGCGAGGGTGGAGCTTCGCACGAGAAATTGGCGAAGTCGGCCGAACGAATTCGAAATGGCGAGGTCAACGTCGGTTCCTGGATTCCGCCACAGACCAGCGCGCTGCTGCCGGTGCTGCAGCAAAGTTCGGGGTGCGGAAGCGGCTGCGGCTCCTGTGGAGTCCATGCGTGAAGAGTGAATCTCAATGACCGAACATAACCAAAATTCGCAAAAGGACGCCAAGCCCTACGAAGCTCCGAAAATCATCCGCGTGAGCCTGAGGCCGGATGAAGCCGTGCTGGGGCATTGCAAGATTCCCACCTCGGCCGGCCCCGCGGCCACGGGATGCGGCGTCGCCGTCGGCGGATGCAGCTCCTTCGGGTCCTGACGGGATATATATGCACGCACGCCCAGCATCGAAAAACTTGCGCGCTCCGGGCGCGACCAGCCGCATGGCGGCGCGAATCGGAGGCATTTCGCTTGGGGCTACGGCGGTCGCAGGCGGCCCGTTGTTGCTGCCGGATGCGCAAATCAGCGATTTTCTGGTGCTCGATCGCAAATGCGACCTGGAATTCGAGGTGGGTTTCGGCGGCCGCTACGATTCTGATCCGGGGAAATTGGTCTTCGATTCCCACGGTTTGTGGAAATTGTTTCGAAACACCGATGGATTTTGCTTCCGGTTGACTTCGGACGCCATCGGGAATTTGCCGTACAAGCAAGCTATCGTGTCGCCGGATTTCAAGTCAGGACGCATCGAGATGTCGCGCGAATATTTTGCGGCGGACCAGCCGCTGGATCCGCTGGAATATCCGCTGGACGAACTCCTCTGGATTCACCGCCTGTCGACGGGCGAGGGCGTGGAAGTCCACGGCTGCGGGGTCATTGCGCCGGACGGCCGGGGCCTGCTGCTGACGGGGCATTCCGGAGCGGGAAAGAGCACCTCTTCACGGCTGTGGTCGAAAAAAATCGGCGCCCGAGTCCTCAGCGACGATCGCATCATCTTGCGCCGGGAACGAGGTCGCATCTGGATGTACGGCACGCCTTGGCACGGAGACGCGGGAATCGCCGAGGCTGACCGGTGGCCCCTCGACGGAATTTTTGTTCTGGCTCACGGCGAGAAGAATGCGTTGCGCCTGCTGAGCCGCACCACGGCGTGCGCGGAATTATTTGCGCGCAGCTTCCCGCCGCACCACTCGCCGGACGGGGTGGCGTTCATTCTGGAATTCTTCAGCAGAGTTACGGCTTGCATTCCCTGCTTTGAATTTTCTTTCGTGCCCGATTTTACGGCCGTGGAGGTTTTGCTCCGTGAAGAGCTCGGAAAAACTGCCGCGGCGTGATTCACGCCTGTTCGGCAAACTGGCTGAAGATTTCTTGCGCTCCGGCACGCCCGTGCGATTCCGCGCGGAAGGCGCGAGCATGACCCCCAACTTGAGTGGCGGAGAACTGCTTACCGTCGCTGCCGTGGATGCTGCATCCATCCGTCGGGGAAATATTCTGCTGACGCGCGAAG
>Ga0302326_10024304_pt1 | contig 12320 bp, 8 predicted proteins | sample Palsa_T0_3_FD_202264 | JGI IMG/M metagenome (GOLD analysis project Ga0302326, IMG submission 202264) | Peat permafrost microbial communities from Stordalen Mire near Abisko, Sweden - Palsa_T0_3 | ecosystem: Environmental > Terrestrial > Soil > Palsa > Peat permafrost | place: Sweden: Abisko...
GCCCAACAGTCCGCCTTCGCGACCGCTCGCTGCGAGCGCGATGTCGAGCGCGATGAAGTACGCGCACGCCGCGCCGCCCAGCGTCGCGATCATCTTGGGCACGTTGATCTCGAGGAAGACGATCGCGGCGATCAGCGCGATCAGCACGACGAACAACCCGGCCGCGACGCCGAACAGCGCGTGGAGCGCGAACGCGATCGCACCGCCGATCACTCCGGTGCGCCCGGGTGGAGCGACCAGCGTGATGCCCAGCAGCAACGCGAAGCCGAGCGCGATGATCCCGGCGATCTCGAGGTTCCAGCGGGTCGCCGCGCTGGTCTTGCGCCGAACGCGAGCCATTGGTCACCGACTTCCCGTTGCGAGGGGTTCCTCACCTGTCCGCCCGCGAGCGGAGCCCGCGCCGCGCGCCGCGAACGGCCGGGCCGTGAAGCGACCGACGATCGTCCTGCTCGAAGGCGACCAAACCGGACAAGAGCTGCTCGTCGACGCGCTGCGCGTCGCCGCACCCGAGGTCGTCGGGTTCGAGATCGACTTCGAGCGCTACGACTTATCGCTCGAGAACCGCCGCGCGACGCAGAACGCGGTCGTGCGCGAGGCGGCCGCCGCCATGAAGCGCACGAAGCTGGGACTCAAAGCGGCGACGATCACGCCCGAAGGCAAGGGCGACGTCGGCTCGCCCAACGCGATCCTGCGCGAAGCGATCGACGGTAAGGTGATCGTGCGAACCGGCCGGCGCATCCCGGGAGTGCGGCCTGTGGCGGGGATCCACGCCCCGATCTCGGTCGTGCGCATGGCCGTCGGCGACGCGTACGGTGCCAAGGAGTGGCGCGCCGAGGAGAACGGCGACGACGTCGCCTATCGCACCGAGCGCATCGAACGCTCGGTCTGCCGCGTGGTGTCGGAGTTCGCGTTCTACCATGCGCGGCGCACCGGCGCGAAAGTGTTCGGCGGTCCGAAGTACACAGTGAGCCCGATCTACGAAGGGATGCTCAAGGAGGAGATGGATGCGGCCGCCGGCCGCTATCCCGACGTGACGTACGAGCCGCAGCTGATCGACGCCACCTACGCGCTGCTGATCTCGACCGCCGGCGACGCGATGGTGATCCCGTCGCTGAACCGCGACGGCGACTGCCTGTCGGACTTGGTGATGCAGCTGTTCGGCTCGATCGCCGGTGCCGAGTCGACCGTGATGTCGTTCACGCCCGACGGCAAGCCCGACGTCGTGATGACCGAGGCGCCGCACGGCACCGCGCCGCGGCTGTTCGGCAAGAACATCGCCAACCCGATGGCGATGATCCTGGCGATCGCGGCCCTGTTCACTTTCATCGACGAGCGCCCGGCGGCGACCGCCTCGCGCGCCATCTACGAGGCCGTCTTCGAGACGGTCCGCGAAGGGATCGCGACGAGCGACCTGGGCGGCCACGCCTCGACGACCGAGTTCACCGACGCCACGATCGAGAAGGTGCGGACCAAGCTCGACGTCTGGGCGTCCCTCTAGAGCGCCGCGGGCGCCAGGGGTCGCTCGGGCCGCTCGGGATCCAAGTGGCCGGGCCCCGGCCGCGCTTGCCCTCGAAGGGCCGAAGGCGAGCCTTGGCGCAGGTGCGCCGAGACCCTCGTCGCACCGTAGCCGACGCCCGCTTTTAGGAGAATGCGCTTGCGCGCACCGAAATCACTACTCGCCGCCACCGCCGGGATCGCGATCCTCACAGGGTGCGGCGGCGGCGACTATGCGTCGCTCATCAACCAGACGACCAGGATCGACGTTCAAGACAACTCGGCCTTGGAGTTCCGGGTGGGGACGGCGCTGTTCCCCGACGGTACCGTCGGCCTCAACACGGTCGTAACGTTCCGGTCGACCGCCGGATACTCGGCCGCTACGACCAACGTGCCGACGATTACCGGGCCGTCCGGGTTCGTCGTGCCCAACAACGCGCAGACCAACCCGGCGGGCGGCACCGAGAACAGCAACGTCGGAACGAACATCATTTCGGGGACGCCGGCCGGTTCGACCGCGGTCACGACGTTCGGCACGACCGGCGGCGCGTTCGCGTACGGGTTCGAGAACATCAACCAGGTCGTCGGCACCAACCCCTTCGCCGAGTTCGTGGGCACCGTCGCCGACAACAACGCCCTCTATCAGGACGGCGACAGCACCATCGTCGTCGGCCACGGCAAAGGCAACGTTCAGGGCGTGATCGGGCCGAAGATCCTGACCGCCGCGAAGCTGGGGGCGTTCGGCAACATCTACACGATGCCGCTGTACGCGCCCGAGCAGTCGCGGCTGCCGTTCATTCTCGGGCCACCGGCCGTGCTGAATTTCCACACCACGAACTTCTCGTCGCTGCTGCTGGGCTACGACTCGGGGTTCACAACGTTCGCCGCGACGCCCGTCGCCGGCACGTACACCCTGGCCGTGGCTGTGCCGGGGACGGCGCAGCAGTACTCGGCCAGCTTCACCCAAACGGCGACGCTCGGGACGGTCACGCCGCTGGGCGCGGAGTCGACTGCCGTCATCGTCAACAGCACCGGTGACGGCGGGGCGACCTTCACCGTGGGGACGCCGCCGACCGGCGTCACCAATCAGTTGCTCTACGTCGTCGACGTCTCCGCCACGACCGCGTTCCCGACGATGTACACCTGTGTCGTTCCGACCGGCGGCGGCGTTTGCACGTATACCAGCACCAGCGGCCCGATTGCAGCCGGCGCCACCGCGGGCAGCGCGCCGTTCGCGACCGGCGATTCGGTGTTCGCGTACGTCGTCGGCTCCGACTACGACATCATCGCGCCGTCGTCGCCGGGCAACGTCGACGAGTCGCCGACGCTGGCGAGTCCAACGGACATCACGATCTCGAAGGCGACCGAGGTGGTGTATCCGGCTACCGGCGTGACCGGTCCGCTGCGCGTTCGGCGCCGCTAGCGGCGGATGCGGTGACCACCGTTCGCGACCCGGCGCTGGCCGCCGTCGAGGCGAAGCTCGAGCGGGGAATCTCGCTCGACCTCGACGACGGCGTCGCGCTGTTCCGCACCCGCGACATCCACACGCTGGGGCGGCTGGCGAAGTCCGCCAAGGAACGCAAGAGCGGCCGGAACGTGTACTACGTTCTCAACCGCTACATCAACTCGACCAACGTCTGTTACGCCAACTGCCGGTTCTGCTCGTTCGCGCGCGGCGAGAAGGACGCCGGCGCGGTCCGCATGTCGGCCGACGAGGTGGTCGCCAAGACGCTCGAGACCGGAACCAACTTCAACCAGCTGCACATCGTCGGCGGGCACGATCCGCGCCAGCTGTCGCTGGACTACTGGCTCCCGCTGATGCGGCGCGTCAAGCAGCTCGTGCCGCACGTGCAGCTGTCGCTGTTCACGGCGGCCGAGATCGACTATCTGGCGCGCCGGCACCGGCTCTCGTACGACGACATCTGTGCGCAGCTTCGCGCGGCCGGGCTCGACAACGTCAACGGCGGCGGGGCGGAAGTGTTCAGCGAGCGCTTCCGGCGCGAGGTCTGCCCGAACAAGGTCGACGCGGCACACTGGCTCGAGATCCACGAGACGCTGCACCGCCACGGCGTCGCGTCGAACGCTACGATGCTCTACGGCACGATCGAGACGATCGAGGAGCGCGTCGAGCACCTGATCATGCTGCGCGAGTCGCAGCGGCGATCGCCGGGCTACAACGCCTTCATCCCGCTGGCGTTCCATCCTGACGGCAACGAGCTGTCGCACCACGGCTGGACCTCGGGACTCGACGACATCCGCATGTTCGCGGCCGCGCGGCTGATCCTCGACAACTTCGACCACATCAAGGCCTATTGGATGATCCAAGGGCTGAAGATCTGTCAGCTCGCGCTCGACTTCGGCGCCGACGACCTGGACGGCACGCACGGCTCGACCGACGAGGAGCTCATCTATCACAGCGCCGGGACGAGCTCGGGGCAATACGTGGACGATCGTGAGTTCCGCCGCCTCATCGAAGCGTCGGGCTACGTTCCGGTGCGGCGCAACTCGACGTACGAAACGTTCCCGGCCGACTGGCAGCCTGAGGGCGCGGATCTGGCCGCGGCCGACACGTCGCAGGAATCGGTCGTTGCCTAGGAGTTTGTCGGGCCGACGCACGAGGCTGCGCTACGGCCGGATCTCGTACGTCAACGTCGCGCCGGTCGAGACCGCGTTCGACGCGGGCGTGGTCGCGCGCGACGTCTACGTGTTCGGCGCGGTGCCGACCGAGCTGAACGCCGCCATGTCCGAAGGCCGCATCGACGCCGGCGCGATCAGCGCTGCGCACTACCTCGCGCACGCCGACGAGTTCTGCCGGATCGCCGATCTGTGCATAGCGGCCGACGGGCCGGTGCGCACGGTGCTGTTCGTCTCTCCGATCCCGCCCGCGCTGCTGGGCGACGCGACGATCGCCGTCACGGCACACTCGGCGTCGGGCCGAGCGCTGCTGGCGGCGCTGCTGAGCGGTTTTCACGACGTGCGTCCGCGCTACGAGGTCGTCGCGGATGCCTTGGCCTGCGCTCGCCGCGGGCAGCCCGCGCTCGTCATCGGCGACGAGGCGCTCGTCGCGCGGGCCGAGCTCGCCCCGCGCCACATCCACGACCTGGGCGAAGCGTGGCGCGCGTGGACCGGCTTGCCGTTCGTCTTTGCCGTCTGGGCCGTGCGGCGCGAAGCGCTCGCCGAGCATCCGGCCGAGGTCGCCGCGCTGAGCGACGCGCTCGTGGTTGCGCGCGATTGGGGCGAGCGCAACCGAGCGGCAGTGATCGACGCCGCGGTCGCCGCGCGCCCCTACCACCGCGCGCTGTACGAAGACTACTTCACGCGCCTGTCCTATCGTCTCGACGAGCGCGCCGCCCAAGGCCTCGAACGCTTCGGCGCGCTGTTTCTGCCGGAGGGCACCCGTGTCGCTGGCTGACGTGCTCGACCGCGCGGCCGGCGGTGGGCGGATCACGCTCGACGAGGGCATCCGCCTGTATCGCGAGGCACCGCTGGACGAGCTCGGCGCGGCCGCGCACGAGCGCCGGATGGCGATGTATCCCGGCGACGACGTGACCTACGTCGTGGACACGACGATCAACTACACCAACGTCTGCAACGTGCACTGTACCTTCTGCGCGTTCTTCCGCCCGGAGAAGCACGGCGAAGGCTACACGATGTCGCACGACACCGTGCTCGAGCGCGTGCGCTATGCCGCCGACCAAGGCGCCACCCAGATCATGATCCAGGGCGGCGTCAACCCCGAGCTGCGGCTCGAGTGGTTCGAGCGGCTCTTCCGGCGCGTCGCAGCCGAGTTTCCGCGGGTCGACATTCACTCGCTCTCGGTGTCGGAGATCGCGGGCTTGGCTACGATCGAGGGCCTGAGCGTGCGCGAGATCCTGGTCCGCCTCAAGGCGGCCGGGCTCAAGTCGCTGCCGGGCGCCGGCGCCGAGATCCTCGTCGAGCGCGTCCGTAAGCGGATCAGCGCCCGCAAGATCGTTCCCGACGGCTGGATCGGCGTCATGCGCGAGGCGCAACGGTTGGGGATGCCGACCACCGCGACGATGATGTTCGGCTCGATCGAGAGCGACGCCGAGCGCATCGCGCACCTCGACGTCATCCGCGCGCTGCAGGACGATACGAACGGCTTTACCGCCTTCATCCCGTGGTACTACGTCCCGTACAAGACCCCGCTGCGCGGCCGCGAAGCGACCGGCGTCGAGTACTTGCGGGTGCTGGCGGTCTCGCGGCTGTTCCTCGACAACGTCCCGCACCTCCAGTCGTCATGGCTGACCCCCGGCCTCAAGCTCGGCCAGCTCGGACTGTTCTACGGCTGCGACGACATGGGCGGGACGATCATCGAGGAGCAAGTCGTCCACGACGCGGGCAGCACGAACGAAGCGACCCGCTCGCAGCTCGAGCAGATGATCCGCGGCGCCGGATTCCGGCCGGTCATCCGCGACACGTACTGGAACCGGCGGGACGATTTGGCATTGGCTTCCGCCTAGGCGCGCGGGAGCCAAGGTGGGGCAGCTCGGGCCACGAAGTTTCGCCGGGCGAAGCTAGGGGAGCTCACGCCATGCTGTTCCGATCCGTCATGCCGATCGTAGGAAGCCTCGCGACGTGCGCTGCGCTCGTCGCCGCGCAGCCGGCCTGGGCGGTGCCGGAAAACGATCCGCCGTCGCAGCGGCACATCGTCTTCAGCGTCCATCAGGACATCACGACCCGCAAAATCGTTCGCCAGGAGACGGACATCTCGCAGGCGTTCAACGGAACCGGCGCGTCGAACCACGTCGGAATGGGCGGCGCAACGGCGAACGGCATCGAGAACAATTCGGTCGACGAGGACGTCGCGGTCGACGTCGTCGCCGTCAGCCCCGAAGGAATTCTCGGCTGCAACGTGACCGTCACGGTCAAAGGCGAAAATCGCACCGCTCCGACGCGGGTCTGGATCGGGGCCGACGGGACGGTCCGCTGGACGGACCCGGCGCACGTCGGCGATCCGTCGCTGACGTTCCTGCTCTCACTGCTGGCAACGCATCTGATCCCCCAGTACGCCGGCTCGGGCACGAGCTGGAACCGCGGCGGCGAAACCTTCCACCTCGACGTTCTGACCGACGACGTCGCGAAGGTCAGCCTCGAAGGACGCTTCGGTAAGAGCGCGGCGCAGGGCGGCACCGAAACCGGTTCGGTCGAGTACGCGCTGGAGCTGCTGGTGCCGATTCATGCGGAAGTCGACGTGCGCGGTCGCGACGAGCAGCCGATGCAGTCATCCGAGTATCACCGCCACGTCGTGTACGCGCTGATCAGCGACAGTAAGGGCGCCAAGCGCTAGCGGCCCCGCGGCCGGATCGTCAGTGGCAGAGTGACTGCGCGGTAGTGACCGCTTGCACCAACGCGTCCGTCGCGCGCAGGTGGATGGACTCCAACATGCCGAGATCGCTGTCGATCGCCTTGGCCGTCGCCATCTGGCCGAGCCCGGTCACGCCGTGGAACTCGCCGTAGTACTGCTCGATGGTCTTCTCGTCGCCGGTGGCCTGTCCGAGCTGGTCCGTACCGATGGCGACCTTCATCTTTTCCTCGAGCTCCGACGGCGTACGGTAGCGGTTCATCCGCTCGGTTTCCATCAGACCGTTGACCATGTTGATCTCGAGGTCCTGAGTGGCCCGCAGGATCTGCGCCTTCTTCTTGACGTCCTCGAGTGTGTGGGCATCATCGGGATTGCTATAGGCTTGGACCACCAGCGCCGGATCGTTGAGCAGCCCGTCGTACGACTCCAGGTTTTTCTGCATGTCCGCAATCGTCGTTTGGTCGAGCTTGAACAGGATGAAATCCTTGCCGGGGCCCTCGTCGTTCTGGATGAAATACTTGTAGAACGATTTCCGCGCGCTGGCGAACTGCACGTCGTTCTTCTTCGCGACGTCGATCGCCGGGAGAACGCTGCGCCGCAGCGCCGTGCAGAGCGTTCGCGAACGCGTGTGGCCGATCACGGGCAGGGGGCTCGCCGGTGCGAGCGTGAACGGGTTCGTCGGCTCGGGCGAAGGCGTCGCCGCGATGCCGAGCAGCACCGAGACGATGACTGCGAGCATCCCGCCTCGTTCTCGCCGCCGCAGCGGCGGTCCCGCCCGAAAAAAGAGAGCCCCCGTCCGAAGACGGGGGCTCTCTTGGTTTCGCCTCAGCGCTGCTAGAGCTTGACCTGAAGCTGGAAGTAGATGTTCAGGGGTTGGAATGGCTGCGCGAACGGCGCGTACGCGTGCTGCTGCCAGGGCAGCGCGGCCGCACCGTTTGCCGCGATGTCCATCGGGCTGGCTCCGTTGTAGAAGTTCGACACGTAGTAACCCGCCCCGTAACCGCAGACGGCTTGACTCGGTGCCGTTGCGCCCGACGACCACGGCTCGACCGAGCCGCCGAAGCAGCGGGTGAGCAAGTTGGCGACCAGGACGTTCAGGTGCACGCGCGGTGAGATGTCGTATCCGAGCTGCAGGTTGACACCGAGCACCCACGGATCGACGAACGACCCGAAGCCGTCGAACTTCCCGGTCTCCGGATCGGGGATCGCGAGCAGACCGCCGTTGATGAACGATGACGGCACCTCGCACGCGAGATAGTTTGGCAGACCGGGATTCGGCGCCGTCGCTATGCCGGCTTGGTTCGATCCCGCGCCGCCGGGGCAGGCGCGCGGATCGACGCCGACGACCGAGAGCGGATCACCGTAGTACCCAGGTTGGGCGAGCTGGAAGCTCGGGGTGACCGAGAACTTGCGGTGCCGGTAGTTGACGAAACCCGTGATGATCTGCGGCGGCGACAACGTGTCGCCACTGCTGACCGGGCCGGCCGGGAACGAGTCGAAGGAAGGGTACGTCGCGTTCTTGTCGAGCAACGGCTGTTCGGCCATGAAGTAGTACGGGTTGACCACGGCACCTGCCGCGAGCCCCGCCGGACTCATGGTGATCGTGTGTCCTGTGACGGTGCAACCTGCGTAGGTCACACCGGCAAGGTAACAGGGCGAACCGGTGACCTTCGGCGCTCCAGTTGTGGGAATGGTTCCCGCCGAAGTGAGCGCGTTGAACGAGTTGATGTAGTAGTTGATGTTGTCGATCGCGTTCGTTCCCGTCGGCAGGTTCGGGAACTGCACGCCGGTCTTCGTGTACGTGTACGAGAGCTGTCCGGACCAGCCTTCGCGCGACGGATCGCCCTTGCGGAGCGCGACCTCGTAGCCGAAGCTGTTCTGGTTGACGGCCGGATACGCCGAGGCGAAGTTCGGACCGATCGAGATGGTCTCGTACTGGTTGAGCGTCCGGCGGTAGAACGGCGACACCGCTATCGACCAGTCCGTATTCTTGAACTGGTGCTCGAACGACAGATCCGAGTTGTACGAGGTCGCCGGCGGCAGGTTGTGCTCCGGCGTCGTGAAGCCGTACGGGAGGAACAGGTTGAAGTTCGCGCCCGCACCGCCCGCGCTGGTGAGCGAGGACGGATCGAGGTTGTTGTACTCGACGTACGCCGTTTGGACCGGCTGCGAGTACTTGCCGAACGAAGCGCGGATCACGTCGTTCGGGTCGACGGTATACGTGCTCGAAATGCGCGGCTCGAACGCCGTTCGCGCGATGTTGCCGGCAATTTGACCGGTGTACAGCAGCGCGCCGTTCTGACCGTTCGGATGGAGCGTTTGCACGCCGTTCTCCATCGGGCAGGTCAGCCCGACGAACGGCGCTGCCGGCGGTGCCGCGCCCTTGGGCAGCGGAGCGGAGACGGGCTCGTTGTCGGTCGGGTTATAGCACAACGAGCTGTCCGCGGCTTGATACCAGAAGTTGTAGATACCGCCGGTGAGCGGCACGAGGTTGTAGTCGTACTGCTCGAGCCTCACACCGAAGTTGAGCAGGAGCTTCTCCGACACGTTCATCTGGTCGGTGAGCGCATAGGAGTAGAAGTCGGGGATGACCGTGTTGTACGTGCCGGTCGGGCCGACTTTGGTCACCAGCCACTGCGCTCCGGCGGCGGCCGCAGCCCCCGTGGCCGCAAAGGGGGTCGGGTTTCCGAACTGACCGCGGTTTTCATAGCACGAAGTGGGCGCACCCGTCGGACCCCAGCACGTGTACGTGCCGTTCGGCGCGACCGAGACGAGGTTCGTCGCGTTCGAGCCGGGCGTGTTGTCCCAAGTCGAGTTGTTGAACCGGATCGGTGTCGCGGTGGTGAAGTTCGCGGAGAGTTCGAGCAAGTTCTTCGAGTTGATCTGATCGACGAGGTTGGCCGAGAGCCCCCGCGTGTGCGTGATCAGCTCGTAATCGGGCGAAGCTTGCTCGGTGTAGAAGCCACCGAAGTACCCGCCGTAGCCCGCGTCGGCGAAGTACGGAGCGCTCTGCAGCCAGTCGCTGTAGTCGGTATAGCCGTACACGCGAAGGAACGCGTTCTGATTGAACGCGTGCTGGTACTGGACCTTGGTGATCCCGGTGTCGACCTGAACGCCGTCTTCTTGACCGGCCGGGATCGGAGAGTCGCACGGGCGTCCACTCGGCGAGCTCGGGAACAGGTACGGGACGTACTGCACCGCAGCCCCGCCGGAGAAGCAGTTCACGTTGGTGGGAATGCTCGAGACCGGCTGAAGCGGCTTCGTCCCGACCGGGAACTCTACGCCGTCGAGATAGGTCGGCGGCGTGTACGCGCCGATGCCGTACTCGCTGTTGAGCGTGGCGAACGTGTTCTGGACGGCACCGGCGTAGTCGTCGATGCTGGTGTAGTACTTATCGGTCAGATGACTGACCGAGCCCAGCAGCTGGATGTCGTCGTGGGTACCGTTCTTGTTCGGGATACCGAAGTGGAGGTTGACGACGCCTTCCTGATCGTACGTGCGCTGGAGACCGCCGGAGTTGAACGGAAACAGAACGTTACAACCCGCGGCCGCAGTCGGAGCGGCTCCAGTGGGCGAGCAGTACGGAATCGGGCCGAGGCCGTAGTACGTGAAGTTCGTATAGCCGTTGAAGTCCGGCACGACCACGTTGCTGGGCGCGCTGTTGTTCTGCGAGCCGTAGCGGAAGGACTGGTCGTAGTCGCTCAGGCCCAGGTAGTACGAGAACGAACGCGACGGCGTCACGCCGCCGGTCTCGAACCGGCCCTGATTGTAGAGCGTCGTCGACCCGACGCCGAGCTGCAATTGGTTGTAGGCCGGATACGTGCCCGTCTTGATGACTTGGTTGATGTACCCGCCGACGGTCTGCGTGCTTGTGTCCGGCGGGGCGCCGCCGGTGAACACCTGCAGCTCCTGCTGGCCGAGGTTCGTCAGCGTGTTCGAGTTGTAGTTGTCGAACGCGCGGTTGATCGGGATACCGTCGTACTGGTACCCGACTTGGGCGTAGTCGGCGCCGTGGATGTAGATCGTCTGGCCCCAGCCGTTGGCGCCCTGCGCCACGTACACGCCCGGGACTGACACGATCGCCGAGTAGGCGTTGTCGAGGTTGTTTCCGCCGCCCAGGCCCTGAACTGCGGTCTGCGACGCGGCGTTGACGCTGTACACGTCGCTCGTCACGCCCGGATGGACCAGCTGCGACGCGGCGCGAGAGGTCGTGCCACCGATCTTCTGAAGCGTGGGCTGCAGAGATAGGGTGACGTCCACCGTCTGGGTGGCCTGCACCGTCACGCCGGGAAGCGAGAACGGCGCGAACCCGGACGCTGCCACGCTGACCGTGTAGGTGTCCGGCGCAAGGGAGAGGATCGAGAAGCGACCGTTCGTAGGAGTGGTCGCCGAACCGGTTTGCGAGGGGCTGACGGCCGTAACCGTCACCCCGGAGACTGGCTTGCCATTAGCGTCGACGACGATGCCGCTGATGTTGCCGGTCGTGCTCTGTGCCAGAACCATCGTTCCCTGGAACAGAAAAGCCACGACCAGTACAACAGCGGTCAATGCGTGCTTCAACGTTCGGTTGTGCATGCAGTAATCTCGCGGTGGAAGTGAGGTTGTAGCGCCAACCTCGGAGGGCTGGCTCGGCCCGCGCTTTCTCAGGCTGGGCGAAGCTACCTCTAAGAATTCCTTAAGAGTTCGGGCCCGCTTGCTCAGCTGGGACGCGCCGCATTACGCCAGCTGCTCGCGAATCGTCGCCCCGGCGAGGACCTCGGCGCCGGCGAGGTCCAGCAGCGCGACCAGCTGACCGGGCGTGACGGCGGCATGGGGCTCGTCGAAGTCGATCCGCAGCGTCGCGTCCCCTGCGATCGCGGCGGTGGCGCGCACCGGAATTGAACGGTAGCGTGTCATCGCGAGCACGCGCGTCGGACCGCCGTCGAACCGTTCGGGCCGGATCACGTTGAGCTCGTCGGCGATCAGCCCGTCGCAGCCCAGCTCGCCGGCATGGCCGATGACGATCGTATTGGACGCGGCGTCGATGCGGGTGACGTAGCGCGGGCCGTCGCCGGCCGGCAGCGCGCGCCGCTGACCGACGGTGTAGCCGCCGATGCCGGCGTGCGTCCCGACCTGCTCGCCGGCGGCGGTGACGACCGGCCCCGGCCGGGCGGTCTCGGGCGCGAGCCGGGCCAGCACCGCGCGATAGTCGCCGCCCTCGACGAAGCAGATGTCCTGGGACTCCGTCTTCGCCGCGACGCCGAGGCCGAGGCGCGCGGCGTAGCCCCGGGTCTCGGCCTTCGTCATAGACCCGAGCGGCAGCAGCAGCCGCCCGAGCTGGGCCCGGTCGAGCTGCGCCAGCGCGTACGACTGGTCTTTGGCCGTCGGGCTGCGGTACAGGTGCGATCCGTCGGCGGCATGCTCGACGCGCGCGTAGTGGCCGGTCGCGACATATCGCGCCCCGAGCCGGTCGGCATAGGAGCGCAGCGTGCCCAGCTTGACCGCATTGTTGCAGGCGACGCAC
>Ga0302326_10024306_pt1 | contig 12320 bp, 7 predicted proteins | sample Palsa_T0_3_FD_202264 | JGI IMG/M metagenome (GOLD analysis project Ga0302326, IMG submission 202264) | Peat permafrost microbial communities from Stordalen Mire near Abisko, Sweden - Palsa_T0_3 | ecosystem: Environmental > Terrestrial > Soil > Palsa > Peat permafrost | place: Sweden: Abisko...
GCACGCCGTCGCGCTGCAGATGCCGGGAAAAGTGGCGCAGGGCGTGGCACTGGCCACTCTGCAATATGCTGCCGTCGTCGTTGAGAGTGACCAGGCCACCACAGGTGTAAGGTCCGACGTTGGGCCTGCCTTTGGGATCGAGCATCAGGTTCCAGGTAATGACGGAGCGGCACCAGTTCTCCAGCGCATCGGTAAAGATGCCTCCCCACCTGGCCCAATCGCGGGGGTAGTTGGGATCGTCGATGAAGGGGCCGCCTTCGGTCCAGTGGAAGGGGACGTTCGGATCCTTCTGGTGCAAAAGGCTCATTTGAGCGGGCGTTCCCGCGTACCCGTGCCAGGCCACTCCGTTCACATACCTGGCTAACTGCTGGTCCTCGAGCTGCGAGGCCACCCGTTGGTAGTAGTTGTAGTTGTGATCGAGCAACCAGATCTGGGTCTCCAGGTGCTGCGCGCGTAGCGATGGGCCCAAGTGGTCGCGGACAAATGCGGCCTCTAATCCGGGCGACCAGCGACAGGCGGGCATCTTACCGTTCTGCGTGGTTTCGACTTCATTCTGGCAACTGATCGCCTGGACCGGCGCTCCGGCCTGGGCGTAACCCTGCAGGAATTTTTCAATGTAGCGGGAGTACACACCAAGATGCTGATCCGACATCCATCCGCCCAGCATGGATTCGTTTGCCATGTCCCAAAGAGAATGGGTGTAGGGACCGAGAATGTTTTCCGTGGTTCGACCGCCGAAGGTTGAGCCATAGGTCTTCATCCAGCCCGGCGGACTCCAGGGGGTTGCCATAAGAAAGAGCCGGGGATTGATCTGCCGGATCTCGCGCAGTGTGGGTAGGACACAAGCCTCATCATGCTTCAGGGTGAAGTGATCCAGGTTCATGTCGTCGGGGACATCGTCATAGCAGTAGACGCTTCGCGAGTAATCGCTGGAGCCAATGCAACTGCGGCCGACATTCAGGTTCAAGCCCAGGGGTGAATAGGTCGCGGTCAGGAATGCCTGCCGCGCGGCTGCCGGCATGCCGTGTAAGAGGAAGCAGGAAGCTTCTGTCAACGCGGCCCCAAAGCCGAGGATGGGCTGATATTCGCGTGTGCTATCGATTTCGATGGTGGCGCCGCGCACGCGGGCTGCAGCCCCGCTCCACTGCAACCCGGGCCGCTCAGCATACTTCTCCATGGCATCCGTTACATAGAGGGCGGGCGGTCTGTGGGCGGTGAATTGCGATCTGAGCCACCGCGGCGACAGGGCGAAAATAGAGCTGGAGGCTGCGCGGCGAAGGAAGGTGCGGCGGCTGCTGCTGCAGTGGCTGGGGCTTTCCCCGTTCAGATCGATAACAGCACGCATAGGGTACCTCCGTATCGGGCGACCTAAACGCTTCTTCGACTTATTGGTGGGAAAGGTCTACTTGTGTACTGGAATGAGACACAATGGGTCTCGTGGGAAACATGAAGTCCGCACAAAACAGATGATAAGCGTACCTCAGGGCCTGACGAGCGTGTGTGAGAACCGGGATTTACGAATTGAGTCCCGCAGGGACGGCTGAACTTAGCCCAGGACGTTAGTCCCATAAGCGTTAACCTGATGTTTTTCGTCAAAACTCCCGCAAAGCCGTCATCCTGAGCGAAGCGCCTCCTAGGTTTATCGGGTGACACAGTGCTGAATGGCGCGGAGTCGAAGGACCCCGGCGGTGCTTAATTTACGTATGCCGCTCGGAGCTTTTCAACCACGGAAGCCCGCTCCTGGCGGACCCGCCACGGCCTTTCCCTGGACCGAGAACAAGTGCGAACCGCCGGAAGAATCCTGTGTTCTCGTTCTCGGGCCGGTGGTTGAAAAGCTCCGAGCAGCATAGGTAGATTAAGCACCGCCGAGGTCCTTCGACTCCGCGCCATTCAGCACTGTGTCACCCGATAAACCTAGGAGGCGCTTCGCTCAGGATGACGGTTTTGCGGGAGTTTTGACGAAAAACATCAGGTTAACGCTTATGGGACGTTAGTCCTGGGGTACATCACGAAACATGATTGAATCCCGCAGGGACGGCTGAAAGTTGTCCAGGATTGCGACGCGGCCTATTTTCAGCCGTCCCTGCGGGACTGAGTTGGAAATCCTGGTTATCGCACACGCAACTACCTGCAGGTTGAGTCAGAGGAATTTGTCCCGCCTTGTAACTCCAGTAATGCACAGCAATGGTAATTGCCGCAGTGGTCACCCAAGGGCGATGGTGACCAGAGAAGGCGGAGCGGTTCTTCCGGGTCCGCCTGGCGGTTCATCGAACGAGCGGAGGCAATCGCGATGTATCGAAATAGAAGAGAATGGATTGGCGTTCTTGTTTCCTCACTGGCCATGATGCTGGCCACGCACTCCGCCAATGGTGGAACCCCTGCTTCAGAGCCGGGAGCTCCACTGGCAAGTAGCTTCCCTGGGCCATTGTGGGCAGTGGTCGCGCCCAACGGGGGAACGGTCTCAGTCGAGAACGCGCACCTCACGCTGACGGTTCCCGGTGGCAGCAACCACGATGCACTGCTTCCGTCAAACCAGGCGGTGCGGGTGGTGCAGCCCATCGGCAACGAAGATTTTGATGTTTCCATCAAGATCGATTCGCCGATCGTGGCCACAGCTGTTGGCACCAGTCAGGGTCTGATGGTGCTCGCGGATGACCAGAACTTCATCACCTTTGCGCTGGTGACAGACGGAACCAACATTTCGCTCACCGCCCACAAAGTCAGCGAGGGAGTTTCGGCCACGGTGTTCAACGTTCCCAGTTTCAACGAATATCACAATCCCATGTGTTTACGGCTTACCCGCGCCGGGAGCACGTATACCGCCTATTATTCGGTCGACGGAGTGGTCTGGACCCAGGCTGCCAGCTTCGTTGACAACAGCGTGCCCACGTTGATCGGGCCCTTCGCCGGCAACTATAGCCGGACGCCTGCGAACGCGATTCCGGTGGTCATGGCCATCAACTGGTTTGACGTACTGTGATGGATACAGTTCGAGGGGCTACGATCGACCCTCGTTCATTTGCGACATAACTCAAAAGAAAGAGTCTGCTCATGGTTAGGAAGAAAATTCTCATCGTCGATGACGACCCCGATGTGCGATTAAGCCTGCAAGTGCGCCTCACGGCAAGCCAGTACGATGTGCTTTCCGCGAGCGATGGAGTGGCGAGTATCGCCGAGGCGCGGAAACATTTGCCCGATTTGATGATCCTGGATCTGGGGCTGCCGGCCGGCGACGGTTTCAGTGTTTTAGAAAGGCTGAGAGTCAGCGGGAAACTTTCCTCGATCCCGGTGATTGTGTTGTCCGGGCGCGACCGCGTCGGCAACTGGGATCGTGTGCTGAAGGCGGGAGCGAGGACGTTTCTGCAAAAGCCGGTGGCGAACGAGCGGCTTCTGGCGGTGATTCGGTTAGTCCTGGCCGAACAGGACCGCCCCCGGGCTGTGGCCTACGATTTGGCGGCGCCTGATCCCTCTGCTTCGCAGGATTGATTCAACGCTTTGGCGAACATGGGGCATCCGTCCGATGGCCTCTGTTGCATCCTTCCTGATCCTTTTCTTTCCGTAGATGAAGGTCCAGTGCTTTAATGGTGCTGGCCCACGGCCCCGGCAGGGCCGTGCCTTTGGAAAGGAACCGCAGATTCGAGTATCCGCGCTTTGCACTTTATTGTTCATCCTGGTGGCGCCTCTCGTGGCGCAGGATACGCGACTGGTCCTGGACCGCGACGGCAGCACCATTGTTTTCGAGCCGTATGCGCCGAACATCATCCGGGTTACGCTGAGCCTGCACAAGCAGCCTGCGCTTGCTCCTCCTGGATACGGGTTTACGGGTGCTCCTAACGCTGCCGGGTGGAGTCATCAGCACACGGACGAGGGGGATACCTACCGCTCCGAACGCATGAGCGTGACCCTCGCGGCCGACGAGCCCGGCGGCAACGTCCTGCCCACGGAACTGGATATCGCGAAGTACTTCAACGGCTCAACTCCCGGCGCGCATATTACTTTCAGCACGGCGGAGGGAACCAGGCTGCTCGATATGGAGGGTTGGGCAATGGCGGTGCCTAACCATAAAGACGGCACGGCGGGGGTGCTCCACGATAAGCGTCCCAGCGACGCCGCGTTTTACCAGGTGGGGGCTACGTTTGCTTCCCCGGATGACGAACACTACTACGGTCTGGGCCAGAATCAGGAGGGGTTTCTCGACCATCGCGGGCATACGGTGGAGTGCTGGAATAATTACACCGCTACGGGTGGTCCCACGTTTTGCGTGCCGCTGTTGGTGACGAATAAGGGCTACGGCGTGCTTTGGGACAATCCTTCGCAGACTACGATTCAACCGGGATTCAATGAGCAGACGCGGTGGACTTCTCAGGTCGGCGACCGGGTTTCATTCTTTGTGATCGCGGGCAGCAAGACGGATGAGATTTACGAGGGGTACCGGTTGCTTACGGGTTCCACTCCGATGCTGCCCAAGGCTGCTTATGGGTTTATCCAGTGCAAGCAGCGGTATAGCACGCAGGATGAGGTGATGGCGGTGGCCAAGGGCTATCGCGAGCGGCACCTGCCCGCCGATGTGATCGTGGTGGATTGGTTCTACTACTCGAAGATGGGGCAGATGGATATGGTGCCGAGTAAGTGGCCCGATCCGGTGGCTATGAATAAGCAACTGCATGCCATGGGTTTCGAAACCATGATCAGCGTGTGGCCACGGTTCGAGAAGGGAACGCGCTACTACGATCTGGTGCTGAAGAATGGGTGGTTTGAGCATCTTGCGGATGGCACACCGATGGATGGGCTTCCTTATGACCGTGCCGGATCGGATATCGATACGACCAACCCTGCGGCGGCCCGGTGGTTCTGGGGGGCGATTCGGGACAATATCATCAGCAAAGGTTTTGATTCTATCTGGGCGGATGAGACGGAGCCTGATCTTCCACCCAATGGCGGTTACTTTTCGATTGGACCGGGTACCCGGTATTACGATGTGTATCCGTTGTTTCATACGGCGGCGATCTATGACGGTTTCCGGCGGGATGTTCCGCACCGGGCGTTGATTCTTTCCCGGGACGCGTATCCGGGGGCACAGCATAATGGGACGATTTTCTGGTCTTCGGATATTTATCCCAACTGGGATACGTTGCGGCGGCAGATTCCTACCGGGTTGGATGTTACGGCTTCGGGGATTGCTTATTGGGGAAATGATATTGGGGGTTGGCAGTATCTGCCGGAGGTGCATCATCCGGCGCATCCTCCTTTGCTGGATCCTTCGGATGCCCGGGATAACGTTGGCGGGTATGATGACTACCCTGAGTTGTATACGCGGTGGTTTGAGTATGGGGCGTTTCAGCCGAACTTCCGCACTCATGGGAGCCGCCGGTATAACGAGGTTTGGTCTTATGGGAAACAGGCGGAGCCGATCCTGGAGAAGTACCTTCGGCTGCGGTATCAGTTGATGCCGTATATTTATTCGCTTGGCTATCAGACACACCAGACGGGCGCTCCTTATATGCGGGCTTTGTTTATGGATTTTCCTCAGGATGGGAAGGTGGCGGATATTGGCGATGAGTATATGTTCGGGCCGGCGTTTTTGGTGGCTCCGGTGACGGAACAGGGGGCTACCAGCCGTATGGTGTATCTGCCCGGTGGGACGGATTGGTATAACTACTGGACTCAAGAAAAAGTGAGGGGCGGGCAGTCGGTTCGGGTGGAGGCTCCGATTGATACGCTTCCGTTGTTTGTTCGCGCGGGGTCGATTTTGCCGCTTGGGGAGATGGTGGAGAATACTGGGCAGGTACAGAGGTTGGCTAAGATTCGAGTGTATCCCGGGGCTAATAGCGACTTCACGATGTATCAGGATGATGGCAAGACTTATGCTTACGAGAAGGGAACCAGTAGTGTGACGACGCTGCATTGGGACGACGGTGCGGGGAAGTTGACGCAGCAGGGGGTTTCCGTGGGTTCGGTGGATGATTTGGTGGAGGTTGTGGGACGGTAGATGTGGGGCACCCGAAGGGCGCACTGCAGGTCCCTCGGCTTTCCCGGATTTCCTGTCGAGAGTTGCGGCTTAGGTCAACTGCATGTGGTTCTCTTTAAGGAGAACCACATAAGTGGTCGTTGTCAGAGCGGTGAAGTAGGAAATCCGGGTACGCTCGGGATGACAAAAAGGAGAGGGTAGTTGTAGGGAAAGGGCGGTTGCCTGATGGAAGGGCGCACTGCAGGTCCCTCGGCTACGCTCGGGATGACAAAAAGGAGAGGGTAGTTGTAGGGAAAGGGCGGTTGCCTGATGGAAGGGCGCACCGCAGGTCCCTCGGCTACGCTCGGGATGACAAAAAGGAGAGGGTGGTTGTAGGGAAAGGGCGGTTGCCAAAGGATAGGGCGTCCGCCAAAGGATAGGGCGTCCGCCACTTCAGGTTTCCCGCCCCAACAACTGGCCTGTCCTTTGGCAACGGTCCTCTCCTTTCAGCAACCCCCTCCTTTTTGTCATCCCGAGCGGAGCGAGGGATCTGCAGTTTTGCTTATTTTGTAACCATGGTTGAGGGAGATAAATGGCTTCGATCGAAGAATTGAACCGGCGGTTTGCTATTCCTGGGGTGGCGCAGGTTACCAGCGGTCATGGTGGCTTGCCTCGGATAAGTGTCACTACCCCGGTGGCTAGTGCGGAGATCTATCTGCACGGCGCACAGGTTACGTCATGGCGTCCGGCGGGCGGTGAGGATGTTATCTTCCTTAGCCAGCACTCGCAGTTTGAGAAGGGAAAGGCGATTCGCGGCGGCATCCCGGTTTGCTTTCCCTGGTTTCGTAACAAGTTAGATGATCCCAAGGCGCCTTCGCACGGAGTGGTGCGCACCAAGGCTTGGGAACTCGACTCGGTGGAGACTCATCGAGATACGGTGGTGGTAAGCCTGTCGACCATAAGCGATGAGGGGACGCGGGCCTGGTGGCCGCATGACTTTCACCTCGTGCATCGGGCTACCATCGGCACCCAGCTTACGCAGGAATTAATCATGACGAACACTGACTCGGGACCGGTGCGCTTCGAAGAGGCCCTGCATACGTATTACCGCGTGGGTGCGGCGGAGAGCGTTCGTATCAGTGGGCTCGACGGAGTGGCGTATCTCGACAACACGGATGGTAACCGTGAGAAGCGGCAAGAGGGGGATATCGCGTTTACTGCGCAAACGGATCGCGCTTACCTGGACACGACGCATGCGGTTGAAATCTTCGACCCCGTCCTGCGCCGGCGGATACGGCTGGAGAAGCAAGATTCGCGCACGACGGTGGTGTGGAATCCGTGGAGTACGGGTGCTCAGTCACTTTCGGATTTGGGAGACGACGAATGGCGGACGATGGCTTGTGTGGAGGCCAGCAACATGCGCGCTTATCCTGTCGATCTTGCGCCGGGCCAGCAGCAAACCATGAAGACCGTGATAGTGGTGGCCGCTATTCAGGGCTCGTCGCAGTTGCCGTAGAGCGCTTCAATCAAGGGCGCTTCCCAGCGGCGGCGGGAAAACATGTAAGGCTGCTTGCCGGTAAAAAGCCGCACTTCCGCGGTGTCTAATTCCTTGGCTGAGGCCAGTCCAAAGACCCGCAAACTGTCGCGCAGAAATCTCCAGGAAGAGAAGGAAAAGATTTGATCTGCCTCTTCGACCTGGGACGGCTGAAGTACTAGTAAAACCCCCGGCCTCACTCGCGAACTGCCCCGTTCCGACCTCGGTTTGATAATCGCTGTGTATTCGGCGGCGGGGATCCTTACGGGTGTTTGGTTGCTGTGCTGGTTCACGCTAGAGCTATCGGCAGGCCAGGGCGCTCGGCTTCTTCGCTGTCTTGAATTCAGACACTTGTCAGACGGGAGATGATGGCGTCGACATCGTAGACGCATCCTCCCCAGACTCCTCCACTGGCTTGAACGAGCGCAGCCCATAACCGGGTATCGTCGGGGAGCGCGGGGTGAGGCCGGAGATCGGCGCGCGATCGCCTCGCATTTAACCGGATGGCTCCTTCTTCCGGACCGAAGTGCTCGCGGGCATCGCCTACCAGGTTGACGGAGCCGGTTAGTTTTTCGCGATCAATGATGATTTCAATTTGGTCTCCATCGAGCAGCTTGCCGATGGCTCCTCCGGCCAGGGCTTCGGGCGAGATGTGACCGATGCAGGCTCCGGTGGAGACACCGCTGAATCTTGCGTCGGTGAGGAGCGCTACGTGCTTGCCTGAGGGCAGCCACTTGAGGGCGGAGGTGATCTGGTAGATCTCCTCCATGCCGGCGCCGGCGGGGCCGCCGCAGACGAGTACCACGACGTCGTTCTGTTGGATCTCACCGTTCTTGATGGCGTGGATGGCGGCTTCCTCGGAGACGAAGACCCTGGCGGGTCCGAGGTGATGAAAGATGCCGTCGGGTCCGATCACGGACGGATCAATGGAGGTGCTCTTGACCACGGAACCTTCCGGGGCCAGATTGCCGAGCGGAAAACAGACGGTGGGGGTAAGGCCGTTGGCGCGCGCGCGATCGGGATCCATGATGACATCGTCGGGGTCGATGCCGTCGCGGGTCATCAGGTTCTTGCGCAGGGCGTGACGGCGGGGGCTGCTCTCCCACCAGTCCAAGCAGGTGTCGAGGGTTTCTCCGGAGACGGTTTTTACTTTGGTGTTGAGAAGTCCTGCTCGTCTCAGGTGGAGCATCACTTCGGGGAGCCCTCCGGCGAGGAAGACTTGGACGGTGGCGAAATTGCGCGGACCGTTGGGAAGGGCGTCGACGAGGCGTGGGACGGTTCGGTTGATTTGTGCCCAGTCGTTGGCCACTGGGCGTTTGAGTCCGGCGGAGTAGGCGATGGCCGGGAGATGCAGAAGGAGGTTGGTGGAGCCGCCAAAGGCGGCGTGGGCGACCATCGCATTTTCCACCGATGCCTGGGTGAGGATGTCGCGTGTCCCCAGCTGCAGTTGATGCAGGCGAAGGATGGCGGCGGCGGAGCGGCGGGCTGCGTCGAGCCAGATGGGTGCGCCGGAAGGTGCGAGTGCGGTGTGGGGTAGAGCGAGTCCCAGGGCTTCTGCGATCACTTGTGCGGTGGCGGCGGTTCCCAGGAATTGGCAGCCGCCTCCGGGGGTGGCGCAGGCGCGGCAGCCCATCTCGGCTGCGGTTTCCAGGGTGATTTGTTTTTGGGCGTAGCGTGCTCCGATGGTTTGAACTTTGCCGGCGTCTTCTCCGGACTCGGGTAAGAGGGTGACTCCTCCGGGGACGAGGATGGTGGGATATGGGCCGGCGGCGGCCAGGGCCATCATCATGGCGGGGAGGCCTTTGTCGCAGGTGGCGATGCCGATGACGCCCATTCTTGTGGGGAGGGAGCGCATGAGGCGGCGCAGCACGATGGCGGCGTCGTTGCGAAAGGGGAGGGAGTCGAGCATGCCGGTGGTGCCCTGGGTGCGTCCGTCGCAGGGATCGGTGCAGGCTCCGGCGAAGGGGATGGCGTTGAGGGATTTTAGTGTGATGGCGGCTTCGGCTACGAGTGCGCCCAGTTCCCAGTGGCCGGTGTGGAAGCCGAGGGCGATGGGGGTTCCGTCGGGGGCGCGCAGGCCTCCGTGGGTGCTGAGGATGAGGACTTCTGAGCCGATGAGTTTTTGCGGTTCCCAGCCCATGCCTGCGTTTTGGCTCAGGCCGAAGAGGTTGCCTGAGGGCGCGGTGAGCAGCATTTCCGGGGTGATGGGTAGCTGGCCGCGCGGGCCGGGGGCGTGGGTGGCGACGTCGTCCAGCCTTAGCGTTGTGGTTTCAAGGACGGAGGCTAGGGTGATGGTGGGAATGGGGTTCTCCTGTTCAGGTTCATTGTAAGATGCCGGGATGGTTGAGGGGCTGGAACGGCGGCAGGAGGGCGGGGATGTTCATTTTGTGGAGCTTCGCACATCTCGCGAAAACGAGCGAGATACCTGGATTTCCTGTGCACGGCTCCATCCACAGTTTCGTGTGCGGCTTTCTGTGAGGAAAGCCGCATGAAGTGCGTCGACCCCACGAAGTCCCACAGGAAATCCAGGGGTATGGGGCACCCGAGTTCACGACCGGGCAACATTAGGGACCGATTACATTCCGGGATAACGTCCGTCTGCGTGACGCGCAGGCTAGCGTCCAGTGTTTGAGTTCGCAATACACAGCGAGTGGATCCTGATCCGGCATGGGTTCTGTGGCAAAGCACACAAGAGAGCGCAGCTCCTCCTTCCCCGCAAATCGCGCAGGCCGGTGCTCCTATCAAGCGGCGCACCCAGAAAATAATACTTGACATATAAGAATTAACTGGGCAATTATCAGGCATTAATTGCGACAATTAATTCAGTAATGAATAAAGTATGGGTTAAACCAAGGTCGTTTAGGTTCTTTTAAGCTATTTTTCTGATTTATGCAGTTGGCAATCTACAGGGACCCCCGGGATCTGACTCACATTAAATTTGCGAGGTCTATTTCATGCCGAGTAAGGCGATTTCGAACCCAATAGCCGCATTGTTCCTGCTGGTTGGACTGCTTTGTTGCTCGGTCCCCGTGCACGCAGACGTTACCGCCAGTATGCGGGGAACCATAAGCGATTCGAGCGGAGGCGTGCTGGCTGGTATCAAGGTGACCCTCAGCAACGCAACCACCGGCATCCAGCGTCAGACGACTACCAACAGCAACGGCAACTATGAGTTCCTGGCCCTTCCGATCGGCTCGGGATACTCCGTCGAGGCCGCAGGAAGCGGCTTCGAAACGGTTCGGCAGAGCGACATCACCCTGACCGTGAACCAGCAATTCCGAAATGACTTTCATCTAACCGTCGGAGCGGTCTCTCAAAAAGTAGAGGTCACCAGCGAATCCACCCAGGTTGAAACAAGCAGTACTCAGCTGGGGAACGTCCTGGTCAGCAACGCCATTGCCGCAATGCCCTTGAACGGCCGATCCTATACGGACCTGCTTAGCCTCCAGCCAGGAGTGTCGCCGGTAACCTCTATCTCCGGAGCTACCGAAAGGACCCCTTCAGGAAACCTGGATCCAGGATCCTTTTCGGTGAACGGCGCGCGGGAAAACGGAAATGCCTTTCTCGTAAACGGAGGAGATGTCAACGAGAGTCGGGACAATGGCGCGGGCATTATTCCAACTTTGGACGCGATCGCCGAATTCAGAATTATTACCAATAACTACGACGCGGAGTACGGAAAGTTTGCCGGCGGAATCGTCAACGTGGTCACGAAATCGGGGACCAATCGCTTCAACGGAAATGTCTTCGAGTTCTTGCGGAATGACCTGTTGGATGCGAGGAATTACTTTGTCCCAACTCGCGGCAACTTCAAGCAGAACCAGTTCGGGGGTACGGGGGGCGGCCCCATTCGTAAGGACAGGCTCTTCTTCTTCACCGACTATCAAGGGACTCGTCAAGTCCTGGGCGTAGCCAGTGGAAATGTAATTGTTCCCTCTCTCTCGGAACGGACTGGTGATTTTTCCGATGTAATCGGCCGAGGTCTCCCTCCCCTAAGCGGGTTTGTGAACGGAACCGATGCTCCGGGTAATTTCGCGAGTACGCTGAGCACCCGGCTCGGTTATACGGTTGCGCCGGGAGAACCCTACTGGCTCCCGGGGTGCGACAACGCCGGCCAAGCGCAGGCTGGAGTGTGCGTTTTCCCTGGACAGGCGATTCCCCAATCAGCCTGGTCTCCGGCAGCTAGCGGAACACTTAAATTCATCCCGAATCCAACCAACACTAGCGGAACCCCCATCTGGAGCAGCGGTTCTCAAAAGCAGACGCTGCGCGACGACAAAGCGGGCGGACGAATCGATCTGAACCGAAGTCAGAGCGACATCTGGTCGTTCTATTACAGTTTCGACGATGCTTCCCTCCTGAATCCCTACGCCGGGGGAAATGTTCCCGGCTTTCCAGGACTAACGCCCTCCCGCGGCCAACAGGCGAATCTTCGGGACGCTCACACATTTGGGTCCTCTGCCGTAAACACGCTAACCATGAATTACACCAGATACGCCATTCGAACTGACTCACCATCAGGGCAAGGCCTCGGGAGCCCGTCAAGTTTCGGTTTTGACGCTGGGGGACTGGGCATCGTTCCCACCGCTCCGCAGTACGCCGGTGTGCCTTCGGTGAACTTTACCGGAGCCTACAGCGCAGGTTTCGGTGTTCCCGTCACCATCAATCGACAAGCAGACAATACCTTCCAAATAGCCGACTCCTACTCCAGGATCCTGGGTTCCCATACCTTGGTATTCGGTACGGATCTGGAGTATTTCCAGATCAACACTCGTCAAAACATCATCCCGAATGGCCTGTTCCAGTTCTCCGGGGCTGAGACCGGGAATGACTTCGCCG
>Ga0302326_10024307_pt1 | contig 12320 bp, 11 predicted proteins | sample Palsa_T0_3_FD_202264 | JGI IMG/M metagenome (GOLD analysis project Ga0302326, IMG submission 202264) | Peat permafrost microbial communities from Stordalen Mire near Abisko, Sweden - Palsa_T0_3 | ecosystem: Environmental > Terrestrial > Soil > Palsa > Peat permafrost | place: Sweden: Abisko...
GCAGGCAAACCGGAGATGAGCGCAATGAGAGCTTCGCCGTGCGACTCTCCGGCGGTTTCGAAACGGATCATGACCTAATGATTGTAACGAAAGCAGCGGGTTAGCGCCGCGCTGTGGCTTTGCCGGGTTAGCGGGTTAGTGGCATTAGCTCAGTCGAGGAACCAATGCCATTGATCCTCGGTTAACGGAACAACCGAGAGGCGGCCAATGATGACCAGCGGCGATTGGGCGAAGAGCGGCTCTGCCTTGATGGCTGCCAGAGTCTTGGGCGTCTTGAGGCGCTTGCCAACCTTCACCTTAACGATGGGAACTTTGGGATCGGTCGGATCAACGCTCACCACTGTTCCGGTACCGACGGCGGTTCGCTCGTCGCCAGTATGGTAAAAGATCCACTTCGTCCCTTTGGGCAATTCGCGGAGGTATTTCACCGCAGTGGGGTTGGTAACGCCGTCCCAAATCGTCTCCTGGTCGCGGAGAAAGTCGTCGAAAGAATATTTGTCAGGCTCGGTCTTAAAGAGAAAGTAGCTCATTCGGTCTCCATTTTAAGCCACGCCCGCGAATTCAGCATCGTCCGCTGATCCAGCGCCCAGATGCGGTCGGTCATCTCATCTGCAGCCTTGCCCTGCCGCGCAGCTTTCTGGAATTCGCTCGCCAGGGTCTGCATCTTGGCGTCCATGTCGTCGAGGAAGTTGAGCATCAGGGCTTCCGGGATCATTGGGAGTTTTGGCGACCCGAACTCCAGCTTGCCGTGATGCGAGAGGATCACGTGCAGCACCAGCGTCTTCAGGCGCGGCGGGAAATCCGGCAGACCTTCCATGGTCTTTTCGACCATTGCCGCGCCGATCTGGATGTGGCCGAGCAATTGGCCTTCGAGCGTGTATTCAAAGCCGGTTTGCCAGGAGAGCTCGTGGATCTTGCCGATGTCGTGCAGGATCACGCCAGTCAGGATAAGGTCGCGCATCAACATCGGATAGTGCGGAACCACACGGTCGGCGAGTCCGATCAGGCTGACGACGTGTTCCAGCAAACCGCCCAGCCAGGCATGGTGAAGCTGCTTCGCCGCCGGGGCCTCGATAAAAGCTTCTCGAACCGATGAGTCGGCCATCACGGCGACGACCAGCCGCTGAAGGTCCGGATCGGTAAAGCTGGCTACCGCGGCTTCGAGCTTTCGCCACAGCTCACCGACGTCGCACGTGGTTGCCGGAAGCAGATCCGCGCGGTCGAATTCCGTGCTCGTCAGCTTGCGCAGACGCTCGATCTTGAGCTGCAAAACACCCTCGAATTTTGAGACCGCAGCGCGGACCTTGATGACATCGCCCTTGCCAAAGTCCTGCGCAATGCGGCTGTCGGCGGGGTCCCAAACACGAGATTCGATTTGGCCCGAATTGTCGCCGAGGATGAGGCTGAGATAGGGTTTGGCAGTGCGGGTCGTCCGCTGTTGCTTGCTGAGGACTAAGAATTGGCTCTCTATTAGCTGGTTCTCATCCAACTTGATCAGGTCGACAATGTAGTTATCTTTCATGCTGGGGGAAAGATTACAGCATTTGATCTGGGCGCCGAAACAGGCTCAGGCGGGTTGTCCGTTATTCGGAAGGCAAAAACGACAACCGGATGGCCGGGCTGCAGGAGCGCGCCAAAGGGCGCGGCCGAGGCCGCGCCCTTGAGTGAACAGTCCGAATTGAAAAGAGAATGCTATTGCTGAGGCGTGGGCGCCGGAGCCGGAGCCGGAGCGGGCGTCGAATCCGGCTTGGGCGCGTCGGCTGGCGCTGGCGCACCCTGTGCGGGCGCGGCTGGCGTCATCTCCGGCGGCGTCTTGGTAGTCTCCTGCTTCGGCCGGTCCTGCATGCGCTGCTTCTGTCCCGTGGTGGCTGTATTCGCCTTCTTCTTCTGCTTCTTCGAAGTGTCTCCCTGCAAGCCGAGCGGCGCGGACTGAGTTTGCTTGTCGGCAACCTCACCAGCGTCCGGGGCAGCGGGTGTGAAGTTATCCAGCTGCGGCCCCTTGGGTTTGGCAGCCTTGGGTTCTTTGGCCCGCGCTGAGAAACGGGTCTTCTTCACCGGGGCGGCGGGCTGCAACGGATTGTCTGCGGCATCGTCGTTGTTCGCAGCTTCCTTCGGCAACGCGCCGGCATCCTCTGTTTTGGTTTCCGCGGCGTTCGGCAGGGTTTCGCGCGGCGCTTGGCCGTAGCGAATCTTCTCCTTCTTGCCGGCCTTCATCGTCGTGGGCGTCGCCGCCTTCGCAGTGCTGGCCGACGGCTTTGCAGGAGTCGTGTCGGCCGAGACTGGAACCAGGGCCGGTTTGGACTTGTTGCGGAATCCATGCTCGGTTTCGCGGAACCGGGTGCGTTGCACTTTCTTCTTTTTCTTCGGCGCTGGCGGCGTATACGCGCTGTAGACCGGCTTCGTCTCTTTCGCGCTGGCTCCCGTATCGACATATCCGGGTTTGATATCGATGAACGCCTCTTCGCGCATCGTCGTCAGGTAAGCGCGGATCGCCGGCTCCATTCTGCTTTCGAAAAACGCCTCTTCGACCTGCGGTTCCACGTCTTTGTACTGCGGAACGCCGCCCACATTATGTTCGACGACCTTGAAGATTACATATCCCTGCTTGGTGCGAATCGGCTCGGTGACATCGCCGGTCTTGAGTGCGAAAGTCTTGTCTTCAAAGATCTTATTGAGCTTGCCACGCTCGAATTTGCCAAGATCGCCGCCCTCAGCCGCCGTTGGCCCGTCGCTGGACGAGCGCGCGAGCTGATCAAAGCTGGCTCCGGCCTTCAGCTTCGCTTCAATATCATCGGCCTTGGCTTTCGCGGCGTCCAGCTTCTGCGGATCGTCGGACCCAGCGCCATCCGCTCCCGAGCCGGTCGAGACCAGAATTTCGCTCAAATGGATGTTCTCCGGCTGAACGTAGTCCTGTTTGTGTGCTTCAAAATAGCGCTGAGCCTCGCCCGGAGTAACGGAAACCTTGCGCCCGACCTCTTCACGCATAACTTCCTGCGTGATGATCCGGTTACGGATGCCGGCCTTGAAGTCTTCATAGGAGACCCCTTGGTCCTTGGCGGCCTTTTCCAGGTCCTCCATCGAAGCCAGGTTGTACTGCTTACGGATTTCGTCGAGCTGCTTGACGAGTTCCGTTTCGCCCGTTATATCCAGCTCTTTGCCCTTGGAGAGCCAGAGCTGCTGATCGATCAGGTTGCGCAGGAGGTCTTTGTGACCATCGGCGATCTGCTGCATCGTGGCGCCGCGCTGACGCGCTTCGTCATCCATCTCTTTCATCGCCCGGTCGTAGTCAGAACGGGAGATGATCTGGTCGTTGACTCGAGCCAGAATATCCTCCACCGTGACACCGCCGTAAGGGCTTTCAGGAGCGGTGCTGGACGGTTTGGTCTGCGCAGGAGCGCCGGGAACGACAAGCAAAGCGCCAAGCACCAGAAGTGCCGGCAGGCGGAGCGCAGAAATTCGATCAGATCGCAGGGTCATAGTGGGAAATAGGAACATCCGCAGAAAAAGCATTTGTTCCCGTCGGTTCCTTAGACGTAATTGTAACCGCCCGGAAAGCGGCGGGCCAAAAGTTAGGTAGGAACGGCTTTGTGCCAAATCCGACAGGCGCGACCAGCGAATAAAAGCTATCCGCTGGCTCTTCCCGCGCGTCCAATAGACACGATGCTATACTTTCGGTCAAGACTGCTCCGCCTGCGCCCCATTATTGGGCCCCGTCTCACGACGGGAATCAGGTTCGGCAAGCGCCTCGGCAGGTAGCGTCTGGAGGTTTCTCAGACAATGAATCCCCGCGCCCGCCGGGCCATCTTTTCTCTCGTTCTTTTTTTCAGCGTCTGTGCAATCGTCGGCAGCCTGCTTCAGGGCAAGGTCGGCGCCCAATCTGCCGCGGATGAGTCGCAGTTGCGCGACAGCCTGAAGGAATTCACCAACGTCTACGCTCTGGTCGAACAGAACTACGCTGAGCCGATCAAAGGAGACAAGGCGGACACGGTCATCTATGACGGCGCGATCCCAGGAATGCTGCGCGTGCTCGATCCGCACTCCAGCTTCCACGATCCAAAGGACTACGCCAAAATGCAGGAGGACCAGCGCGGCCACTATTACGGCGTGGGCATGCTGATCCAGCAGCAGCAGAACAAGATCTACGTCCGCACCCCGTACGAGGGAACACCCTCCTATCGCGCCGGACTGAAACCCGGCGACATCATCGCATCGGTCGACGGCAAGAGCGCCGACGGCATGACCTCCGAGATGGTGGCCAAGGCCCTCAAAGGGCCCAAGGGAACTCACGTCACGATCACCACCATTCGCGAAGGCCAGAACAAGCCGCTCTCATTCGACCTGGTGCGGGACGAGATTCCGCACCCTTCCGTCGATCTGAAATATGAAATTCGCCCCGGCGTCGGCTACATTCATCTCACAAACTTCCAGCAGACCACCGCAAAGGAAGTCGAAGAAGCAATCGACAGCTTCGGCGATCTCAAAGGACTGGTCTTCGATCTGCGCGGCAACCCCGGCGGGCTGCTCAGCCAGGCAGTCGAGGTCTGCGACCACCTGCTCTCCAAGGGCCAGAACATCGTTTCCCAGCGCGGACGAGCCTACCCCGACCAGGTATATACGGCGACGCACGGCAACGGCGGGCACACCTTCCCGATCGTAATCATCGTCAACCGCAATACGGCCTCGGCGGCAGAGATCGTCTCCGGCGCGCTTCAGGATCATGATCGTGCCTTGATCGTCGGCGAAACCACCTTCGGCAAGGGCCTGGTTCAGACCGTTTACAACCTCTCGGAAAATACCGGCCTCGCGCTGACGACCTATCACTACTACACGCCCTCCGGACGCCTGATCCAGCGGGATTACCGCGGCGTCTCACTCTATGACTACTACAACCACGCCAACGCACTGCCGGCCGACAACACCAACAAGGAAGTCAAGCTGACCGACTCCGGACGCACCGTCTACGGCGGCGGCGGCATCACGCCCGATGAAAAAATCGAGCCGCCCAAGTCCAATCCCTTCATGGACACACTGCTCTACCGCGACGTTTTCTTCCACTTCGCCCCGCATTATCTGGTCAATCACACGGTCGGTCCCGATTTCAAGGTCGACGACGTAGTCCTCGGCGAGTTCAAGCAGTTCCTCACCAGCCAGAACATCCCGTGGACCAACGAAGACCTGGCCGGCCCGATGGACTGGATCAAGACCAACATCAAGGCCGAGCTTGAAACCAGCCAGAACGGCCAGTTGCAGGGCCTCCGCGTCCGCGCCGACTGGGACCCGATGATCCAGAAGGCGGTAACCTACCTCCCCGAAGCGCAGGCCCTCGAAGACACTGCGCACAAGGTCCTGGCCCAGAAGGCTGAAGCTCGCAGCGGGACAAGTAACTAGCGTCCCGAGTCGGAAGTCCATAACATAAGTTTGTCATCCTGAACGAGTTTGTCATCCTGAACGAAGTGAAGGACCTGCTTTTCAACGACTTACTTTCCGACCTATCGCCTGAATTTTCGACGCACTTCTGAATTCAGTTTGCAGAAATCCTGTCCAAGACACTAAGGGCGTCCCCGAACCGGGATGCCCTTAGTGTTTTCCCTCGTAGAGCACTCTGATTTTGTTGAAACGGCAATCTGCCTTACGATAAGCAAACCGGCCAAGCGAACTATCCGAAAGACCCAATGCGAATTCCTACCTGCTGTCTTGCACTTCTCTTTTCCGGCGTTCTTTCCGCGCAAACCGCGCCCAGGCCGGTTTCCGCTCCCCTTCCTGTCAAAGTGGTCGTTGTCACGATGTTCGAGGTAGGTGCCGACAGCGGCGACGCGCCCGGCGAACTGCAGTATTGGGTCGAGCGCGACCATCTCGACCAGGTCTTCCCGCTTCCAGCCGCGTATCACGATGCCCGCATGAACTCCGATGGCGAACTGGCCATCGTCACCGGCCAGGGCACAGCGCACGCCGCAGCCACGATCATGGCGCTCGGTCTCGACCAACGATTCGACCTATCGCACGCCTATTGGCTGATTGCCGGAATCGCCGGAGGCAATCCGGAGCAGGCCTCGCTGGGGTCGGCGGTGTGGGCGAACTGGGTGGTCGATGGCGATCTCGGCTACGAAATCGACGCCCGCGAAATCCCCTCCGACTGGCCGACCGGAATGCTGCCTTTGCGCAAAGCGTCTCCATTTGAAGCTCCCGCCACTCCGCTTCCTGGACAGGTTTATCAGACGAACCGCGATCTGATGCTTTGGGCCTACCGGCTGACGAAAAGCACTCCGCTCCAGGACTCCGACCACTTGAAGGAAATCCGAGCTCGCTACGACGGAGCAGCCGCGCACAATCCGCCGCAGGTGCTGCTCGGCGACGAGGTTTCGTCCTCGACCTACTGGCACGGCAAGCTGATGGATGCCTGGGCCACGCGCTGGATGAGCTACTTCACCAACGGCGAGGGGCGTTTCGCGACCACGGCGATGGAAGACACTGGAACCTTGCAGTCGCTGCAGTACCTTGCCAAAGCCGGGAAGGCCGACTGGCAGCGCATCCTCGTCCTGCGAACGGTAAGCAACTATGACCAGCAGGCCCGCGGCGTAGATGCAGCAACAAGCCTCTCAAACCAGCGCATCGGCCAATACAGCGCATACCTTCCATCGCTTGAAAGCGCCTACACGGTAGGACATGCCGTAGTCTCCGAGTTAATCAGGAATTGGGACAAGTACGGCGCGCAGATCCCGAGCAGTTCCCCAAATAAGTAAACCCCAAATCGACCCCGCAAAACACCGGAGCCAGACTTGGGGTTTATAGATTGCTTGATTCCGCCGGAATTTCCTAGCTGAACAGATCCTTCATCTTGTTCAGCATATTCCGCGAAGCAGGCTTGTTCTCCACTTCCATGCTTTCCGCAAGCTGCCGCACCAGTTCTCGCTGCGTGCGGGAGAGCTTCTTTGGCGTCTGCACCATGACTTCGACGACCAAGTCGCCGCGGCCGCTTTCATTCAGATGTGGCACGCCGTGGCTGCGGATGCGGAACTCCTTGCCGCTCTGGGTTCCCTCGGGAACGCGCAAGGTTACCTCGCCATCGAGGCCGGGAATCTGAATCTCCGCGCCCAGCGCAGCCTGCGGAAAGGAAATCGGCACGACACAATGCAGATCGTTGCCGTCGCGTTCGAAGAAGTCGTGCGGACGAACGGTCAGCACCACGTAAAGATCGCCGCGCGGACCACCGAAACGCCCCGACTCGCCCTCACCGGAGTACCGAATCCGGGTTCCGTCTTCGACCCCCGCCGGCACCTTGACGTTCATCTTGAACTCGCGGATCACGCGGGTCTCGCCCCGGCAGGTGGTGCAAGGATCGGTGATCACAGTGCCCGAACCACCGCAGTTACTGCACGCGCGCGCCACGGAAAAGAAGCCCTGCTGGTAGCGCAACTGGCCGCGTCCCTGGCAGGTGGCGCAGACCGACGGTCCACGTCCGGAACTCGTTCCCATTCCGCGGCAGGCAGCGCAGTTTTCCCGTCGCCGCACCTTGATCTCCGTTTCCTTGCCGAAAACGGCGTCTTCAAACTCGATCGTGATGTCGTAGCGCAGATCCTCACCGCGCTGCACCCGCGAACCACGCCGCTGTCCGCCGCCGCCGAACATCTCGCCGAAGAGATCCCCGAAGATGTCGCCCAGATCCGTCGCATCACCGAACGGAGAGCCGCCGTTGAATCCGGCGCTCGTCGAAGCATGGCCGTATCGGTCGTAAGCAGCGCGCTTCTCCGCGTCGCTCAACACGCCATACGCTTCGCTGGCTTCCTTGAATCGCTCTTCGGCGTTATGGTCGCCGGGGTTGCGGTCGGGGTGGTACTTCATCGCCAGCTTGCGATAGGCGGTCTTCAGCTCTCCCTCGCTGGCCTCTCGCGTGACCCCGAGGACTTCGTAGTAATCAGCTTTGCTCACAGTATTCCTGGTTGCCATTGTATTAAGGTGTCTTTCCTGCTCTTGCGTGCATTATGCTTCGGTCTGTTTTGGATTCGATACGATGCGCACCATCGCCGGTCGCAGCAGGCGCTCGCGAATGCGATACCCCTTGCGAATCTCCTCGGCCACGGAATTATCCGGCAGATCGTCGCGCTCGACCGAACCGAGCGCCTCATGCACACGCGGGTCAAACTGCTGTCCGACCGTCGGAATCGCCTGCACCTGAAGCTGCTTCAGCGCTTCATCCATCTGCTTCACAATCAGCTCGACCCCCGTGCGCAGCTGCTCCGCCGAACCGGTCGCATTCAGCGCCAGAGAGAAATTGTCCAGCACAGGCAAGAACTGCTCGACCACCGAACCCGTCGCGTAATCGCGAAAATCCTGCTTCTCCCGCTCCTGCCGCTTGCGGGCATTGTCAAACTCTGCCTGCAAGCGCGCCAGCCGGTCCACCAACTGGTCCCGCTCAGCCTTCAACTCGGCAAACTGCTCCGGACTGATCGCCTGCGCCGCTCGCGTAGTCTCCGCAACATCGGCCTTAGCTTCGCCCTGAGCTTCCAGCGTGCCCTCGACCTGGGTCAGCACATCGGAATCCACTGCCTGGGTTACTCCATATTCATTTTCGTGCTCTGCCATAAAACTCCATCTCACTCATCCCCTCGTCTTGGGGATGGATATCATGACTGACTACTCTCTTATTAAACCTGATTTCGTCGACCCGCACGCGATGCGCCCCAAAATCTCCAAAACCGCAGGCCTCTATTGCGGAGGCCCATCGGGAACCCGATCCAGTGGCGCCCGCTCCGACAACACGCGATCCGAGAGCCGCGCAATGTAGCTCACCGCCTGAATCATCTCCTGGTACTGCATGCGCGTCGGCGCAATCACCGCAACCGTACCCATGCTTTCGGACCCGAACCGAGCCGGAGCGCCGACCAGCACCAGATCCTGCATCGCGGGCATCGCCTCATCCAGACCGACCACTACCCGCACCTCGTGCTGGCGTGCATCCACATAAGCGTTCAGAAGTTCAACCAGCCGTTGCTTCGCCTCCAGCGCCGCCAGCATCTGACGCAACCGCTCGCGATCCAGTTCCCCAGCCAGCAGATTGGCGATGCCCTCGACATAAATCATGGGCCCGGCGGGATCACCGGCCAGCGCTCCCTGGCGGCAAAGCTCATCGAGCGCGCGCAGCCGGTTCTGATACTCGGCCTGCTCAGCCTCAATGCGTCGCGCCACTTCCGTGCGAATCCGATCCAGCGGCCAGCCACGGAAATTCTCATTCAGGTACCGCGCCGCAATCGCCAGATCCTCGTAACTCAGCTCGCGGTCGATCGTCAGCATCCTGTCCTGCACCGCGCCGGCCTTCGTCACCAGCACCGCTAACACGCGCCCGGTAGTCAGCCGCGAAAAATGAATATGCTCCAGAATCTGCTGCACGGCCGATTGGGCATTCGCGACGGCGACGCCCAAGCCATTTGAAATCAACGCCAGCACATGCGAAGTCCGCTCCAGATACTGCAGCGGAGAGCTCACCCCGGCAAAGCTGTCATCGATCTGTTCCCGCCGCTGCTCACTCAATTGATTCAACTGGCTCGCAGGAGCCGCAGAAGCGCCACGCGAAGACTGCTGGAGTAGGGCGACATGGTAGCGGAAAGCGAGCGGTGTCGGCACGCGTCCTGCGGAGGTGTGCGGCTGGTCGAGCAGCCCGGTATCGCCCAACACGGCCATCACGTTGCGGATGGTCGCGGAACTCAGACCGTCCTTATTTTCGAAATAGCGAGCCACAGCCTGCGACGAAACCGGTTCACCAGTCGCGATGTAGATTTCGATAATGGCCGTGAGCACCAGCCGCTCCCGCGGACTGACGCGAAACTCGTGCATTCGAGCAAACCCTCGAGATAACTTACTGTTTCCCTTGAACTTATCCTGAAAAACAGAGCTAACAGCCCTCTTTTATTCTAGGCAGCCGCGGTGGGGGTGTCAAGGTTGGCTCCGATAGCCTACTCGCACCCATTCGAGCTGAGGTATCTTCTAAATGTATGACGATGATCGATACCTCCATGCCATTTCTCAAGATTGCAATCCCTCGAAAATTGCGGCTCGCCAGAGTGGCAATGTCATCTGTGGCACTTACGATCGTCGCCGCCCACTCGGCATCAGGTTACGCGGCGGCTCATAGCAAGTCCACGGCGGTAACAGCGAGTCCGCAAGCGATGCGGGAAGAGGCGGAATGGCGTGCCGATCGCGCCCGGAAGCTCTCTGCTCCCGATGGCTGGCTCACGCTTGTCGGCCTCGAATGGCTCAAGCCCGGCACGAACGCAGTCGGGCTGGCCGCCGACAATCAGATTCACCTGAAGGGCCACGCACCGGAGCATCTTGGAGTCATTCAGGTCGATGGAAGCCAACTGAAACTGATCGCGCCTGCAGAGGGCTTCCCGAAATCACTCCTGGTCGATGGCCAGCCTGCCCACGAAGGCCCGCTGCAATCCGACGACACCAAGCCATCGCTGCTCTCCACTGAGAATTTGACCTTGGTCGTGCTGCATCGCGGCGACCGCTTCGCCCTGCGCATCAAAGACGCCGACTCCCCAACGCGCACCGGCTTCAAAGGCCTGCACTGGTACCCGGCCGAAGCAAAATACCGCGTCACCGCAAAGTGGATTCCCTTCGTCCCCGCGCATACCGAGAAGATTCCCACGGTGATCGGCACCACTCTCGATATGCCAGCGCCGGGACTCGCCGAGTTCACCCTCGACGGCAAGACAATCCAGATCGAACCAGTCCTCGAAGACCCCAACGCGAAGGAACTCTTCTTCATCCTGCGCGACGCCACCAGCCACACCACGACCTATCAGGCAGCCCGCTTCCTGTACTCCAGCTTCCCTGATCACGGCCTCGATCAGCCCGGCACAGTCGTGCTCGACTTCAACCGGCTGCAGAATCCGCCCTGCGCATACACACCCTACGCCACCTGCCCACTGCCGCCGTACATCAACCGGCTCGCAATCTCCATCCCGGCCGGCGAACAGAGGTACAAAGACAGGGAATAGGGATCAGGGAATAGAAATCTCGTTTCGCGAGTTCGCCTGGGCGCCAGCAGGAACAATCTTCCTGTTCCCTGATCCCTATTCCCTGTTCCCTGCCTTTAACTGATTTCAATCACTTCCCCGCTGCGCGACGCAGCTTCTTCCGCCCGCTCCATGAGTTTTTTCGCAACCACATAAAACTCAATCGCGAGCGTCGAATCTGGCCCGGCCAGCGCGACCGGCATCCCTCGGTCCCCGCCTTCGCGGATCGCCGGAACCAGTTCGATCGAACCGAGGAATGGCACGTTGAACTGCGCGGCAGTACGTTCCGCTCCGCCCTTGGAGAAGATGTCGATGATTTCGCTGCAATGCGGGCAGGTGAAGTGGCTCATGTTCTCGACAATGCCGAGAACCTCGACATTGACCTGCGCGAACATCTCAAGCGCCTTGCGCGCGTCCTGCAGCGCAACGTCGCTGGGCGTCGAAACCACAACCGCGCCTGTCAGCGGAACCGTCTGCACCAGCGAAATCACCACATCGCCAGTGCCCGGAGGCAGATCGATAATCAGGTAGTCGAGCTCGCCCCACTCCACCTGTTGGAGAAACTGGCGGATGATCTGGTGCAGCATCGGTCCACGCATCACCATCGGCTTGTCGCCGGGCGAGATATAGCCGATCGAGATGGTCTTCACGCCATGGGTAAAGTTGGGCTCGATCTGGTTGTTTGGCCCGACCTTCGGCTGCGTGCTCGAACCCATCATCATTGGGATATTCGGCCCATAAATGTCTGCATCAATAAGGCCGACCTTGTTGCCCATGCGGGCCAAAGCGATGGCCAGGTTGACAGCGACGGTGGTCTTACCGACACCGCCCTTGCCTGAGCCGACTGCGACGATTTTGCTCACACCCGGCAGCGGTAGCGGCGCCGGGGGAATCGAGTTTCCATGTGCCATGAGATTTCTTCCTTCCAAATACCGTTGGTCTTACTGCATCCATTCAAAAACAATCCCAATCTTCGTCTTTTCCCAATTCAGAACGCGTTACCGGCCGGGCCGCACGCTACCATGGCCTGCTGGAGCCAGCTTGGCCAGCTTTCGTCGCTCCGATTCAGTCTCGCGGTTCTCGCGGCGACGCCTCGCTCCTTCAAAGCGGCGTAATTCGTCTGCAGTTTCGGGAATCAGCTCCGGAACCCGCACTGGAATGCCAGTCGGATCGATGGCGACGAAAACCAGGTAAGCGCTTGCCACATGGCGGTAGATGCCCGCCTGAGCATTTTCCGCCCAGACCTTGACACCGACCTCAACCGACTTGGAAAAGGCCCGGTTCACACTGGATTTAAGGATAAGC
>Ga0302326_10024308_pt1 | contig 12320 bp, 8 predicted proteins | sample Palsa_T0_3_FD_202264 | JGI IMG/M metagenome (GOLD analysis project Ga0302326, IMG submission 202264) | Peat permafrost microbial communities from Stordalen Mire near Abisko, Sweden - Palsa_T0_3 | ecosystem: Environmental > Terrestrial > Soil > Palsa > Peat permafrost | place: Sweden: Abisko...
GACTCGATGAGATCGCGCCGTCGTTGCCAGTAGGGACTCTTGGACACTTCCGAGACGAGCACGGCGCGCCCCAGATACACCGCGGCCGCACTTGATCCGTTTCGCATGTCGATTGGCGTCCGCTCCTCAACGGCGCGCAAACGCGCCGGCATATTGGTGCCAATGACTTCGGCAAAACCCTGGCCATCGGCTCCCAGCTTGCTGATCGAGGCGACATACTCCCCGCACACTGATTCCGTCAGAGCCACGATGCATTCGAGGACCTCCACAAGCGGGGCGTCAGCCGCGATGCGTTGAAAAACGTTCCGCTCTCCGGCAGTTATTGTTTCAGATCGCTTGCGGGCCGAAATATCGGTAATACTTGCTCGCAGCAGCCGGTCCGAGCCAGGAAGCGCCATCAGGCGTGCCTCGGTCAGCGTCTCCTCGCCGCGCGCATTGCGGTGCGTCCACTCAAATACCAGGGGCTCAGACCGCGCCCCGCCAGCCTCCAGGCAGCGCGCGGTCAATTCGGGTAGCGCAAGCGAGGCGATTTCCTGGCGGCTGCACTCGAAAAAGCGCAGGGCGTTTTCATTCGCGTCGGTACAGCAGCCGGTAACGGCATCCAGTACGACAATGACCTCGGGGGCACTCTCAACTAACGTGCGGTAGCGGGCCTCACTGTCACGGAGCGCCCGCTCAACGGCCTGCCGTTCACTCATGTCGCGCAGACAGATCACATAAACGTCGCGCCGCTCGATGCGCACACGGCTCGCGACTACTTCAGCCAGGAACGACTGTCCATCCTTGCGTAGCGCGGAGAGTTCCCGAGCCTCAATGTCTCGGCCGCGTGTGCCTTGGGTCGCGATCGCCTGCAGGCCACGCTCGACCGATCCTTGAACCGTCAGACCTGGCAGCAGTTGCGCGATGGACTGCCCGATAATCTCCGCCTGCGAGTATCCAAAAATCTGCTCGCCGGTCGGATTAAAAATGCAGATCGACCCATCGGCAGTGACTGTAATGACCACGTCCTTGATGTGATCCAAAATGGCCTGAAGCTGTCCTGGGTCAGCGCCGGTAAGACCAACTGAGAAGGATCGAGCCTCCTCGGCCAGCAGTTGCATGGAGCGCACCACGCCACGCCGCTCCTCATCTATCTGCTGGTAGTAGCGGCTGATCTGCGGAAGCAGTCCGGCAAGTGTCTGGGCGGCCGATGCAGCAGGCCCCAGGGCATCGAGCTGAGCGCGTAACTGCGCGTGCAGATCCTCAACGCCTTCCCGCGACCCGGAGACAACCGCAGCCTCTAACGGCTGCAGCGTCGGGACCGTAGTGGACATCGGCGGGGCGTTTGACATAACCCGAGCAACTGGTTGATTAACCAGAAGATCATACGGGGGAGTCCGCCTAGCACGCGTGAGGCAAATCCCGAATCAGCCGGGAACCGCGAGCGGACGGTCAGCGCGTGGGGTCGATGGCAATCAACGGCACGGAGTAGGTCCGGGTGAGCGAAGTTGAGGCGGAATCCACCATTGCAATGGCTTCGAGCGTCAACACGCCAGCCTGTGTGGGCTGGACGTCGATTTCGATGATCTGCGGAGTTCCCCGTGGCGGCTCGCGGATCTCGACGACGGGATCAGATTTCAGTTGCAGGCCATCACCGGGTTTGAGCGTGATTTCAATGCGATCGATATCCGAAGTCGGATCCGTCGTGATGGCAAGGTTAATCGGTACGCTCTGACCCACCAGCGGACGGTCGGTTACGCGGAATTTCATGCTGATGGGCTTGCCATTGCCAGAGCTTGACACCGCCGCCACCATGTCGACATCGTCTGGAGTCGAGGGAACTGCGTTCTGCGTCCGCGCTGCGGCCACCTTATTTGCCGACGTGCTTCCCGAGTGTCCACAAGCCGCGAATGTGCCGACAAGCCCAGCGAGCAAGAGACAACGGGTGTTCGATAGGAGATTATCACGCCACATGCTTTTCAAGACTCATTCCATTGAGACCGAATCCAACCGGCGCACAGTACCACGGGTTCGGCGGCCGTAGAACGTCTCTGGATACCGCTTGCGTACCGCTCTCATAATCCCTTGAACGGCGGATCCTCGACGGCGGCGCCCTGCTCTGCAAGATCATTGACATGCTGCTCCCAGTAGCGCGCCTCCCCGAACCACGGAAACGCCCGCGGAAAGGCAGGGTCCGCCCAGCGCTCCGTAATCCAGGCCGCGTGATTGAGCATCCGCGAAGCACGGAGCGCCTCTATCAGCCGAATCTCGTGATACTCAATGCGCGCGAAACGCTCATAACCGCTCATGAGTTCGGTCCACTGTCGACCCTGCTCATTCGGGCTTCCGGACAAGAACATCCACAGGTCCTGGATTGCAGGCCCGTTCAGGCAATCGTCAAGATCCACAAAGACCGGCCCTTGCGGCTGCCACAGGATGTTGCCCAGATGACAATCGCCATGGAGTCGAATTCGGCGCACCGGGCCAACTTCGCTCCATACCTGATCAATCGCCTCTATTAGGGCCTCTGATACCTGGGCGTAGCGCTCCTCCATATGTCGCGGCAGATGACCTGAATCCAAAACGCGCTCGCGGGCGCTACGGCCCAGCAGCTCCCCCGAAAGCGTGCGGCGCACTCGAAATGGTTGCAGCGCACCGATGGCGTGGATACGCGCCAGGGTGCGTCCGAGCAGTTCCCTCGCCTCGGGCTGATCCAGATCCGGAGCACCACCGGCCCGCAGCGGGAATGCAGCGATACGAAACTCCTCGACAACACGGAGCGTCGCCCCATCAAGGGCAATTGGCGCTACGACTTGGATGTCGGCAGCGGCCAGCTCCGTCGCGAATGCATGCTCTTCAAGGATCTGCTCATCGCTCCAGCGACCTGCGCGGTAGAACTTGAGCACGACAGGTTCGGCATCGTGGCGGCCCACACGATAAACGCGATTCTCATAGCTATTGAGCGCAAACAGTCTGCCATCCGGATCCAGCCCAAGAGCTTCGGCAGCGCTCAGCACCCGATCAGGGCTTAGGCCAGCAAAGGGTGTTAGCTCCAAGTCGATCTCGCATGCCTCCGGCCTTTGCCAAACCGTGGCAGATTCGACCCCTTTGCAAGCAACCAGTTGCGAGCGCACCCAAAAACGACAATTTGTTCATTCACGAGGCTTACCCGGCACATCTCATCGCCCTGATCTGGCAACAGGTGAGTATGCCTCGGCTCGCTCGCAAAGATGCAGCATTCACCCGGAAAAAAGAGGGGCAGACCGCAGATCTGAAAGCCCTAGCGAGAGCAAGTACAGGTTTCCAGCTACTATTCATACCCTGTACCGGCTGATCCAAAGCAGTGGGTAATCGGTATTCGGCCAATTCGAGATCCGAGCAGAGGACAAGCAGATATGTCGAGCGAGGGGGCGGTCTTAGTCACAGGCGGTGCCGGGTATATCGGCAGCCACGTAGTACAGCAGCTGCGCGCTCGAGGCGAGCGCGTGGTCGTGCTTGATAACCTGACAACCGGCTTCCGTCAGGCCGTGGGCGATACACCCCTTGTTGTCGGCAATGTCGGAGACGCCGAAACGGTCAATCGAATCATCACGGAGCACGCTGTCGGATGTGTGATGCATTTCGCTGCCAACACGATCGTCCCTGAATCCGTGCGGGATCCGCTTAAGTACTACGGCAACAATACCTGCGGCACGCGCCAGCTGCTCGAGTGCTGCCAGCAGCGGGGCGTTCGGCAGTTCGTATTTTCCTCAACTGCGGCCGTCTACGGAATTCCGAGTGGAGGCATTGCAAGTGAGGACAGCCCACTGGCACCTATAAACGCTTACGGCACTTCCAAATTGATGTCGGAATGGATCCTGAGAGACCTCTCGGCTGTCACAGACTTTCGCTTCGTGAGCCTGCGTTATTTCAACGTGGCCGGCTCTGATCCCCAGGGGCGCATTGGACAGGCCACCCGCAAGGCCACTTTGCTGATCAAGGTTGCCTGTGAGGCCATCGTAGGTAAGCGACCGTACCTGTCGGTCTACGGATCCGACTACCCCACTCCAGATGGCACGGGCGTGCGCGACTACATTCATGTCGACGACTTGGCCCGCGCACACTTGAACGCGCTCGACTACCTCCGTCGCAGCGGCAGCTCAGTAATCCTCAATTGTGGCTATGGGCACGGCTACAGCGTCCGGGAGGTGCTGGACAGCGTGCAGCGCGTTGCCGGCAAAGCTTTGGTGATCCACGAAGAACCCCGCCGGGAAGGGGACCCGCCAACTCTGGTGGCAAAAGCGGACCGCGTCCGCGAACTCCTAGGTTGGCAACCCCAGCTGGATGACCTTGACACTATTGTGCGAACCTCGCTTCGCTGGGAAGAGGCGCTGGCGCGCAACCCTTGGTAGGGGCCGATTCAGTGCCGTCCCTGTCTCCCGCTACAGACAGGAACAGGTCCTAAACTCAGGTCAGGCCCCCGATGCGCTGCCCCTGTTCTAGAATGGGCGGATGCGCAGCTGGCTCCCAACATCGCTCAACGGCTATCTGCTGCTCGGCCTGGGCATCATGGCCGTGCCGCTGATAATCGTCATTTTTCAGGCCACGATTCAGATGCGCCGGCTGACCGCCTTCAGCCAGCAGCTGGTACTGGAGAGCGTTGAGCGCACCCGACTGTCTCAGAGCATGTACGAGGAGATAGCGTCTCTTGAGCGAGCTGCCCGGCTTTATCGTGTACTCGGCGACTCAAGCGTCTTGGCAAGCTTTTTATCCCACGCTGAGCAGCTCGACACCACGCTGCGTGTGCTTCGGGGCCAAATCCAGTCCCCTGAGATCCTGCAGGCCGTCGATGAGCTGGCGGCCAATCAGCTTCGCATCCGCCGTGCCGTGAATCCGGCCGAGGGTGCGCTCGCTGGTACGCCGCTGCCTGATTTCTCGACGCTGACCGACCAAGCCGGAGAAATCGCGACCCGCATTAACCAGCGCATTGAATCCGAACGAGCCTCATTGGAAAGCCGCACTGATCGGGCTCGCCGGGAACTCTATTGGCAAGCCGCCCTATTGGTACCGGTCTTCGTACTCGCCATCCTGGCAGTAACATTAGGGTTGGGGCGACCGTTGCGCCGTATCGACCGCGCAATCGGTGAACTGGGGCGCGGGAACTTCGCCCACGCCATTTCGGTCAGTGGACCTGTCGACGTGGAGCGCCTGGGCCGGCAACTCGAATGGCTCCGCAACCGGCTGCTTGAACTCGCGCACGAGCGTAACCGGTTCTTGCGCCATATGTCCCACGAGTTAAAGACTCCCCTGGCCAATATTCGCGAGGGCACGGAACTGCTGATGGATGGCGCTGTTGGGGAACTTGGTACCGGACAGCGGGAGGTGACCTCAATTCTGCAGGAGAACGGGATCAAGCTGCAGCGCATGATTGAGAATCTACTGTCGTTCAGTGCTTGGCAAAGCAATAGCCTCGGCCTTGATCCCTCGGAATTCCGAATCAGACCGTTGGTCAAGCAAGTGCTGGAAAACCAGCAACTCACCCTCGTATCGCAGCGTGTTCGCCTGGATGTGCAAATTGAGGATGTTGACCTGTATGCGGACCGGGGGAAGCTACGCTTGATACTGGAGAATTTGCTATCAAATGCCATTAAGTACACCCCTCGCGGCGGAGCCATCCACGTGCGCGCCCGGCGACAGGGAAGTGATCTAGTCCTTGAGGTGGCCGACACTGGAGTCGGGATACCCAAACAGGATCGTGCCCAGATATTTGATGCTTTCTACACCGGCCGTTCTCCGGGCGGCCACGTTAAGGGCACGGGGATTGGCCTTTCGGTTGTCCACGAATTCGTCAACGTTCATCAAGGGACCATTGAAATCGTCGATGGCGAGTTTCCTGGAGCGCATTTCAGGATCCGGATGCCGTTGAAGGCCCAGCCGCCAACTAACCCTCCTGCGGCGGATGAGAGCGGTCAGAGAGCCCATGCGGCGTAGTCTCCACGTCCTCGCCATAGGTGCGGCGCTGCTTCTTCTCGGCGGTTGCAGCTCGCTCCTGCCCTCCAAGAGCGCCGGCGACACTGAACAGGCGGCGATTCCTCCCGTGGATCGTGACACGACCGTCGCCCTGATCTTGGCCGATACCATTCAGACCCTGGAGCGCCTCGCGCAATCAAGCCCTGCAGAACAGGCTGAGATCGTGGCGGCGGGCCGCGCAGGGTTCGAAAGGGCGCCGCTGGGCAGCGCTCAACTGCGATATGCGCTGGAGCTGGCAACACCAGGACACGATGCCCGGGACCCTGAGCGCGCCCGCCAGCTGCTCCGCGAGTTGGCCGCGCAGCCCGAGCGCTTGGCCCCAGTTGAGCGTGCCCTGGGGCTTCTGGAACTGGCGCAGCTTGAACGCGAATTGGGTTTGAAAGCAGAAAATGATCGCCTGCAAGCTGCCGATGAGCGGGACAGTCGAGACCGCTCAGCGGTCGCCTCCCGGCGCCTACAAGCCGAATTGGATGAAAATGCGAAGCTCCGTCGTCAGGTCGAAGAGGCCCAAGCAAAGCTCGATGCCATTGCCAAGATTGAGCGCAATATCACCGAACGCAAGAGCACCAATGAGGTCAAGACGCCATGAATCTCCCCTCCAAGCGAAAGGCCCGAATTCTGGTAGTCGACGACGACCCAGGTCTGCTCAGGTTGCTCACGATCCGACTTCGCGCCGAGAACTACGAAGTGGAAGCGATGGAAAACGGCGTGCAAGCCCTTGCCGCGGCAAGCCGGTTTCGACCCGATCTCGTGATCTCTGATCTGCGAATGGATCAGCTTGATGGCATAGGTTTGCTCAAGGAACTGCAGATTCGCTGGCCTGGGCTAAAGGTCATCCTGCTGACAGCACACGGCACGATCCCAGATGCCGTTCATGCCACGCAAATGGGCGCGTTTGGCTTCCTAACCAAGCCGGTGGAAAAACAGGAGCTTCTGGCGCAGGTCCAGAAGGCCTTGAAAATCTCGGGATTTGCAGAGACCGGTGAAGACTGGCGTGCGGAATTCATCACGCGCAGTGCGCTAATGGAGGAGAAACTGGCACAAGCTCACATGGTGGCCGGAACCGAGGCCCGTGTGCTGATTACCGGGGAGAGTGGCACAGGCAAGGAACTGATGGCCCGAGCGATTCACAAAGCCAGCCCACGTCGTCTCAAGCCGTTTGTGACAATCAATTGCAGCGCGATCGCGGAAAATCTGCTCGAAAGCGAGCTGTTTGGTCACGCCAAGGGCTCGTTTGCCGGTGCCGTAAGCGATCATCGCGGATTGTTCCAGAGCGCCGAAGGCGGCTCATTATTGCTGGATGAGATCGGCGACATGCCAATGCGGTTGCAGGTCAAGCTGCTACGAGTGTTGCAAGAGAATCTGATCCGCCCGGTCGGCAGCTCGGACACCCTGCCTACCAATGTCCGAGTGATGTCTGCGACCCACCGCGATCTGCAGCAGCAAATGGCGGGCGGCCAATTTCGGGAGGACCTCTACTACCGGCTGAATGTTGTGCACATTGAGGTGCCCCCGTTGAGTCGTCGGCGCGAAGACATTCCACTTTTGGTTGCACACTTTCTAGCAGAGATCGCCAAGGAAACCGGGATCCGCAAAATCTATGCCCCGGAGGCAGTCGAGCTTCTGGCTACGAGCGATTGGCCCGGAAACATTCGACAGCTGCAGAACGTCGTGCGCCAAAACTGCGCACTCGCCCAAACACCGATCATTCCGGTCGAATTAGTGCAACAGTCTCTGGGCGCGCCCCAGGCAAAATTGCCCTCGTTTGACGAGGCCCGAGACGAGTTTACACGCAGCTACCTGTCCCAGATTTTGCAAATCACCGGGGGCAATGTCAGTCAAGCAGCGCGCCTGGCTAAGCGCAATAGAACGGATTTTTATAAGCTGCTTGGTCGACACCAACTGGTGCCGGATGACTTTAAGGATCGCTAACGTGGAGCGATGACTGCTATTGCGCCTGCAGAGTAGGTCAATAGGCTTCCCGATCATTTACAACCAGCAATATCGTACGAGCCATAATCTTGAGATCCAGCCACAGCGTCCAGTTGCGGATGTAATCCAGGTCGTATTCGACTCGTGCATGCATTTTGTCGATGGTATCGGTTTCGCCGCGCAATCCGTTCACCTGCGCCCAGCCAGTGATTCCCGGCCTCACTTTGTGACGGATCATGTAGCCATTGATTAGCTTTCGATATTGCTCGTTGTGCATAACAGCATGCGGACGCGGGCCGACGATGCTCATGGTGCCTTGCAGTACATTTAGTAGCTGAGGAAGCTCGTCGATCGAGTAGCGGCGTAATACGCGCCCCAATGCCGTAACCCGATGATCGTCTCGCTGGGCTTGCACGACCTCTACGCTGTCTTCACAGACGCGCATAGTGCGAAACTTAAATATCCGGATCTCCTCCCCACCGAGCCCGTAGCGGCGTTGACGAAATAACGCGGGCCCCGTTGAGGTGAATCTCACTGCCGCACCAATCAACGCGAGAATCGGCGCCAGAAGAATCAGAGCAACTGAGGCCAATACGATGTCCAGGGCGCGCTTTCCCAACCCAGCGGGGCCCTGTATCGGAGACTCACAAACTGCAAGGAGTGGAATGCCGTGAAGCTCCATGCAACGCGGCTGAACTAGATCAAAGTTAAGAATATTCGGGACGAAATAGACCGACGCGGTCGTATCACGAAGTTCCTTAACGAGCTCAGCGATACGTGGCGACGTGGAAATTGGGAGCGCAATGTAAATTGAATCGATGGAATTTCGGCGCACAAATTCGGCAACACCCTCGCACGGTCCGGCCCACTGCGCCGGGGCCACTTGCGGCAAACGCGCTATTTGACGGAAGTCGAAAAAACCCATGAAGCTGCTCGCTTGCCGACTTCGCTCGACACGCTTAGCCAATTCCAGGCCGACCTCAGTTGCGCCAATAATAATGTGCCTGTAAACCTGAGGCCGGCGTGCCAACCACCAGTTCGCCGTGCGCTCTAGAGTGTAGTTCGACAATACGAGTGCCATGGGAGTCGCCAGAAACCAGGTAAATACCCCCACTCTAGGCAAAAGTGAACCAAAGCCCAGCGATTTCCCCACGAACTCGATTGCCGCCACAAGCGCGCCCCACTCCAAGAGTAATCGCGTGAGCGGGCGCTGAAGTTGCGGTCTGCCATCCCAACTCATGCGAATTCCGGGTGAGTTCAGAAGCACACGCGCTATGAAGAACACAACAGTCGAGATCCCAACCAGTTCGTAGCTGACGTGGACTCCGGCCGCCAGCATGGAAAGGTCAAAGCCAATTGTCGTTACCGCAGCGCTGAGAACCCCTTGAAGCCAAGCCACAGCAGAAACCGTCGGCGTTCCCATTCGGAACGCCTTCTCGCGAATTGAACCATCGGACAACAGGTTAGATTTGCCGCGTGCCGGCCGCGCATTTGCAATCCCTGCACCCAGCGACCCTGCGCCGGTAGCGTGCACTTCACGCATAGGAGTCTTGTGCGGCATCCCCTCAACCACTCGTGCCAGCCTTGTTTCTACCTCGTGACCAGCTTGAAATCTGCAATCGCTGTGCCAATCCAATTTCACCAGCCGGCCCGGCGCTTTGGGCATTTGGGCCATATGGCATGCTCCTAACGCACCACTTGTGTGAGTCGTTCAGGAAACAGGCGCCAAATCAGAGCGAATTCTCAAGCCCACACCTTCTTACGCCTGGATCAGCGGCTCAGCAACTTACAAATGCTTGAGGAATCTGTTCGGTAGATTATGTTTACTGCTTGCCAAGAGTGTCACAGGCAAACATGTCACTTGAGTCTGTTAGCCGTCCCTGCGTGATGCGCCGCAGCTCGGCGCCGCGACTCAATTGACTAATTCACTGCTCGTGACGTCCACCGACAAACCGATGGTTTGGCTTCCGGTGTTGCAGCGCCGGAACTGGGAATTATTGTAACTAATGCCAATGCGACGGAGAACTCGTCAGCTGTGCCCCGGTGCTCATCCATGAGTTTCAACTTCGATGAAGTAGATCATCTCGGCGGGGCCGTCCGACGGCGTGCAAGCATTCGAAGACCGCTAATCATTGTGCGTCCGCCAAACGCTCGGGCCGAGTTTCACAGATCTCCGGCACTGCCGCACGATGATGTCGTTCCCAATTCCTAGAGACTCAGACGTCTTCGTGTCGGCGCATGTGTCGCCTAGAAAAAGCCATTAAATTCACTATCAAGAAGACACGCGGTCCACGCACTAAATAACGATGAGCCAATCGGGCAGGATTTCGGCTCAGTCGATACAGCCATTCAAGTGCGAATTTGCGCATCCATTTAGGAGCACGGCGCTCCTTGCCGGTCAAGAAATCTATGGATGCGCCAACGCATAACGCCAGTCCACGTGCTCGCCCTCGGAGGGCGAGTTGATAAGCAAGCTCTTCTTGTTGTGGTGAGCCCACGGCAAGCAAGCAGTACCTGAACGGGCTAACCTGCTCTATGAACTGAAGACATTCCTCAACCAATGCAGGACTATTTATGAACCCCATGGGCGGGCACTTATGATGCAAATTCTGCAAAGCAAATCTTGTTACTAGCTTGCTTGCCTGGTCGACGGATGCGCCAATAAGCACCACTTTGTCAGCGGGTACAATGACGTTAGCAAACAGCTCGGCCACAATGTCACTGCCGGGGCAAACATTTAGTCTGAGCGCATGCCTAAGCCGAAGCATTCGGGCCAAGAACTGACTATCCAGCAATACAAAACTTGCGCCCGAATACAAATTCCTGAATCTAATCTCGTCAAAGTAGCGGATTAGATGATCCACATTGGGCGTGACGACGTACCCGTATGTCGCTGAGCCGAAACGTGCCGCTTCACCCAAGAACTCGGGCAAATTGAGATCGTCAATTTCCAATTTCACGGGCTTTCGATGAACCTATCTTTCAAGCCAAGAACCATGGGTATTCGGCAAAGCTACAGCAGCTCTGAATACCCGTCCATGGTGAGTTGGGCACATCAGCTAAGCTGCGCTTGCTCTGGCTGCCACCTAGTGAAGGAGCGCAGCTGGTCAAACCGGCGGAATTCGGACAACGAGGTGAATAGAACATTGGCCCGATGGCTTGTCGACAACAAAACCATCCACTCCTCGCCCAGCCCCAGCGCAGACTGATGGCGTTCGACTTCTGTCACAGTCCGAAAGAGCTGATGTTCACGAATCGGGCAATTCCCCGCTAGATTTGAAATAATGGCGGAGTTGGCCCGTCGCAAGCCTGGGTTCCCGCCAGCCCGGAGCCGAACGAACTCAGTGTGGCTTAGCAGTATTTGGAGCATTTAGTTGCAGACGTACCGCCGTATCCTCATGACGGCCAATTTTCTTAGGATAGTGGCCGGCACGCGATGACTGAGCCCGTCCTCATCCGTCGAACCATCCTAATTGCGCTGGTAACCGCACTGCAGACGATTACGCCTGCCGTAGTTGCGGTTGCGTCGCTGCTCATAACGATGCGGCTTTGGGATGTTTCCTTGCAAAGCCATCCTGCCACCTTCGTGGTTTTTGTGGCAGTGACCTTCATAGTGCTCTTCCGGCCTCCTAGCGACGTATCGACTCAGATGGCGTTACTTCCCTTTCCAATGGCGGCCGCCGTGTTAGTGCGTTGGGGTGTGCTGGTAACCGTGATTCTCGGGATAGGCTACGCCACCCATGCATTAACCATGCTGCCCGCAGCGGTGCTCATAGCGTGGGCCCTCCTGACGCCGATACTGCTCATTGCTAGTGCGCTCTTGATGCATCGAATAATGCGAAGAGTTGTGATGACGGCATCGGCGCATAGGCGCGTGATCATTGCCGGCTATAACGAGACGAGCCTTGAGCTATATCGTCGCCTTCAGAACAATCCCGTGCTTAGGCTCAATGTTGAGGGGTTTTTCGATGATCGCGGCGCCGATCGCCTGGATATGTCGGAGGGCACGAACCTTATTGGTCGCCTCTCGACCATTGCTGATTACGTGAATCAACACCAAACCGACGTCATATTCATCGCGCTGCCAATGCGGCACGTGAAGCGTGTGTTGGATTTGCTAGACGACCTGCGCGACACGACGGCGTCTATCTATTACGTTCCTGACATCTTTGTCTTTGATCTCATTCAGGCCCGATCCGGTGAGCTCAACGGAATCCCAGTAGTGGCAATGTGCGAGACCCCATTTCAGGGATATCGGGGGGTAACAAAGCGCCTGTTTGATGTCTTTGTATCAGCCGGAGCTTTAATACTTGCTTCACCAATATTCCTACTCGTCGCGCTCGCAGTTCGCGCGTCTTCACCCGGGCCAGTCATATTTCGGCAACGACGCTACGGTCTGG
>Ga0302326_10024309_pt1 | contig 12319 bp, 12 predicted proteins | sample Palsa_T0_3_FD_202264 | JGI IMG/M metagenome (GOLD analysis project Ga0302326, IMG submission 202264) | Peat permafrost microbial communities from Stordalen Mire near Abisko, Sweden - Palsa_T0_3 | ecosystem: Environmental > Terrestrial > Soil > Palsa > Peat permafrost | place: Sweden: Abisko...
GATCCCCGCCAGCACGGGAACGAGCCGGCGTTTCGAGCCCAGATACTTGATCATCGGTTCACCCTACGATGGGTTGGTGACGATTTCGGGGAGCCACGAGTCTGACGGGGTTGGCGCCGGGGTGGCCGCCGGGGTGGCTGACGGGGTCGCTGACGGGGTAGGCGACGGGGCGGCGGACGGGGTGCGCGCCGCCGGAGTCGCATACGGCGGCGGGGGCGGCGGGGTGCCGAACGACGATGGCCACTGGGTGCGTTGGCACCAGATGTACGAGGATCCCGATTCGCCCATTTCCATGCGGCTGCGGCTGGTGCAGGTGGGCGTGCGCGAGGTCCTGGACCACCACGCGCCCGGACCCATCCGGATCGTGAGCATGTGCGCCGGGCAAGGGCGCGACGTGATCGACGTCGTCGCTGTCCATCGGCGTCGCGCCGACGTGCGGGCGCGCCTGGTCGAACTGGACCCCGCTCTGGTGCATTTCGCCCGCGCTCGTGCCGCTGCGGCCGGGGTGGACGAGCAGATCGAGGTGGTGGAGGGCGATGCATCGCTCGCCCGTTCCTACGCCGGCGCCGTCCCGGCTGATCTGGTTCTCGTCTGCGGTGTTTTCGGCAATATCAGTGGGGGGGATATTCGAGCGACCGTATCGAGGATGCCGGCGTTCTGCGCACCCGGGGGAACGGTGATCTGGACCCGTCATCGGCGGCCGCCCGATCTGACGTCCTCAATCCGGGCGTGGTTCGCACAGGCGGGGTTCGTGGAGAAGTCGTTCGTGGCTCCGCCCGCCCCCTACATCCTCAGCGTCGGCTGCCATGTGCTCGCGCGCAGGCCCTCCGGGCCGAGCGCTGGAGTGGCCCTCAGTGAGGTGGCCGGAGCGGATGCCGGTGGGGTCCCGGCGGGGATGGGCACCCTCGATCCTGGTGTCCGCCTCTTCGAGTTCATCGGCGACGGATCCCGCCCGGCGTAGCGTTGCGTGAACGCGCCCGCCCGGGTCAGTCGGCGCCGTGGTGCACGTACATGGTCTGGATGCCGACCCGACCGGGTCCGTGTAGTTCGGCCAGGTACAGGTCGTGGCTGAACGCACCGGTCCGGACCTTCTGGTGCGAAGTCTCGAGGGCCACCGACGAGTCCTTGTAGAGGAACGACCCCGGCTCGACCAGGATCGTCTCGCCGGCGGCCAGTGTCCGTTGGAACACGTTCCCGCAGCCGTGGAGGAGCAGGAGGCCTTTCTCGCCCGTGGTGACGAAGCGGTCCATGAACATCCCGTCTCCACCGTGGAGGATGTTGGTCAAGCCCTTCAGGCGAACGAATGAGTAGTCGAGGGAATGGGTACCGGCCAGGAAGGCGTGACCGCGCACGTCGATCTCCGTCCCCGGGTCGAGCGGGAGGACGACCAGCTCGCCCGCGGCGTCGCGGGAGACAGCAATGCGGCCGGGGCCCGTCGCCACGTTGAGGATCCGGGGCATGCCGCCGACCATGCGCTGGATGCCGCCGCCAACGTCCATCACCGAGATCGTCAGCGCCGGCTCTTTCCAGAGCACGACGTGGTGCTCGAAAAACACCGCGTCGCCCGCCGCCAGGGCCAGCTCCGCCACCGGGACGATCCCGCCATCGACTTGGCATGTCGAGTGGGAGAATTCCAAGCGGGTGAGATCCCGGAGTTGGGGCACCTCGGTCCACCCGGCGTCGGTGACCTTGTACTGCTCGTCGAGCGGGGCACCACACGTGGCGCATGTGGCCCGTCCGGGCTCGCTCTGGGCCTTGCACCACTGGCACTCGATCAGATCCATGATCCCGTCCGTCTCAGTGGCCCGCGGGCGAGCCGTTGCCGATCAGCTGTGCCACGGCCTACGCGACCGCGGTGCCGCAGGAGTCGCAGAACCGCGCTCCGGGCCGGAGGTCGGCTTGGCAGCTGGCGCACTGTGCCTGCATCTTGGCGCCGCAGGAGTCGCAGAACTTGGCTCCGTCGCGGACCTGGGCGTGGCAGCCCGGGCACTCGACGGTGGCCGGTGCCGGCGCCGCCGGTTGGGCATCAGCGGTAGGTGCCGCCGGTGCAGGGCCAGCGGGGGCCGCAGGCGGCGCTGCGGCAGCGGCCGGGTACCCGGCTGTACTCACGGGCGCACCGGCGAAGTTCGGGGCCTCTGGCGTCTGGTACGGGGCCTGACCGGGCGCGGCGGCGACCTGGCCCGCCATCCCCATGCCCATCCCGACGATCATCGGATTGGCGGCGCCACCGCCTTCGGCCATGCCCTGGCCCATCCCTTGCAGGGCCTCGGCCTGAGCGGCCTGGAGGAACCCGCCGGCGAGCTTGGAGTAGGCGTAGTCGTCGGCCAGCTTCTTCAGCCGCGTGCTGTCCTCTTCGGCCAAGTTGACGTCGAGATTGCCGAACCGGCAGATGGAGACGCCGTAGTCGGCGAGCTGGAGGTTGGCGGCGGGCATGGTGGCGGCCTCGATGTCCGGGCTGTGCTGGGAGAGGCCGAGGATGGGCCAGGCGCCCGAGGCGAGTTGCGTGGTCACCGAGGTGCGGGTCACCTTGAGCAGCTGCTGGCCGACCCAACCGGTGATGGCATCGTTGTCCGCGACATCCACGGTGCCCACCAGGTTCAAGATGAGCTTCGTCGGGTCGTCGACCTTGAGCGCGTACTCACCGAACGCCCGCATGGTGACGATCAGGCCGGACATGGGGTCCTGGATATCGTCCAGTCGGCCGCCGAAGCGCACGTTCGGGTACTCGCGCGTCCCGACGAAGTAGAGCTCAGCCTTGAAGGCGTTGCCAGCAGAAGCCCAGTCGATGAACATGCCGAGGAAGGGCAGTTCCGAGGCGTCGAGGGTGTGCTGGCCGGGAGGCAGGACGCCCATCACCTTGCCCTGGCTCATGAAGACGGCCTGGGCGTCGGGCTCGACGATGGCCCGGGCGAACTTCCGGATGTTGTCGTCGGGCCACTTGAAGACGATCTGGCCTTTCGAGGTATCGGGCGCGGCAATGAATTCCCGCCGTGACTCGTTCAGCAAACCCATGGAACGCCCCTTCCTGCCGTCGGTAGGCTCATGGTAGATGCGTTTTTGCTCCGGTGTCGCCAATGGCCAATGGGAGGTGGAGTGAGCGTTACCGAAGGTGAGCAGTTCCCGGTGACCGACGGGGAGCGGGACGCCGCCCTGAACGTTCTGGTGCACGCCACCGGGGCCGGCCAGTTGAGCCTCGAGGAATTCGATCGCCGAACCGACCTCGTGCTGACGACCCCGTCGCGTACCGAGTTCGCCGCCGCCACGGGTGGCCTGGAGGTGATTCCACCGGGGCGAGCCAAGCGACGCTGGTTCGTCCCGTTCGGAAATCGGCTCGTGCGGGGGCGGTTCTTCATGGCCGGACGCACCAGCGCTTTCATACTTCTGGCCGAGATCCACCTGGACCTGCGGGGAGCCGTGTTTCTGGTACCCGAGCCGAGGCTCAGGGTTACGGCGATGGTCGGTAACGTCCGGGTGCTCGTGCCGAGCGGGGTCCAGGTGGAGGTCGATCAGCGGTCCCTGTTCGGCGGCCGCACCATCACCACGTACGGTCCACCGGCGAATGCGTCCCGGCCGCGGCTGGTGATCTCGATGCTCGACGTTTTCGGGAGCGTCAAGGTCACCAACGACGAGGCGACGTGGAGCCCGTCGCTCATGGCGCGGGGATGACCGGCGGTGGGTGGGAGGCGGCGGGTGAGGCGGCGGGTGAGGCGGCCGGAGTCCAAACTGTGGCACGCTTGGCCAGGACCACTGGGGTGGGTGCAACCCACGACGCGCTATGGCGCAGAACGCCTTAGGGGGAGCTTGTGACTGTGACTGACATCGGACAGCGGGTCGAGTGCCAGTGGTGCCACGCCCACAACCTCACCGATGCTCGAAGCTGTGACCGCTGCGGCGCGCCGCTCGACCAGCGCGAACGGGTGAGCGACGCCGGTTGGCGCCAGGCTCCCCGCCTCAGGGACCTGACGGAGATCCACTTCGGTTCGAGCACGGTCCAGGTCGACGGCGACATGGTCCCGGTCGCCGAGCTGGCACTCGACGCCGCCGACTCGGTGTTCTTCGAGCACCACGCCATGCTCTGGAAGGACGAGACCGTCCCGATGTCCGTCATGGACACCCCCGGTGGGGCGAAGCGGCTTCTCGGGGACATGCCGTTCGTCCTGAGTGTGGCCCACGGGCCCGGGCACATCGCCCTCTCGCGAGACGCTGCGGGCGAGCTCGTGGTCCTGCCCATCGACGGCAGTGCGATCCTCGAACTGCGTGGCCACGCCCTCTTGGTGGCCTCGGGCACCATGACCTACTCGTTCTCCAAGATGCCCGGCCTCAAGACGGCGCTCCTGTCCGGGACCGGCCTGTATCTCGACCGGTTCGAAGCGACGGGAGAGCCCGGCGTCATCGTGGTGCACGGGTTCGGCAACGTCTTCGAGCGCATCCTGGCCGAGGGCGAGATCATCCATGTCGAGCCGGGTGGGTTCTTGTACAAGGAGGCGACGGTCTCCATCGAGATGGTGTCGGTCGACCTTGCCAGCGCCGAGGGCGCGAGCAAGGCGGGCCAAGGGGTCAAGGCGGCCAAGGACATTGCCGGGCGGGGGTTCCGTGGGCTGAAGGCGGCCCGGGCCCTCATGAAGGACGGGGTTTCGGGTGCCGTCGGGCAAGTGCTCGGCGGCGGCGGCGCCGCCGTACTGGGAGAGGCCCTTTCGTCCAGCCGGGCCGCCACGTTCATGGCCCTGACGGGGCCGGGGCGTGTCGGTATCCAGTCCATGTATCAAGACCAGGCGACGGGCTGACGGTGCCGGCGCAATTGAGCGAGGACCGACAACGATGACCGACACCATGACGTACACCTGCCCGTACTGCCGGCGCCCGTCGACCGGCGAGGGATCGAGCTGTCCGAGCTGCGGAGCGCCGGTCGACATCGAGCTGCGGACGACGGCCGGCGGCTGGACCGAGTTGCCACCGATCGCCGACATGGCCCGGATCCAGGTCGGTCACTCGCAGGTGGAGGTGAGCGGCCGCTCGGTGCCGGCGGCCGACTGGAGCCTGGCCGCCGGGGAAGGACTCTATTTCCCGCACCACGTCTTGTTGTGGCAGGAACCATCGGTGCAGCTGGCGCCCATGTCGATGCGTCGGGCGTGGAAGCGGATGCGGGCCGGCCTGCCACTCGTCATGCTGACGGCCCAGGGTCCGGGGCGGATCGCCTTCTCGCATGACACCCCAGGCGAGGTGATCGCCCTGCCCCTCGAGGCGGGAGCGGCGATTGACGTCTGCGAAGGTCGCCTTCTGACGGCTAGCGAAGGGGTCGATTACGACTGGCAGGACTCGAACGTCTGGTACACGACGTCGGGCGGGACCGACGCCGCGGACACCGGCGCCGGTCTGAGCGTGCTGAAAGTCGGGCTCAAGGTCGCCGGTCTGGCCGATGACGGACGCGACGACCGCCGCCGGAACGAGACCGAGTGGCACTACCCGGTCGGGCGCTTCGTGGACCGCTTCACGGCGGGGGAGCGTCCCGGCATGGTGATGATCGGCGCCGGCGGCGCCGCGTTCATCCGGGACCTCGCCGAGGGCGAGTCGCTCTTGGTCAAGCCGCCGGCGCTGCTGTTCAAGGACACGACGGTCGCCATGCAGCTCCACGTGGAGTACCCGAAGGCCGGCATGAAGCTGTGGCGGTCCTGGGGCAACCGGTACTTGTGGCTCCGGCTCACCGGCCCGGGCCGGGTGGGGGTCGAGTCCTGCTACGTGTCCGAGCAGGATCCGGGCACCGACTTCCACGACACGTCGGGGGCCAGCCAGCACCTCTGGCGCTGAGGTCGATTCAGGGGTCGTCTCAGGGGTCGACTTCGCCGAAGGGTTCGGGTTCGTCGAGGGGTTCGGGTTGGTTCCACTCGATCCATCCCATGCCCGTCCGTCCGTCGTCGGCGTCGAAACGCACCATGGCACGCGGGAAGCGACTCAGCCGGCCATCGTCATTGCGAAAGAGCACCGGACCGAACGCAAGCGGGGTGACGGTGAGCGCTATATGGCCCACGGGTCCGCCGTCACCTCCCTCGCCGGCAGCGAGGGTGATGCGCGCTGAACGTGGGAAACCGTGGTCTCCGATCACCTCGCTCACCGCGAGCTCGTTGATGGAATGGACCCATCCGTGGTGCCCACCAGCGCCGCCCTCGCCGCCGCTCTCGCTTCCGTCGCTGCCTCCGCCGCCAAAGTCCGGACTCTGTACGTAGCCGAAGGCGACCGGGAAGCCGGGGATGCGGATGTCGGCCAGGTGTACCCGCGTGCCGTCGTGCAAACGCCCCGACGACCAGCACCAGCCGAAGGCCCACCAATCGCGCTCCCCCCATGAGTGGTCGCGCTGCCCCTGCCCGTCGACCGCGAGGGTTTCGCCGTCGATGGAAACGGTGCCGGTTACCGTGCAGGGGATCTCGTATCGAGTGGTGAGGTCGTAGTGGTAGGGCGTCCCGTCCGTGGTCCAGGTCAAATCCACGTCAAGCTGGGCCCGGGCTCCGGCCTTCCCGGCGTAGACATCTTCGGGTCGGTCGAAGATCTCCGCCGGCGCCGACGCGGCGATACGGAACTCGTGAAGGGGACGGAGCAGATCGAGCTCTATACGAGTCGTTCCGTCCGCTACCACCAAGCCGTCGCCCTCGGGAACCGGGAGGTGGTAGCTGACCGAGCAGACGCCGGGCCGGTCGGGACCCACGATCCACGTCGTCCACCACGCCACCTGGCGGTTCGGGTAGAGACCGACCCGCAGCCATCCCCCGAAGGTCCCGTCCTCATGGACGAAGTCGGCGTAGTACGACTCGCTCCAGAGATCCTCGGGGCCGATGGCGTGGCGGCGCTCGTCGTCGGGGGAGACGATGTGGGCCGCCGTCATGACGGGGAGCCCGACGACTCGGTTGTCCCAGAGGCGTTCGTGGGGCCGTGGTGCATGGCCGACGCTCCCGGGGGGCCCGGCACTTCGGTGATCGGATCCTCGCGGTCGTCGAACTCGGTCCGCAGGGCGCGGGACATGACGGCGTGCTGGAAGTAGAGCGTCGTGATGTAGGTGAGCTCGAGGATCGCCTCGTCGGGCAGACGGCGGCGCAGCTCGGCGAAGAGGGCGTCGGGTACCCGTCCGTGGGCGTAGACGAGACAGTCGGTGTAGGCCAGCACGGCCCGCTCGGTGGCGTCGTAACAGTCGGCGACGGTCCAGGCCGGGATGGACGTGATCTTCTCCTCGGGCAGTCCCATCTCCCGCATCGATTTGGCGTGCTGCGAGAAGACGAACTGGCTGCCGGCGGCCCAACCGGCCCGGATCTGGCCCAACTCGCGCAGCGCAGGGTCGAGAATGCGTTTGGGGCTCTGGTAGAGGCCGAATCCTTTGACAGCATGATCGAGGACATCGGGTACCAACGCGAAGACGGTCCACCAATCGCCCGGCGCTCCGGTGAACGTGCCCGGTTCCGCTACGGGGTCGCGGCCCTCGAAGAGCCATTCGTACATGGTGGTGACGATGGGCGCCGTCGCCTCGCTCTTGGGTACCTGTCGGAGCCGTGGCATCGGTCAGCGGGGGCCGGCGGCGGCGGTGGTGGCGGCGGTGGCGGTGGTGGCGGCGGTGGCGGTGGCGGTGGCGGTGGCGGTGGTGGCGGTGGCGGTGGCGGTGGCGGGCTCGTGATGGACGTCGTTGGGACCGAGCGGACGCGTCCAGCTGGCGAACTCCAGGAGGATTCCGTCGGGATCCATGAAGTAGACGCTGCGCACGAAGACGCCGGGGTGGAGCTCATCGGATATGCCCCACTCACTGTCATCGTGGTTGGCCACCTCCGTGCAATCGACACCGGCGGCCACCAGTCGGGCTCGATACTCCTCGATCTTCTCCGGAGCCACGTCGAATGCGACATGGTTCATGGAGCCAACGGCACTGGTGAGGTCGCCCTGGTCGGGCCGCCCCGCCGGGGCACTGATGCCCGGCACCCCGTCCGGTGCGTCTGGGAACCAGAAGAAGGCCAGGGAGTCCCCACCGCCACAGTCGAAGAAGAAGTGTTGCCCCATGCCCGCTGGTAGCTCAATGGTTTTCACGAGGGGCATGCCGAGCACGTTGGAGTAGAAGTCCACCGTGCGGGCCATATCGCGGCAGACCAGCGCCAGGTGGTTGATCCCGCGCAGCTCGAACCCATCACGGCCGGTGCGCAACGGCGATCGGGGTTGGGCCGAAACTGCTGGTGCCGACGATCTTGTGGTCATCACGCATCCTCCCCGGTTCTCCTGCTCATAGGTCGAACCGCCACAGGATACGCCCCGTCCAATCTTCCTGAGGACCTCGACCGTATTACCGGCAACCCGACGAAAGGACGTGGACATGGCGGCAGGGACGGGACGGACGGCACCGACGGGACGGACGGGACGAACGGAACGGACGCGACGGACGGGACGTGAGGGCACGCCGAGTGCAGCGCGGGTGGCCGGATGCACGCTTGTCGCAGCCGCTCTGAGTGCCGGAGCGCTGTTTGCCAGCACACTGTCGTTCTCCCCGCCCGCCTCAGCTGTTGGATCCTCGGGAAAGTCACTCGCGATCATCACCGAGCACGTGCCAAAGGTCGGGACCGTCCTGGCCACAAAATCGGGGCTCACGCTGTACCGATTCTCGGTTGACCCGGCAGGCAAGGCGACGTGCACGGGAGCGTGCGCCAAGGTGTGGCCACCGTTGCTGCTGCCGAAGGGCGTGCGGCACATCAAGGCACCGCACGGCGTCAAAGGGCTCTCCGTCATCCGCGTCCCAGGTGGGCGCTTGCAGGTGGCCTTCCAACACCACGCCCTCTACCTCTTCGTGAGCGACAAGATGAAGGGCGTGGCGACCGGACAGGGAGTCGAGAACGAATGGTTCGCCGTCCTGTCCGACGGCAAGTCCTCTGCGCCGATCCCGGTGACCACGACGACGGCTGGCGGAGCACCCGTGGCGACAACGCCAGCGCCGGCCAAGACGCCTGCCGCGGTCACACCGACCACGGCGCCGCCGATGACAGCCACCACGACGCCGGCGGCCAAGCCGACGCCGACACCGACTCCCACCCCGACGCCCACCCCGACGCCGACGCCAGCTCCGACAACGACAACCACGTCGCCTCCCCCCACGACCACGACGACCGCACCCTCGACCGGAGGCGTCGCCTTCTAAGGGCGTCGAGGTCCGGACAGTCGGAGCGGCGCGAACGCAAACGTGGCGGGGCAGCGTGAACCCGAACGTGCGTGACCGGTCGATTGCCCATCACGTCGAGTGAGGGCGCGGTACCGTCATCGAATGGTGCCAACGGACACGACGTTGGATCGGCGGGCCTTTCTGCGCCGCGCCGGCACGGTCTCGGCCGCCGTCGGCGCCACCGCGCTCGTCGGTGCCGTCGCCGCGTGCTCGACGACACCGGGTCACTCCCAGTCCGGGGGAGCGACGACGACCACCGGCGGCACCGGCACCAGCACGAGCACGACCGCCGGGGCGCCCCAATGGAGCGAGCTCGCCGGAATGCTCACCGGCACGCTGGTCGTGCCCACCGACGCCAACTATCCGACCAGCGCTGAGCTGTTCAACGAGCTCTTCTCGCCCCAACCGGCCGCCATCGCCTACTGCGCCAGCGCAGCTGACGTGCAGCGGTGCATTGCCTACGCCGGGGCCCACGGCGTCCAGCTGGCGGCCCGCTCCGGTGGCCATAGCTATGCCGGGTACTCATCGTGCCCGGGTCTGGTCGTCGACGTCTCGTCCCTCAGCGCCATCTCGGTCGAACCGGGGATGCGCCTGGCAACCATTGGCGCCGGCGCGCAGCTCGTCGACATCTACAACCAACTGGGATCGTCGGGTCTGCTTCTCCCCGGCGGCTCGTGCCCCACGGTGGGCATTGCCGGTCTCGCTCTCGGCGGAGGGATCGGGGTCTTCGGCCGGGCGTACGGCATGACGTGCGACAACATCGCGTCGCTCTCGATCGTGACCGCCGACGGCTCCCTGCACCACTGTTCGCCGACGAGCGACGCCGATCTGTACTGGGCCAGCAGGGGCGGCGGCGGCGGCAATTTCGGTATCGTGACGTCCTTCACCTTCACGGTCCATCCCATCCCGGCCGTGACCTTGTTCACGCTCGAGTGGCCCTGGGGCGAGGCGCCGACCGTGGTCGATGCCTGGATGCGCTGGATACCCTCGGCGCCCGATGAACTGTGGTCCAACTGCCAGCTGGCGTCGAACGGCACGGGTAGCGGAGGAACCTTGAAGGTGACCGGGGTGTTCGCCGGTTCGACGGCGGCCTGTTCGAGTGCCCTGGCGCCGTTGCTCTCCTCTGTGGGTGCGACCCCGACCTATCAATTCGTGGGACCCGAGGACTACCTGCGGGCCATGTTGATCGAGGCGGGATGCGAGAACGTGACCGTGGCGCAGTGCCACCTGCCGTCACGGAACCAGGGGGGCACATTGTCCCGATCGGCGTACAGCGCAAAGTCGACCTTCATCGACGCCGCCCTCCCTTCGGCGGGGACGGCGGCGATGATCTCGGCGGTCGAAGCCGTGGCCACCGATGTGCCCGGCGTCGGTGGCGGCATCGTCTTCGACAGCTACGGGGGTGTCATCAACCAGGTGGCACCGGGCGACACCGCCTTCGTGCATCGTGGTGCCATTGCCTGTGCCCAGTACTCCATCACCTTCCCCAGTGCGAGCCCGGCCCCCTCGACGGTTGCCGCCGCCAAGAGCTGGCTGGATCAGACCCAGAGCAGCTTCACTCCGTACGCCAAGGGCTCCTACCAGAACTACATCGATCCGTCCCTGCCGAACTGGGCCCAGGCGTACTACGGGTCGAACCTTCCCCGCCTCATGAAGGTGAAAGAGGCCTACGACCCCCACGACGTCTTCCACTTCGCCCAGTCGATCCCGTTGCCAACCCGGTAGAGCCGGTGGAGCCGATAGACACGGTGACTCAGAGGCCCCGTAGACGCTGAGAGGCGAACGATGAATTTGCAGCAGTCGATGACTGATATCGGTTTCAAGGTCCTGAGCGAGAGCCATCGGGCCCTCCTGCGTCTCAGCGGGGGACGGATCTTGCATACGGGGTTTGGGATGGAGGTCGTGGAGTTGCGCACCATCGGGCGCAAATCCGGCCAAACCAGAGTCACGATGCTTGCATCGCCCCTGCACGACGAGAACCGTGTGGTTCTGGTGGCGTCGAAGGGTGGTGATGACCGCAATCCTCAGTGGTACGGAAATCTGACGGCCAATCCCGACGTCGAGATCGTGATCAGGGGAAAAACGAGGAAACTTCGGGCCCGTACCGCCCCGGCCGACGAGCGCGAGGAGCTGTGGCCGCAGATCGTCGCGGCCTACAAGGGATACGACCGCTACCAGGGCAAGACGGCACGCCACATCCCGGTGATCATCTGTGAGCCCCGCCCCGCTTGACGGGTTTGGGCGCTGAGGCGAGGGCGCGAGGCAGAAACGGGCTCCTACGGGCGCTGGGTCTTCCACCAGGTCAAGGGGTACAATGCCGCCAATGACCATGGAGCCGGCGGGCGGAAGCGGGGGCGACGCGTTCGACCTCTCGATGGCTATCTCGTCCTTGCAGTCCAACAGCACCGACTCGCGCATCATGCTCAAGCTGCTCGTCGCGCAGCTCTCTGACGTGCTCGGCGGTCGCATCACGGTGGAGCGGGCCGGCGGCCGTTTCCGCAAGTCCGATGAGATCAAGTCGGTGCAGATCATCCTCGGGGACGACACCCTGCGGGCCGACGTCGATGGTGCCACGGTACGGTGCAGTATCGGCCACGCCTCAGGGGGTATCCGAATTCGTAGCGAGCAGGTCGGAATGGACGCCTGGCTCACCCGGCTCCTCACCATCTTGCACAACGAAGCGTCCCACAGCGAGCAGACCAGAATCGCCCTCGAAAACATTGTGATTGGAGAGTCATCGTGACTCAGCCTCAGGATTTGCCCAAAGACGCCGCTCATCGCCTCGAGGAGCTCGAACACGGTCTCTTTACCTCGGACCTGTCGGTGAACGAGTTCCTCTTGGTGAAGGAAGCCGGCTTCCACCCCCTCGGCTTCGTGATGGGCTCGTCGATTTACCATATCGGGCTGCAGACTCGGAAGTGGGGGGAGAGCCAGGAGCTCACCAAACTCACCGAAGCCATGTACACGGCCCGTGAACTGGCCATGAACCGGATGGAAGAGGAAGCCGAAGAGCTCGGCGCCGACGGCGTCGTCGGTGTCCGTCTCGACGTCAACTACTACGAGTGGGGCAACGACTCGGCGGAGTTCATCGCCTTCGGGACGGCCGTCAAGGCAGAGGATGGCAAGTCATACAAGAACGCGCAG
>Ga0302326_10024311_pt1 | contig 12319 bp, 9 predicted proteins | sample Palsa_T0_3_FD_202264 | JGI IMG/M metagenome (GOLD analysis project Ga0302326, IMG submission 202264) | Peat permafrost microbial communities from Stordalen Mire near Abisko, Sweden - Palsa_T0_3 | ecosystem: Environmental > Terrestrial > Soil > Palsa > Peat permafrost | place: Sweden: Abisko...
CGAGATCCCCAGATGGTTGCTGGCGGGCGTGAAGACCAGGTGGCGTCCCGGCAGCGAAATCGACGACGTCAGGCGCGCGCCCTTGGTGCCCATCGGTTCCTTCGCGATCTGAACGATTATTTCCTGGCCGCGGCGGAGCTGTTGTTCGATCGGTACGTGGGCGCGGCGCGGGCGTTGGCGCCGATGGCGCTGGCCACGCCGGCCGTTTTGCCCAGCCTGTCCATTTTGGCCATTCTGAGCATCCGCGCCGTTGGTTTCTTCCGCGCCTTCGCCGGCTTCGGCATCGTCTGGCGAGGCAGCCTCGGCCACGTCGGGCGCGTCTTCAGAGGGAACGTCGCCGACGACCATGTCGGGCGCTTCGGTCTCGACATCTTCACCGGCATTTTCAGCCACCGAGTCGAGCGCTTCGGCACCGTCGTGAAAATCCGAGACGTGCAGGAAGCCGGCCTTTTCAAGTCCGATATCGACGAAGGCGGCCTGCATACCGGGCAGCACGCGGGTGACTTTGCCCTTATAGATATTGCCAGCAAGGCCAGAATGAGCGTTGCGTTCGAGATGGAATTCGGCGAGCTGCCCGTCTTCGAGCAGCGCGACCCGCACCTCCATCGCGGAGGCGTTGATTACGATTTCGCGCTTCACTGGATTGCGGTCGGACCGGGAGGCGCCAGCCTTTGGCGTGGAACCAGCCGGAACGTTACCCCTTTCCGGATGGGGCCGCGGAGATTCAGCGGACGGCGGGACGTTATTGTTATCGATTTTACGACCCCTCCACTCCCGAATCACACCACGGCGTGATCATACGGCCCGTATTGATAAGGCGCAAGGCGACCCGAACGGGATGCGGAGGAGCGGGCGGCGGGAGTGGATGCCTCGAAATAGTCGCGAATTAGTATTGCGATAATACGAGATGCGGCAAGGCACCTTGACTTGCGCACTTCGCGCAAGCTACTCGTTTCGTGATGTCTGGATCGGTCGATAGTGCCTTGCTCAGACTACCGGGGAGTCCGCTCCTCAATACCAAGGTGCTCGTTCTCAATCGGTCCTACCTGCCCGTTCACGTTACTTCCGTCAAACGCGCCTTCACGCTGCTCTACCAGGGCGTGGCCCGCGCCGTTGACGAACAATACCGCACCTTCGACTTCGAAAGCTGGCGCGCATTGTCGGTCGAGCTTCATCATGAGCGCCTGGGCGTCGTCGGCGGATTTATCCGGGTGCCGCGCGTCCTGCTCTTGAGCGCCTATGAGCGGGTACCGCGGCGGCACGTGCGCTTTTCACGGTTTAATATTTTCGCTCGCGACAACAACACCTGCCAGTACTGCGGCAAGCGCTTCGGCCGCACCGATCTGAATCTCGACCACGTCGTCCCGCGATCGCGCGGCGGCCTGTCGACGTGGGAAAATATCGTATGCTCTTGCCATAACTGTAACCGTCGCAAAGGTGGCCGGACGCCCGAAGAAGCCCGGATGGATCTGATTCGGCGGCCGCGACGTCCCGAATGGACGCCGTTTGGCGCCGACATGTTCTCCTTGCGCCGCTACCGCGAGTGGATGCCGTATCTGAGCACTGTCGACAGCGCCTACTGGAACACCGAACTTCTCCCGGAATAGACCGGCCCACAACCTGTTGGGCTTTCTTCCACTTCGATCCACATCCGGTAGCCCCGGCTCTTGACCCGGACGCCCGCTTGTCGGATGCTCAGCTTTGGTTGTGGCTGGGTGGAGGTGATCGGACGGTATGCGTCTTAAAAGCCTTGAATTAACGGGCTTCAAATCCTTTCTTGACCAGACTTCGATAAGCTTCGCGCCCGGAATCACCGCGGTCGTGGGGCCCAACGGATGTGGCAAGTCCAACGTCATGGACGCCATACGATGGGTGCTGGGCGAGCAGGCTCCTACCCGACTGCGCGGCAAGAGCGCCGAGGATCTGATCTACGCCGGCAACGAGCACAACGCCGCCGCCGGCATGGCCGAGATTTCGCTGACGCTCGAAGCCGAAGAAGGCAACGCGCTGCCGGAGCCTTACTCGAAGCTGAGCGAAATTTGCGTTACACGGCGCGCCTACCGCGACGGTGAATCGGAATACTTGCTCAATCGTATTCCGTGCCGCCTCAAGGATATCGCCGAGTTTTTCATGGCCGCGGGAATCCACAGCCGCGGCTACGCGCTGGTCGAGCAGGGGCGAATCGAAGAAGTAATCCAGGCCAAGCCGGCCGAGTTGCGCGGACTTATCGAAGAGGCCGCCGGACTCGGGCTGTTCAAGAGCCGCCGCGATATCAGCGAGCGCAAGCTCGAACGCGTCCGCGAAAATCTCGCCCGCGTCAACGATGTGCTGGCGGAAATCGAGCGCCAACTCAATTACTCGCGCCGCCAGGCCAAGAAGGCCGAGACCTATCGAATCATCCGCGATGAGATGGTCGGGCTCGAACGGATAGTCGCTGCTCGCCGCCTGTTCCATGAGCGCGCGAGCCTGATTTTTCATGGCGAACGCGAGGCCGCGCTGGCCGCGTCGGCCGCCGAAGCCCGGATCGACGTCGCCGCGCTGAGCGATGCAGCCGCCGCGGCATCGGCATCACTGGCTGATAGCCGCGATCGCCTCGGCGCCGCCACCCATGAGCTCGACGGTATCCGCGCCACGGCCGCCGATCGCGCCCGCTCGCGCGACTTTCTGATCCGCAGGCGCGATGCGATCGATCAGGATGAACCGCGTCTCGTCGCGCAACTGTCAGCGCTCGACGAGCAATCGCGGGAATCCCGTGCCGCCCGCGCGGCCGCCGGCGCATACCTTGCCCGCGAAGGCGGACCCGGCCTCGAAGACGAATTCGCCCTCAATGATCTGCGCCAGCGCCACAATGTCGCCCGCACCTCGCTGCGCGATTCCGAAAAGAACGCGGAGCGGCTCAAGGACAGCCTGTCGGAGCTGGTGCGTGAAGCCGCCGTCATCCGTGGTCGGTTGGCCGATCTGAGCGGAGAGCGCGCCGAAATTGAGCAGCGTCTCGCCGTCGCCCCGGCCGATTCCGATAGCCCCGCGAGCGTCCTTGCTGATGCCAGCGTTGCTCTGGAAGCCGCCCGGAGCGCGCTCGACGAGGCGCGCGCGATGCTCGCCGAGATCGAACGGTCGCGCAGCGAGGGAGCCGAGCGCGAGCTCGACGCCCGCACGTCGTTCGAACGCGCCGCCGCGAATCTCAAGGCCACGCGCGACGTGCTTGCCCGCGCCGAACGCCGCGCCGCCGCCCGCGCGCAAACCCCCGTGGCTGTGCGTCTGCGCGCCGTGCTCGAATCGCTCAACGGCGATCGTCCGGCGACCGATCCGTCGGCGCTGCTCGACGTTATCAAGGCCCCGGCCGCGCTCGAATCCGCGCTGCGCGCCGCGCTCGGAACCGAGATCGACGCACTGGTCGTCGATACGCCGTATTTTGCCGTCCGGGCGATCGAAATTCTGAAAGAACGCGAAGCGGGACGATTAAGTTTCGTACCGACAGCGGCCGCATCCACGCCGCCCACCGAAGCGATCGAGGCTCCCGGAATCGCGGGGCGTCTGCTCGATCAACTTGAAGTCGATCCGCGCTTTGCGCCGACCGCCGAAGCGATTTTGGGCCGCGTGATGATTGCCGACGACGTCGCGGCTGCTATTGCGGCGTCGAATCTCAACGGTCACGGCACGCTGTTTGTCACCCGCGATGGCGACGTGGTCTCGCCCGGCCGGATGATCAGCGGTGGCAGCGCGGCGCATTCGTTAAACGGGCGCCACGGCAGCGATGCCCAGGACGACGAGCCGTTGATTTCCGTCGAAGATGCCCGCGCGGCGGTCGAGGAAGCCGTTCGTGTCCATTCCGAAGAGCAAACCTGTCTCGCCGAACAGCGAGCCAGCCGCAATATTCTCGATAGCCGCCTTGGCGACGCCCGGCGGGTGGTTGCGAACGCCGAACGCACCCTCGAAGATCGGCGCCGGACGATGGCGGCGCTCGAACAGCGTGTGGCGCTTGAACAGGCGCGGCGCGCCGACTCCGCCCGGCGACTCGATGAAATCGCGACGCTGATCGCGAACGCCAACGCTCGGCTCGAAGAGCTGGCGCATGGCGAGCAGATTGGCCGTGCGGCACTAGCCGAGGGGGCTGCCGCGGCGGCAGGCTTGCGGACGACCGCCGAAAACCTCGGAATCGAAGTGACGGAGGCGACCGCGCGGATCGAGGCGCGGCGCGCATCGCGGGCCGCGCTCGAACAAGAGCTGCGCCATCTGTGCCGCCGTGCTGATGAGCTCGAATCCCGCGCCGACGCCGACAGTGCAGCGCTTGCACGGGCGCGCGCCGAGCGCGAAGAGTTCGCCTCCGAGCTCGCCAAAATTGCCGCCCAGGATGAGGAAAGTCGCGCGCGCGAGTCCGCGCTGGCGGACGCCGTGGCCGAGCTGCGTGAAGAGTGCGCGCTGGCCGAAGCGATCGTGGCCGAGCGCCGCGCCGATCTGACCCGCGCCACCGAAACGGTCGACCGCCTCGCGAGTGAAGCGCTGGAATCCGCGATGGCGCGCGAACGTTCGAGCGCGCTCAGCGAGGAGCTCGATCGGAGCTTCGCCGAAAAGTTCGATGCGCCCTTCGACGCCATGGCCGCGGAACTCGAAACGCTTCTCGAAGGCCGCGACGCCGGCGCCGACGACAGCCGGCTGGCCGATCTGCGCACGCGCGCAGATCGAATCGGCGAGGTCAACCTGGCCGCCGAAAGCGAAGTCAATGAACTCGAACAGCGCGCCGCCGGCCTCACCGCCGAGCGCGCCGACCTCGAAACCGCCGTCGAAGACCTCTCGCAGACGATCCAGAAGCTCAATCGCGAGGCACGCAAACGCTTCGCCGAAACCTTCGAGGGCGCCGCGCGCAACTTCTCGGAAATCTTCCCCAAGCTGATGCGCGGCGGCCGCGGCCATCTGGAGCTCGAGACCGGATCGGACATGCTCGATGCGGGCGTCAATATCCTGGTGCAGCCGGCGGGCAAAAAAGTCCGCGAAATCGGCCTGCTCTCGGGCGGCGAAAAGGCGCTCTCCGCGATGGCGCTGATCTTTTCGCTCTTCCTGCTCAATCCGAGCCCGTTCTGCGTGATGGACGAGGTTGACGCTCCGCTCGACGAGTTCAGCCTCGCGGCCTTTGCCGCGATGGTCGCCGAGTTGAAGGAGCGCTCGCAATTTATCGTCATCACGCACAACCAGCGCACGATGCAGCGCGCTGACCAGGTCTACGGGGTCACGATGGAGCGGCCCGGCGTGTCGAAGGTTATCTCGATGCGTATCCCGCAGGCCGCCTGAGGATAACCCGCGCTGGCTGGTTCCCGATTGGTTTCCTGATCTCGGCGGCGGCTGTTATCCTTTTCGCGGAATGACCGTTGCTCGAACGACTGCCATCGAATTGATCAGAGGAGTCCCGCGCCGCACCGTCGATAACGCGGTTGGCCTGCGCTAGGCTTTGCCTTGGCTACTTATCAGCTAATAGTTCTCGTGATGATCGCGGTTGGCGTGCAGTTCGGACTGCTCAGCGCCGCCCTGTTGCTGGAGTTCAGTGCCCGCAAAAAGCGCCCCCTTGATGTCGCCGTTCCCGTCGAGAGTGATGCAGAGGAAGAAACGGCCGGATCTGCTGCAACACTGGCGCGCCGCCCGGCGACGGTCAGCAGAATCGCCGATGCGCTCAAGCCGGACCCCGAACTCGAGCCCGTCGAGGCCGAGTCGCCAGCAGAATCCGCGCCGACGCCAATAGAACTCACGCCTGAAGCGATTGCTGAAACAGAGCCGATCGAGCCGTCTGTTCCTGAAATATCACCTGAAATAATTGGTGAAATAGCTCCTGAAACCCCAGCCGAACCAATCCCGGAAGTCGCTGTGGAGCCGACGGCGCCGCCGGTTGCCGCTGCGCCCCCACCAGTTGCATCTGAGCCGGTCCGAATCGGTATCGGGCTGCGCAAGACTCGCGAAGGATTCCTCGGCCGTATCCGCGCCGCGATTACCGGCAGCGCGAAGATCGACGAGATTTACGAGGGCCTCGAAGAAGCGCTGATAGCCGCCGACGTCGGTGTCGACGCCAGCATGAAAATCGTCGCGGCGGTGCGTGCGGCGCTCAAGAACGATTCGCGGCCCGATGCGATTCGAGGCGCTTTGAAAGGCGAAATCGAACGAATTCTGACCGCCTCGGCGCGTCCGATGGCTGAGCCGCCAGCTGGTGAGCCATTGGTGATATTGCTCGCCGGGGTAAACGGAGCCGGCAAGACCACGACGATCGCCAAGCTCGCCGCGATGTTCAAGGAGCAGCGCGGTTCGGTGACCGTCGCCGCCGCCGATACCTTCCGGGCCGCCGCGATCGAACAGCTCGAAGTATGGTGCAATCGCGTCGGCGCCGACATTATCAAGCAAAAGCAGGGTTCCGACCCCGCCGCTGTCGCCTTCGACGCGGTCAAGTCGGCGCGGGCGCGCAAGGCCTCGACGGTATTGATCGATACCGCGGGACGGCTGCAGACCAAGATCAACCTGATGGAAGAGTTGAAGAAGATTGGGCGCGTGGTCGGGCGCGAACTGCCCGGCGCGCCGCATGAGGCGTGGCTGGTGCTCGACGCGACCACCGGCCAGAATGCCCTGTCGCAGGCCCGCCAGTTCGGCGAGGCGGTCGCGCTGACCGGCGTGGTGCTGGCCAAGCTCGACAGCAGCGCCAAGGGCGGCGTGATTATCGCGATCGCGGAGCAATTGAAGCTGCCGGTTCGCTACGTCGGATTGGGGGAAAAAGTCGAGGATTTACGGCCATTTGATCCAAAGGAATTTGTTGAAGCGTTGTTCGAGGGCGAAGAGTCCGGGGGTGGGGCAAGCGGCTCTTATGCTGCTTGACAGCTTTCTTAATAGAAAATTAAAGTAAAAGAGGAAGTCTGACTGATGGCGATTGACGCTTTGAAGCAACTTGACGACCGAATACAGGCCTCGGTCGCCCGCATCCATCAATTGCGCAAGGAAAACGAAAAACTGACCGTCCAATTGGCGGAAAGCGAGCGGAAACTGGCCGAAGTCAACGGCCAGGTCAAGCAGTTGGACACCGAGCGCCGTCAGCACGAAACCGAGCGCAGCGATATCAAGACCCGGATCGAAAAGATCCTGGCGCGCTTCGACGAGCTGGATTTGAGCTAGCCCATGAAGGCCGTCAACGTCGAGATAATGGGTCTCAACCTGACGGTCGCCAGCGAGGACGGTGACGAGTGGGTCAAGTCGCTGGCTCATACGGTCGATAAGCGGATTCGGGAGATTCAGGCCAACAGCCGATCGGTGAACTCGATAAACCTGGCGATTCTGGCGGCGCTTAACCTGGCCGACGAACTCGAGCATCTGCGCAAAGACCATCAGAAGTTATTGGACGATATTGAGGAGTTGAATGGACGGCTGTCGGCGGCGATCGACGAGTAATCTTGGAATAATTTTGCCGGATGGATTTCTCCGGGTCGACTTCCCACGGAGCATAGATGAGTAGCTTCACGGGGATCGATATGCGAAGGTCGGCGCGCGACTAGTCACTTAATAAGCGGCGGCGGGGTAGAGGGGCTTACAGCGAAAGGCATCAATGCGGTGCGTGCAAACATGCGAATAGCGGAAGTTTTTCCGCACATCTTCTCCAACGGTCCGGAAACGCCCGTCGCCTCGACGATTGGCGCTTATCATGCCGATCGAGCCGATGATCGCCTGACTGCGCAATCGCCGATGTGATCCGTTAGCGGCTCCCGCACACCCGCCAGCGGAAATACCGGTGGCGGACGAAAAATCCATACTAAGGCGGATTGTCGGGCGCGCTCGCGCCGCGATGGCGGCGGATCGGGCGCGGATTCTCTCCGATATTATCGCTCGTACGGTCCTGGCCTTGGATGTCTATCGCCGCGCCGATTCGATCGTTCTCTACGCTCCGCTTGGCCGCGAAGTCTCGACCGCTACGATCCGCGAGGCGGCCTGGCGCGACGGCAAGTCCATTTACTATCCCAAAATCGCGGCCGACGGAGTCACGATGGAGATTGTCGGGATCACCGAGTCGTCGCGCTTCGAGCCGGGCGCGCTCGGGATCGCCGAACCGGCGGGCGAGACGACGGATCTCATAACACTCGCCGACCTCGAAACGTTGATAATCGTCCCCGGCGTCGTCTTCGGTCCGGCGGGCGACCGGATAGGCCGTGGAGGCGGCCATTATGATCGCTTCCTGGCCGGCGCGCCGCGCAGGGCGACGACGGCCGGGCTCAGCTATGGGTTCCAGTTACTCGACCACGTGCCCCGGGGGGGTCATGACCGGCGAGTTGATTTTATTGTTAGCGAATTCGCCATCCATCGGGCCGGCGTTGAAGCGCCGACACCGGCTCGGAATACGGCAGACCAAGGAGGTACACCCAGGTGGACTTATTGATTCTAATCCTGGGCTTTGCGATCGGCGCCGCGGTGATTTTTTTTGTCACGGCAAATCGCAACCGCCAGCAGGCGGTTGATTTGGACGCGGCGGCTGACAAGGCCAATGAACTACTCAGAGAAGCACAAGCAAAAAGCGAATTGCTCGCCAAGGAGGCTGAGCTCAAGGCAAAGGATCTGGTGGTCGGCGCGCGCGCCGACATTGACAATGAAGTCCGTGAGCGGCGCCGCGAGCTGGCTGGACTCGAAAGCAAGCTAGATTCGCGCGAGGAAAGCCTCGACAAGCGCGTCGAGTCATTCGAACGGCGCGAGACCGAGCTCAACCGCCGTGACCAGGGCGTTCGCACCCGCGAAAAGACCATCACCGAGAAGGAACAGGAGCGGCAGGCGCTGATCGACGAAGCGCGCGCAAAACTCGAGCAGGTGGCCGAACTCACGCGCGAAGAGGCCAAGCGCTCGATTATCGATGAAATCGTCGGCTCCGCCCGTAACGACGCCGCCAAGCATATCCGGGTGGTCGAAGAGGAAGCGCGCGAGGAGGCCGAGCGCCGCGCCAAGCGGATCATCTCGATTGCGATCGAGCGGCTGGCCGGCGAGTTCGTCACCGAACGGACCGTCGCCGTGATTCCGCTGCCGTCAGACGATATGAAGGGCCGAATCATCGGTCGCGAGGGCCGCAACATCCGCGCGATCGAAGCGGCGACCGGCGTCGATATTATTATCGACGACACGCCCGAGGCGGTGGTCATCTCTTGCCACAACCCGATTCGCCGCGAGATCGCGAAGGTCGCGCTCGAGCAGCTGATCTCCGACGGCCGGATTCATCCGGGCCGTATCGAAGAGGTCGTGCGCAAGGCCGAGCAGAAGGTCGAGGAGTCGATTCGCGAGGCCGGGCAGCGCGCGATTCTCGAAGTCGGCGTCCATGGTATCCATCCCGAGCTGGTCAAGCTGCTCGGCATGCTGAAGTATCGCTACAGCTACGCGCAGAACGTGCTGACGCATTCGCTGGAAGCGGCCTTCATATGCGGCTCGATGGCGGCGGAGCTCGGGCTCAACGAAAAGCAGGCGCGGCGCGCGGCGCTGCTGCATGATATCGGCAAGGCGCTCACCCACGAGATTGAAGGATCGCACGCGTTGATTGGCGGTGAGCTCGCGCGCAAGTACGGCGAGTCGGCCAAGATCGTCAATGCGATCGCGGCCCATCATGAGGAAGTCAAAGCCGAGACGATTCTGGCGCCGCTGGTCGACGCCGCCGATGCGCTCTCGGGCGCGCGGCCCGGCGCGAGGCGTGAAGTGCTCGAGAGCTACGTCAAGCGGCTCGAGGACCTCGAAGCGATCGCCAAGACTTTCAAGGGCGTCGACAAATGCTTCGCCGTGCAGGCCGGCCGCGAGATGCGGATTATCGTCGAGCCCAACCAGGTCTCCGACGACGACACGCTGATGCTCGCGCGCGACGTCGCCAAGAAGATCGAGGCCGACATGACCTATCCGGGGCAAATCAAGGTCACGGTGATTCGGGAGACGCGCGCGACGGAGGTCGCCCGCTAACGCTGGGTCCGGAGGCTAGACCGTCGCGAAGATAACGATCTGGCCCAGTGGGTCATCCTTTGCGCAGCGAAGGATCCCTACGGACGGCCGCTGATCGATGCCGAACGCAATCGGCAAGTGCGTACGTAGTAGGGATTCTTCGCTCCGGCGGCCTGGGCTCAGAATGACGCACGGTGTTGCCGGGCCTGGTTTGAGGACCGTGATCGTACGGGCGCCTTGCGTTGGCCGGAGGCAGGCAGCGGATCTTACCCTCTCCGGGTGGGGAGAGGACGGCGCGGAGCGCTGGGTGAGGGATCGCTAAAAAAGATGTCTGCGCTTTTCTGAGAGTGGACCCTGACCTGCGCCTCAGGTCGGGACCCTCGAAAGCCCTGTGCATTTACTTGTCGAAGGGATCCCCCTACGTTTGAGGCAGCACGAAGGTGAAGAAATCTTCGTGTCAACGTCCATCTTTTTCACCCAACTTCGCACCCAACGGAGACTACGATGCCGTTTGCACGTATCGATTTGGCTCAAGGAAAATCCCCCGAATATCGCGCCACCGTGGCTGACGTCGTGTACGAGGGGATTGTCGGGATCCTGAAGGCGCCCGATGGCGACCGCTTCATGATCATCGGCGAGCATAAGCCGGAGAATTTCGTCTTCGATCCGAACTTTCTCGACATCAAGCGATCGCCCGACCTCGTCTACATCCAGGTGACCAGCACCGTTGGAAACACCAAGGAACAGAAGCTTGCCTTCTTCCGGCAGATGGCCGACGAACTGAACCGTCGGCTCGGCGTGCGCCGTGAGGATGTCTTCATCAGCCTGGTCTTCGTCAACCGCGAGGACTGGTCATTCGGCAATGGCGAACCGTGGTGATTGACGATCCAAGCCCGACACGGAAGTTTCTCGCTTCGCGCTCAAGCGCTCCGCTAGCGGCTGTGGACCGTGATCGCATGCGCGCCTTGCGTTGGCCGGAGGCGGGCGATAGCTTCGCATCAAGAGGTCTCCTCGATGGCGGTAAACAAGGCGATTCTGATCGGTAATCTCGGGCGCGACCCCGAAGTCAGATATCTGCCCTCGGGCCAGAACGTCGCGAGCTTCACCCTGGCGACCAGCGACTCCTACACCGACCGCGCCGGCTCGCGGCAGGAACGGACCGACTGGCACAATATCGTCGTTTTCGGCAAGCAGGCCGAGCTGTGCGGGCAATATCTGAAGAAGGGCCGGCAGGTTTATATCGAAGGGCGCATCTCGACGCGCACCTATGAGGCCAAAGACGGCAGCGGCAAACGCACGCGCACCGAGATCGTCGCGCAGCGGGTGCAGTTTCTCGGCGGTCGCGCGGGCGCCGGCGCCGGGTCGATGGAGGATCCGATAGAACTAGGCGGCGGCGCCGAAGCGCCGGCCGCGCCGATCGACGACGAAGACATCCCTTTCTAGCGCAGCGCGCTTGATCGGCGTTCATATCCGCGAAGGGACCGCGGCCCGCCGATAGACCCGGGACATTCCAAATTAATCTCTAATGGGGAGAGATTCCGATGGCGAACAAACGACCGGTATTGCTGGTTGGCAGCGTGGCGATGAATTCCACGACGGAAGTTTTCGAGCGCGTCGCAGGCGCGTTGGGAAATAGCGCGCGCCGAATTCCCGATGGCGAGACGGGCGTCCGCCGCGATTGGATCGGATGGCAGGGCGCGGTTTTCGGCAAAGCCGCCGGCCTCGAGGTCGCGGGGACTCGTCCGGTTCCGGGAGGCGAGCCGTTCACGATCTATCGCGCCAAACCGGGAGCCTCCACCGGCGATATCAAAATGGGCGCGCTCGGTTATGCAGCCGTCGCCGAAGAATCCTATCGTGAGTTCACGCGCCTTCGCGCCGCCGGAAAAATTCCCGCGGGCGTCCGCTTCGAGGTATGCCTGCCGACACCGCTCGCTCCCGTCGCGGGCTTTATCGACAGCGGTGACGTGACGCGCGTATGGCCGGCCTACGAGCGGCACATCATCGAAGAGACAACCGGGATCTGCCGCGCAATTCCCCATCGGGATCTCGCGATTCAATGGGATATAGCCGTCGAGATGGTCGCGCTCGAAGCTGCGAAGGCAGGTGTCCCCGGCCCGTTTCCCGCCGGCGTCACGATCAAGGAAATGGCGGACTCGATCGCCCGAGTCACTAACAACGTGCCCGCCGACGTCGAGGTTGGATTGCATTTCTGCTACGGCGATCGCGGCCACAAGCACATGATCGAGCCGAGCGACACGAGCCTGATGGTCGAGCTGAGCAACCTATGCACCGCGGCGATTACGCGGCCGATCACCTGGATTCATATGCCGGTGCCGCGCGATCGCGACGACGACGCCTACTACGCGCCGCTGAAGAATCTGAAGTTGAATCCGGGCACGGA
>Ga0302326_10024312_pt1 | contig 12318 bp, 11 predicted proteins | sample Palsa_T0_3_FD_202264 | JGI IMG/M metagenome (GOLD analysis project Ga0302326, IMG submission 202264) | Peat permafrost microbial communities from Stordalen Mire near Abisko, Sweden - Palsa_T0_3 | ecosystem: Environmental > Terrestrial > Soil > Palsa > Peat permafrost | place: Sweden: Abisko...
CTGTCTCGGCCGTCAAGCAGCGTGAGGTCAAGCGCAACGCTTCGGCCCCGTTCACGACCTCGACCTTGCAGCAGGAAGCCTCGCGGAAATTGAAGTTTCGGGTGCGCAAGACCATGCAGACGGCGCAAGCGCTGTACGAGGGCGTCGACCTCGGAGCCGAGGGAACCCAAGGCTTGATCACCTACATGCGCACCGATTCGACCCGCATCTCCGAGGAGGCGCAGGCGGCCGCGAAAGCCTTCATCGACGCGACCTACGGCCCGGGCTTTCACGGCGGAGCCAAGCAGTTCAAGCTCAAAGAAGGCGCCCAGGACGCGCACGAAGCCATCCGCCCGACCTCGGTCAGCCGGACGCCGGATTCGCTCGCGGGCGTCCTGAAGCGCGACGAATTGCGCCTCTACGCGCTGATCTGGGAGCGCTTCGTCGCGTCGCAAATGGCGGCCGCGGTCTACGATCAGACCTCGGTCGACATCGCCGCCAGGCCGGCGCGCGGGACGACGGCCTATACCTTCCGCGCCTCGGGCAGCGTGCTGAAATTCGCAGGGTTCACGGCGGTTTACGAAGAGGGCAAAGACGACGACGCAGCACCCGAGAAGCCCGGTGCAAAGCTGCCCAAGGCGCGCATCCTGTTGCCGCCGCTCGAAAAAGGCGAGGCTCTCGACGCGCGGTCGATCGAACCCAAACAGCACTTTACCGAGCCCCCGCCCCGGTTCACCGAAGCGACGCTCGTGAAGGCGCTCGAGGACAACGGCATCGGCCGCCCTTCGACCTATAGCTCGATCGTCGAGACGATCCAGGCCCGGCGCTACGTCGAGCAGCGCGAGCGCCGTTTCTATCCGACCGAGATCGGGACCGCGGTAAACGACCTGTTGGTCGAGCACTTCGGTACGATCGTAAACCTGGCGTACACGGCCAACTTGGAGAGCGAACTCGACCGGGTCGAGGAGCACCAGCTCGAGTGGGTCGACGTCCTCTCGCAATTCTACGGGCCGTTCGCGCGCGATCTGGCGGAAGCCGAAACGAAGCTTCCCAAGGTCGAAATCAGGGACGAGCCGACCGACGAAATCTGCCCGAATTGCGGCCGTCCGATGGTCATCAAAACGGGCCGCTTCGGCCGGTTTATCTCGTGCTCGGGCTATCCTGAGTGCAAGACGACCAAACCAATCCTCATCGACACCGGCGCGATTTGCCCCAAGGACGGCGGTAAGATCGTCGAGCGCAAATCGCGCCGCGGCCGTACGTTTTATGGTTGCGCCAACTATCCGGCCTGCGACTTCGTGTCGTGGGACCGTGTGCTCCCCGAGCCGTGCCCCGTCTGCGGCGCCTACGTGACCGTGAAATCGAAGCGCGGCACGCCGCACTTCGAATGCTCCAAGGATAAGACACACGATACGAGCACGCTGGGAGCAGCCGCCGCCGAACGGGAGACGGAACCGGTCGCAGGATGATCGAGCGGCTGCGCGTCGTCGGTGCGGGCTTGGCGGGCTGCGAAGCCGCGTGGCAAGCGGCCGAACGCGGGCTCGAAGTCGAGCTGTGGGAGATGCGGCCCGACGTACGCGGGCCGGCGCATCGCACGGATGGGCCGGCGGAGCTGGTCTGCAGCAACTCGCTGCGCGGCGCGGCGCTCGAAAATGCGGTCGGCTTGCTGAAGGAAGAGCTGGCGCGCATGAACTCGCTGATCGTCAGCAGCGCCCGCGCAACCGCCGTGCCCGCGGGCGGTGCGCTCGCGGTCGATCGCGAGCGGTTCTCGAAGCTCGTCGAGCGGCGCCTGACCGGGCACCCGCGGGTGCGCTTCGTGCGCGGCGAAGTCCGCGCCGTCGACCCGGATGTGCCGACGATCGTGGCTTGCGGGCCGCTGCCCTCCGAGCCGTTGCTGCGGGCGATCGACGGCCTTTTGGGCAATCGCGCGCGGCTTCACTACTACGACGCCGCCTCGCCGATCGTGGCGACGGAGTCGCTCGATCTCTCGCAGATGTACGAGAAATCGCGCTACGACAAGGGCGAGGGTGCGGACTACCTCAACCTGCCGCTCGATCCCGAGCAGTACGCGACGCTCGTCCGCGATCTGCGCGAGCTGCCGAAACACGAGCTAAAAGAATTCGAGAGCGACGCTGCCGGCGGTAAGGTGCCGTACTTCGAGGGCTGCCTCCCGATCGAAGAGATGGCGGCCCGGGGCGACGACGTCCTGCGCTACGGGCCGCTGAAGCCGGTCGGACTGCGCGACCCGCGGACGGGCGCGGCGCCGTTCGCGGTCGTGCAACTGCGCAAAGAGAACGTGGCCGCTACGGCCTACAACTTGGTAGGATTTCAGACCCGGCTCACCTGGCCGGCGCAGAAGGAGGCTTTCGGCAAGCTGCCGGGCCTGGCGAACGCGGAATGGGTGCGGCTCGGCGTGATGCATCGTAACTCGTTCGTCGACGCGCCGCGCTGCCTGCTGCCCGACTTGCGATTGCGCGGCAGCGCGCACACGTGGCTGGCGGGGCAGATCACGGGTGCCGAAGGCTACGTCGAAGCCGCGGCTTGCGGCTTGATCGCGGCGCTGTCTGCGGCGCGCGTGTTGCGCGGCCTCGAACCGGTTCCGGTGCCCGAGGACACCGCGCTCGGAGCGGTGGTCGCGCATTTACAGAACCGGCAAACCGGCGACTTCCAACCCGCCAACGTGAGTTGGACGTTCTTTTCGCCGCTGCCCGGAATGCCCGTGCGCGACAAGCGCGAGCGGCGCCGGAAGCTGGCCGAGCGTGCGCTCGCGAAGATCGAGAGCTGGAAGGCCGCGCTCGAAACGGGTTTTGCGCCGGACCGGCAGGTTGCAGGAGCGGCCGCCGGCGCGCTAGCTTCGGAGGGCTTCGACCTCCGCTTCCGATAGCTAGCAGGATGCGGATTCGGTCCACGACCATCCTCGCCGTGCGGCGCGACGGGAAGCTCGCGATCGCGGGCGACGGCCAGGTTACCTTCGACAAGACGATCATGAAGCACGGGGCGCACAAGGTGCGACGGATCGCAGGCGGCGCGGTGCTGGCCGGCTTCGCGGGCGGCGCTGCCGACGGCATCACGCTGCTCGAAAAGTTCGAAAACAAGCTCGGCGAGTACAAGAACAATCTCGTGCGCGCGGCCGTCGAACTCGCCAAGGACTGGCGTCAAGACCGTGCGCTGCGCCGCCTCGAGGCGTTGCTCGTGGTCGGCAACGCCGAGCATCTTTTCGTGATCAGCGGCACGGGCGACGTGATCGAGCCGGACGAGGGCATCGCGGCGATCGGCAGCGGCGGCCCCTACGCGCAGGCGGCGGCGATGGCCCTGGTGCGACACAGTACGCTCGGCGCCGAGGAGATCGCCCGCGCCGCGCTCGAAGTGGCCGGACGCATCGACATCTATACCAATGACGACGTCATCGTGGAGGTCGTATGATCGCCGAAAGCGATCCGGTGGCGTTCGTGCGTGCCAATCGCGAGCGTTACCTCGACGAACTGAAAGCCTTGATCGCGTGTCCCTCGGTCTCGGCCGACCCGGCGCGTCACGCCGAAGTGCGCCGCTCGGCGGAAGCGATCGTCGCGCGCATGCGAGCCGCGGGCCTGACCGACGCGCAGGTCCTCGAAACCGGCGGCCTGCCCGTGGCCTATGGGTCGTGGCTGCGGGCACCGGGCGCGCCGACGGTGCTCGTTTACGGCCACCACGACGTCCAGCCTGAGGATCCGCTCGACCTGTGGGAGTCGCCGCCGTTCGAAGGCACCGTTCGGGATGGAAAGCTCTACGGGCGCGGCTCCGTCGACGACAAGGGCCAAGTGCTGATGCACCTGGCCGCAATCGAAGCGCACTTGCACGCGCGCGGCAAGTTGCCGCTCAACGTGAAGGTCGTGGTCGAGGGCGAAGAAGAGGTCGGTTCGCCGAGTTTCGAGTCGTTTCTAGCGCGCGAAAAGGAGCGGCTGGCCTGCGACGTCGTCGTCGTCTCGGATACGGCCGTCTTTGCGGCGGACGTGCCGTCGCTGACCGTTTCGCTGCGCGGCCTCGTGCATTGGGAGGTTGCGGTTCATGGCCCGTCGAGCGACTTGCACTCGGGTTATTACGGTGGGCTCGTGCAAAATCCGGTCGAGGCGCTGGTCAAGATGCTGGCCACGCTGCGCGGCGCCGACGGCCGGATTGCCGTGCCGGGCTTTTACGACGGCGTGCGCGAACTCGATGCCCGCGAGCGGGCGGAACTGAAGTCGCTGCCGTTCGACCAACCCGCCGAAGCACGGGCGCTGGGGGTGACCGAACTTGCCGGCGGTGAGCGCGACCGCCTTCCGCTCGAGCGGATGTGGGCTCGCCCGACGATCGAGATCAACGGTATCTACGGCGGTTACCAGGGGCCCGGTAACAAGACGATCATCCCGAGCTGGGCGCGGGCCAAACTCTCGGCGCGTTTGGTCGCCAATCAGGATCCGGAACGCGTCAAGCTGGCCGTTCGCGAGCACTTGCGCGCGCTTGCCCCGGCCGGGGTTTGGGTCGAGATCGAAAGCGCCGGCGGGGTACGAGCCGTCAGCACCTCGCGCGACCACCCGGCTGTCGGCGCGGCGGCGCGCGCGATGGAGCGCGGCTTCGGCAAAGCGCCGGTGTTCATCGGTACCGGCGGGACGATCGGTCCCGTCTCCAGCTTCGACCGCATCCTAGGCCTGCCGCAGGTGCTGATCGGCGTCGGCCTGCCCGACGACGCTATTCACGCTCCCAACGAAAGGTTCGATCTGGGCCAATTCTACGGTGGGATCGAGACGATGGCGTACCTCTACGACGAACTGGCGGAGGCGCTCGGGTAAATGCCCTCTCCGGAACTCACGCCCCGCCAGATCGTCGCCGAGTTGGACCGCTACATCGTCGGTCAGGCCAAGGCCAAGCGGGCCGTCGCCGTCGCCATGCGCAACCGCTACAGGCGCGAGAAACTGCCGGCCGAGATGCGCGGCGAAATCATCCCCAAAAACATCTTGATGATCGGGCCGACCGGGGTCGGCAAGACGGAAATCGCGCGCCGGCTCGCGACGCTTGCGGGTGCGCCGTTCGTGAAGGTCGAGGCCACGAAATACACCGAGGTCGGTTACGTGGGGCGCGACGTCGAGTCGATGGTGCGCGATCTCGCGGACGCGGCGATTCGCATGGTTCAGGACGAGCGCCGCGAGGAAGTGCACGAAGCGGCCGAGGCCGCCGCGGTCGAGCGCATCATCGATCTGCTCTATCCCGAAACGCGCTCGCCGGGCGCCGCCCAACCGCCGAACGCGTTCGCGCAGACGCTGGGCTCGATTTTCGGCAACACGTTCACGGCGCCGGCGCAGCAGCCGCAGCCCGCCCAAACCGTGGCTGCTCCGGCCGCCCCAGACGATGCCCGAACGATTCGCGAGCAGGCGCGGGCGGACGTGCTGCGCGGCTTTTTCGACGTGCGGTTGGTCGATATCGAAGTCGAAGAAGCGCCCCAACTGCCGATTGGTATGATCGGCGGTCTGGATCCCTCGGCCGGGGGCGCGGACATGAGCGAGATGCTCGGCGGCCTGTTGCCGAAAAAGCGCGTGCGCAAGCGCGTCACGGTCAGTGAAGCGCGCCGCATCTTCGTGCAAGAGGAGACCAGCAAGCTGGTCGACATGGACGCCGTCAAACGCGAGGCTCTGCGCCGGGCGGGCGAAAACGGGATCATCTTCATCGACGAAATCGACAAGGTGGCCGGGCGCGAGGGCGCGCGCGGCCCCGACGTGTCGCGCGAAGGAGTGCAACGCGACATCTTGCCGATCGTCGAGGGCAGCACGGTCGCAACCAAGCACGGGCCGCTCAAAACGGACCACGTCCTGTTCATCGCGGCGGGCGCGTTTCACATGAGCAAACCCTCAGACCTGATCCCGGAATTGCAAGGCCGCTTCCCGATTCGGGTCGAGTTGGACTCGCTCTCCGTCGACGATTTCAAGACGATCCTGACCCAACCCAAGAACGCGCTGACCGAGCAATACAAGGCCCTGCTGGCGGTCGAGGGCGTTGCGGTCACGTTCGCGCCCGACGGGATCGAGCAGTTGGCGCGCTACGCGATGCAGGTCAACGAGCAGACCGAGAACATCGGCGCGCGGCGGCTGCACACGGTGCTGGAACGCCTGCTCGAGGACGTCTCGTACGCCGCGCCGGAAGAGCGCGGCGCGATCCTGGTCGACGGCGAGTACGTGCGGACGCGCCTGGAAGAGATCGTCCAGAGCGCCGACCTCAGCACCTACATTCTGTGAGCGGCCTGGCCGGTAGCTGAAAAGGTTTCCCCTTTTTCACCCCTTCCATCGGCGCGGTATAATCGAATCCGTGCCCTACATCCGACCGATCATCCACGACGGACACCCCACCTTGCGCAAGGTCGCGAAGCGAGTCGATCTCGAGGAGCTGAGAGATCCGCTTTTTCAACAACTGATCGACGACATGTTCTTCACGATGTACGACGCGCCCGGCATCGGGCTCGCGGCGCCGCAGGTCAACGTGTCGAAGCGGCTGTTCGTCGTCGACCTGCAGAACGACAAGGAGCAGGGCCCGTACGTCGTGATCAACCCGAAGTTCACGGTTACCGAGGGTGAGATCGAGTCGATCGAGGGCTGCCTATCGGTACCCGGCATGATCGGCGATCTGACCCGCTTCGAACGGGTCGTGTGTGTCGGAATCGATCGCAACGGCGCGAAGATCGAGCTGGAAGGCACCGAACTGTTCGGCCGCTGCCTGCAGCACGAGATGGATCATCTCAACGGCGTGCTGTACATCGATAAGGCCCAGAACATTCGCAAGGCGCAAACCGAGGAAGAGGAAGCGGCTCTGGCCGAGGTCGAGGCGGAAGGCGCCGCGCGCGAGCGCAACGCCCAAACCGCCTCCGCATAGGCATCACGCCGCGCGGAGTTTTTTTCGGAACCAGCGAGTTCGCCGTTCCCGCGCTGCGCGCGTTTGCGGCCGCGACCGAGTGCGTGCTGGTCGTGACGCAACCGGATCGCCCCTCCGGACGCGGCCAGCGGCTGCAGCCGGCGCCGGTCAAGCGCGTCGCGCGAGAACTCGGGATCGCGACCTACGAGCCGGCCACACTGCGCGACGGTTTGGGCCCGTTGCGCGCCGCCGGCGCGGGCCTCTACGCGGTTGCTTCATACGGCAAGATCTTGCCCGCGGCGCTGCTCGAACTGGCGCCGCTCGGGGCGTTCAACGTCCACCCGAGCCTGCTGCCGCTGTACCGCGGGGCGACGCCGCTGCAGGCGCAACTGCGCGACGGGGTGACTGAAGGCGGCGTCACGATCATCTTGATGGACGCCGGCATGGACACGGGCGACATCGTGCTGCAGGAACGGCGCGCGATTGGGCCGCGCGAAACGTACGGCGAGCTGCACGACCGTTTGGCCGATCTCGGCGGCCGGCTGTTGGCTCTCGCTTGCGACCAGGCGGCCGCCGGTACGCTCGCGCGGCTGCCCCAGGCCGGGCTCGCGAGCCCCCAAGAAATCGCGCGCACGGTAACCCGGCCGCTGACCAAGACCGACCTGCTCGTCGATTGGGGCTGGCCGGCGAAGCGCATCGTCGACCGGGTCCGCTCGCTTTCACCCGTGCCGGGAGCGCGCGCGCCGCTCGACGGCGAAGCGCAGATGGTGAAGCTTTTGGAGGTGCGCGAAGCGCCGGGTCCGGCAGCCGGCCAGCTGACCATCGCTTGCGGAGACGGTGAATTCGTGACGATCGAACGGCTGGTTCCTCCGAACCGCAAGCCGATGACCGGCCGCGCCTACCGCGCCGCGGCACGATGAGCGCGCGAGATCTCGCCTTCGACGTCGTGCGCGACGTTTTCGGCCCCGAGCAGCGTGGAGCGCGGGCCGCTTTCGACGTGCGTTCGCGCAAGGCCGGGCTCGATGCGCGCGAGCGCGCCTTCGCCGCCGAACTGGCCTACGGTTCGATCAAACAGCGGCGCTTGATCGATTGGTACCTGCAGCCCTATGTCGGCGAGCGCGAGAAGCCGCTGCCGGCAGCCATCCACGAAGCGCTGCGCCTGGGCGTCTATCAGCTCCGTTTCATGTCGGGAACAGGCGATCACGCCGCCGTATCGGAAACCGTCAACCTGGCGTGGCGTCACGGCCACAAAGGGACGGCGGGGCTCGTCAACGCGGTGTTGCGGCGCATGCTGACCGACGGTCCGCTCGAGCCCGATCAAGCCGGGTTCGAAAGCGAGAACGACTACGCGGGCGTCAGGTACTCGGTCCCGACCTGGGTCGCAGCGCAGTTCGGCCGCAGCTACGACGGCGCGCGAGACGCGGCGCTGGCGGGAGTCAACGCCGCACCGCAGCATGCGCTCTCGGTCAACACGCTGCGCGCCGACCCGCAGGCCGTGGCCGCGGAACTGGCTGCGCGCGGCATCGGCGTGCGGCCGTCGCCGTTCGTCGCGGAGACGTTGCTGCTCGATTCGGGTTCGGTCGGCGACGATCCGGACGGACGCTGGTCGATCCAGGGCGAGGCAGCCGCCATGCCGGTCGATCTGTTGGCACCACAGCCCGGTGAGACGGTCTTGGAGTTTTGCGGGGGTCGCGGGAACAAGACGCTGCAGCTCGCCGCGCGAACCAACGCGGCCGGCAGCGTCGTCACGATAGAACTCGACGAGAAAAGGCTGCGCTCCATGCGCGAGCGACTCGAACGCAGCGGCGCGAGCAACGTTTCCATCGTTTGCGGCGACGCGCGCTACGCCGCGCAAGAAGTGCAAGCCGACGCCGTTCTGCTGGACGCGCCGTGCTCCGGCCTCGGTGTCATCGGACGCCATCCCGAAGCTCGCTGGCGCAAGACGCCGAACGACGGCGCTCGGCTGGCAGTGGCGCAAGCCGAACTGCTGGACGCGGCGGCCGCCCGCACCGCGGCCGGCGGCCGGCTCGTCTACAGCGTCTGCTCGAGTGACCCCCGCGAAGGACGCGAGCGCATCGATGCGTTCTTGGCGGACCACGCCGCCTTCGCGCGCGCCCCGCTTCCGCAGTGCTACGGCGCCTTCGCGCGCGACGGCGACGTGATCGTTCCGGCCGGCATCGAGGGTCGAGACGGGTTCTACATCGCCTCGCTCGTGCGCGCCTAGCGCTGGGATGAACGTCTTCGAGCGTCTCGAGACGATCTGTGCGAACGCCGTCGAGCGCACGTTTGCGCTGGCCTTTCCGAGCGCGCTCGAACCGGTTCAAATCGCGCGCAAGCTGGTGGCGGCATTCGAATCGAGCAGCTCGGCGAATGGTCGCGGCGGCCGGCGCTTCGTGGTCCGCATGAGTACGGCGGACTTCAACCGCTTCGAGCGCGACCGCGCTTATCTCGAGCGCCAGTGGGGCGCGATGCTGGAGCGCCTGGTGGAGCGCTCGGGCCGGCCCGAGCGGGCACCCGAGGTCTGTGCCCAGAGCGATCCGTCGGTAGCGACGGGGACCGTTGCAATTGCAATCGATGCATTGCCCGAGCCCAGCCGTCTCGCCCTGCGGTTGCGCAAGGGGATGCCGCCCGGTGCCCGCGCGACGCTCGAACGCCGGACGGTCGTCGGCCGCGACGCCGGCTGCGACTTCGTCGTGCTTGATGCTAGAGTGTCGCGGCGCCACTTGGAGATCGAGCCGGCCGGCGGCAGCCTGCACTTCCGCGATCTGGGCTCGGCGAACGGAACGGCACTCAACGGGAAGCGCACCGCCGCCGGGGAACTTGGCCTCGGCGACGTGCTCGCGATCGGCGACAGCGAACTGTACATCGAGGCCGACGAGACGTGACGCAAGATCCGCGCCTAGCGAGCATCGAGGTCGTCGCGCTGACAGCGCTGGTCGTGCTGGTCGCGTTGCCGCGCCGGCGCCGCCAGCGCGACGATGCGATGATGGCCATGCAGGCCGTTGTGCTGCGCGTGGAGCAAGATCACCGGACGCGAACGGTTCGCGCTCCCGTCCCGATTACGATCGGGCGCGCGACCTCAGCGAACCTGGTCGTTCCCGATGCACAAGTGAGCCGGTTGCACGCTCGAATCGATATCTTAGACGGAGTCCTCAGCGTCCGCGATCTCGACAGTCGCAACGGAACGCTGGTGAACGCCCGCCCGATCGAGCGGCCGGTAGCCTTGCACGACGGCGACGAAATCGACGTAGGCACGACGCGCATCGTCTTTTGCGGAGTGGGGCCGTGGAAGTAGCGGTTGGAACCGAGCTAGGAATCTGGCAACGCCGCCAGAGCGACGCGCACTTGGCGGAGTGCATCGCGCCGAACGTGACGTTGTTTGCGCTCGCCGACGGTTTCGGCGAGATCGGGCGCGGGGTAGCGGTTGCGCCGCTCGCACTCGCGACGCTGCGCGACTACCTGCGCCGGCGCTATCGTGCCGGCTCGTTCGGGCGCAGTGCCTCGCCCAGCAGCTTACGTGCCATTTTGCTCGCGGCGCTCGACCACGCCAACGCGCGGTTGTACGCGCAGAGCGGCAGCCACGAGGACTTCGTGGGCAGCGGAACCTCGCTCACGGCGGTCATGCTGGTGGGCCACCAAGCGCTGGTCGGTCACGTCGGCGACGCGCGCGCGTACCTCGTTCGAATGGGCCGGCTGGATCTGCTGACCAGCGACGACGCGATGTTCGCCGACACCGCCGTCACGAGTGCGAAGACGGCGCTGCCCGCCAAACCGCGCACGCGTGGCCTGCTTTGGCGAAGCCTGGGGACGCAGGCCAAACTCGAGGCTTCGATCGCGCACGTCGAGCTGGTCGCCGGCGACCAGGTCGTCCTGTGCACGGACGGCTTGCACCGCTGCCTCGACGACGACGAACTGACCGCGGCGCTGACGGAGAGCGAGACGTCGGCCGATGCGGTCGCGCGCGTGCTCGCCACCGCGAAATCCCGTGGAAACGTCGACAACGGCACCTTGATCGTCGGCCGCGAGTTGCTGGTGGCCACCGCGCCGGCCCTCGGCTTGCCTGCGCGCGGTCGCGGAACGCTGCGTGCCTTGCTCTGCCTCGCGTTGATCGTCACGACGCTCGCGATGTTCGGCGTATACTACGCGCGCAACGGCGTCGTCGACCACTCGGCCAATTATACTACGAACGATCGCTAGCCGCGCCGTGCCCATGGCGCTGGCGCTCGGTATCGGCGCCTTCGCGCTGTCGCTCGCACCGCACGGCGCGCTCGGTTCGCCGTGGCTGCTCGCGCTGCTGGCGGCGGGGGCGCTCGGGTGGGTGTTGCGCGGGCCCTACGACGTGCGCCGTGACGACCTCTTGCCCGCACTGGCCGTACTCGTCGCCGCGCTCGGGCTGGCCACGATTGCCCGGCTCTCGACCGATCTCGCCCACCGGCAGGAGCTGTGGCTGCTGGTTTCGCTCGCGCTTGCGATCGCCGCGGGTCCGACGTTCGACAGCTTTCGGCGTCTGGCTGCCTACAAGTACGTTTGGGTCCTGGGCTCGATCGTGCTGTTCCTGATGCTTGCGATTTTCGGTCAGGAACTCAACGGCGCACGATTGTGGATCCGCCTGGGTCCGCTGCAGTTCGAACCGGTCGAACTGATCAAGCTGTTCATCGTGCTGTTCATGGCGGCCTATCTCGCCGAGACGGCCGACGTGATCGCGGCGGCGAAGCCGTGGTCGATCCGCGCTAACCTGAAGTACTTGGGGCCGCTCTTCTTGGGCTGGGCAACCTCGATGGCGATCCTCGTCTCCGAACGCGATATCGGCATGGCCACGCTGTTGCTCGCGACCTTTGCCGCGATGCTGTACGTCGCGACGCGGCGCGTCGACCTCATTGTGGGAGGCGCGGCCCTGTTCGCACTCGCCGTGTACGGCGCGATCCGGCACTATCCATACGTGATCGCGCGCTTCCAAGTGTGGCAGAACCCGTTCGCGGACCCCCTTGGGCGCGGCTATCAGGCGCTGCAGGCGATGTTTTCTCTCGCCGCCGGCGGGCTGCTGGGGACGGGCTATGGGCTCGGTCACCCGACCTACATCCCGGCAGCCGCAACAGACTATCCGTTTGCCGTTTGGAGCGAGGAGTTCGGGGCGCTCGGCGGGATCGTGCTGGTCGCGACGTTCCTGGTGCTGATCCTGCGCATGCTGCGGATCGCGCTCGCGCAGCCGGACCTGTATGCGAAACTCTTGGCGAGTGGACTCGCGGCGACGCTCGGGTTCCAAGTCTTCATCATCGTGGGGGGCGTGCTCGGGCTGTTCCCGCTCACCGGCATCACGCTGCCGTTTTTTTCCTACGGTGGCAGTTCGCTCGTCGCAAATTTCCTTTTGATTGCGCTGGTCTGGGCGATTGGAAGCGAACGGCTCGCTCAGAGTGAGAAAACCACCACACCGCTTTGATCGATCGCGCGTGCCAGCGCCCCGATTCCAATCGGATCACGCGTGAGGAT
>Ga0302326_10024314_pt1 | contig 12317 bp, 5 predicted proteins | sample Palsa_T0_3_FD_202264 | JGI IMG/M metagenome (GOLD analysis project Ga0302326, IMG submission 202264) | Peat permafrost microbial communities from Stordalen Mire near Abisko, Sweden - Palsa_T0_3 | ecosystem: Environmental > Terrestrial > Soil > Palsa > Peat permafrost | place: Sweden: Abisko...
TCCGGAGTCACTGGTCCATCCTCCTCCAAATGCCCATCGAAAAGTTTGGCGCGTAAGCTGTACGGTGCACTTGCCCAATACGGTGTTTTGGCCGCGATAAGCCATTGATGATTGAGGAATGAGCCCCCGAATGCTGCGTGAAAGAAATTGTCGCAGAGCGTGTACTCCTGCGCCAGCTTCCCCTCTGGCATGACTGTGGCATCGTAATAGCTCATGACAAATCCGCCGGCATCACTCACCGCCGCGTACTTGTCCATCCTTCCGCCGTCGATCTGCATTTGCTCCTGATAAAAGCGATGGATCAAATCACCCGTCACCTCGTCGGCCGTATAGGCGCGGCTGAGATCGAACGGAGCCATCGGCAGGCCGGGTGGGACCTTGAGATCAATAGTTACCTTGCCCGTGTCATCATCAACGTGATAACAGGTGGGCAGCGCTTCGTAGGAACGTCCCGCCAGATCAACCTGAATCGCCGCGTGACCTGCGTTGGCAATCCCATTGGCCCCGGGGAATTTTCCGTACAGGCCGTCGAAACTCCAGTTTTCCTGGTAAATCACGATGATGTGCGCAACCCGTGATTTATACGACGCCAGCTTGGCCGGATCATCGGCCGGATGGTTCTCCGCTGCATAGCCCACCGTTGAACAAGCGATAAACGAGCCGAGCGCTAATCGAAACCAATGTGATTTTGAATTCATTCTTATTGCGTCTTTATTCAATTGCTGACTCATCTCTCTCTCGTCAAACAAAGTCACAGAGCGCGAGCAGGCTCGGTGGCCGCCCGGACGACGTCCATCTATATTCGCTGCAATTCATCGAAAGATTACGAAATCATTTTGCTGAGTAAATGGACGATCTCGCTCACTTGTGCGTTCAGCGGCGTGTAAACGTGATGGACCAGGAGACTTCTGCCGAATGCTTCGGCGTGCAGGACATCCGGACGATCTGACCTTCCCTCACAACTTCCAAGGATTTATGGTCCAACGTTGCGCCAATTACCGCGTAACCATCCGGCACGTGGATCGCCAGTTCGTAGCGATCGCCATCAACGACCGCGCTCTTTCCGCTGAGTGCGTTGTCTTTCCAATCCACGCTCAGCAAGTCCACGCCGCCTTGACTGATGTGGCGGCTGGTTGAGACGATCTGGGGCCGGTCGAGTTGCTCTCGGATCGCATAGCTCTCCAGGCCCATGGGCTTGATTGCCGGAAATTCCACGTTGTCGCGGAACGCCCCGAGAAATTGGTGCGACCAGAATTCGTACACGAGATATGTTTTTCTCGGGTCCAGGCCAATGTCGGCGAAATGCACCGTCGTTTTTTCGGCGGCGCCGTTCGTCCAATTCAGGCGGTGCAGCACGTTCCAGCTTTCGAACGGCCGGTTGAATTCATTGAGCCACCATTGACAGACCGGGCCAAACTGGTCGCCGTCGATCGGGGAGGGACTCGCGCCGCTGGTGATGCCGGCACGCGGCAATCGGATCAGGTTGAAGGATTTCGAGGGGTCGTAATCGTAAAGCTGTCCGGGCACGCTGAAGAGCACCGGCGCGGAGCGGCGCAGACCGTTGAGATTGGGGTCGTCGCGATAGACGGCGGGCTTGTCGCCCAAAATGAGCATGCCCCCGGCGATCGAGGCCAGCGCTGGGCGAATAATCGTGTCGGCCGGCGCTGGCTGCACCGCGGTCGTCCTGGCACCCTCGGATGGATTGAAGTGCGGCGCGACATCGCAGACATCCGGATCGTTTCGCCAGACGATGCCGTTCCAGGAGTTGTATTGCTGCATGGTTACGGGCCCGTAGCCGTCTGCTCCGATCCGGCAGGCATCGGCGATCCCGACGGATTCAGGCAGCACACCCCAGCAGGAAAGCATAAAAGTGTCCGGGCCGACTTCGGCGCGCGCCGCCTGCAGGTAGGCGCGGAAAATCTCGGCGGGAGTGCAACCCCGGCGGGCACAGTAGGCTGGATTGTGATTGAGATTGTCGTACAGGCGATGGCGCAGGATATCGATTTTGACATACGAAAAGCCCGCGTCGCGAATGCCGCGGTAGGTCGGACGGACAACGGCATTGGCGGCGGCGGGAATCGTGGCATCAACCGAGTAACCAACCCAATCACCGGCGAAAGGTTTGCCGTCCGTCCCCTGCACGAACCAGTCGGGATGCTGCTGGACGATCTGCACATCGGCGAACTGACTTCCAATCCAGACGCCCGGCTCAAACCCCGCGCTGCGGCACGCGCTGACATAGCCCGCCATGCCGGAGGGGAACAGATCGCGCCGCCACTGCAGCCACGTTTCCGGCCGTCCTCCCGGATACCCGTGGGACATCGGCGTCATCTCGCGCCCATCGTCGGCGGCGCCCTGAAAACAGTCGTCGATCTGGATGAAACGGTAGCCGTAATCGGCAAAATGCTTGTCCTTCCAGACTGCCAGCAGTTCTTCAAGATTCCGTTGATTAAAACCCCGCATAAACGCAAACCAGGAACACCAGCCCGTGATCGAGTCCTGGCGAACTCGATACGTCCATGGACGAAAATAGCTGATGTTCTTGTGACGCTGATAGAATCGCGGATCGAATTCGAGCTTGATCACATCGCCGGTGCAAACGAGCTTGAATTGCGTCGCGGAAACCGGTTCGACGCGGGTGTGACCGTCCGGCCCGGTCAGCAACCAGTCACGCTGGCGGTCGTAGACGCCGTTATTGCGGAGATTGCGGCTGGGCCCCCCGATGGTGGTCCGAACGCACGGAAATTTGTCCTGCGCCGTCCCGCGCGTTTCCGCGGCGATCAGATCGCTGCCGGCCGACACATCCCCTTCGAACTTCACGCCGGAACCGCTCAGTGTGATGGTCTGCGTCACGGCCTGTTTCTCGCGAGTGGTCGCGGAGGACAATTTCGCGCCAGCGGCGTGCCCGTCGAACAGGATCCGGCCGTCATACGTCAGGCGGAGCGCGCCCGATTGTTCGTTCCAATCCACCGTCGCTCCCGCATTGGGCGGTTCGCCGGGCTGATCGGGAATCAATGCCTCTTCCGGCGGTATCGGCCGCGCCTTGGGAAGCGGCGCGCCGTCGTGAACGATTACCGGTTCCAGCCAATCGGCGTGGTCGGATCTGTTCCCATCACCGGCATCGGTCACTTCCAGCACTAATTCCTTGACGCCGTGCAAATCGACACACACCGGCTTGGCCTCGTCGCCGCCGCGCATGACGCCCGAGCGAAAGAGATCCTTCCCATCTCCCCGGACAACGAACTCGACGCTGCCAAGACCGGGCTGGCCCGGGTACTCCTGCACTCCCACGGATGCCCGAAACTCCGTTGCCTTGCCGTCGAGGAGCAAGGTCCAGGTGGAGTGCGCATGCGTGCCGATCCCATTTTCCCAAAGCTTGCCGCCAACGCGCAGCGGTGCGCCCGTGACGGCGGCATCCGCCTGCGGCTGTCCCCATCCCTGCGTGATGCCGGAGAGATCGAGATCGGACAAGCTGGTTTCGGAGCCCCGCGTGACTGATCCGATCGTGGATATCGTCACGATCGACACACAAATGATCGCAACGAACTGGGTGTGTCTGGCGGGCGCTTTCACGAAACCTCAATATTTGGGTACTGCGGGAAGACCGGTCTATAGTGCGCGGGAGTTTTCAGTTTTCAGTTTTCGGTTTTCAGTGTAGAGGTCGTGATGCTTCTTGCTGAAAACTGAAAACTCCGACGCCGCGAGCAAGCTCGGCGGCTACACGGGGGCGTTCCGCACGCGCAACAGAAGCACCCCGTGGGGCGGCACGTTCCCGGAGAATTGCCCTTCGAACGTCCCCAAATCCTTCTCCCGCCACAGATCGCGGACGATCTGTTTGCCGCTGATGCCCAATGTGGACCAGTCAACACTGACGGTTTGCGCCACCACCGATCGATTGCACAAACCCACCGCCTTCGAGCCATCTTCCATGTCTTTGATCAAAACGAACGTGTCGCCATCGGCTGCCGCGATGCGGGCGCTGCGGCCCAGGGGATCCTGATCGACATCGATCACTTCCGGGTTGGTCAGGATGTTCAGCGTGAAGGCGTCCAGACGCGCCATGTCGCCGCTGTAAAAGAGCGGCGCGGGCAGCAGGCACCAGAGCGACATGAACGAATACTCTTCGGCCGGCGTCAATGGGAACGGACTACCGTCTCCCTTCCAGCCGATCTGCAGGTAGTCCGGATCGTTCCATCCGCCTGGCCCATTGAATTCTCCGACTTTCGCGTTGCGCAACCCGACGTCCATGATGCGGTTCAACTCGTTGGTCAGATCACCGCCGGTGCGCCAGGATTCGCCATCGACATCCTTCCCCCATTTCCAGACGTCGCCCATGCCGTACTGGCAGAGGTTGAACACCATATCGCGATCCTGCTGCTTCAGCAGACCACCCATCAGCCGGTACGGCTTCTGGTATCCTTCCAGGCCCGGCCGCTCGGCCTGGTACGAGCACCAATCATATTTCAGGAAATCAAATCCCCAGTCGGCAAACTGCTTGGCGTCCAGCGCCTCGTGTTTCAGTGCGCCGGTATAGCCCGCGCACGTTTTGGGGCCTGGCGACGTGTAGAGGCCGGCCTTGAGGCCCTTGGCGTGAATGTAATCGGCCAGCCCTTTCATGTCCGGGAAACGTTCGTTGCCGGTGATCTTCCCGGCGCCGTCACGGGCTCCCATCCAGCAGTCGTCGATGTTTACAAACTGATAGCCGGCGTCCGCCATGCCGCTGGAAACCAGGACATCCGCGGCCTGGCGCATTTTGGCATCGGAGACGTTGCCGAGATAGGCGTACCAATCGTTGAAACCCATCTGGGGCGTGAGGGAAAGCGTCTCGCCGGCCACCAGCTTGAAAACTCGCTCATTTTTGCCTCGCGCATTTTCCGCCTCGAATGTCACAACATATTCTCCCCTTGCCGGTGTTGTCCCGGTGATGATTCCCGAATCACTATTGAGCGTCAGGCCGTCGGGCAAATTTTTTGCTGCGAACTTCATCGGTCGCTCGCCCGTGCAGGGAATGCGATAGATAAACGGATGCCCCGGCCGCGCGCCATAAATCTTCGGCCCGTTGATGCGCGGCTCCGGCGCGGGCGGCGGCGTCAGCACCACCCGCTGCTGCGGCGGAGGCGCGATCGTGATCGGCCCCTCGCCATACACGACGAAACGCGCATCCGCCCAATCCGCATGACCAAAATCGACGTTGCCCGTCGGATTGAACGCGTAGAGCATCAAAGTCTTGACGCCGGTGAGATCGACATCCACGCTCTGCGCCGCGTCGCCAGCGTGCATTACCGAACTTTCCCAGAGCTTGCGATCGTCCCCGCAGACGCGGAACACGAGGGTTGGCACGGTGCTTCCATTGACTTCATCGTCGACGCCAACCTGCGCGGCGAAACGCGTGGCCCCGCCTTTGAGATCGATGTACAGCACGCTTTGAACGTGGGTGCCCACGCCTTTGTCGAACTTCCTTCCGCCGATCGTAATGGTCTTCCCCTCCACAGATTTGTCGGCCTGAGCCGATCCCCACCCCTGGGTGGTTTTGCTTAAATCCAAGGCGGACAGCCAGACAGTCTGGTCGGCCGAAAGCCGGGAAACGTTGCAAAATAGGGCGCTTACAAGAACCGCGAAGCTCAGGGATGAACGCGAAAGAGGTGTACGCATGCAGACGCCTAGGGTTTGGAAGAGATTGCCGCGAGATTTCTTGTTTCTTAACGCGACGAAGATATACACCCTATTGCGATAACCGAATGGATGAATCCGCCAAAAGCATGGACAATTGTCTCACTGGCCGCGGCGTGGACGGAGTCGTTGACAAGGATAAGGAGGTGCGCAGTTCGTCCTCCGTGTTCATGTGGCTTCACTTCCCAAACAATTGCAGTTCATCAATGGTCGGCGCGTCTTCCCTGCAGTCCAAAATATTCAGCCTGAATTTCCGGGCTGTCACGGGCGCGAATTTGATCTCTTTGTTGGCGCCGATGGAGTCGCCACCGGCCACCGCCCGCCACGAGCCGTCCGCCTGTTGTGCTTCGACGGCGAACTTTGAAACGCGCGGATAGCTGACTTCTTGAATCAAGACCCGCGAGATTTCGGTTGGCACACCCAAATCCACTTCCAGCCAACCGGTCTTGTGGCCGGCCGCAGACGCCCATCGGGTGGCCAGGTCGCCGTCCAAGGCTTTTTCCGGGCCATAATCACCAGACCATTGGCTGGAGGCCCGCGCGGGTTTGCCCTCGGAGACCGGTGGCGGCGGCAACGCCTTGAGCGGGAAGACTTCGATGTCCCCGCGCCGCGAGTCCGGTACGACCTTGTCCACGACCACCTTGCCGTCGGTTACATGACCTTCAACGATGGTCTGGTAGGGCGCATGGAGTTTGAAGTCGGCATTCCATTCCGCCGGCCAGGCGGGGCCGAGCAGAATGCGCTTTCCGTCGGTCTGCATGATCATTTCCTGCAGGCCGATCATGGCGGTGGCGCCGTGGTCGGTGTCAGGGGCCTGGTCGAACCCGTAATTTGTCCAAAAGGCCGGGAAGCGCAAACTCGGGTTCTGGACGAGTTTGTTCAGGGTGTATTTCTTCGCATCCTCCGTGCGGCCCATGCGGGCCAGGTTGATGGCACTCTGGTACCAGCACCGCGCCTGCCGCTGTACGTCGGGACGGATCGCCCCAAAATCCCAGGTATTCGAGGCGAGTTCGATGCCATTGTCCCTGCGTCCCAGGAAAAAATGGTTGAAGGGAAAGCAGACATACATATTGGGGAAATCCATGTTCCCGTTGTAAAAAACCCATTCATAGCTTTTGGCCGGCGCCACCACCGGATGCCCGTCGACTTGTGCAATCGTGATCGGCGGAATGCGCTGTTGGAAAGCTTTGTAATACGCGCGTTGTTCAGGTGTGAGGTATTTCAACGGCAAGTCGAGCAGGGCCTGAGTGAGTGCTTCCAACCCGCAGACGACATCGGTGTTGTTGGTGCAACCGTGGAAAGGCTCGCAGGCATCGCTGGGATAAATGACCAGCTTGCCGTTTTCGTCCAACGGATGGCCGGACTTTTTCGCATAGGTCTTCTGATAAAACTGGTCGTAGTAGCTGATGATGCCTTCGGCCGGCTCCAGATAGCCGGTGATGTCCTGCCCGGTGAAACAGCCGTATTCCAGCATGATCAGCGCAAACTCCATGCCGGAGGTGTAGTGATAATGCAGGTGGCTTGGTGACGATCGGCCATCGGGGGTGGTCCCAATGGAATCCAGTCCAAAAATGCTGAAGGGTTCTGGATAGGCCACGCCGTCAACGCTCCAGAATTTCCTGGCATGCAGCCGGCTCATGGCGGTTCGATCGCGGTAAAAGTCCATGTTGACTTTGAGCAGGTCATCGTCGCCGGTCTTCAGCTCGGCCCACGCCATCGGCCGCTCGTTTTGCGCCATAAATTGGCAGCCGTCCCACATTCGGGTGTCGGGGTTGCCCTCGCAGACGAACATTCCGCCGTTGAAGAAGGTCATCGCCCGGCCATTGCGGTTGGCCGCAAGCTGGTAGCGGAACAATTGATAATTGCGGCCGGCCAGCCACCCTTTGTCCGTCGCGGGCGCGCCAGAATTGATGATGATATGGCTGCGATCCCAGAAGGCATCCCACCATGCGAGCGCAGCGGCGCGGTCCGTCTGGGCGTCGTGCGTGGCCCGATCCGCATCTCGGGCCAACTGCGTTTCCCACGCCCCCTGCGATGCGTCTTGTTCCATGCGCACGGTGACACAGAGGTCCAGCTGCTTGACCGGCGCGGATGTCTTCACGGAGCGCGTCGCGGCCTTTATTCCGTTGAATGTGCCGGTTCCTTCGCCACCGTCCACCATGCCCGGAGCAGTGATAAGTCCCCCCATCGTCAGTCGCGAGAGCGGGTCGGGAACGCTGGCGGCAAATTCCGTCATGCCCTGCGCCTTCATGTCTCTTACCCGGCGGGTGTTGACCTCCGCCAGGCGACGCGACCATTGCAAAGAACCGTTCACGAACTTCGCCTGGTAGCCCGCCCATGTTTCGTAAGTCGCCGTGACGGCGATCGGCTCGCCTGCCGTCATCTCCGCATGCACGACCGGTTTGTCCACGCCGCACCACAGTTTGACCGACACTGGCGCGCCAGAAGCGGTCGATCCGCTGACTAGGATTTCACTTTGGCGAAGGCACAGTTCCTGCTTGAAATCCTTCGTAAACAGATCGGGCTCAAAGTGCAGCCGCACCAGCCCCAGCTTGACCTGCATGCCGTTTTCATCCATGCAATTCGGGCTGGCCATCAGAAAACAGATCTCGCCGTTTTCGGTCCAGACATTGAGACCGAGAATCCCTCCCGCCAGCGGCATCGACTCGCTGGAGTTTTTGCTTTGACTGTTCCAGGTAACGTTGGAGGCCGCCAGTGCACTGTCCCATGCTGCGCCCATCGTCGACGTCCCGGCGGAGAGCGCTGTCGCGAGTGCCGCCGCGATCGCGACACTTCTCAATAGACCCTTCATTTTTTTCCCGCGTTTAGAACGATGTTCGTCACGAGATCGGTGGCCGAGGCGGGTGTGTAGCCGGTGATTCCATCCACGGGCTCTCCGACCAGCCCGGCGCTCAGATCCTCGCGGCTCCAGATCACCGCGAGGCGAGGGCCGATTCTGATCCCGCGCAACTGCGGCATCCGGGTGTTGCTGATGCGGCTGCGGGCAAATTGCCGGTATTGAACCTCTTCCACCGCGAGGCCCGGCGGCTGATAGAGCGGGCAGTCGGCGGGTAGAGGCGATTCGAGTTGGCTGGCATCACTGCCAAACGTGTCGCGCAGCATTTGCTCGGCCGAGGCGGCGAACGCCGTGGATCCGCCGGCGGCATCGATGATCAATGTGCCGCCGCCTTCGACGAATCCTTTGAGCTCGTGGCGCTGCGCTTCGGTCAGCTTCACCTCATCGGTTCCGGTGAGGTGGGCAAGCTTGTAGGTGGCCATCGCGGCAAGTCGCCTGGCCTCGGCGGCGTCCAGCTCGGCTTGCACCTCTTTAACCTTCGCATCGACCAACGCCTGCATCTTCGCCGGATCCCCGCCGGTTGCCTGAAACTCCTCGGGCGTAATGCGCTTGGTGGCTGTCAGCCGTATCTGCGCGGGAGCAGGACGCGGCGAAGGCGGGGCTGCATCCGCAGGCGGCCGCGTGAGCGTTCCATCGCCGAGCTTCACGGTCTCGACCTGCAGCCGTGTCTTGCGGCTGTTGTGCAAGACCGCCGCCAGCCTGCGCCACCCGCCCGGTTCGGGATCCCAGTTGCCATCGTATTGCAGCCGGGCGATTTTAACGGTTCTCTCGATCGGGGCCTTGGCGTCTTCGGCAACCGTATAGGTCTCTCCCTTTTGCTCGAGCCCTCTGGTATCGACGGAATAGAGGACGATATCGTCGGCGAGCTGAAACACATCGGATTGCGTTGCATCCCGGCCGGACTGGAAGACCCGCGACATATCCACCGCCGGGAGCAGCATCAGTTCCCGCACTCCGTTGCTCAGCCCCTCGACATGCGGCTTGATCCTCCACCTGGCGGCGTGGAACTCCTCATTGACGTAAATTGGATGACTCTCCGGCAGTTCGCGGAATGCATAGCTGGGGAAAAGCTTGGAGCCCAGTTCCTTGAAACTCTTTGCAAAGGCGGCACTTTGGGAGTCGGCGTTCCCGAGAATCAGGCCGCCCTCTTCGACAAACTGCTTCAATTTGGCGACATCGCTGTCGGAGAACGTGAGGGTCTGATCACCGCTGATATAGAGAATCGGCGCATCGTGCAGATCCTGGTCCGGAACATCCAGCGAGGTAACCTGCCAGTTGTAGTCCGCCTCCAGTTGGGTGCTCATCCAGCGGGAAAAATTCGCCAGATCGCGCGGAGCGCGGTTCCAGTGGCCCGGGACCGTTCTATTCCCTTCAAGCACGCTGTATTGCACCTTCTCCATGATTACCGGCGCTCGGCCGCGGGCCAGGAAGAGGATGGCGAAAGACGTGTCGAGAATGTTCTGCTGGTTAAACCCCCAGATATCGCCGGGAGCGCCCCACGAGCCATCCGCATTCTGGTTGTGCGTAAGCCAGTCGGAGCCCTCGACAAACCAGTTGTGCGTGCCGAGATATTTGCGCCCGCTGGCGACGCCGATTCGTTCCAATCCGTACATGCCGTACCACTGGGTCACGACGTTGTCGATGCCATTGGCGAAAAAGAGATTGAAGTGATCGCCAAGCCATTTGAGCCCGCTTTCGATGTTGGCGTCGGCGACCTCGTTGGAGTTGAAATGCTGATGGACGTAGTCGGAGGTGATGAAGAGCGTGGCAACACCGGCGGCCGTCATGGTCGCAGTGCCCTGGCGCTGTGCTGCCGAGCCGGCGGAATTGCAGTAACACCACGAACCGTCCGGCAATTGATGCTTGCGCCACGCCTCGTCCGACAGTTGCCACAGGGAGAGGGGGATCTCGATGCCCTTCCGATCCAGCGCCCAGAGGCCAAGAATCCCAAACTGGCTGACGCTATGGTCGTATGACCCGGTATTGGGAGGCGAATAATACCAGAGGCCGTTCGCCTCTCCCTTGGTTCCAACGCTCGCGAGCAAGACCCTCGCGTCGATCTGTTCGGCCTCGTGCAACTCAGGCGACTGCCTGAGATATGGCCAAACCTGCGCCCTGACGCCCACCGCGTAAGTGCCGACCGTCGGATTCTTCTCCAGAAAGCTGATCGGCCCCGTCAGATGTTCGTTCTTTGGTTGCTCGCCCGCCGCGAGCAGCGCATACGTCACCAGGGCCGTGCGGCCCGTGAAGTTGCGCCCAGTCGGACTACAGAAGTAATCCGCTCCAACCGGATACTCCCAATTCCCCTGCGGCTGCTCGTGCGCGTAAAGATAATCGACCGCCTTCTTGATGGCCCTATCGATCTGTGCGGGCGTGGCGGCATGCGCCCCGCCGGGGAAGAGGCAGAACGAGACCGCGCAGAGCAATACGCCGAGGGCATGCCCTCGCGATGGATTGGTTTTGTTTTCTTTCAGCATTGTTGCCGCAATTCCATTTTGTTACAGCGGCGACAGCCGCGCCCGTCAGTGGGCCTTCAGTTCGGCCGGTGCGCTCCCTGGCGAGCATCTTCTGTTGCTCTCCCGTCACGGATTGACGATGACGATTGCTGATGGATCGCCTCCGTCGGGATCCTTCGGTTCCATAATGGACGCGGCGGACGGATCGGCAAGGCGAACCCAGGCCCGCTCACCAGGGCGCTTCACCATTATGTCGGACGCGGAAGGTGCGGACGCCCCCGGGTCAGTCGAATTGGCCGTTCCCAACCTTTCTTTGCCCGCGTCCGAATACTTCCAGAGGTACTGCACCCAAGGCCGTCGGCTGGCTCCCCTGAAAACGTAGGCCCGTACGGCCGGGTGCCCGTCGTGGTCGAATGGCGGAATCCGGCTCAGGCTGTCCGTGAACAGGGTGGCGCCGTCGTCGGTGGTGTAACTCGCATTCTCCGGAATAACCGGAAGCTTCGGCTGTCGATGGCGTGCCCCCACCAGCCCCAGCAGAATAACAATGACGACTATCGCTCCCGTCAAGGAGAGCGCAGTACCTGGACGTTTGTTGATGTACGCAGAGAGTTCGGAGATATCCATGTTCGATTTCCCAAAGATGCGCCGGCCTGATCGTGGGCCCCGATGAGACTCCAGGGTCTCGATGAAGAATCCCCCCGCTCGGGCGCTCACCGAGTCTGCTACGGCGCTCCCATCTGATACATCTGCAGGAAACGGACTGCTGGGACGCCCGGGATAATGACTCCCGCTGACGTGACGTCGTTAGGCGAGAGGTCCGCGTTAAAAATCGCCAGCTCGTCGAATGTTGCCTGACATTGACCCGTACCGGGCAATTCACCGATCTGGAACGGCTCGTTCCCGCCTGCGGGGAAGGGATTTGTATCGCAGAAATGGATGAACGTGTCGGTGGAGACGGCCGCGTTCAGCAACTGGCCGTTGAGGTAAATCTTCATGAGACCACTGGGGCTCGAAGCGGTCTTGGTAAAGCACCACAACTGCCAGGGGCCGCCGCTGCCCAACTGCATTGGGGCGGAGACCCGGTCCCAGCCGTTGCCGGTGTTCCCGTCGCTGGAGGAGTTACCGTCGCCGGAGTCCCAGTAGACGGTCCCCGCGTAGGGAATGTGCAGGTTGAGTGCCCGCCCGTTAGAGGCCGAGCTGCCGTCGCCCCAAAAGAGGAAAGCGGCGGTTTGGCCCCATTGGGATGGGGGGATATAGATCCAGACCATAATGGTGATCGCTTGCGACTTCTTGAGCAACGCGGAGAGGTAATCGCAGTTCGTCCCGGCGAAACG
>Ga0302326_10024317_pt1 | contig 12317 bp, 7 predicted proteins | sample Palsa_T0_3_FD_202264 | JGI IMG/M metagenome (GOLD analysis project Ga0302326, IMG submission 202264) | Peat permafrost microbial communities from Stordalen Mire near Abisko, Sweden - Palsa_T0_3 | ecosystem: Environmental > Terrestrial > Soil > Palsa > Peat permafrost | place: Sweden: Abisko...
GATGTTGCCTGACGCGGCGGTGCCGAAGATGAGATCGGTGGTCGAAGGCAGTGCGGCGCTCTGGCCGAGAACGACCGATCCGTTGTTCAGATTGATCACTGTTTGGCCCGCATAGCTGTTTGAGCCGTTCAGGTAGAGATAACCGCTGCCTCCGCCTGCCGTTGCATTGGCAATATTCACGTCCGAAGGACCAGTTATGTTCCCAGCGATCGTCAGACCGTAAATGTCCCCGCTGGCGGCGGCGGTGCTGCCGCCGATGGTGGTGACGAATGCTCCCTGCGAATAGGTGCCGCCGGGATTGAGCGAAATGGACGGGTTGATCACGTTGCCCGAGGCCAGCGTGGTGCTCGGGTTGGTGATCAACGTGCCGGTCTTGCCCACGTTGATCTGGCCGCTGCCGTTGAAAGTCCCCTCAAAATTGAGTGTCTGGGCGTTGGTGACAGCCAACGTTCCGGTATAGGTTCCGCCGTTCACTTGTGAGAGCGTGCCTCCGCCAGTTTGGCCGAGCGTCAAGGTCGTACCGGAGTCGATGTTCAAAGCGCCCGATGTTCCGAAAGTCACTGCGCTATTGAGCGCGAGGCTGCCGCCGCTGGTGCCGCCGGTCTCGACATGGAGCGTGCCATTGATCCCAGTCGTGCCGCTGGTTGAGGACGCGAGACCATTGGTATTGAATATACCGGTGGTGCTGCTGTTCACCGTGATGTTGCGGGCGGAGGTGATGCCGGTTGTATTGGTCTGGAGCGTGCCGCCGGCGAAAGTGATGCTCCCGCTGCTGCCGCCCAGACGGCTGTCGCCGCCATCGACGATGAGTGTGCCGCCGCTGAGCGTCGTCCCACCCGTATACGTGTTGCTCGATGAGAAGGTGGCAGTGCCCGGTCCGGCCATCGTGACGCCTGTCGAGCCGCTGATTCCATGGCCATCGCCGGCGGTATTGACGAAGTCGTACGTCGTGTTTGTGTTGCTGATGGTGACGCTGCTGGGATTGACGCCGCCGGATGCGATGGTGACGGTCGCACTGTTGGGGGTTGTGCCGGTATCGCCGAAGATGACGGCATCTCCCTCAGCGTAAGTCTGACCGGAGTTATTGTTAATCTTCCAGTTGGGGCTGGTCCCGATATCCCACGTGCCGCTCCCGGTTCCGGACACCGACCAATAGTCGGTGGAAACGGTCCTGGGATCGAGTTCGATGTCGTTTGCATTCACCTGGGGCAACCAGGCGCTGGGGACATTTGTAAAAGTGAAATTGCTGTTGCTCAGCGCCGTGCCGCCCGAGTCGCTCAGCACGGTGAAGGTTGTGTTAGTCGTGAGATTGCTGCTGGTGAAGGAAATGTTCGTCACGCCGGAGGCCGAAACGGAGTTTGCCGTGATGAGGTCGGTCGTGGCGCCGCTGAGATCGATGTCGATGGTGTCGTTGCTGGCGAGTGAAAGCTGGCCTCCGATAGCGAGGGTACCCACCGATCCGACACCGCCGGGGGTAAACGTGTTGGTTCCCGTCGTGGCGGTAACGGCTCCGGTGATATAGCTGCTGGAACCCTTGCTCGACAAAGTCGCGCCGCTCAGGGTGACTCCCCCGCTGCCCGTGGGACTGAAAGTGCTGTTGCTGCCGCCTTTTACGACAAGCGTCCCGCCGCCGACAGTAGTTCCTCCGGAATAGGTATTCGAGCCTGACAGCTGGAGCGAGCTGCTGCCATTTTTTTGCAATGCCAGCGCACCAGTGCCCCCCGTGCCGTCGGTGAGGATGCCGCTAAAGATGGTGCCGGGAGGCGTAGTCGTGTCGCTGAGAGTGAGAGTGGATGTGCCACCTCCGGTGTTGGTGACGGTCAGGTATTTGCTGGAGGAGGCGGTGGCTCCATCGGAGAGGGAATTGATCGTGGGGCTGGTTCCGTTGAGGTTCAGCGTGGGATTTCCGATGTTGCCCGACGCAGCGGTACCGAAGATGACATCGGTGGTCGATGGGAGCGCGGCGCTTTGGCCGAGGACGACGCTTCCATTGTTCAGATTGATGATGGTCTGACCGGCATAGCTGTTTGATCCGTTCAGGTTGATATAACCGCTGCCACCGCCTGCGGTTGCATTGGCGACGTTCAAGTCCGCGGGGCCGCTGATATTGCCGCTGATCGTCAGACCATAGAGGGGCGGGGTGCCGCCGATGGTGGTGATGAAGGTCCCTTGCGAATAGGTGCCGCCGGGGTTGAGCGAAATCGCCGGGGAGATTGAGGCGGTCTGGCTACTTGGGTTGGTGATCAACGTGCCGGTGGTCACTACGTTGAGCTGGCCGCTGCCGCTGAAGGTTCCCTCAAAGTTGAGGGTCTGGGCATTGGTGACGGCCAGCGTTCCGTTGTAGGTTCCGCCGTTGAGCTGTGCGAGTGTTGCTCCACCAGTTTGGCCGAGCGTGAGGGTGGTACCCGAGTCGATGTTCAACGCACTCGATGCTCCGAAAGTAACAGCGCCATTGAGCGCGAGGCTGCCGCCGGTGGTGCCGCCGGTCTCCACATGGAGCGTGCCATTGAGCGCGGTCGTGCCGCTGGTTGAGGAGGCATGCCCATTGGTATTGAATATGCCGGTGGTGCTGCTGTTCACCGTGATGTTGCGGGCGGAGGTGATGCCGGTCGTATTGGTCTGGAGCGTGCCGCCGGCGAAGACGATGCTCCCGCTGCTGCCGCCCAGACGAGTATCGCCACCATCGATGATGAGCGTGCCGCCGCTGAGCGTCGTCCCACCCGTATACGTGTTGCTCGATGAGAAGGTGGCGGTGCCAGGTCCGGCCATCACGACGCTTGCCGAGCCACTGATTCCGTTGCCATCGCCGGCAGTATTGACGAAATCATAGGTCGAATTGGTGTTGCTGATGGTGACGGTGGCGGGAGTGACGCCCCCGGTCTGGATGGTGACCGTCGGGCTATTCGGCGTGGTGCCGGTGTCACCGAAGATGACCGCGTCTCCCGAGGCGTATTTTTGGCCCGCTCCCTCGCCGGGAATGGTCCAATTCGTGCTGGTCGTGTTCCACGTGCCGCTCCCGGTGCCGGACACCGTCCAAGTGTCGGTGGAGGAGGTGGCGTCGAGCTCGATGTCGTGGGCGTTGACCGCGTAGGACCAACCGGAGGGAACACCCGTGAAAGTGAAATTGCTGCTGCTGAGGGTCGAATTCGGGTCGGTGAGCACGGTGTAGGTTGTGTGAGCCGTGAGACCGCTGCTGGCGAAGCTGATCGTCGTCGTTCCCGTGGCCGACACCGAATTCGTCGTAATCTCATCGCTCGTCGCACCGCTGAGGTCGATATCGATGGTGTCGTTGCTGGCCAGCGAGAGCGTGCCGCCGATGGCGAGCGTACCGATTGCCCCGGCACCGCCGGGGGTAAATACGTTTGTTCCTGACGTGGCGGTGACGGCACCGGCGATGTAACTGGTTGTGGCTGACTGGCTGGAGAGCGTCGCGTTATTCAGCGTGACCCCGCTTGCGCTTGTACCGGTCGAACTGTGTGCCGTGCTGGCGCCACCCGTGTACGCGGCAACCAGGGTTCCACCAGAAATGGTTAAACCGCCGCTAAAGGTATTTGCGCCGCTCAGCACGAGCATGCCGCCGTACGCTGAACTGGTGGTGTTGGCGTTGACCGTGAGAGCCGCGGTTGTTCCGCTCGCTTGGCCTATGCTGCTCGAGATAGTCAGAAGTGGCACGTTGGCCAGTACGCTGTTGCCACCGAGCTGTACGATATTGGTGCTGTTTTGCAACTGGAGGCTGAGAGTTCCGAACGTGGCTGTGCTTTGAATCGTGACGGGCCCTGTGTTCCCCGCGGCGGTATCCGAGATAATGAGATTCGTGGTTGTATAGGATCCGTTCAGGTAGAGCGAGCCGTTGGTGCTGGAGTCTTGGGTAAATGATAGCGGTTTGTCCGAACCGGGACCGGCCGAATTGTCAGTGAACGACAACTCGCCGAGGTAATAACCACCAGACGCGCTAACCGTGTTGCTCGTGTTGAACAAATCGATTGTGGTGCTGGGCCCCGAAGGGATGACGGCCACATCCGCCTTCGACGAGTTACTATTCCCGCCCGGCGCCGACGCAGGGTTCCAGTTGGAGTTGCTCTGAAACGAGGAGCCGCTAACCCAAGTCGTCGTTGCGTTGGCGGCTAGCGACTTGCGGGCCGCCAGCAGGCTGGCTGTAGCTGGGACCGTCAAAATGGCGGCGCGCGCGAGTATCGCCGCAGTTCCGCGCGACCGGCGCTTCGTGCGATTCAGCCTTGACTTATTATTCTTACGCAGTTCGGTCTTCTCGTGCAGCATTTTGCCTCCAAATTGATGTTCGCAAGACCCACGACACCATTCGCGATGCCGCCCATCAGTCACCCTAGTTGCGAGTTGTTCGCGTTCGGTGATGAGTTGATCCAGACTTCGATAATCCTCGAAAAAAGCTCGGACGACGCATCGGAGCTGTCTCGCTCGTTGAGGGGCGGATCATAACGATGATTTAGAACGTCCGGAGAAGATTGGATTGGGGCGGCGCTAATCCAATGTTCGGATTGCGCTTAGACGGCAGTGTGGACGGGCCAGAGAGGGTACCTTCATTAACTGATGTCAGCGATAGCCCTTGAGCAGGCGATGCAGACCGCCATTGAGCATCATCAGGCCGGTCGACGTGCCACGGCGGAGGCAATGTACCGGCAGATCCTTTCCCAGGAGCCCACGAACGCCGCAGCATTGCACCTTCTGGGGATCTTGGCACACCAGGACGGGCATCCGGACGAAGCCATCCGCTTGATCAACGAAGCCATTGCCATATCGCCAGATCGCGCGGCTTATCACTCGGGTTAGCGATGGCAGCAGCGTCTCCACATTCCGCGATATGCCTCTTCCACGTCGCGGGCAAAGCGTGCGGCATCCATCAACGGCGATGCCCGCATACGGTCACGCATCGAGGATCGCAGTGCGGCAAGCCGCTGCGGATCCGCCACCAAAGCCGCGGCGATTCGGAGATATTCCATCTCGTTCCCGGCAACCAGCTCTGAAAGTCCGGCATTGCTGAGCAGGCTCACACCCACCCGGCTTGCGTGAGTTCGGCCGGCGAGCGCCACGACGGGCACCCCCATCCAGAGTGCCTCGCAGGTGGTGGTGGTTCCATTGTAATTCGTGGTATCCAGAGCCACGTCGACGTTGTTGTACCGGTCCAGGTGTTGGATCGGATCGGAATCACGCCCCCGCAACTCCAGGCGTTCCCGGGCGATGCCGTGCTCAGTGAAAAAGCCGGTGAATCGCCCTACGGCATCGGCACTCTGGAACGCGGAGTCCTTGAGGAGAAGGCGCGAACCGGGGGTGACGTGCAAGATCTGAACCCACAATCGTATCGTTTGCGCGTCGAACTTCAGCGCCCGGTTGAAGCAGCCGAAGGTGACGCTACGTCCCTGCGTTGATGGGGGTGGCTGGACGGGCGGGTATGGAAGGCATTCTGAAAAGCACCAAGCACTCCTCGGCAGGCACCAGAGTGATTCGGTAAACAGCTCCTCCGTCAGACCCGGCGGATCAGCGAAGTGGTCGGTGAGTCGATAATCGATTGCCGGTACTCCCGTGGTTCCCGGGTAGCCGAGGTAGCTGATCTGCACGGGCGCCGGATTGCGAGCAAATACGAGCAAGCGATTCCCCGACGTATGCTGTGACAGGTCGATCAGCAGGTCGATCCGATCCCGCCGAACCATGTCGGCCACGACAGCGTCGGGAAGCCCGAAAATATTCCGCCACTCGTGGGCGTGCGTCTTCAGCAGACCCTTCATCGGGTCGAGGGCCGCGAGATTTGAGTAGCAGAATATCTCGCAGACATGCGGATCGTGCGCCGCAAGAAGCGGCAGGATAAACTGTCCGACAGGATGGCGCCGAAAGTCGGCTGAGACGTAACCCACGCGTAGTCTGCGTTCCGGAGACAGGTTAGTTTCACCGAGTTTGGTGCGAGCTATGGTCAACGGAACAGCGAATTGCCGTCCCCATGCCTTGTGCTCTGCGAAGACCTCTTCGGCGGGGCGCTCTCCATCATGCTGGAGCGTGAAGAGCCGGCTGCTTCCCAGCGAGGCATCTGCCGGAGAAATCGCCGCGGCGCGGTCGTGACACGCCAGCGCTTCTTCCAGCCGGCCCGTCTCGGCTAGAGTGCTCGCCAGATTGCTGTGCGCATTGGCGAGGTTTGGATCGAGATCTGTCCCCCTTCGGTACGCGCAGATCGCCTCATCGAGTCGATGCTGACTGCGCAGCGCGTTGCCGAGATTGCAGTGAGCCTCGGCCAGCGCGGGATTCATCTGGATTGCGGCAGAACACTCCGCGATTGCCGCATCGGTATTTCCAAGCTCTTGTAGAACGTCACCGAGGTTGCTCCGCGTCCGCGGCAACGTCGGCTTGCGCCGCAACGCGTCCCGATAGGCGTTGGCGGCCTCGTCAGGACGCCCTACTTCTCTCAGCGCATTTCCGAGATTGGTGTACGCCTCCGCGAAATCGGGGTTGATTGCGATTGCGCGCCGGCAAGCGGCGAGCGCGGCTTCTGGGTCGCCGAGTTGTCGAATCGCCTCCGCGAGATTGGAGTGATATGCAGGCTCGCGCGGATTGATCCCGATCGCGCGGCCAATTAAGTCCACCGCCAACTCATGGTCTCTCCGTTGATGGGCGACCAGCCCGAGCAGGTGCATCGCGCCGGCATGGCGCGGCTCAACCGCAAGAATTTTGCGGTATATGGCCTCGGCCTCAGCCAATCGATGGTCTCGGTGATGCACGAGGGCGATCGCCAATGCTTCTGCGATTTGCACTACGGCATTCTATTCCACGGGCCCCATTTGGCGACGCCCGGCCCTCGGCGAAAACGACTACAACGTTCCACAGGCTGTTGTGCTGCGGATCGCTCGATGTGATCTCGTTGGGCGACATCCTTGCCCGCGCGCGATATAATGGCGTTAATGTTCATCAAGGTGGACATCCTCAAGCTGACGCAGGCGGCGGGGTTTCTTGTGAAGAAGCACAATGCTTCATCACGCGAAAGAGCCTCCTGAAGCTTCTCTACATTGCTGACCGCGAACTGTTGCAAGCGACGCATCGGCCTCTCACCGGCGACCGCCCGGTTGCGATGGATCACGGTCCGGTGCTCACGCACACATATGACCTTCTCAAGGGCACGGCGACGGGGATCGATATCTGGAACACGTACATTCAACAGGTCGCACCATATACCCACCGGTTGGTTGCCGATCCAGGCGTTGGCCGGCTTTCCAAAGTCGAACTCGCGAAATTGGAAGAGGTGGTCGATCGGTACTGGCAGACCGACGATGATGATCTGCCTTCCCTAGATGGAAGCGCAATCAGCCGCCAAAGGGAGGCATGAATCCGATCCGCACCCAGCACGTGCCGGAGGCACTGGGAATGCTGCACCTGGACGTGAAGCTTCACGCGGATGCCCAGGCGGATGCTGAACTCGATGCGCTGCTCGACGGGGCGGCCTCGTGAGGGCCGGCGATGTCTTCCGGTTCATTGGCATCGCCGACATTCACGCTTGGATGCTGATCGTCAGTTATGAGCCACCCCCCACGGATCCCAAATCACGTTTGCGGGATCATTGTAGTCGGACGTGGAGGCGTTGTAGTTCGGCGGATAGCAGACCTGGTCCAGCGAATACCAATCGCAGTGACCATCAGCAAAGCAGATATAGCCGCCGTTGCGGTGGCGGCTGGTGAAGGTTTCCCAGCAGGCACTCACCGGCGCCATTGCATAGCCCGAGATGTAGTCGCTTCCTCCCGCGCTTGGTAGCAAGCCCTTCGTCGTCAGGGAGGTATATTGCGGGTCAGACGGCGTAATCTCGTTTGGCGACATACGCCTCTCAACGAAAAGAGCGATCGACGAGCTTGGCGCAAGCTGCGAAAGCTTGACGGTAGGATGGGTGCCGGTGTGGATTTTGGAGTTGATCGCGTAGCACAGACAGATGTAGAACGCGTTCGTGGGAGCGTTGGCTTTGGGAGGCGCAGTGCCGGCGGGAGTCAGAGGCCCAATGTACTGGGTTTCAGCGTAGACTTCAAAATAGCTGTTGTTCACGCAGCGCACATTGGCGGTCTCACCATCCTTGGGGGTAGTGGAGGCCGTGGCCATTGCGGTAGCTGATGGGCAGATCAGCACCGAGTTATCTCCCAGAGTGGGGACCGGCTCACCGGGCGTGTTGGGATTGGTGTTCAGCGTGGTGTAATAATCCGGAAGGTTGATCATGGGCAGCACGGCATTGAACCACATCGCCGTGCCGTTCATGCCCAGACATTGGTTGTTATTGCTATCGTAGTCCAGTGGGTTCGAGTAGCTTCCGCTATTGCTGTCGAAGGGCATGTACCCCTTGTTCTGGTCGGTATACATCATCATACCCATGCCAAGCTGCCGGATATTACTCTCGCACTGCGTGTCCTTCGCCTTGGCCCGCGCTGCGGCCAGCACCGGGAGAAGAATACCCATTAGAATCGCGATGATGCCGATTACCACCAATAGTTCGACCAGCGTAAAACCGCGCTGGCGCGATTCATGAGAGGCACGGAGGCACGAAGGCACGGAGGCACGAAAGGGAGAGGGACGCCATGTGCGGCGCTGGCACCCTCCGCTCACCACGGATTCCTCTGCCAATGCCAAGCCACGGCAACCGACGCTGGAGCGACTTTTCATCTTTGCGAATCTTCCCGCCTTAGATTCAGAATCGATGAAGGTTGTGTCAGGATTTGAAGAGAGCGACGCCGGCGCACGAGGCAGAAACCGCGCTGCGGAGCAAGAGGAGAATGGCCACAAAGAGCGCAAAAACGCAAGAAAACCGTGAGGGCGGGGCAGAATTTACATCCGCGTGCTCTTTTAATCCGACAATAACCGAACCGCTGCGTCGTAAACCATTGCCGGCGTCAGCAGTTTCATGCAGCGGTGATCGAGCGGGCAGACCTTTTTCTGACACGGCCCGCAAAAAACCTTCACCGACAACTGCCGCTCGCGGGCATAGTAAATCTCGGTCCATTCCGGATGCGTGGGGCCAAAAAGCGTGATCACCGGAACCTCGAGCGCGGCGGCGATGTGGCGGGGACCGGTGTCGTTGGTGATCATCAGGTCACATCGCCGGACGATCTCCTTGAGGCTCCCCAGCGTCGTGCCGTGCTGGGAAAGATCGATCGGTGTCCGCCGCATGTACCGCTTGATGGAATCGACGATGGGCCGCTCCTTGGGCGCGGCGCTGATCAGAACGGTGGCGTGCATCTCGTCGATCAGACGATCGGCCAGCTCCGCGAAATATTCCGGGCGCCAGCACTTGGCCGCGCCGTATTGCGCGCCGGGATTCAGCAGCACCAACGGCGTTTGACCCGAGGCGGCCGGGCGATGCAACTCCGGCGAAAGGCCACAGCGTGCAAGCACGTCGCGCGCATCCCGGGCCTCGCTCTCGGTGACGAACAGCTCCAGCTTCAAATCCCGCTCGGAGGCGCCGACGTAATGGGCCAGGCCCAGATACGTCTTGACCAGCGGCACCGGGACAAATTTCCCCCTCTCCTTCACCGGCAGAAGCTTGTCGGTAAGCAAAAATCCCCTGCCATCGCGGTCGTAGCCGACCACGCGCGGGATCATCGCCATTTTGCAGAGCAGCGCGGTCTTGAACGAATTGGGGAGCAAAACCGCCAGGTCGAAATTGCCGGCGCGCAGCCGGCCCGCGATCCCGAAGAGTCCCTTTCCCGTTTTTGACGGGCCCTTGCCGGTCCGGTAGGTGATGAGCTGGTCTGCCCACGGCATCCCGCCATACAGCGGCTTCACGTATCGCCGCAACAGATAGCTGATGTGGGCCGACGGAAATGCCGATCGCAGCGCGCGCAGCGTGGGCGTGGCCATCACGGCGTCCCCCACCCAGCTCGGCTGAACAACCAGAATACGCTGCGGAGTCTGCATTGGCAGGGGAGTATAACACCGGAAGAGGGTTCGGGGTTCAGGATTCAGGGTTCGGGGTTCAGGGTTTAGGAATGCGAACGGTGAGTCTGGGTTCCCAGGAGGAAATCCGAATGGAGAAGCTCGAATCCTCGAATCAAATCCGAAGCTCGAATGGCGAATGTCGAAACGTAGAACGCGGGCCCCGCAGCCGCATGGCGTGCGTCATTCCAACGACGCCCATACCACCCGCACCATCGCTCGCGCATCGCATTTGTTTCGAGCTTTGAACTTCTACATTCGAGCTTGATTCGAGGATTCGAACCTCGTCATTCGGGTTTTCTTCGCACTACCATCACATCGACGTTGCGCAGCGAATCGGCCACCGACAGCCCGCGAAAATCGGCGATGATCTCCAGGCGGTTTTGCACGTCCACCGGCGATCGGTTCCAAACGTCGCGGGTGATGACCATCCAGGGTTTCCACTGGTCATAGTGCCTGTGGATGATGATGGAATTGTCCTGCTCGCGGATTGTGCCACCCTGATAAAAGGCGAGGCTGGGTTCTTTATAATCGATCATGAGTGATTGGCCGGGGGCGGTGACGCCGTGCTGACGCAGAACATCTGCCGTGAGGATGGACAGCCGGAGGAACTGCGCGCGAGGCAGATAGAGCCCATACAGGAGCGCGGTGAGGCAGATCATTCCCATTCCAATTGCGGCAACGCCGAGCGCTCCGCGCCCGCGCTGCAGGAAGACCACCACGAGAACCACCCAAACGACCGTGGCGACCGAAACGGCAGACATCGCGGCCCACGGCAGGGAGCTGAATCGCAGGGGCGCCAGCCATGGCAACAGCCCGATGAGGATCATCACTCCCGCCCAGATGCGTGCGGCTCCAACGAACTGCGGCGACGGAAATTTGGGGCCGTCTCCGCGCAGGCCGCGTACGATGGCGTCGCCGGTGAGGAATGAGAGCGCGGGAAACGTGGGGAGCATGTATTGCGGCAGCTTCGTCTTGATCGCCAACTCCACCAGTAGCCAGGGGCCGATTACCGCCGCCAGCGCGAAGCGTGTGAGCGGTTCACCGCGACGGATCCAGCCGATGACAATGGCTGCCGGCAGCAGCAGACTCCACGGCAGGAAATCCGCCCAGATAAACAGCAGGTGCATCCCCGGCGGCCCGCCATGCCCTTCCATTCCCTTGAGGGCGTGTCCCATCGCCTCTTGCCACATCGTCGGAAGAAACTCCGGCGACCGTTTGTTCACCAAATAGAGCCATGGGCCGACGATGCTCAATACGATCAGCAATCCGACGACGAATTGAGTGACCGATCGTCCCGCGACGCCCCTGCCCCCCTCGCCTAGCGGAGCATCTGCCGGTTGTCTGCCACGACGTCGATCGAGCCAGCGGAACACCCACAGCACCAGGATGGTGGAAAGCAGCACGCCGACGACCAGCCCTTTTGTCAGCAGTTCCAGCGAAATGGCGACCGCCAGGATCATGGCCACGCTCCACGATCGGTTGCCCCGCCACATCGCATAGACACACCCCTGCCCAATCACGATCCACAGCAGCCGCACGCCGTCGGTCGTTGACGATTTGGCTGCGACAATCACCAGGGCGCTGGAGCAGAACACCAGTGTCGTCCAGAACGCGTGCTCGGGCCCCCGGTGCGTCCAGACAAATATCGCCATAAGAATTGCGCAGCAGATGATCGCCAGCACCGACGGAAGCCGCGCGGCAAACGCCGTGTCCCCCATCACCCACATCACCGATGCCTGGCACCAATAGATCAACGGCGGCTTCTTGGCTCGGATGTCGTCAAAGAGCTTGGGCACCACCCAATCGCCACTCTGCAGCATCTGCCGCGAGCACTGCGCATAGCGCGGCTCATCGCGATCCAACAACGGGACCGACGCATTTCCAACAAGATATAAGCCCAGGGCCGCCAGCAGCAGCGTCGCCAACCACGCCCTCGGTCGAATCATCAGCCGATGGTAACGGGGAGGGAGCGGGGTGTCAGGGGAGGGAAGGGTTCGGGAGGAGAAGCTCGAATGACGAAGCTCGAATCCTCGAATCAAGTCCGAAGCTCGAATGCAGAAATTCGAAACGGGAGCGCGTCCGGCAAGGGGAAGCACGCAGGCGCCATCTTCCGACCTGACAGCGGGGGCGATGGTTCCCACAGACAACCGCACTGTGCCTTGCATTCGTTTCTACATTCGAGCTTCGTCATTCGAGCTTGATTCGAGGATTCGAGCTTCGTCATTCGAATTTTCTGAACCCCAACCCCGTACCCTTCTCTGGCTCTTTGCCCGATCTTTCCTTACTAATATGCCGGCATGAATTTGATCCTGCTCGGCGGGTTGATCGGCGGATGTATCGTCTTGATGTGGCTGGAGCGGCGCGGGCTGCGCACGACGCTGGCGCTGAAC
>Ga0302326_10024318_pt1 | contig 12316 bp, 13 predicted proteins | sample Palsa_T0_3_FD_202264 | JGI IMG/M metagenome (GOLD analysis project Ga0302326, IMG submission 202264) | Peat permafrost microbial communities from Stordalen Mire near Abisko, Sweden - Palsa_T0_3 | ecosystem: Environmental > Terrestrial > Soil > Palsa > Peat permafrost | place: Sweden: Abisko...
CGTCCGCCGGTCAGGAGTTCTGGCTGTCGCGCCACGCAATCCAGTCACGAAGGCTGGACAGGTCGTAGTCCGGGCCGCCGACGCCGACCGTGAACAGCGACGCGCCGAGCGCGCGCAGCCTGGGGCCGACTTCCTCCGGGTTGCCGCGGACGCCGACGGAAATTTCGATGTCGGCCGGGTCGCGCCCGACGTCGGCGCAGTGCTGGCGCAGGATGCCGAGCTTGCGCTCGAGCGTCTCGCTGTCGCCGAAGCTGTGCCAGATGTCGGCGTGCTTGGCCACCAGGCGAAGCGTCTTCTTCTCGCCCCCGCCGCCGATGAGCACCGGAATCTTGCGCGTCGGGGCCGGGTTCAGCTTGGCCAGCCGCGACTCGATGCGCGGCAGCGCCGCGGCCAGGTCATCGAGGCGGCCGCCCGCGGTCCCGAACTCGTAGCCGTACTCGTCGTAGTCCTTCTCGAACCAGCCCGAGCCGATGCCGAGGATGAGGCGGCCGTCGCTGATGTGGTCGATGGTGCGCGCCATGTCGGCCAGCAGCTCCGGGTTGCGGTAGCTGTTGCAGGTGACGAGCGCGCCGATCTGAGCGCGCGAGGTCGACTCGGCCCAGGCGCCGAGCATCGTCCAGCACTCGAAGTGCTTGCCCTCGGGCTCGCCGTACAGGGGATAGAAGTGATCCCAGTTGAAGACGACGTCGGCGCCGAGTTCCTCCGCTTCGGAAGCGGTGCGACGGATCGCCTTGTAATCGGCGTGCTGTGGTTGCAGTTGCAGGCCCACGCGGACGGGCTTGGAGGTAGAGGTCACGAGGCCCCAGCCTAGCGTGATGGCGAAGTGAGTCGCCGCGCAGTGCCGCTGCGGCTCATGAGCAAAATGGTGGTTGACTCATGAGCACGCGGTGACCTAGCGTCCTGGGATATGCCGGACACCGAAATCACCCGCGCTCAGACGAGGGAGCGGGCGCGGCTGCTGTTCGTCCGCTCCTACGACGTTGAGCTGGATTTCACGCACGGCCCCCGGCACCTTCGGGTCCGTATCTACGCCAAGCTCGCGCAGGCCTACGCCCGCACCGCCTACGCCTGCTTCGACCAGCCCGACCTCAAGGCGGTTTTCACGTTTCAGGTCACCGCGCCCGCCCACTGGACCGTCCTGTCAAATCAACCCCAAGCCCCGGCCGAACGCACGCGTGGCGACTCCCTGGTGCTTGCCAGCGAGAACGCCGGCTGCGTGCTGATATCGGAACAACTGCTTGTCCGGTCGCCCGCGGCTTCGCCGACGCTGATCGAGTCGCGCACGGCCACGGTGCTGCACGAGATGGCGCATATGTGGTTCGGGGATTCCGCGACTGGCCAGGGACCGCTCGGACGCGGGCCGCCGCAATGCCGCCGCAATGCCGCCGCGTGCCGGGCCGCGATTCCGGACGCCGGGCACAAGGAGGCGGCCTGGCGGCTCCTGACGAGCGAAACGGTCGGGCCGGAGACCGTCACCGCGGTCGCCGCGGGATTCATGCAGCCGGAGCAGCCGGACCTGCTCGCCCCGTACGCCGCGCGCTACCTGGCCGAGCTGCCGGACCTGTGGCGGGCGCGCGGCGGCCACCTGCGGGTACGGTTGGCGACCGTGCTGTTCCCTTATCCGGCGGTCACCCCGGAGTTCCTCGCGCAGATCGACGGATTCCTGGCCGCCGGCGGAACCGACCCGGGCCTGGCCCGGATCGTCCGGGACCACCGCGACACCGCCGAACGGGTGCTTCGCGCACGCATGCTGCCGTCGATTACCGAGCGTGAGTAAGGTTGGGGACCGATGAGGGACCGATGAGGGCTGCCGCGCCCGCGCCGACCGTGGCCGACCGGAAGTTCGACCTGCTGAGCCTGGGGACGTTCGCGGCCCTCGGCCTGCCCGACGGGATGCTCGGCACGGCGTGGCCGGCGATGCGGCACAGTTTCGGCGCGCCAGTCGGGGACCTGGGCCTGATCTTGCTGTTCGGCACCATTGGCTCGGTGGCCGTCGCCGCCGTCGTCGGGCGGCTCATCCGCCGGCTCGGCGCGGCCGCCGTGCTGGCCATCGCCGGCTCGTGCGCCGCGCTCGCCTTCATTGGCTACGCGGCGGCGCCGGGACTGTGGCTGGTACTGAGCGTCGGCCCGCTGACCGGCGTCGCCGCCGGGATGATGGACGGCGCGCTGAACACCGTGGTCGCGCTCACGGGCAGACCGCGGCTGCTCAACCTCCTGCACGGCTTTTACGGCGTGGGCTCCGCCATCGGGCCGCTCGTGGTCACGGCGGCGATCCTGGCCGGTTCCTGGCGGCCTGCCTATCTCCTCCTGGCCGCGCTCGACGTCGTGGCCGCCTGCTGCTGGGCGGTCTACCGGCGGAATGTTCCTACTCCGGCTGCGGCTGCAGCTCTGGCGGCGGACGGGGCCGCCGGGGGAGCCGGGGGAGCCGGCCCAGCGGACGCGACGGACGAGCCGACGCGGGGCTGGAGCCGCCGGCGGGTGGTCGCCGTGCTGACGCTGGGGCTGGTCGTGTTCTTCGTCTACACCGGGCTGGAGGTGAGCGCCGGCCAGTGGGAGACCAGTTACGTCCGCGGTCACCTGGGCCTGTCGGCGTCGGCCGCCGGGCTGGCCGCCTTCGGCTACTGGGGCGCGCTGACCGCCGTCCGGATCGGCCTCGCCCTTCCCGCTAAGGCACCCTCGGCGCACACGGTCATCCGCTACGGCCTGCTGCTCAGCATCGTCGGCTGCGGCCTCATCTGGTGGCAGCCCGACACGGTCGTGGTCGTGCTCGCATTCGCGCTGATTGGCGCTTCGCTCGCGGGCGTTTTCCCTGCTCTCATCGCCGTTACCCCGGAGCGGATCGGCGCCGAGCGAGCGCAGCACGCCATCGCCTGGCAAGTCGGCGCCGCGGCCGCGGGCGGCTCAGGGATCTCGGCTGTCATCGGGCTGCTGATCGACTCGACCAGCCTGGCGGTGCTCGGCCCGGCGCTGGTGGTGCTGTCGATCGTGCTTTGCTGCGCCAACTGGGCGCTCACCGCGCTGGCCCCGATCCGAGCATGATTGCCCGCGGGGGAGTGCCGCGAGGGCGTTCCCCTGTTAAGTGTGTTCCGCTCGTAGGTTCCCGGTCACGCCTCCGGCATCGGCCGGGAGATTGATAGGGCGTCGACGATCAGGCGGCGCGTGTCCGCCGACCGCTCGACCCAGGGAGCGTGGCCCGCGTCCTTGAGCACGATCCGGCTCCCGTCGGGCAGGGCGGCGAGCAGGGAATCGCTCGCTGTCCAGGGGCGCGGGTCGTCTTCCCCGAAGATCATGGTCACGGGACAGGTGATGCCGGCCGCGGCCAGCAGGAGGTCCTCGGTCTGGCGGTCGTGCCACAGTTCCCGGTTGGCCGCCTCGTTGATGACCGCGGCTGGCGGTCGCGTTTCCCAGAGCGCCAGGGCGTGCCCGGCGGCGTCGGAAGCGGGCGCGAAGTCGGCCCGCCACTGGAGCAGGCATCGCTCTCGTTCCTCGGCGGGCGTCCGATCGCCCGCCGGGATCGCGGACAGCGCGGCCCAGCGCCCGCGGTCGTGACCTAGCCGGCGGTCAAGTTCCGCGATGAAGGCCTCCCGGAAGCCGTTCCCGGCGCCCACGCCGGCGATGTAGGCGACCGCGGCGGTCCGGTCCAGGTGCCGCGCGGCATACCGGAGCGCGAGTTCGGCCCCCCACGAGTGCCCGATCACCGCCCACCGGTCAAAGCCGAGGGCCGCCCGGACCTGGTCCAGGTCATCGACTGCCTGCTCGATCGTGAACGGCCCGCCGTCGGCGGTCGAGCGTCCGCAGCCGCGCTGGTCGAACCGGACGACCGTGAACGTGTCGCCGAGCAGCTCCGCCAGGGGAGCGAGATAGTCCCACAGGCCAGGGCCGCCGTGCAGGCACACGACGGGCGGCCCGGTGCCGCTGATCGCCGTCCAGAGCTCGGCGCCGTCTCGGAGCCGCACCATCGCCGTCTCGCTCACCCCAGCCAGCCTACGGGTTCCTGCTCACGCGTCACTCACTGGAACGGCCGCACCTCGATCTTCCGATCGCAGACCTTCGACGCCTCGGCGGCGAGCTTGAGCGCCACATCCAGGTCGGGGACCTCCCACACCCAGACGCCGGCGAGATACTCCTTCGACTCCACGAAAGGCCCGTCGCTGAACACCGCCTGCTCGCCCCGGTTGTCGATGACCGTGGCCGCGTCGGTGTCCGCGAGTCCGCCCGCGAACACCCAGCAGCCCTCGGCCATCAGTCGTTCGTTGAACACGCTGATGGCAGGCCGCCGGTCGGTGCTGCCGGGATTGCTCTTGTCATCGATCACGGAAACCAGGTACTGCATCTGAAGATCATCCCCTTTGGTGTCAAGACAGCGTGATTCGGTTGGTCAGGGGACTTCAGGCCGTCGCATACCGCGGGCGCCCGGCCGGCCGGTAGACCTGGATGGACACGCCCTTCACGTCGACCCGCGACTCGACCAGGTCGAACGCAAGATCCGGACCGGTCTCCGGGAACAGTCGCGCGCCCTGGCCGACAACCACCGGGATCACGATCAGCGTCATCTCGTCGACCAGGTCGTTCTCCAGCAGCCACCGGGTCAGGGCGCCGCTGCCGTGCACCTGCAGCTCGCCCCCGGGCTTGGCCTTCAGCTCACTGACGGCCGCCGCGACGTCACCGCGGAGAACGGTCGTGTCCGCCCAACGCGGCGCGGTGAGCGTGTTCGAGGCAACGTACTTGGGGGCCTCGTTCAAGGCCACGCCGATGGGATGCGCGCGCATCTGGTCGACTGATCCCCAGGAGCCGGCGAACAACTCGTAGGTGCGTCGGCCGAATAGGAACGCCTCGGCGCGCTGGTAGGTCTGCGTGATGAACGTCCTGGTCTCCTCGGCACCCGCCCCCCGGGCCCATCCGCCGCGCTCGAATCCGTTGCTCCGGTCTTCCGACGCGGCGCCGTTTCCCTGCATCACTCCGTCGAGGGTGACCTGGGTCATGGTCGTCAGCTTCATGATCGCGGTTCCTTCACCTTCACCGTGGTGCCGCCCCGTGCGGGCGGCTTCACCCCTGCTACGAACACCACCGCCGCGATCCGACACCGCCTCCCGGGATTTCTTGGCAGAACTTTCCGGCACATCAGCCGGGTACTCACTGCCCGCGGCACGCAGGTCGTCCACATCAGCGCCGACGGCGCCCACGGAACTCACAGCGATGCGGAGATCAGGCTCCTGAGGCTGACCGGCGCGCGGCACCCGGATCTGTTCCAGGGTGAGCAAGGGCTACTCCGGATGGGCGATATGGGCGGATACTGGAATTTCTGGTTGTTCGCGCGCGGAGACCGGGGAAGCGTGGCCCACGAGTGGTCCGGCCGCCCTATGCCTGAACCTTACATTCAGACATTTCAGGCGCACATCATGATCGGGGGTACTTAACGGTGCTATTTGACGGAAAGTACACCCAATAACCTCGCAGGGCTGAAGTGCCCGAAGTTCAACTTCAGGCATAGCGTGACTAGCGTCCCTCAGACACCATAGATAAGGGGCGGATTGCCGATTCAAGTACGGGTCGCCCACTGCGCCACCGCGGCTCTTATCGGCCTTGGTATGGTGCGCAAAGAGTACGGCAGGCGCTCACGGGAGAGGGGCCAGGAGAGGTTGCAGGCTTCAGAGGTCCCGCGTGCGGTGGCTGCGGCCATGTCGATCGCCTCAACACTTGGCCTGACGGTCGATGACGCGATCGTTCTTCAGGACTCGAACAGGCTCACTTTGCGTCTGCTGCCCTGTGACGTGCTTGCCCGGGTGGCTCATGTCGAGCATCAGGTCGCGCGGTTCGAAATCGAGCTTGCTCAGCGGCTCGCCGGATCCGGGAGCCCGGTAGGCGCTCTTGAGCCGCGGGTGGAGCCGCGCGTCTACGAGCGTGATGGTTTCGCGGTCACGCTGTGGACCTACTACGAGCCTGCGAGGCCCCGAGAGGTCTCGCCGGCCGACTACGCCCGCGCGCTCGCGCGGCTGCATGCGGGCATGCGCGAGCTCGATGTCCCCGCGCCGCGCTTCACGGACCGGGTCGAGCAGGCGCAGCAACTTGTTGCGAGCCGCGACCGCACTCCGGCGCTCGCCGACGCGGACCGGGAGCTGCTTGGCGGCACGCTGCGAGGCCTGACCGGAGTGATCGGCGGCCGCGGTGCCGCCGAGCAGCTCCTGCACGGCGAGCCGCACCCGGGCAACCTGCTCGCAACGAAGAACGGCCTGCTGTTCATAGACCTCGAGACGTGCTGCCGCGGGCCTGTCGAATTCGACCTCGCCCATGCGCCCGAAGAAGTCAGCGAGCGCTACCCGGGTGTCAATCGAGACTTGCTGCGCGAGTGCCGGACTCTCGTGCTGGCCATGATCACAACGTGGCGCTGGGATCGAGACGACCAGCTCCCGAACGGGCGCCAGCTGGGCACGGAGTGGCTCGGCCAGATCCGGGATCTCGGGATGCCGGCAGAGGGCACACTTCCGGAAGCTTAGCTTTACATAATGTACATTATCGGCGCATAGGGGAGTAGGGTCAGAAGGGGTTGTCCGGCGGGGCGTCCCGTCCTATGCCGACGTCAAATGCCCGTCAGGACACGATCAAGTGCCGACCGACCCGCGGGCCCCCAGTTCGGCTTGCCGCCAGGAAGGCCGCGGTCCCCGTTCTGACCCATCAGCATCAGGAACAGGCTCTTCATCGCGGCCAGCCCTCGCGCCCGTCGGATCGCCGCCTCATCCGCCTGCGCATAGCTGTCGAAGAACCGCGAGGCGCCGCCCGCAGGGAGCAGCACCCAGGCAGCAGCAAGGTCCCATGCCGGGTCGCCGGCGAAGACGTCGCCAAAATCGACGACGCCCGCCAGCGTGCCGTCCGCGACGACAACGTTCGCGGGATGCAGGTCGCCGTGCACCCATACCCGCGGGCCCTCCCACCGGGGAGCCGCGACCGCCTCGTCCCACACGGCCCGGATGTCGTCCTCGGCGAAGCGGCCGAGGTCCACGGCCTGCAGGAACCTCTCGAAGCCGCCCGTGCATTCCCTGGGGTGACCGCCGCGATCCGAGGCGTCCGGCGCGTCGGCGGGCGCCTCCACATGCAGCGCCTTGAGGAAGGCCGCCAGCCTGTCGGCCGCGTGGTCGCCGCGGGTGATAGAGCCGTGATCCAGCGGCGTCCCTTCAACCCATGTCATGACGGTCCACATTTTGGGGAAGCGCTCCGACGGTGCGCCGCTCCGCACCGGGGTCGGGACCGGAAGCGGCAGGCGCGGGGCCAGGACCGGCAGCCAGCGGCGCTCCTTGAGCTGCAGATCGGGACCCTTGTCCATCCGCTGCATCCGGACGGCCAGGTCGTCCCCGAGGCGCCACATCTGGTTGCCCCAGCCGCCCGCCACCTCGCGGATGGGCAGCCCGGCCAGGTCCGGGTGCTGTTCCCGCAGCAGGTCGCGGACCAGATCTTCGCTGATCTCAATCTCAGATTCGATCATGCGAAGCCACAGTACTTTCTGGAATCGACATGATGGCTGGGACAGCAGGCGGCTCGCACGTCTCATGGACGCGTCGATCCGCAGGACTATGCCGACATGTTCCCCGAGACGGGACATATCTGTCAGGCGTGTGGCGCCGACGCCGCGGCGGCCGACGGGACATACCACGTGGACGTAGACGTCCGCCGGAACCCGACACCTTGGTACAGGGCGCCGGCTGCGTCGGTCGCGTATGAGATCTTCACCCGCTGGGCGCCTCTGGTGACAAGGCGATCGATTCCGGCGGACAGCATCGCTCGTGCGAGACCTCGCCGCTGGAACTCGTCCTCGACCCTGACCGGTTCGACGAGTCCTACCTTCGTGGCAGGGTCGAAGTGGCAGGGTCGAACCAGTACAGCACCGACACGTCCGTCTCCCCCAACAGTCCCAGTCAACCAAGTAACGGTGAAGCGCCTCGCGGGAGCCTGTCAAACGGTTTAAGACGGTCACGGGACATCACATGGTTGCGGCAACGGTTTTCTTCGCCCGAGGCGGGCGGGACGCGGCGAGCAGCGCCGGCAGCAGCGCCAGAAGCACTACGCCGCGCAGGACTCCCCCGACGATGAACGGTGCCCGGAATCCGGCCGCCGCCGCGACGAATCCGCCCGCGAGAGCGCCAAGCGGTCTCGTGCCCCAGCCAAGCATCCGGTAGACGCTGTTGACCCGGCCGAGCAGCTCGCCCGGCACTTCTTGCTGCCGCATGCTGACGGTGACGACGTTCCACAGGGTCGTGGCGAACCCTCCGCAGGCCATGAGCACGCCGAGGACCACCGCGTCCGGTGCCAGGCCCATCGCGACGAGCCGGGCCGAGCCGATGGCCACCACCGTGACCAGCAGCGGGACCGGGCTCACGCGCCGGGCGAGGACCGGGTTGACCAGGCCTCCGATCACGGCGCCGGCGGCCCCCGCCGCCAGCAGCAGCCCGTAGCCGCGCACAGACACGTGCAGCGTTTGGGCGGCGAACAACACGAACGTGGCCGAACCCATCTGGCCGGCGAAACCGCTCACCGCCAACAGGACCACGACGATCCGCAGCAGCCGGTGCCGGGCCAGCCAGCGCAGCCCTTCGGCGGGGCTGGTTCCACGGCTCCCCTGCCGGTCCGTGCGCGGCCGGGAACGCGGCAGTCCGCGGAGCAGCGCCGCCGAGCCCGCGAACGACGCGACGTCCACAGCGAAGGGCGCGACCGGCGCCAGCGCGAACAGCGCGCTCCCGGCGGGTGGGCCGAGGAACGAGCCGCCGATCACCTGCACGACGTACTGGGTGCCGTTCGCCTTGGGCAGCAGGTCCCTCGGGACGAGCGACGGCAGCATCGACTGGGCCGCGTTGTCGAAGACCACCTGCGCGCTGCCGAGGCAGAGTCCAGCGGCGGCCAGTGTCCAGATGCTGGTGTGGTGGACGGCAACCAGGCCGGCGATCACGGCCACCACGGCACCTTGGACAACCTGGGCCCGCCACATCAGTGTCGCCCGGTCGTACCGGTCCACCAGCGCGCCCGCGGGCAACGACACCAGCAGCCACGGCAGGTAGGTCGCCACCGCCACGGCCGCGACGAGTCTGGGATCTCTGGTGAGGCTGATCGCGAGCAGCGGCAGCGCCGCGGCGAACGCCCCGTCGCCGGTGTTATCCACCGCGTTGGCCCACCACAGCCGCCAGTAAGCCGCGCCTAGCCTGGGTTTCGCCTGAACTTGCGTCGTCACGGGCACGAGCGTGCGCCTCAGAAAGGGATTGCCGCCATGATTAAGCCCGTGCCTTAATGGCCAGCATGCGGCAGACGATCTCGCTCGGCGTGGACGACCTCGCGGCGACGCGGTTCGCCGCCTCGCCGCTGGGCGAAACGGTCTTCGCTCTGCAACTCCTGCGAACCGGCGCCGCGCACCCGGTGAACCGGCCGTGGCTGCGCTGGGCGCTTCACGACCTCTCCCGGCACCCGCTCTCCCTCCCCCTGCTGTGGCCGTTGCTCCGTGACGGCCAGCGAAACAGGCCCGAGTTCCTCACGCCGGCGCCGTCCGCGCACGCACTGTCGTTGGATGAGGAAACCGAACGGATGCGCGCTACTCCTCCCAGCCACGTGCGGTCGAGCCTGGAGCGGATCTTCGGTTGCCGGGGCTCGGCCCCGTGGCCGGGCAGCGCCCGTGAACTGGCGGCACGGCCGGGACAGACACTCAGCCTGATCGCCGGGGAGCTCACCGCCGCGCACGACCGGCTGATCGCCCCCCACTGGGACCGGATGCGTCCGGTTCTCGACGCCGATATCGCCTACCGGGGCGGCGTGGTGGCTCGCGGCGGGGCTGCGGCTCTGTTCGCCGGGCTCCATCCGGGCGTGCGCTGGGCAACCGGGAAGGTAACGGTCAGCAGGAACCGTCCCGGACCGCGCGAGTCTCAGGTCACGCCCGGGCCCGTCGGCGGCCTAGTGCTGGTGCCCAGCGTGCTGATCTGGCCGGACACGACCGTTAAGGGGTACTCAAGCTCGCAGACGACGCTGCGTTACCCCGCGCGCGGCACGGCGGCCGTGTGGGAACACATCCTGCCCGCGAACGCGGACCGTCTGGCGCTGCGCGACCTGCTTGGAGCGCCCAAGGCGCGGCTGCTTGAGGCGCTGCGCTGCCCCGCGAGCACCGCTGCGCTCGCCCGCTCGCTGAACGTCTCCCCTTCGGCGGTCTCCCAGCACCTTGCCGTCCTCGGCCGCTGCGGCCTCGTCAACCGCACCCGGTCCGGGCGTGAGGTGCTCTACCAGACCAGCGATCTCGGCCTGGCTCTCCTCGGCAGCCCGGCGGCCGCCTCCAGCCGGGTTAGTGGCCGAGGTTGACCTGTGCCCGGTGGTGGCCGCCTTTCTCGATCAGGTCGACGAACCCGAGGGCGTAGTCCGCGGCCGAGATATCGCCGCCGTCCTCGGGCTGAACCGCGACCTCGTCGCCGAGCCGGTAGCGGCCGAGCCGCTCGCCGGGCATATAGGCGCCGAACCTTTGCGCCGGGCTCACGAAGACCCAGTCGAGTGTCGCGGGCGTGGCCGGGAGGTCCTCGATGATCAGCGCCGCCCCGGCGAGGATCTCGTCGTGGAACTCCGCGGGGATGTGGCTGAGGTCGGTGACGAAGCGATCCGCCCCGGGCGCCGGGCGCAGCGACGAGAAGCCGCCGACGACGAACAGGCGCGCGCCTGCGGCATCGGCCAGACGCGCGATGGTGCCGTTGACATCGCGGAACGTCTCGCTCAGCGGGCCGCGTGGGGCGAGTGCGGCCACGACGACGTCCGCGCCCTCAATGGATGCCGAGAGCGCTGCCTCGTCGCTGGCGTCGCCTTGGACGTAGGTCACGTTCGGGATTTGAGCGTCGGGGAGCGAGCGGCTCAGCCCGGTGACCTCGTGACCGCGGCCGGCGGCCTCTCGGGCGATGGCCGAGCCTGCGTAGCCGGTGCCGCCGATGACGGTAATGCGAGACATGGAGTGCCTTCCTGCTGGACGGGAGTGACGGGTGGCGTCGGACGACGCCTGCGATTACCCTATGAGAGCAGCTCTCCAATGGGAAGAAGGCACCTTGTGGTAACCACCCAGGCCGAGTCACCGCTCCGCGGCAGCCCCTACCGCGCGGACTGCCCCACGCGTCGCATCCTGGATCGCATTGGCGACCGTTGGACGGTGCTCATCGTGGGCGCCCTCTGGGACGGCAGCGCCCGCTTCTCAGAGCTGCGCCGACGCATTGAGGGCGTCTCGCAGAAGATGCTCACCCAGACTCTGCGCGGGCTCGAACGGGACGGGCTCGTGCGCCGCACGGTCTACCCCGAAGTTCCGGTCCGCGTCGAGTACGCGCTCACCGAGGCGGGCCGCACCCTGCGCGAGCCGCTGCGCGCGCTGGAGGAATGGTCGATCGCGCACCTCGGCGACGTGTCAGCGTCGCAGGAAGCCTACGACCGGGGATCGCCCTCCGCCTGAAGTGATGATGCTGTCGAGCAGGCGCAGGCGTTCTTCGGGGTCGGTGCCGGGCGGGGCGTGGTAGGCGACCGCCGGAACTCCTGGCGCAGCCGCCGGATCGCGTAAATCCGTCGGTATCTGTCGTAGTCGCGGAATCTCCGCAGTGGCCACAGCGCGTTGGTCCCGTCCACGGAGCTGGCGTGCAGCAGCAGGCGGTCACCGTCGTCGCGGCTGTCGGTGCAGATGCCGACGTGCTTGACCGGGACGTCGCTGCCGTTGACCAGTTCGTCGCCGTCGTATTGCGGCACGAACTCATCCAGGCCCACGCGCGGCCGGTCCACGCCGAACCAGACCAGGTCTCCTGCCCGCATCCGTTCGGGGTCCGGGACCGGCTCGAAGTGCGCCGGGTCGCGGGCCAGCTCGAGGGACTGGAGCCGGGCGGGAAGGGTGTAACCGAACAGGTCGCGGGTCACCAGGTGAGCCAGCGCCACGCAGTTCAGCCCGTCGCGGAGAGCGTCCTGACGGCTGCGGACACGGGCCGGGTTCTGGGACCACACGTACCGGAATGCGGGATCAAGGTAACGCGAGAACACTTCATCCATCGGATGGTCCGGGCGATGTCGCGGCCTCGCCTGCGATGGCCGCCAGCACGGTGAACGCGTCGCGCGCGGCGGCGACGTCGTGGGTGCGGATGTAGTCGGCGCCCTGCCACGCGGCGAAGATCTCCGCTGCCAGCGTCGCCGGCCCCGACCGGCTGATGTCCCGGCCGGTGAGCGCGCGCAGGAACGACTTGCGCGACGGTGATGCCAGAAGGGGCACGCCGAAGGCCGCCTTCAGCTCCCGGATCCCGGCCAGGGTCGCCAGCGAAGGCCCGGGGGTACGGCCGAGAAAGTA
>Ga0302326_10024319_pt1 | contig 12315 bp, 13 predicted proteins | sample Palsa_T0_3_FD_202264 | JGI IMG/M metagenome (GOLD analysis project Ga0302326, IMG submission 202264) | Peat permafrost microbial communities from Stordalen Mire near Abisko, Sweden - Palsa_T0_3 | ecosystem: Environmental > Terrestrial > Soil > Palsa > Peat permafrost | place: Sweden: Abisko...
GACATCGAAAGGAATACCAAATGGACGGCAAAAAAGGACTGAAGGAGACCACGCGCGTGACCGCGCCTGTCGCGTTGAGCACGCTCGGTGTGAACGTTTTTACCGCCCCGGGAAAGGCTATGGTCGGCGAGCGGCCAAAGCCCTTCGGCGAAGCGCTCGGCTTTGACCCGATCACGTCGACTTTAATCTTCGGCGAGTACGACGCGGTGCTGGTAGACGCAATGACGACGGTGGCTGAGGCCGAGGCTCTCGCGGATTGGGTTGCGCTGCACAACCGCAATCTGGAGACCATCTATATAACGCACGGCCATTTCGACCACTTCTACGGTCTGAGCATTCTGCTCGACCGTTTCCCGAGCGCTCGGGCGATCGCAACGCCCAAGACTGTGAACGCCATGCAGATGTCTTTCACTCCCCCAGTGGAGCGGTTAGCACGCCGGCTGTTTCCTGGGCAAGTGGCCACTCAATTGGTTGCACCTCAGCCCTATGAGCACGACACGTTCACTCTCGAGGGCCAGGAATTGCGCATCATCGAGCAGGGCCACACCGATAGTCCCGATACGACGTCTCTCTACGTTCCATCGATCGGCCTGATCGTCGCTGGCGACGTTGTCTACAACCAATGCCGCATATACGTCGGCGACACCACCCCGGAGAGCCGAAAGAATTGGATCGCGGCGCTGGACCGGTTAGCAGCGCTGAACCCGGCGATGGTCGTCGCCGGTCACAAGAAGCCTGGCGCGCCCGACTCTCCCTCGACGATCCAGGACACCAAGCGTTACCTGGAGGACTTCGATCGGGTGCAGAAAACCGCGACGTCCGACCAGGAGCTGTTCGATCAGATGACGGAGCTATACCCGCATTGGGTAGCCAATCAGTCGTGGTTGATGTTCGGATTCCCGCAGCGATAAGTCAGGAAAACTGTCATTGGCTGGTTCTTGGGTGCCATGGTACGACATCCTTCTGTTCTTCCTTCGAGTAGGGCTCACCAAAATAGGGGAACTCGGTGCGGATCCGATTGCGATCAGGGGCAGCGCCGTCCTGGAGAGGCCTGTTTGACACCAATGTAAGCATTACATCCATAACATCATCACCCAGTGGCCTCCCATTGAATCCCGCGACGTCAAATGCAGCTGCCGTTCCTAATTCATAGGGCAAGGTTTCCGGGCATAGTCGAGAGACCATTTGCTTTCCGTATTCTTCCGGGTTCATGACAGATCCTGCATAGGTAACCATCTTCTGGGTAAAGTCTGCGATGTATCCCGAGAATAAAGCGATGTCATCGGATGGCGCCGATTTGTTGAAGGTCTCTTTCACCTCTTGATTGCCAGGATCGTTGAGAAGGAGGTGGGTGATGAGCGGAAGGCCCCAACGTGACACCTGCATCTCGGGAGCATGGCCGTAAAGTGACACCGTGGCCCAGGCATGAACCGATCCCTTGCCGATCAGATGGTTTGGGACTTCGAGGACAATCGCAGTGATATTGCGATGGTTGAAGAAGTTCTGGCGATGGCGCAGGAACGAATCGCCGTCATACCTGTGTTCTTTGTAGAAGGCATTCTGAAGATCACGCATTGCGACAGCGTCGGCGGCGAACAGATCGGGAGCGATTCCGACGAAGGCGCGAATACCAGACTTGTCGTGGACTTTGCCCGTGTCTCCTTCTATTAAAAGGTCGCCCTTGTCCCCGCCGATAGCCTCGCCCGTGGCTCTACGGACCTGAAACTTCTGAACATGGACATGCTCGTCCCCGTTCACATGTCTCGGTTCGTCGAACCTGAACTTGAAGACAACGTCTTCGTGAGCATCACCAGTCAGGTCCAGGCGGAAGGCATACAAACCCTCCATGTGAAGGGTATCGGGTGCAGAGAGGACAACATCAGGATTGACGGTCATCGCCATCACGGTTGTGCCGGGAGCGCCCTGAAACAGATAGAGATCACACACGTTCAGGCTGGGATCCTCTTTCGCAAGTTTGGTATCGAAATGATGGGACACAAGTTTCCTTTCTGCCAATGCGTTAATGATTATTCGCGCTTATACAGACGTTGCGCAGTATTTGAAGTAAGGAAATGACCGGCAACCATGCCTTAACCCTGTGCGGTCAGCCGCGAAGAAGAGGAGCTCCCCACGGGGCGCCAGTGGCTCCGCCATCGACCATCAACTCGACCGCATTGACGTAGGACGAGTCGTCGGAGGCCAGGAAAAGCGCCGCTTTGGCAAGTTCTTCCGGCTCCCCCCAGCGGCCCAATGGAACAGCAGACGAGACGAAATCAGCGAGCTTAGCGGATTGTTCTTCAGTGACGCTGGCGCGGGGCCCGCGCTTCCAGATGGGAGTCTTGGTGGCGCCGGGTGCGACGACATTCACGCGAATGTTGCGCGGGGCGAGGTCGGCGGCGATGGCACGCGCCATGGAGACAAGACCGCCCTTCGTGGCTGCATATGCGGCAAGGCCGGGCTGGCCGAGATAGTTGTGCACAGATCCGTTAAAGATGATGCTGCCGTTGTCATTCAGCAGAGGAGCGGCTGAATTGACGGTGAAGAAAGCGCCATTGAGGTTGGTGTGGATGATGTTCTCAAAGATGGCTTCGTCGGCTGCGCCCGTAGGCGTCCTGCCGGAGATGCCGGCATTCGCGAAGACGATGTCGAGCCTGCCGAAATCTTTGGCAAGTGCTGAGAAGAGCTGCTTGCGGTCTTCGGCTATGGTGACATCTGCACGGTAGCCGCGAGCGCTGGGTCCGAGTTCGGCGACGGCTTCGTCAATCGTCTTCTGGTCGCGGCCGGTAATGGCGACCTGGGCGCCTTCAGCAACGAAAAGACGGGCGGTGGCAAAACCGATGCCGCTGTTGCCTCCGGTGATGAGAGCTTTCTTTCCTGCGAGTTTCATAACTCCCCCCTTTTTGTGATTCCGGAGCATCAAATATGATGTCCTTGATACATGTTTTATGATGATCGTCCTAGATGGAGGATGCGGGCGTTTCCCGGGAGAGTAGTGCTGAACGTGAAGTGTCAGCTCCGTCCCAGGGATGACCGGCAGGGCGCGAAATGGCTCGGTGGGGGAGCGCTTTCCATCTTTGGATGGAGGCGCACCGCGCGCAACTCCGCGTAGGATGGTCGGGTTCTGCCTGTGGTCAAGGCTGTATTCCTTTCGAACGGAGCTTCATCGATGGCTTATATACAACTTCCAATTGCGGAGGAACTCGGCAGAGAGTTTCCGGGCATCCTCGGCCCCATGACGTTTCGCCCTGAGACTGCAGCGCCTCTCAACGAGTTGGTGAATGTGCTCTTGCGCGGAGAAAGCACGCTCTCGCGTGGTGAACGCGAGATGATCGCTGCGCATGTCTCGTGGCGCAACGATTGCTTCTTCTGCCAAACGATTCATGGCGCAATGGCCGCGGCGCAGCTGGGGCAGGATGAAGCGCTGGTCCAGAAAGTAAAGACAAACTGGGCAGACGCGAAAATATCACCCAAGCTGAAGGCGCTGCTGAACATTGCCGGAAAGGTGCAGCTTGGCGGCAAGCATGTGACTTTAGAGGATATCGCCGCGGCGCGTGATCTGGGCGCGACGGATTCGGAAATTCACGACACAGTCCTGATTGCTGCGGTCTTTTGCATGTGCAATCGGTATGTCGATGGTCTGGGTACCTGGGCTCCTCAGGACGCCGGTATCTATCGCGAAAGAGCGGCCCAGATCGTTGAACACGGATATAGCGGAGTGACGGCGGCCGCGATTGCTAAGGTGCATCGTTGAGTTCTGCCTGCAGATCCACTGCGCTTCGCTCTGTAGAAAACATTTCCGAGAAGGGACCGCTGAACCGCAGGTCCCTCCACTGCGCTCCCCCGGATTTCCTGTGGAGACCCGTGGCGTTGAGGATCTGCATGCGGCTCTCTCTACGGAGAGCCGCACAAGTGGACGTCGCTAGCAGCGCGAAGTAGGAAATCCGGGTACGCTCCGGTCGGGATGACAAGGGGAGAGATGGCGCTTCCAGCTTAATCGCAAAAGGAGAATCCAATGCCCCACATCACGCTTCCAGATGGACTTCCAGGAATCACCGGACCACTTGCGTTTCGTCCCGAAACCGCCAAGCCCATGCGCGTCCTGGCCGAGTTCCTCCTGCGCGGACCCAACACGCTTTCGAGCGCCGACCGCGAAATCATCGCCACCTACACCTCCAAGCAAAACGATTGTCATTTTTGCCAGACAAGTCATGGGGCCGCGGCTGCCCACCACTTAGGCGGCGCGTCGGAACTCGCGAGCAATTTTGCGCTGATCTCCGAAATCAAACGGGACTTCGAATCCGCTCCTATTTCGGCGAAGCTGAAAGCGCTCCTGAACATCGCCGGACACGTGCAGCAAGGCGGCAAGCGGGTCACCACCGAAGACATCGCGCGTGCTCGTGAGCAAGGCGCAACTGACACCGAGATTCACGACACTGTCCTGATCGCTGCGGCGTTCTGTATGTACAACCGCTACGTTGACGGTCTTGCCACCTGGGCTCCGCAGGAGCAGGAAGCTTATATTCCCATGGGCGCGCACATGGCGCATGAAGGGTATGTCAACCCTCCAGCGCAGAAGCCGGCGTCGCATCCGGAAACGGTCACTGCCTAGAACCGGCCGAATCAGGAGAATCTTCTATGACACACATCACACTTCCCAAAGGAGTACCGGGCCCGCGCGGTCTCGCCACCCGGACTCCCGACGATCCGGAGTTCTACCGTGAGCGAGCGGCAGGACCGCTTGGGAGTAGCCACCAGGGCTAAAGCCCTCAATCTATTTGCCGGGTCGTTTCCGCGGGTTTAAAAACCCGCTCCCCCGGACTGAAGTCCGGGGCTGGCACCAATGGATTGGCTGGGATGGAACTGTCGTCTCTTGAAGGGATTGGCCGTGCCGAGATCCGGCCCGACTGAAGTCTTGCCCTGGTACAAAACCCAGTTCCGTTGTTTTCCGAAAGCTCCCAACGAATTTACGGCACGGCTGAAGCGAAGCCGTGCCCTTCCAGCTCTCATCTCGCTTCGCCTTTGGGCGAGTGGGCTTGCTGCGGTAACGGCTGCCTTACTTTGATTACCCCTCAGCCTCTGGATGAACGGGTAGTCTGCTTCGCCAAGCGCGCGCTGGAAGGATCCTGTTTCTCACGGAAACGGCGGTAACGGTCAAGAAGGGACGCGGGTCCACGGGCTCGCAGAAAGACCAGGTTTCCTTCGAAGCGTTTTTCGTCGACGATCGCTCCACGCTCAAGCGAGGCGAGGATGGAGCCTTCGGACTGCGGGAGCCGAAATCTGGCTTCGACCAGCGGGTCGACCACCAGCGCGGCATCGATGGCCATCAGGAGTGGTTCAAGACCGGTGCGCTGAAGCGCAGAGACCGGAACCGCTTCGCGATCGTTGGAAAGATGGGCGAGTTCCTGGGGCGGGACGAGATCGGCCTTGTTCAAGACCTGGATGACGGGCTTGTTCGAGACTCCAAGCTCGCTCAGAACTTTTTCAACCTGAGTTTTCTGCTCTTCGCGTATAGGGCTGGCCGCGTCCTGCACGTGGAGAAGAATTTCAGCTCGCTCGACCTCTTCCAGCGTGGCGCGGAAGCTCGTCACCAATGTGGGGGGAAGGTTGCGGATGAAGCCGACGGTATCGGAGAGCAGAACCTTGCGGCGGGAAGGGAGCTGCAGTTGGCGGAGTTTGGGGTCGAGAGTCGCGAACATGCGAGCCGATTCAAGCACCCCGGCCTCGGTCAGAGCGTTGAAGAGGGTGCTCTTGCCGGCGTTGGTGTAGCCGACCAGGGCGACTACGGGGACGGGAACTGCTTCGCGGCGCTGCCGCTGCTCATGGCGGATGCGGCGCACGGCGTTGAGCTGCGTCTTGATGTGGTCGATGCGCAGGTTGATCTTGCGCCGATCGGTCTCAAGCTGAGTTTCGCCCGGTCCGCGGGTCCCGATGCCGCCGCCCAGCTGCGACATGGCGCGGCCGCGGCCAGCGAGGCGGGGAAGCTGGTATTGGAGCTGTGCGAGTTCTACCTGCAGCTGGCCTTCGCGCGTCCTGGCGTGGCGGGCAAAGATGTCGAGGATGAGCTGTGAACGATCGATCACGTGGCAGGGTAGCTGGGATTCGATGTTCCGGAGCTGCGATGGGGTCAGATCATGATCGAAGAGAACCAGCGAGGCATTGCTGGAGACCACAGCGCCAACAATTTCCTCGAGCTTGCCATGGCCGACAAGGGTCGAGGGATCTGGCCTCTGGCGCCGCTGGACCAGAGTGGCGGCAATGACCGCACCGGCTGATCGGGCGAGTTCCTCGAACTCTGCACGGCCGGCATCGAAGTCGAGGGCGGGAGCTGCAGGGCCGGGAAAGTCTTCTTCGTCTTCAGCCCCACGTTCTCCAGCGACGACAGCGGCCGCACTGCGGGCTAGTCGAGCGGCTTGGCTGAGCTGTTTGCGCTTGCGGAGTTCTCCCGTGAACTCGACCACGACTAGAACGGCAAGTTCCTGCTGAGTTTGCGAGGTGCGGAGTTCGCGAGCGAGAAGTGCCTCATCCTGGGCCTTACTCGCTTCGACAAGACTCCGGCGAACCGTCTTTCCGCGCTTGCGGCGCGCTTGCGCTTGATCTGATGGGGGCTCAAGCGGAGCCTTCTTGCTGGTCAAAGTTGTCTCAATTCAGGGCCGCGTCCCGACCACTCTTCTCATGATACTGAATTGAGCTGCTCAATCGGGAGGTCTCATTTCGGCATCGGAATCGAGACTGCCTTGCCTGCGCCGCGTTCGGCGACCCAGATCGTGTCGCCCGCAGGCTCAACTGCAGTCGGTGTCTTAAGTCCTTCCTTGATAACCGTGACGCTGGCCTTATCGCCATTGACGGTAATCACGGAAATCTTCCCACTGCCATTTTCAGCAACCAGGAGCTTGCCGTTGGCTGCGCGCATGCCATCCGGCCCTTTTATCGGCTGATCCATCCAGATATCGACAGGATGTCCGGCCTTGCCGGCAGCGTCCACCGGGATACGGTAGAGATTGTTCGAGAACACATTGTTGACATACAGCGTGCCGTCCAAAAAGGTGATCCCGTCAATGCCGTAGAGGGCGTGATCTTCCAGGAAGAGTTCGGCAGTGGTAGCGCCGGCAGGCAGCTTGTAGATTTTGCTGTTAATCGTGTCGGTGATGTAGAGCGCCTTGTCCGGTCCGATGGAGAAATCGTTGCAGACGCTGTTGTCCCCAGGCAGGTCCCAACGAAGTTTTTGGGCGCCCGTGGAGAGATCAAACCCCCGGAGGGCGGTATGGCGCTTTGCCGGCTCTGTGCCCGGAACCGGGGTTAGCTGACAGGCCCACAATGTATTGGTAGCGGCGTCGGCAAGCATGCCGAAGAAAAAGGTGCCGGCCCCTTCCGCGCTGGCATCCACAAACTTCTCAGGAGTGGTCGAGCCCGGGCGCACTTTGTAGATGAACGGAGTGCTTGCGCTCCCGACGATCAATACCCCACCCGGCGCGACTGTCAAACTCTCCGGCTGAGACTTCGCATCAACGATAAGAATTTCAGCGGCAGACGCAGCCTGTGCCAGGCCTGTCGATAATGCGACGCAGGCGGCAAGCCGTAGTGCACTCAACTTCGGCATAGTGGGATCTCCTCACGTTCGGCCTTCCATGGCGAACCGATCCATTCTTGCATAGCTCGAAGAGGTTGCCCAGATCATCGGGAAGTATGTCGAGGAACACGATTTGCCGCTGACATCGTTGATTGATTCAGATGAGCCTCTGAGCCCATAATGATCCATGGCGACGTCCAGATCCTTTGTTCCGGCCTCTGATCTTCAGGCTGCCGGCCTGACGAGAGCTCTGCCACGGGGCTGCGCCTTCACCGAGACCGACTGGCGAGCGCTCGCGCCCTTCTGGTATCCAGTAGCCCATTCGCATGAAGTAACGGATAAGCCTCTTGCCACGCGCCTGCTGGATGAGCGTGTCGTTGTCTACCGCGTCGCGGACGGCTCTGTGTCGGCCGCTCGCGACATCTGTTATCACCGCGGAGCTCCGCTGAGTCTGGGGCACGTCGAAGGCGATGAGATCGTCTGCAAGTATCACGGACTCCGCTACGACCGTGAGGGTCGCTGCACCTGCATCCCCGCCCATCCTGGGGGAGCCATCTCACCTCGGCTGCGGCTCGATATGTATCAGGCTCAAGAGCGTTATGGTCTGGTGTGGGTTCGCCTGGTCGATGATGGTCCGCGAGCTCTTCCGGAGATGGATGAGTGGTACAACGCGGACTACCTGCAGGTGGGTCTCGACAGCGTAGACATCAATGCCGCGGCGGGGCGCCAGGTCGAAGGATTTCTCGACGTCAGTCACTTCGCCTTCGTCCACAAAGAGAGCTTCGGCGAGCGCGGCAATCCGGTTGTGCCGGACTACAAGGTGACGATGACTCCGCACGGATTTGTGGCTGACTACATCAGCACCGTCAGCAACTACGCGCACGGATATAAGCATCTGGCTCCGCCGGACTTTCCCTGGCACAGACGGTTCGAGACCTTCCTGCCGTTCACCGCGAAACTCACGGTGACGTTTCCGGGCGGCGGGCAGCTTCACATCTTGAATGCGGCGTCTCCGGTTTCCGCTCGCAAAACGCGCCTCTTCGTCCCGATCTGCCGCAACTTCGACAAGGACTCCCCCATTGAACAAACGCTTGACTTCAACTACCAGGTCTTTGGAGAAGATATCGAGATCGTCGAGCGGCAGTGGCCGGAAGACTTGCCGCTGAAACTGCATGACGAGGCGCATTTCCCAGCCGATCGCAGCTCCATAACCTATCGCAAGGGGCTGTCAGCCCTGGGATTAGGAAGAAGCTATACAGCGTAGGAGGGGACCTTCCGAGCTACTGCGCGAAATAGAAATGGTAGTGGTTACGGCATCCCGGATTGAACATCGCGCCACAGCCCGGGCACTGGTTGGAACACGCCAGGTACTCCCGTGTAGTCAGCTCTATTCCGCATGCCCCACACAGCACTGCAGACTGATCCCATTCCACCTTTGGCCAGACTTCGATCGCATGGCCGGCTAATGTGTCATGGCAGTCCTTGCACGCATAGTAGGCGTTACAGCACTTCATCTTGATCGCGATGATATCCACCGGCTTGTTGTAATGAGTGCAGCGGGTCTGAGCGTCAAGACCGATTCCGTTCACCTGGGGCCGAGTACCTGGGATATCTATTAGAGTAGTACCTGACACAATCTCTTTCACGGAGTTGAGGATGGCAGCAACGGAAGAGCAGCGCTCCCAAGAGCTTCTGGAAGCTCAGACCCACGCGGAAGCGCTATTTCGCGAAGTAGAAGCTCGCGGGCTGATTCGCCCAGGCATCACCGAGAGCGGGCTCAACGCCGAAATTTACGCTCTTGCTCAAGAGCTCTATGGAATCAAGACCTACTGGCACAAACGAATCGTTCGCGCCGGCAAGAATACGCTCCTTCCGTACGCCGAGAATCCGCCTGACCATACCATCGGTGAAGACGACATCCTCTTCCTCGACCTCGGGCCGGTCTTCGAGCAGTGGGAAGCGGATTTTGGCCGGACGTTCGTTGTGGGCGCCGATCCACTGAAGCTCAAGATGCGTGAGGACGTCGAGTCTGCATTCGTGGACGGCAAGCAATACTTCGAAGACCATCCCGAGCTTACCAGCTGCGAATTCTTCTATTACGTCGAATCGCTCGCTGCGAAATACAACTGGGAGTTTGGGGGGCCGATCGCCGGGCATCTCATCGGGCAATTTCCTCACGAAAGGATCGCTGACGATAAGGTGACGCTCTACGTTCATCCCAAGAGCAACCTGCCCATGCGCTCGCTCGATGAAGAGGGCCTGCAACGCCATTGGATTCTCGAGATACATTTTGTCAATAAAGAGCGCGAAATCGGGGGATTCTACGAAGAGTTGCTGACGGTCTAATGAAGGAGACGATTCGCTTTTTTAGTCCGGCAAAAGACTTTGCCCCTGCCCTCGGGGTGGTCGTCCTGCTGGGGATTGCTTACCGCATCCGTCGCGAGGCCCTGCGAAATGCTTTCAGCCACGCCCGGGCGCAGCATATTGAAGCGGAACTTATCTATGCAGAACGTGTGTTCCGCTTGCGAATTCGGGACGACGGAAAGGGCATTGAAGCAGCGCTGCTGGAGGAGGGCCGCCCCGGCCCGGCTCAATTGCTTACCGTGGGTTGCCGCGTCCCCGTTTTCGGTGGTCCCGCCAAGAAAGCCTGACGCCAGACTGGTCACAACCGGGAACTGTCGTCCTTCAATAAGCGCTTGAGCGAGAGGAAGCCGATGGGCAATTCGGTTTTGCCTTGCAGCGCCAGGTCGGCCAGGGCAATGGCGATCAAAGGCGCGAACTTGAAGCCGTGACCGGAAAATCCTGCAGCAAGGACTACGTTTTTGAACTGCGGATGAAGGTCCACGATGAAGTCCTCATCGGGAGTCATGGTGTAGAGGCAGATCGCGGAACGGGTGATGCGGGCGCGCGCCTGATTATAAGTGCCGGCAAGGCCGGGCATGTATTTCGCGGCAATGGCGGCCAGCGGATCCAGGTCGGCCGGCCCTGGTGGCGAGACAGGGCTATCTGCATCAGGCAGATAGTCGCCGCCTAAGTGCTCTGCCAGGCGGACACCCGCGCCGGGCAGGTAGGGGAATCCGTAAGTGAAGTTTTCCGGAAAGGCAAAGACCGGTACGCTATCCGGCGTGAAAAGCTCAGGCGCCAAAGGGTCGAACCATGCCACGACCTTGCGCTTGACCGTCAGCGGGAGTTTAAGATCGCGCAGCAAGGCGCCTGTCCATGCGCCCGCGGTCATGATCAGCCGGCCCGCGGTGATGGATTCCTTTTCCAGATGTACATGAACTTCTTGCTCGCTCGCGTCCCATCCTTTGACTGGTTGATCGAAAAGGCATTCGACACCCAGGGACTGGGCGTAGGCGAGGCTCGACGTGATCGACGCATCCACGTCGAGCCAACCAGCCTGCGCATCGAGAAGGCCAGCGTAGTTCTCCGGAATTTCGAAAGCAGGATAGCGGCGGCGAACTTCTACTGCCGTGAACGATTCCGTTTCCAGATGGTGGGTGGACGCGCTGTCTGCTACCTCGCGCAAAAAGCTGTCCTCCGGAGGCCCCATGTAGAGCACACCTGTGCGGTGCAAGAGTTTGCTTCCCATTTGTTCGGCGGCCTGGTCCCACAGCGTGCCCGCGTGCTGGGTCAATGGCACATAGCCGCTGCCCTCGGGATAGGCGAGGCGATAGATGCGGGAGCTGCCGGAATGGCTGCCGCGGCCGTGCGGTGGCGTGAATTGATCGAGGCCGATCACGGAAAGGCCGCGCCTGGCCAGCTCCACGGCGGCGAAGCTTCCCATGGTGCCCAGCCCAATGATGGCCACATCGTAGTGCTTGCGTATGGTCATGGGCGGATGAAAAGAATCGCTGTCCTCCCTCTGCTATCTTGAATGAAAAGCTTGCAGAAGACCGGTTGGCTAGAAGTACCGTAGCACATCACCAATTCTCATCGGCAATGGAGAAGTTCATGTTGGAACGATTACAAATAGCAGGTGCGCCAAAACCGCAGGGGCCTTATTCCAGCGCGGTGCGGGCAGGGGATTTCTTGTTTATTTCCGGGCAGGGGCCAGTGGATGCAGCCACGGGCGAGATGCAATCAGAGGCCAGCGTGGAGGAGCAAACGCGACTGGTGTTGCGTCATTTGCAGACCATTCTGCAGGGCGCCGGCGGGGACCTCGCGAACGTGGTGAAGTGCTCTGTGTTTTTGCAAGACGTGCAAGACTTCGGCGCAATGAACGAGGTGTACGCGGAAGTGTTTGGCGCCACCAAGCCGGCACGTACTACGGTGGGGTCGGGCATGGTGGCCGCGGGCATGAAGGTGGAGATCGACTGTATTGCGTATCTTCCGCAGGGTGGTTAACGGGATCAGGCGCTGCGCGGTCCGGGTATGACATCGTCACGGCTCATCGTCATTACCGGAGGCGGTGGTGGTATCGGCCGCGCCACCGCATTGCTTTGCGCCAGGCGCGGTGACCGGGTCGCGGTTCTCGATAAGAATGGCGCCAGCGCTCAGCAGACTGCGGAGGCTGCGCGGGCTGAAGGTGCGAGCGCAGCGGCCGGCATATCCTGTGATGTGAGTGACGAAGGCCAGGTGGAACGCGCCTTTGCCATGATCCATGAACAGTTCGGTGCACCTTATGGCATCTTCGCCAACGCGGGCATCGATATGGGCGGACTAATTCATGAAATGCCACTCGAACGCTGGCAGCGTGTTATCGATACCAATCTGACAGGTATTTTTCTTAGTTGCAAACATGGTCT
>Ga0302326_10024320_pt1 | contig 12315 bp, 10 predicted proteins | sample Palsa_T0_3_FD_202264 | JGI IMG/M metagenome (GOLD analysis project Ga0302326, IMG submission 202264) | Peat permafrost microbial communities from Stordalen Mire near Abisko, Sweden - Palsa_T0_3 | ecosystem: Environmental > Terrestrial > Soil > Palsa > Peat permafrost | place: Sweden: Abisko...
ACCCGGACCGGACAGCAACTCCACGGCCTTGCCGATGATCGCCTGCTCCAGCGCCTCCCGGCCGCGGCCGGCAGGAGCGACCGGCTCGGTGCCGCGGTGGCCGTCCTGGCTCTGCGGGTGGCAGGGTTGGCAGCGGCCGGGGCCGTGACCGCCGAGTTCCACGCACAGCCGGACCAGGTCATCAAGGGCCCTCAGGTGCACCTCACCGGTCACCACCGGCATCAGCGTCGCGTCGCACGCGAACCCCTCGGCGGTGTCGCCTTCCAGCCACGCGCCGCCGTCGCTCCCGGTTTCCGACGCGGCCGCGCGGGCAGCCGCCCACTGGGTCCGGACCCGGGAAACCCACTCCTGGACCAGCCGGGAATCGGCGTCCAGGTCGATCAGGTCGGCCAGGGAGATGTGGGCGATGACCTTGGCGGGCTGCCCGGCCCGGTCCGGGACCATATCCGCGGCGATGAGCCGGCGCATGGCTTCCTCGAGCGCGTCGTGGTCCCGCTGCTCCTGGGTGCGGGTGTCCTCCGGACCCGCCGGCGCCGACAGGGCGTCCAGCACCGTGCGGACGGCGGCGGCGCACTCCGGCGTGAGATCACCGGTCAGCACCCCGGCACCCTGGAACGTCTTCATCAGCCGGACGGACCGGTCCCCGGGCGCGCGCTCCGGATCGTCATCACCATCGGGAGTATCAGAGCGGGACATCTGGTACATCGTCTCACCCAGTCCGGCCAAGTCCGCCAGGGTCGCACCGCCCAGGAACGCGGCGAGCAGGATCGCGTCGGCCTCATCACGCCACTCCGCAGGCAGCCGGTCCGCCAGCCCGCAGATCACCCGGGCCACCGACTCCGGCACCGCCGCCTCGGCCAGGGCCGCCGCCACGACCGGGTGAGCCGCGGCACGGCGCGCCCACCTGATATGGAACGCGGCGGCACCGCGGGTGATCCGGGTCTTATGGAACAGCCACGCCCGCGGACTATAGAAAGCCTCCTCGCAGAAACCCTTCCCGGCATCGAACGCCTGCAAGATCGAGGCCCGCGCCGCCGTCTCGATCGAGTCGACTTCCTCCAGCGTCGCCAGGCACTGCGCCTGCACCCCCGCAGCCATCGCGGTCGCATCAGCCCTCGCGAGGTAACCCATCGCAGACTTCAGCATCCCCAGCGCCTCAGCCGTGCTAGCCGGCGGTGCGACAACACCCGCCACGATGATCACCTCCCCACCAATACTTACGGTCGAACCGAGGGCCCGGCCTTCCTCCAACGTCCTAAATTTCTAGTTCGACTCTACTAGTAGGTACTGACATTTTTGGGGAACACCACAGCGAATTTATGCTTCTTCGCTGATGGTAATGCTGAGGTTATTGGTGCACCTCTCGGACCGGAGTGACGATGGCTGTCCGACCGGATTCTCTGCTGTGCCTGCCTCGTCGGTGCCTGCCTCGTCGGTGCCCGCCTGGTTGGTGGCAGCTGGGTTGGTGGCAGCCGGGCTAGGCAGGGCAGCTAGCTGTCGCTTGGACGGAGCTAGTGCGGCGGCGATGACCCCGGCGCCAGCAACCGCCGCGGCTACCGCCTCGGCGGGCCGGAAGCCGGTGATGAACGAGGCGGAACTGGAGTAGCTGCCGTGAGCGGCGAAGACCGCCGCCATGATAGCCACGCCGAACACCCCGCCCAGCGCGTTCAGGGCATTGTTGGTGCCAGCCGCGACGCCTACGTCGCCCGCCGGGACGGACGCGGTGACCGCGTTCGCGACGGTGGGAAAGCACATCGAGATGCCCATCCCGGCGACGATCAGCGGCGCGACCAGGATGCCGTAACTCACCCCGGGATGAGTGACCGCGACTAGCCAGCCCAGACCCGACGCCTGCAGCATGAGTCCGGCCAGCATAAAGGGCCGGTTGCCGAACCGGTCCGCCAGCGCGCCCGCGAGCGGGGCCACCAGCATCGGCATCGCCATCCAGACCAGGATGCGCAGCCCGGCGGCGAGCGGCGAGTAGCCCAGACCGATCTGAAACAGCTGGCTGACAAAGAACACCGACCCGATGAGCGATACGAACTGGAAGAACACCACGGCGTTAGCGGTGGCGAACGCCCGGCGCCTGAAGTAGGCCAGCGGCAGCATCGGATAGCGGGCCCGCCGTTCCCAGATTCCGAACCCGGCCAGCAGCAGGACTCCGGCCGCCAGCGATCCGGTGACCTGGGCGCTGGCCCAGCCGTATTCGGGTGCCCGAATCGGCGCCCAGGTGAGCGCGAACAGCCCGGTTCCGGCCAGGATCAGCCCGGCGATGTCCAGGTGCGGCCTCGGCCCGCGGCTCTCCCGAAGACGCAGCGCGGACAGCACGGCCACGGCCAGCCCGACCGGGACGTTGACCCAGAAGATCCACTGCCAGGAGATGCCCTGCACGATCGCGCCGCCGACCACCGGGCCGGCCGCCACCCCGAGGCCGGTCACGCCGCCCCAGATGCCGATGGCGGTACCGCGCTGTTCGGTCGGGAACGCGTCGCTGATCAGGGTGAGCGTCAGCGGGACCAGCACGGCGCCGCCCGCGCCTTGCACCACCCGGGCCGCGATGAGCAGGCCGGCGCCGGGCGCCAGGGCCGCGAGCGCCGAGCCGAGTACGAAGATCAGCAGCCCGGTCACGTACATGCGGCGCCGGCCGAACCGGTCGCCGAGCGCCGCGCCGGTCAGCATCAGGCAGCCGAAGACCAGGCTGTAGGCGTTGATCGTCCATTCCAGGTCGGGCAGCGTGGCGCCGAGCTGGGTCCGCAGCGTCGGCAGGGCGGTAGACACGACCACGACGTCCAGCGCGGACATGAAGGCGCCGAGCGAGGCGAGCGCCAGGGTCCAGCCGCGCCGCATCCCGGGCGACCCGGTGGAGGTGGTGGGGGCCGCAGACCCAGCAGACCCGTCGGAGCTAGCGCGCATCACTGGAGCTCGCTGAGGCCTGCTGCGGTCAGCAGGTAGGAGGGATGGCTGAGGGCGGGATCGGAAACCAGGTCGAGGACGGCCTTCCCGACCTGGTCCGGGGTGAGCACGGGACCGCGGGTGGCCAGGAAGGCCGGCACGTCCAGGCCCTCCCGGGCGGCATAGGCGGCGACCGCGGCGGCGCCCAGCTCGGTGGCCGGCGTGAGCTGCGGCAGCACCGAGACGAACCGGATGCCCAAGGCGCCGCGCTGGGATTCGGCCGCGGCGTAGGCGGAGATGAAGCGGATGGTCGCCTTGGCGCCTGCGTAGCCGCCGCTTACCGGCGATCCGGCCACCGCGGCTCCGCTGGAGAACGCGACCACGACGCTGCCAGGCGCCAGCGGACGCAGCAGGGCCTCGCGCGTCCAGTGGAACACTTGCTGCACGTCGACCTCCCAGGTGCGGCTGAACGACTGCCAGGTGTGCTGATGCAGCGGTCGCGACAGCGGGGAGGCGCCGGCCGCGAGCACGAGAACCCGGGGCCGGTGCAGATCGATGAGCTGGCCGGCCGCGACCGGGTCGGCCGCGTCGGCCACGACGGGGGTGAACCCGGCACCGAGTTCGGCTTGCAGGTCCGCCAGCCGTTCCCGGTCCCGGGCCAGGCCCGTGACGGATGCGCCGGCCTGCGACAAGGCGATGGCAATGCTGCGGCCGAAGCCCCGGCTAGCGCCGGTCACTAGTGCGGTCGTGCCGGATAGCTGATGCGCTGACATCTGGATCTCCTCAGCGGTGAGCATGTCTGGCGCGCTCCCTGCGCGTCGCCTCGTACTGATCCGGAGGGCCGCCGGAATTCACCGGTGTCAGGTACTTCGGCCTGGACCGGTGATTTTCCGGGCTACGGCGGATCTATACCTGTGAGCGGCTGTGCGCTGGCCGCGCGGAAGGCGGCGACGCCGATCATCGGCTGGGGGCATCGTGCCAGGCAAGGAAGACTTCGCGGTACTGACCGGGCCATACCGGCGGGAGCTGCTCGCCTACTGCTACCGGATGCTCGGGTCGGTCGACGAGGCCGAGGACCTGCTGCAGGAGACGCTGCTGCGGGCATGGCGGTCCTACGACGGCTTCCAGGGCCGGTCTTCGCTGCGGACCTGGCTGTACCGAATCGCCACAAACAACTGCCTACGCGCGCTGGAGACCCGCAGCCGCCGACCGCTGCCATCGGGTCTCGGCGGGCCTGCGGAGGATCCCGGTAGTCCGCTCGCGGCCGACCGGGGCGAGGTTCCGTGGCTGCAGCCAATCCCCGACATGCTGGTCAGCGGCGTTGGCCCGGGCGATCCCGCGTCGATTGTCGCCTCGCGGGCGACGCTGCGGCTGGCGCTGATCGCGGCCTTGCAGTACCTTCCGGCGCGACAGCGTGCCGTGCTGATCCTGCGCGATGTACTCGGCTGGCACGCGGCGGAAGTAGCGGAGCTGCTCGGAATCTCGGCCCCCGCCGCCAACAGCATCCTGCAGCGGGCCCGGGAGCGGCTGGCGCAGGCGGCGCCCGCCGAAGAGGACCTGCACGAGCCGGCGCGGGCGGCTGACCGGACGCTGCTTGACCGCTACGCGGCCGCTTTCGAGTCAGCCGACGTGGCCGGGCTCACCGAGTTGCTGCGGCGGGACGCCACGCTGGAGATGCCGCCGCAGCCGTACTGGTTCGCGGGCCGGGACCGGGTCACGCAGTTCCTGCGGGCGGTGGTCCTCACCCGGCCGGGCGACTTCGCCCTCGTCCCCGCGATGGCCAACGGCCAGCCCGCGTTTGCCGCTTACCTGCGCGCGGACGACGGGGCGTTCCACGCGCACGCGATTCAGGTGCTGACCGTCACCGGTGGCCAGGTGGCGCGGATAGTGTCGTTCAACGACGGCAGGCTGCTCCGGGCGTTCGGGCTGCCTGACCAGCTGAGGGGATCAGTCGTAGAAGCCTAGGCGGCGCAGCTGCTTGGGGTTACGCTGCCAGTCTTTGGCGATCTTGACGTGCAGGTCGAGGAACACCTTGGTGCCGAGGAGCGCCTCGATCTGCTCGCGGGAGCGGCTGCCGACGCTCTTCAGCCGGGCTCCCTTGGTGCCGATCACGATGGCCTTCTGACTCGGCCGCTCGACATAGAGCTCGGCGTAGACATCGGTCAGGTCCTCGCGGCCGGGACGCGGGCCCATCTCCTCCACTACCACCGCGATCGAGTGCGGCAGCTCATCGCGCACCCCGTCCAGGGCTGCCTCCCTGATCAGCTCGGCGACCATGATGCGCTCCGGCTCATCGGTCAGCTCGCCGTCCGGGTACAGCGGCGGGCCTTCCGGCAGATAGCCGACGAGCACGTCGGCAAGCACGTCGAGCTGGAAGCCGGTCACGGCCGAGACCGGGACCACGTCCGCCCACTCCCCCAGCGCGCTGACCGCCAGCAACTGCTGGGCGATCCGTTCCTGGGACACCTCGTCGCACTTGGTCACGACGACCACGACCGGGGTCTTCTTGACGTTCTCGAGCTCGCGGGCCAGGAACTTGTCACCCGGGCCGACCGGGTCGCCGGCCGGGATGCAGAAGCCGATCACGTCGACCTCGGCGAGCGTCGAGCGGACCAGGGTGTCCAGGTGCTCGCCGAGTAGCGTCCGCGGCTTGTGCAGTCCGGGCGTGTCCACCACGACCAGCTGCGCGTCGGGGCGGTGCACGATGCCGCGGATCACTCGCCTGGTCGTCTGCGGCCGGTCGCTGGTGATCGCGACCTTGGCGCCCACCAGTGCGTTCGTCAGGGTCGACTTGCCGACGTTCGGCCGGCCTACGAGTGAGGCGAAGCCTGAGCGGAAAGCCGCCGGTGGATGGTTCACCCCTTAATACTCGCGCATGTTCAGGCCGGAAGTGCACAGGCCCGTTCGGGAGAAGAAGAGACGGAGGCGGTGCGGGGCGGCGGGGTCCGTGCGGACGTTACGGTCGTGGCTATGTCCTTTTCTCCCATCTTCCGGCCTACGGCGCGGCTGATTCTGCTCGACCCGGACGGGCGCGCGCTGCTGTTCTGTGCGGAGGATCCGCGGGCCACGTTCTGGTTCACCCCGGGCGGCGGGGTGCATCGCGGGGAGACCCTGACGGGCGCCGCGGTCAGGGAACTCGCCGAGGAGACCGGGCACGTCAGGACCGAAGCCGAGCTCGGGCCGATCGTGGCGACCTGCGCCGGGCTGTGGACCGGCGACGACGGCAGGCTGTTCTTCGGGGCGGACGCGTTCTTCGTGGTCCGGGTAGCGGCAGCGACGCTGGACAGCAGCGGGCAGGAGGCGTTTGAGCGCTCGGTCATCGCCGGGTACCGGTGGTGGTCGGCCGACGAGCTGCGGCGCCGGGACAGCCGCGACGTGATCACCCCGGCCGGGCTGAGCAGGCTGCTCGACCTGCTGGCCAGGGGTGAAGCGCCCGCGGCACCGGTGCGGCTGCCGTGGCGGAACTGGGAGATCGACTAGGAGACGGCCTGACTAGGAGACGGACTGCCTAGGAGACGGTCAGCGTGGCGCGCAGGGTGCCGTCGGGGGCGGCGTGGAATACGGTCGCGTCCGGGCCGAGGTCGCGGACCACGGCGAGGTCGCCTGGGTCCAGCTCGGCGTCGCTGACCAGGGCGGCGGCCTCGAGTTTCTGCGCGCCGCTGGACACCGCCATGGCCACGGCCAGGCGCAGCGCGGACAGCCGCAGCGACGGCAGGGCGACCGCGGCGGCGGTATAGGTCCGGCCGGTCTCGTCGCGGACCGCTGCGCCCTCGGACGCGGCGACCCGGGCCCGGGTGGACCGGGCCAGCGTGATGATCTTGAGATCCTCCGCGTCAGGAGTTACTGCGTCAGGAGTTACGTCGCTCACCTGATGGAGTCTACGGGCCGGCTGGTTCCAGGTCGCGTTCCACCAGGACCGTTCCGATTTTGTTGCGTCGGCCGGCCAGGTTCTCCGCGGTCAGCCGCAGGCCGCGGACGGTCGCGGTGGAACCCGCGATCGGCACCCGGCCGAGCTGGTGAGCCAGCAGGCCGGCCACCGTCTCGACGTCCTCGTCGCCGACCTGGATGCCGAAGAGCTCCTCGAGCTCGGTCACGGAAAGCCGGGCGGTCACCCGCGCGGAGTCATCGGAGAGCCACTCTACCGGCGGCTGCTCGTTGTCGTACTCATCGGTGATCTCGCCGACGATCTCCTCGAGGATGTCCTCGATGGTGACCAGCCCGGCGGTGCCGCCGTACTCGTCGATCACGATGGCCACGTGGTTGCGCTGGGCCTGCATCTGGCGCAGCAGCTCGTTGACGGGCTTGCTGTCGGGCACATAGCTGGCCGGGCGGATCACGGTCACCACCTTCTCGGTGGCGTCGGCCCCGGGGTGCTCGTGACTCCAGGCCACGATGTCCTTGAGGTAGGCGATGCCGACGACGTCGTCCTCGTTCTCGCCGACCACGGGGATCCGGGAGAAACCGCTGTTCAGCGCGATCGCCAGGGCCTGCTCGACGGTCCGGTCGCCCTCGATGAAGACCATGTCGGTGCGCGGGACCATGACCTCCCTGGCGATGGTGTCGCCCAGCTCGAAGACCGAGCGGACCATCTCGCGCTCCCCCGGCTCGATGCCGGTCTGGCGCTGCAGGTAATCGACGAGGCCGCGCAGCTCGGACCGGGCTTCGGGTCCCTCCGGGTTGGGCGGCGCGTGACGGCGGCTGGGCGGCATGGCGTTGCCTATCGCGACGAGCAGCCTGGGCAGCGGGCCGAGCGCCCTGGTCAGCGGGAACAGGAACGCGGCCGCGCGCGCGGCGCTGCGGTCGACCCGCGGTCCGATCGCGCTGGCCTGCGGGCGGACGCCAGTGAACGCGTACCGCATCGCGAGCGCCACCGCGAGCGAACCGAACACGGCGCGCCAGTCGTCGCCGAACCAGCGGACGAAGGCGGCCGTGATCAGCACCGCCGCGAACACCTCGCAAATGACGCGGAGCAGCAGCAGCACGCTCAGGTAGCGGGGCAGGTCGGCCACCACGGACCGCAGCGGGCTCTCATCCGGGCGCCTGCGGTCCGGCTGGCCCGAGTTCAGGTGCTTCTGCTCGGGACGTTCGGTGGCACCGGTGGCCGACATCAGCGTCAGGGCGGCCTCGCCGCGCGCGCACCAGCCTGCCAGCAGAGCGAGCACGGCCGCCGCCACCAGCAGCCAGGCTGGGGGTGTCATCAGCCGGACCCTTCCTGGCCCTTCTCGTCGCGCTTATCGCGCTCGTCCCGCCACGATTTCAGCAGCTGCTCCTGGAGGCCGAACATCGTGGCGTGCTCTTCCGGCTCGGCATGGTCGTACCCGAGCAGGTGCAAGATGCCGTGCACGGTCAGCAGCTCGAGCTCGTCCTGGGTGGAGTGGCCGGCCTTGACGGCCTGCTCGGCCGCGACCTGCGGGCACAGCACCACGTCGCCGAGCAGCCCGGGGTTGCCGTCGGGCTGCGGGTCACCGGCCCGGTTACCGCCCATATGCGGCGGCCGCAGCTCGTCCATCGGAAAGGAAAGGACGTCGGTCGGTCCCGGCTCGCCCATCCACCGCTCGTGCAGCTCGGTCATGGTCTGCTCGTCGACGATCAGGACCGACAGCTCGGCTAGCGGGTGGATCCGCAGCTGGTCAAGGCTGAACCGGGCGACCGCGGCTAGCCCAGCTTCGTCGACGTCGATGCCCGCCTCGTTGGCGATATCGATGCTCATTCGGAGTCCTAGCTGCCCTTCCGCCTGTTCGCTTTCCCCGTGGCGTTCGGCGGCGCGCTGAACTGCCTTTCGGCCGCGTCGTACCGCTCGTACGCATCGACGATCTTGCCCACCAGGCGGTGCCTGACCACATCGTGACTGGTCAGTCTGGCGAAGTGGATGTCCTCGATGCCGTCGAGGATGTCCTGGACCACGCGCAGCCCGCTGACCTGGCCGGACGGCAGGTCGACCTGGGTGACGTCGCCGGTCACCACCACCTGGGAGCCGAAGCCGAGGCGGGTGAGGAACATCTTCATCTGCTCGGCCGAGGTGTTCTGCGCCTCGTCCAGGATGATGAACGAGTCATTCAGGGTGTTGTGGGTGAGCAGGAAGTCCTCGGTCGTGTACAGCGAATCGGCGGCCGCGACCGAGATGCACACCGCTTCGGCGGTGCCGGCTGGCTCGATGCTCTCGATGTAGCGCGCCGGGCGGCCGCCACCGCCGGCGGCCTGGTAGGCGTCGGCCTTGCGGGTGAGCCGGAACGGGTCGATCCCGGCGGGCAGCCGGATGTCGATGTAGTAGGCGTCGTGGCGGTGGTAGACGGGGCGCCCCATGGCGAGGCCAGGGGCGCGTCCGGCGGCGGGTCGGCTGCGGGTGTACGTGATTCCGCCTAGTGACCGGACCAGGAAGGTCACATCATCGCGCAGTTGCGACGAGGTGGTCGCGTACTGGACGCGGCAGCTCCGACCCCGTTGCGTGACCGGGCCGCCGTCGGTGTCGAGCAGGCCCTGCAGGACGGCCAGCCGGACCTTCGCCGAGTTGTAGAGGTAGAGCTCGGGCACGAACTTGGTCGCGGACCGGGTGCCGTGCAGGCCGAGCAGCCGCGCAACCCCGGTCACCGGGTTCTCCAGGGTGATGACGTCACCAGGCGAGGTCACCCGGTTCAGTACGTAGTCGGGGCGCTGCTTAGGCCGGACCTCGGTACCCGGCAGCAACCGCTGGAGCTCGTAGGCAAGCTCCGGATCTGCGGTCGCGAAGCTGGGGGTGGTTGCCCCGGTCAGGCAGCCGTCGCCGAGCAGCAGGCCGAGCGCATACGGGTCCATCGGCACTTCCCGGTACGGGAAGCACACGGGTGCGCTGTGCAAGGGAAGCTCGTACCGGTGATTGTGGCCGGCCCGCAGGTTGCCGATCATCTCGCGGGCGGTCAGGACCCGACGCGGCTTGCCGCGACGGCGATCGTCGGGGGTGGACACGGCCCACAGGTGGTCGCCCGAGCAGCGGGTGGAGGCACCGTCCTGGGCGGTAACCCGGTAGATGTCCTTCTCCCCCTGCGGATACACGCCGATGACCGGGGTCGGCTTGCCGTTCGACCCGATGACCAGGTCGCCGACGGTCAGGGAGCCGATGGGCCGGAATCCGTCCGGGGTGAGCACCGGCGTGGCAACGGGGTGCGCCCGACCGCGCATGAATGCCAGCGGGGCGATCTCGATGGTGCCCGCCGCCATCAGCTTCGGGATCGAGTCGGGGTCGAGCATGTCGTGCAACGCGTCGTACAGCGGGCGCAGGTAGGGGTCGATCTTCTCGTACAAGGTGCCGGGCAGGAAGCCGAGCCGCTCCCCCGCCTCGACCGCGGGCCTGGTCAAGATGATCCGGTTGACCTGCTTGGCCTGCAGCGCCTTGACCGCCTTGGCCATGGCCAGGTAGGTCTTGCCGGTGCCCGCCGGGCCGATGGCGAACACGATGGTGTGCTCGTCGATAGCGTCGGCGTACCGCTTCTGGTTGAGGGTCTTGGGCCGGATGGTGCGGCCGCGGGCAGACAGGATGCCGACCGTCAGCACGTCAGCGGGACGCACGCCGCGCTCGGCCCGCAGCATGGCCGAAGCCCGCTCGACCGAGCTCGGGGTCAGTTCCGCGCCCTTGCGCAACAGCTCGACGAGCTCGTCGAACAGCGCTGTGACCAGGGCGGTCTCCGCCGGGATTCCGGTCGCGGTGATCTCATTGCCGCGGACGTGGATGTCCGCGTCGAAGTCCCGCTCAATCACGTGCAGCAGTTCATCCCCGGAACCGAGCAGGCTGACCATCGAATGATCAGCGGGTATCACGATCTTTACCTGGGATCGCGGCTCGCTGTTAGCCTTCGGCGGCTGTCCGCCGCCGTTCGGATTGCCCCGTGGACTTACGTCTTCGCTTCTGATGTCTGTCAATTCGACGCTTTCGCAGACCCGGAGGACGGTCCCCCGACCTTAATGGGACCCATGTTATCCGCCATCCGGGCTGTCCGAGGCTATCTAGCGGCCCCGGAGCTATCCCGGCGGCCAGGTCAGGTCCCGGCCGCCGAGCAGGTGCGCGTGGACATGGTGCACGGTCTGGCCGGCCTGATCGCCGGTGTTGAAGACGACCCGGTAGCCGGTGTCGCTGACGCCCTCGGCCACCGCCACCTCGTGCGCCAGGCCGATCACCTCGCCGAGCAGCGCGGTGTCGGCGGCGGCGAGGGCCGCGACGTTGGGGTAATGCTCCTTGGGGATGACGAGCACGTGCGTCGGGGCCTGCGGGTTGATATCGCGGAACGCCAGCACCCGGTCGGTCTCAGCGACTCCGGTCGCGGGGATGTCGCCGGCGACGATGGAGCAGAACAAGCAGTCAGCCACACCAAGATCCTAGATGGCCGGCCGGCCCGGCGCTGCCTGGAGCCCGGCGCTGCCTGGAGCCCGGCGCTGCCTGGAGCCCGGCGCTGCCTGGAGCCCGGCGCTCTCAAATAGTGAGACCAGGCCCATAGGCGCAGCCCATATCTCTGCCCCATAACGGTACAATGGCCGGAGAATATGGCTATACCTCATATCAGTGGCGATACCACAGGTACTCCTGAGTAACCATGTTGCGATGCGCCGTTATGGTGCCGATCCAGGCAAGTGAGGTCGTAACCTCGCGGCTAATGGATATTCTTGTTTTCCGGCAATCCACCGACAGTATCTGGCGGCGTGTCAGAAAGCCGTCCAGCCACCGTCGCGCGATGCCTGGTTACCCGCTCACTCAGGCAGCTAGATGGCTGAGCTGCCAATGCCGGCACGGCGACGGACGGTCAGATAGGTGGGAGATTTGGGGATGACGGACCGGCGGCCGCGGTCCTGCCTGACTTCTCGCGCGGCGCGGAAGCAGCACGATGGGGAGTGAACCTGACGACGGGGCAGCGCGTCCTACCAATGTGACCGAAACGCTGATGGCGCCAGCAGCCATCATGTCTGATGCCTTCATGGCGTCTTCCGCACCCCTGGGCTGGAGCGCGGACCGTGCGGTCACCGAGCTGTATTCCTCGCACTACCGTGCGCTGGTCCGTCTCGCGGCCTTGCTCGTGCGGGACACCCCCACCGCCGAGGAGGTTGTCCAGGACTCGTTCGTCGCCATGCACGGCGGCTGGCAGCGACTCAGGGACGCCGAGAAGGCGCTCGCTTACCTGCGCCAGGCCGTGGTGAACCGGTCACGTTCGGTCCTGCGGCACCGGACGGTGATCGACAAGAACCTGCAGAAGGCGCCGCCGGACATGCCGAGCGCCGAACATGGCGCGCTTGTCCTGCTTGAGCGGTCCGCGGTCGTCGCCGCGCTCCGCGGGCTGCCCGACCGTCAGCGCGAGGCGCTGGTCCTGCGGTATTACGCCGACCTGTCCGAGGCCGAGATAGCGGCCACGATGGGCATCAGCCGCGGCGCGGTGAAAAGTCACACCGCCCGCGGTATGTCTG
>Ga0302326_10024322_pt1 | contig 12315 bp, 8 predicted proteins | sample Palsa_T0_3_FD_202264 | JGI IMG/M metagenome (GOLD analysis project Ga0302326, IMG submission 202264) | Peat permafrost microbial communities from Stordalen Mire near Abisko, Sweden - Palsa_T0_3 | ecosystem: Environmental > Terrestrial > Soil > Palsa > Peat permafrost | place: Sweden: Abisko...
TCCGAAGGGCTCGACGCAAAGCACCTTGCCGAGCTGATCGCGGCCAGATGGAACGAGGGAATCCCGTATGAGCATGGATGACAAACCCGCTGCGATCGCGGAGGCAGAAAATGCGATCGTCATGCGGCGGCTGAACGCGCAGATCCTGCATGAGCGGGCCAAGGCGACCGCGCGCATGCCGCTGGATCGGGAATCGGCTGCAGGCCACTTCGAGATTGTCGAGTTCCTGCTGGCGGACGAGCACTACGGCATTGAGAGCGTTTGGGTGCGGGAGGTGTTTCCATTGCGCGACCTGACGCCGGTCCCCTGTACGCCGCCGTTCGTGCTGGGGGTTCTCAACGTTCGCGGCCAAATCCGCACGGTCATCGACATTCGGAGATTCTTCGACCTGCCGCTCAAGGGACTGACAGAGTTGAACAAGGTGCTGTTTCTGGAGACCGAGCAAATGCAGGCAGGGATACTGGCTGACGAAATTCTCGGGGTACGCTCGATAGCGCCCGGCGCGCTTCAAGCATGCCTTCCGACGATGACCGGGGTGCGCGCCGAGTATCTTCGCGGCATCACAGAGGATCGAGTGGCTGTGCTGGACGCGGTGAAGCTTCTTTCTGACAAGAGACTTCTCGTGCAGGACGAAGTGCAGGGGTAGCAACGGGCGAGGCAAAAACAGGCCAGGGCTGAACGGAAGAGGTTCAGACTCGAAAGAGGAGACCACATATGAAATGGTCGGTGGGAACCAAGATTGCGGCGGCATTTGCGATGGTGCTCCTCATTCTCATTGCGATCGGCGCAATCTCTTTCATGAGCACGCGCAAGCTTGTGGAAACCAGCCGAATGGTGGGCCAGTCGCATGATGGCTTAGAGAAAATGCAGGAGATTCTCTCGCTTTTGAAGGATGCCGAGACGGGGCAGCGGGGATTTTTGCTGACCGGCGAGGAACGGTATCTGGAGCCTTATACAGCGGCTATTCCCGCGATCGATCAGGCAATCGCTGACGTGAGGCAAATCCCCGACCAGGGCGCCAACGCAGATCTGCTCAAGTCATTGACGGAGACAAAAATCGCAGAACTGGGAGAGACCATCGCCCTGCGCAAGGGTGCTGCAGGCGATGCCGGATTCAAAGCGGCCCTGGAAGTTGTAAAGACGGATAAGGGCAAGCAGGTGATGGACGAGATTCGAAGCTTGGTAGCAAAGATGAAGGCGGATGAAACGAACCTGCTCGACCAGCGCAACCGGGAAGCCGAAGCCCGCGCCTCGACGAGCCAGACCACAGTGGTTCTCGGCACGATTCTTTGCATCCTCCTGGTCATTGCCGTCGCATTGGCGCTGACGAGGAACATTTCCAGACCCCTGCGCGAGCTGACGACAGCGGCAGATCGGATCGCGGCGGGAGATCTGACCGTGCAATTGCGCGCCGACGAGCGAGGCGACGAGGTGGGCGCCCTGACCCGGACGTTTGGGCGCATGACGGCAACCCTGCAGGAAATGGCCTCAGTCGCCTCGCGAATCGCCGCCGGCGACCTTCGCGTGTCCGTCAAGCCCCAGTCCGAACGAGACCAGCTCGCCACGGCGTTTGTGGCGATGATTGCGAATCTGCGGCAAGTGACCGCCGACATTGCCGAGGGCGCCAACGTCCTGGGAAGCTCAGCGTCGGAAATCGTGGCATCAACGGCGCAACTGGCATCCGGCTCGGCGCAAACGGCTGCCGCCGTCACCGAAACCACGACGACTGTCGAAGAAGTCCGTCAGACCGCCCAGGTTTCAAGCCAGAAGGCGCGCGTGGTCGCCGACACCTCGCAGAAATCGCTGGAGATTTCCAGCGGAGGAAAAGCCAGCACCGATGAAACCTCCAGGGGAATGCTCCGTATTCGCGAGCAAATGAGCAGCATCGCCCAGAGCATGGTCCGCCTCAGCGAACAGACCCAGGCCATCGGCCAGATCATCGCCACGGTGGATGACCTGGCCCAGCAATCAAATCTGCTGGCAGTCAACGCATCCATCGAAGCAGCCAAAGCCGGGGAGCAGGGGCGAGGCTTTGCCGTGGTGGCGCAGGAAGTCCGAAGTCTCGCCGAGCAAAGCAAAGGCGCCACCAACCAGGTGCGCACCATTTTAAGCGACATTCAAAAGGCCACCAATGCCGCCGTCATGGCCACCGAGCAGGGAACCAAGGCGGTGGAAGGCGGCGTCAAACAAGCCGAAAAGACCGGCGCATCCATTCTCACCCTTGGAACCCGCATCGAAGAAACTGCTTCCGCATCCGCCCAGATCGCAGCATCGAGCCAACAGCAGCTTGTCGGGATGGACCAGGTTGCCCAGGCCATGGAAAGCATCAAGAAGGCCAGCACCCAGAACGTCGATAGTGCCCGTCAACTGGAAACCGCATCACGGAACCTGGGCACATTGGGCCAAAAACTGAAGGAAATGGTTGGAAAGTACAAGCTCTGAGCTTGTTTCTCTAATCGCCAATATCAGTAGATCGCCAATGTAGAGGGAACCTTTATGAGTTGGTCCGTTGGCGTAAAGATTGCGGCCGGGTTCGCGTTATCCGTCCTGGTGCTATGCCTCATCGGCGTCACGTCGTACCTTGGCGCCCAACGGTTGATCGAAGCGCATCGCTGGGTCAACCGCACACACCAGGTGCTTGAGAAACTTGATCAGGTTCTCTCATTGATGACCGACGCCGAGACCGGCCAGCGCGGCTACATCATTACCGGGGACACTGCATACCTCGCTCCTTATGAAGCGGCTTCCGCCACGCTCCTGAAGACAATCGATGAGCTCCGAGACCTGATTCAAGACGACGCGGCGCAGCAGGCGCAGGTGGACGCGCAGAAAGCGCAGGTGGATTCGCTGGAGGCCGACGTCAAGACGAAGCTGGAATTGTTGAAGGAAGCGATCACCGCCCGGCAGACTGATGCGGGGGACAGCGGTTTCAAGGCCGCCGCCGGGATCATCATGACCGGCAAGGGCAAAGTGGAGATGGATCAGATCCGGGAAATTGTCGGCGAATTGCGAGCCACTGAGAACAATTTGCTGGAGCAGCGTTCCCGGGACGCCGAATTGACCGCCGAGCGCATGCGGACCACGGTCATTGTGGGCGTCCCGTTAGGTCTGGGGGTATTGATGATTGCCGGCTTTTTCATCACGCGCAACATTTCCCGGCCGTTGCGGGAGATGTCCGCCATCGCCAGCCGCGTCGCCGCCGGAGATTTAACGGTGAAGATGAATTCCACGACGCGTGGGGATGAAGTGGGCGTCCTCGGCAGAACGTTTGCCTTGATGGTCGAGAGCCTGCGAAGCGTCACCCGGGAAATCATCGAGGGGGCCAACGTGTTGGGGGCGTCGGCAACTCAGATCGTGGCCTCCACGGCCCAGCTCGCGTCGAGTTCGGCCCAGACCGCTGCCTCGGTCACCGAGACGACGACGACCGTCGAGGAGGTTCGCCAGACCGCGCAGGTTTCGAACCAGAAGGCGAAAAATGTGTCCGAGAGTTCACTGAAAGCCGCGGAAATTTCCGGCGGAGGCAAAAAGAACACCGAGGAGACCGCAAAGGGAATGGCGCGCATCCGCGAGCAAATGACCAGTATCGCGAAAAGCATGGTTCGCCTGAGCGAACAAACCCAGGCCATCGGCCAAATCATCGCCACGGTGGACGATCTGGCCCAGCAGTCCAATTTGCTCGCGGTCAACGCATCCATCGAAGCGGCCAAGGCGGGCGAACAGGGCCGGGGGTTTGCCGTCGTTGCCCAGGAAGTCAGAACTCTCGCCGAGCAGAGCAAGGGCGCCACCAACCAGGTAAGGACTATTCTGAGCGATATTCAAAAGGCCACCAATGCCGCCGTCATGGCCACGGAGCAGGGCACCAAGGCTGTGGAAGCCGGCGTCATCCAATCGGAAAAAGCAGGCGACTCGATCCAGAATCTGGGCAAGCGGGTCGAGGAGGCGGCCTCTTCGGCGGCGCAGATCGCGGCATCAAGCCAGCAGCAACTGGTAGGGATGGACCAGGTCGCGCAAGCCATGGAGAGCATCAAGCGGGCCAGCACGCAAAACGTGGATAGCGCCCGCCAGCTCGAGGCGGCGGCGCGGAACCTCAACACGCTGGGCCAGCGGCTCAAAGAGACGGTCGGGAAATACAAGCTTTCCAACGGACAGGTCGCATGAAACAGAGCGACGAAGAGTTTCAGAGGAAGCTCGAATCGGCTTTTTGCGTCGAAGCCGAGGAACAGCTTCAAGTAATTTCCTCGGGCCTGCTCGAGCTGGAAAAGGAGCGGGATGCGCCGCGCTGTAACGAAATTGTCGCTTCGATTTACCGCCAGGCCCACAACCTCAAGGGGGCGGCCCGGGCGGTGAACGCCGACGACATTGAATCGATTTTCCAATCGGTTGAAACGGTGTTCTCGGCATGGAAACGGGGAGGCGTGCGGCCGTCTCCTGAGCTCTTCGACCCTCTGCACAAAGCGATCACCGCCGTGGGCCGGATCCTGCCGACATCACAGGGCGCCGCCCCTCGTCTGAATGCCGCAGAAATGACCGGCCTGCTCACCGATCTGGCCGGGATCGTCTCAGGCGGCCGGCAAGCCAGTGGGCAAATGGAAATCGCCATGCGCAGTGACGACATGGCGGTGGCATCAACGGATGAGCATGCCTCCACGCCGTCGTCGGCTCATCCGTTGCCGATGCCGGTGACGGCAACTCCGATTCCGGCGCCGCGCCCGGCCCCACTGACCACCTCGCTCGCAGCCCCGGCAAAAGAGGCGGTTGCACCGGTTTCACATCGCGTGCACACAGCAGCCGCCACTTCCGATACTATTCGCATCTCCACTGCGAAGCTTGACGCTTTGCTTTTGCAAGCCGAGGAAATGCTGGCGGTGAAGCTGACTGCCGCGCAGCGCGCCGCCGACCTTCGGCAACTTGCCGCCGATTTAGAGCTGTGGGAGCGGGAATGGACGAAAATGCTGGCGGAAGTGCGAACCGCCCGGGAGTCGCCGGCAACGGCCGACAGCGAGCAGCCGGGGCAGTTGCCTTCCGCGCCTACTGCCAAGTTTGCCCAGTTCATGGAATGGAGCGGGGAACAGATCAAGTTGCTCCAGAGTCGGCTGGCCGCGCATATGAAGGCCGCGGACCATGACCGGCGCGCCACCTACGGGCTGGTCGACGCGCTGCTGAACGACACCAAGAAACTCCTCATGCTCCCGTCGTCCACCCTCCTGGAACCCTTTTCCAAGATGGTGCGCGAGCTGTCGCGCGACCAGGGGAAGGAGGTGGATCTTGTGGTCAGTGGCGAGGCGGTGGAGATCGATAAGCGCGTGCTGAGCGAGATGCGCGATCCGCTCATGCACCTGCTGCGCAACGCCATCGATCACGGTATCGAGCCGCCCGCGCAGCGCGCTCATGCCGCGAAGCCGCCGCGCGGCACCATCCGGGTCCTGGTCACGCCCGTCGACGGGAACAAGATCGAGATCGTCGTTTCCGATGACGGCAAAGGGATTAATCCGACGAACGTGAATGAGGCGGCGGTCCGGCGCGGCATCATCTCGGCCGAGGAAGGCCGCTCGCTCGGCGAACAGGAAGCGCTCTGGCTTATCTTCCGGCCCGAGGTCTCCACCAGCCCGATGATCACCGAAATCTCCGGGCGCGGGCTGGGAATGTCGATCGTCAAGGAAAAGGTCGAGCGCCTCGGCGGACGCATCAGCCTGGAGACGCGCCCGGGTGAAGGCACAACCTTCCGCCTTCTACTGCCCCTCACACTGGCGACGTTTCGAGGGCTGCTGGTCCATGCGGCGGGACAGCTTTTCATCATTCCTACTGCAAACGTGGAACGAGTACTATGCGCCCGGGCTGACGAAGTGCAGACGATCGAGAGGCGCGAGACGATCCGGCTCAATGGAAAAGTGATTGCGCTGGTCCGGCTGCATGCGGTGCTCGGACTCAGCCAACCGCCGCCGCAGGCGGCTGCCAAGTCGATCCACGTAGTCGTTCTGGCGGCGGGGGAAAAGCGAGTCGCGTTCGGCGTTGATGAAATTCGCAACGAGCAGGAAGTCTTGGTGAAACGACTGGGAATGCCATTGGCGCGCGTACGCAACGTGGCAGGGGCCACCGTCCTCGGCTCGGGCAAGGCTGTGCTCATCCTCAACGCCGACGACCTGCTCAAGTCTGCAACCAAGGAAGGTGCGCCCGCCGGCGTCGCTTCGGAAAGCGAGTCCGGCGGACCCAAGCCAGGGGAACGACGCAAAGTGATCCTCGTCGCCGAGGATTCCATCACCGCTCGAATGCTGATCAAGAGCATCCTGGAATCGGCTGGATATATTGTGAAGACTGCCGTGGACGGCGTGGATGCCTTCACGCTTCTCAAGACTGAGGCGTTTGACCTGGTGGTGTCGGACGTGGAAATGCCGCGAATGAGTGGTTTTGAACTGACCGAGAAGATCCGTGCGGATGCAAAATTCGCGGAACTGCCCGTCGTATTGGTGACCGCCCTCGCCTCGCGCGAACATCGCGAGCGTGGAGTGGATGCCGGCGCCAACGCCTACATCGTGAAAGGGAGTTTCGACCAGGGGCATTTGCTGGACATCGTCCAGAGGTTGTTGTGAACGATGGAGAGTAAAACTGCTCCGCGGCGCATCCGTGTCCTGATCGTGGAGGATTCTCCGATCGTCCGCGAATTGCTGCTGCATATTCTTTCGTCGGACCCTCAACTGGAGGTTGTAGGTCTCGCCAGCGACGGCCTCGAGGCCATGGAAATGCTGGGGCGGGTGAAACCGGACGTGGTTACGGTGGACATGAGCATGCCGCGCATGAGCGGGTTTGACATCACACGCCGACTGATGGAAACCCGCCCGTTACCGATAGTCATCATCAGCGCGAGTTGGGACCCCGACGAGGTTGCCACCACCTTCAACGCGGTGGAGGCCGGCGCGGTGGCGGTGGTGGCCAAGCCGCATGGGCTGCGACACGCCGACTATGCGGCCAGCGCTTATCGGCTCGTGCAGACCGTCAAGGCCATGTCGGAAGTGAAAGTCGTGCGCCGCTGGTCGCGGTCCGGTTCATCGGCGGCGCAACCGGCACCGGCTGGTCCGCTATCTCGCGGCCAAACGCGTCCGGCGCGCGTGTGCGTCGTTGCGATCGGCGCATCCACGGGCGGCCCCCTGGTCCTCCAGACCATTCTCGCCAAGCTCCCCAAGGACTTCACGGTGCCCGTGCTCATCGTCCAACACATTGCAGCGGGGTTTTTGCCGGGACTGGCTGACTGGCTGGGGACAACAACGGGGTTCCAAATTCGCATCGCGGCCCAGGACGATGTACTACTCCCGCGCCATGCTTACCTGGCGCCCGATGGCTCGCATCTGTGCGTTCAAGGAGGAAAGATCCTTCTCAATTCCGACGACCCCGACGAGGGCCTGCGCCCGTCGGTCGCCCATCTGTTTGGCTCGGTCGTCCTCGCCTACGGTTCCACCGCCGCCGGCGTCCTGCTCACCGGCATGGGTCGCGATGGAGCCCGGGAACTGGCCATCATGCGGCAAAAAGGTGCCATGACCATCGCTCAGGACGAAGAATCGTGCGTGGTATTCGGCATGCCCGGTGAGGCCGTCCGGTTAGGTGCCGCGGAGTATGTCTTAAGTCCGGAACGCATCGCGGCGCAGCTTGCCAGTGCCGTTGTCAATCCGTGACGTTGGTGACCTCGCCAACGTCACGTTCAGGTCGGCTGCGCTCACCGCAGGCCAATCACGACTCGACTGAGCTCGTCGAAGTCCAATCGTCACTTCCACGTTTCACGGCTGGTTCGAACTTGTCCTATAGCGGGCAACCAGTTCTTCGAGCTGTTTCCCAAGGCCGCTGAGGCTTTGCGCTGCTGTCTCGAGCTGCCTGGCGCTTTCGACGTTTTGCATGCTGGCCTGCTTGATGCTCTCCATGGCGTGGGCAACCTGGTCCATTCCGACCACCTGCTGCTGACTGGAGGCGGCAATCTGTGCGGATGCCAAGGCGGCTTCGCTGACGTTGTGTGACAATAAGATGATCGATCTGCCAGCTTCGGCGGATTGGTCCACCCCTGCGTCAACGGCCTTGGATCCCTGCTCGATCGCCAGCACAACCGCGTTGGTGGCCCTTTGAATGTCGTTCAGAACCGTGCGCACCTGGGTGGTGGCCTGGCGGCTCTGATCGGCGAGGTATTTCACTTCCTGCGCCACCACGCCAAACCCTTTCCCATGCTCGCCGGCCTTGGCCGCCTCGATTGCCGCATTGACCGAGAGCAAGTTGGACTGCTGGGCCAGATCTTCCACGGTGTTGATGATGCCCCCGATCGTCTGAGTCTGCTCGGCGAGTCGCATCATGCTCCCGGAGATCGACTGCATCTGCTCACGAATGCGGTTCATCCCTTCGGCGGTTTGCTCGGTGGATTGCTTGCCGCGCTCGGAAACCTCCGCCACCCGCTGGGCGCTCTCTGACACCTGTCGTGTTTTCTGACTCGAATGCAGCGAAGTCTGGCGGACCTCTTCGACAGTCGTCGTCGTCTGGTTCACCGCAGTGGCGGTTTCGACCGCGCTGGCGGCAAGCCGCGTACTGGAACTGAGAATTTCCTTTGAGGAGGAACCCAGCACGCTCACGGTTTCCATGATTCGGGCGGCTTGCGCTTCCAGCGAGCGCTTCGCCTCACTGATCTGCTGCGCCTGCGCCGCCAGCGACTCGTTTGCCTGCTGCATCGCCCGGTGACCGGCTTCAATCTCCGAAAGCATGTGGTTCACCGCGCTGGTGAGGAGGCCGATCTCATCGTTTTCTCCTTTGATCGGAGCGCGGACGGAATAGTCCTTCTTCTCGGCGACGATGCGCGCGGTTTCCGCGAGCCGGAGAATCGGCTCGGAAATGAAGCGGTGCAAACGAAACGACAGCGCGAAGGTCACCACGAACGCCGCCAGCACGACCAGGCAGATAATCACCGCATAGCTCTTGAGCTGATCGTTGATTCCCTGGAGATCCGCCAGGATGAAAATGGTTCCGACGCGATCGTCGTCATGCATCACCGGATGAGCCAGCACCAGATCCTCCCGCTCGAAATAATGCCCATCGGGCGGCGGAGAACTGGGGAACGCGGGCGTTGCCCCCGCGCGGGCATAGTCGGCGAACCGTGCTCCCTTTTTATCGAACAGACACGCGCCGATCACGTGCCCTTCCACCGCCAGGCTCGACAGCGTCCGCTCCGCATCGTCACGATTGTCGAAGGAAAGCGCCCCGCTGCTGTTATTGCCGACAACATCGGCCAGGACTGTCAACTCCTCCACCATTCCGTGGCGAAAGCCATTCACCTCCCGCGCCACCAGAGCGACGCAGGCCAATAGCAGAACGGTCAAGCTCGAACCCAGCACCAGCAGGGTCAGCTTCCACTTGATCGACAGATCTCGCAACCGCTTCATCTTGCTTCTGCAAGCTTAGTGAACAATCCTGCCCAGACCAAGCAACTGGGAACTCAGCTTCAGCCCGTGCCGTTTGGCGGTGTCGGGATTGATCTCGAAACGTACCTTGTTCTCGTCGAGATAGAAGTTGATGATTCCGCCGCGTCCCGCGAAGCCATCGGTTTCCCCGACGGTCAAGATGCTCGCATCGTCCAGACTGGACAGGATCTGGTCGACGCGATCTTTTTCGGAGTTACTGATAAACAACATCTGGCACCCCTTCAAGTCGGATGCCCGCCTGGAACGTTTGATGGCGATGCCCCGGTGGCGGATGCTTTCGCCCTTCACGATCTCATCAAGCGTATCGCCGAAGGGATCATCGCCGAGGATGCCGATGGAAAATGGCGCGTCGGCATCGGAGAATGCCGAGTCCGGCCAATCGACAAACTGGGCGAAATGAAACAGGCAAGCAGCCTTGACCTCATATTCCTTCGAGACGGCGCTGGCGGAACTCGCCGCGGCCCCGATGACGAGCAAGCCTGCCACGACGGCCGGGAGAAGGTGGAAGCCGGCGATGAGACGACGTGAGGAGTGAGGTGCACGAGCGAAACGTGGTTCCATCGAGGTCTCCAGCCTACCACCGATAGGTGATCGTCCCATAGACGCTGCGTCGGATTTCAACCGACGGACTTCCGCCAAACTCCGGATGATGGTTGTCGAGCAGGTTCTGACCGACGACTGCCAATTCCAGATCGTCACGCGGTTTCCAGGCCAATCGAGCGTCGAGTGAAATGTAGCTGGGCACGCTGGTACCACCCCCCACGTATCCCCCGGTTGTTTGGACGTATCGACCGATCAGATCAAAATCGATGTGGTGAGGGAGGTCCCAACCGGATTGGAGATAGAGCTGGTTTTGCGGACTTTCCCGGGAAGTGAGCTCGTAGGCTGATCGAATCGGCGCCGCGAGGCTGGCGTCCGCGTGCAATTGAATCTCTTGAAGCGTGTAGGCCGCGCGGAGTTGCCACCAGTCGGCGGCCTTCCAATTTGCGCCAACCTCGACGCCATAACTCTTCCCGCGCATCTCGTTCTCAAAGACGAGGGGGATAGTTGCGGTGGCCCTCGCGGGCACGAGAATGCTGATCTTTGTGTAATCGTTGTAGAAGGCGGCAGTGTCCAGGGATACCGCGTCAGTCGCCTGAACGCGATAGCCCAACTCGTATGCAATCACCGCCTCGGAATCGATGCCCGTATTCGGAACGATAACCGCCGTAGCGGGGACCGGCGGGACGGCCGCCTCCACGAACCTCACATCGCGCTCGAATACATCGGGAGTGTGCACGGCACGGGAAATGGCTGCCCAAACGGACTGGCGAGGATCTATGCTCCACAGCAGCCGGCCGCTGGGCTGATACTCGAAGCGGGAAAACGTGTTGTATTCAAGCTTGGACCCCAGGGTGAAGATCAGACGATCCGGCACGAGGGCAATCTGGTCCTGAAGGAATCCACTGTAGACACTCTGCCTCGCTCTGGTGACCCCGGTTAAAGTGCTCGCCGAGCTGGGACCCAGAAATGAATCGTTGTAGCGATACTCGAGCCCGTAGTTGAACTTCTGGCGCTCGCCGATCAAGAAATTGTGTTGAAAATCAAGATCGTAAGTGCCCCAGCGGAGATTCAGGATGTTGTCAAAGGAATCGCGTTCGACGTAATTCCAATAGGTTTGGAGACTCCAACTCGAATCCCGGTCCACCTGGTGCGTCCATCGGCCCAGCACATTCGTGCCGTTGGAACGCTCGGTAAAATCGGTGAGGAACGGCTTCGTCGCCGCCACCGCGAAGCTCGAGGCGTCGCTGTGAACGTAATCCCCCTGCAATGTGAACTGGTTGGCGTCGGTCGGATGGGAGTCGATACGAAAGCCTCCGTCTCCGACAGTCCATGAGTCGTTCGGTTCGCCCTGGAGGTCAAAATCGTCGCCGCGGGTCAGGCCTTTCCCATAGACACGGTAGTAGGTGTTGTCTCCGATTTTGCCGCCGTAGCGCACCGATCCGAATCCACGATCGAGCGTTCCGGCGCCGCCGCTGACAAGGCCGCCCTGCGTTTCATCGGCGGGCTTGGTGATGATGTTGATGACGCCGTTGACGGCGTTGTCTCCCCAGACCGAGCCGCCCGGCCCGCGGACGACTTCGATGCGCTCGATGTCTTGCAGCGGATAATCGACGGTATCCCAAAACACGCCGCCGAAGATCGGGTTGTAGACGCTCCGCCCATCCACCTGAACCAGCAGATTGTTCTGGAAGACTGCGCCGTAGGCGGAGCTCAACCCGCGTGAGCTGACCGCCCACGAGTTGCCATTGACCTGCGCGACATCCATGCCGGGGACCATCCTGAACAGCTCCGGAATTGTCAGTGCGCCCGAGCGCTGAATCATCTCCGGCGTAATGACGAACACGGCTGCAGGGGATAATCCGACGGTACTTTCGGTTCGCGTGACCGTCGTGACCTCGACGTTCATCAATTCCTCAAGGCTCATCTTCTTCAGCTCGGCGGGCGCCGCTTCTCCGACCGCGCCAGATGGTGCGGCTTGGGTGGTCGTCGCAGGAGGCTGCGATGGCGAAGAGCCGGGGACGGGATCGCCGGCCCACGCGATGCTCTGAATCGCGGCCACCAGGAGCGTGCCACAGACACGGCAGAGCGCTCCGGTACGTCGACAAGCGAAAGCTGCAACCGGCGCGCGGTCCCGTTTTCGAGAGTTGGCCGAGTCCATGCTGTGTCTCCTCCATCTCTGTTACTCCCCCGCAAGCAACGATCGGCGATGTACGGATCGGCCTCCGAGAACAGAAATGAAAGCGCCGCTCCGAATGTGCCCCTGTTCTTTCTGGTCAACCTCCCGCGTCAGCCCCTTGACATGCAACACAGCCTATGTTGTCGCACCCTT
>Ga0302326_10024327_pt1 | contig 12312 bp, 12 predicted proteins | sample Palsa_T0_3_FD_202264 | JGI IMG/M metagenome (GOLD analysis project Ga0302326, IMG submission 202264) | Peat permafrost microbial communities from Stordalen Mire near Abisko, Sweden - Palsa_T0_3 | ecosystem: Environmental > Terrestrial > Soil > Palsa > Peat permafrost | place: Sweden: Abisko...
GTGGAGTGCCATGCAGCCGTCGGCCTCTTCCTGGCCAGCTTTCGCGGGGAGCGATAACGGCGCGAGCAATTCGTTCGCTCAGTCGTATAACAGCGGCACATACGCGCCGAATGCGGCGAATCCGCCGTTTTTCGTGGATTACCGGCACTTCAATCCGTCCGGGGGCGGAGGAATTGAATCGAACGGAGGGGCGGCGTTCGGGACGATGTCGCTCACGTTGGTCAGCGGGACCAGCCAGACGTTCCGAGTGGCGGGAGATTGTTGTGCCGCGGGGCCGAGCGATTACAAACGGCTTGGTCTGTCCGGATTCGCGGGGCGGTATCTTGCGCGCGACGTGAGCAATCCGGCAACCGGAAATACGGTCGACTTACCGAGCTGGAGTTACTGCCGCGCATTCAATGCAAACGAGTGCGTGCAAGGCTCGTCGGCAGGGAATCTATACATGAGTTTGCCGAGGGTGGACTTGTCGTCCCAATGCGCCAGCTCGCAATTCACGCAAGCGATCCCGTGTTTGTTTCAGCCCGCGCCCTGGAGCGGGCAAAGCATTCAATTCCGGATCGATCTCGGCGACTTCAGCGGCCTGACCACGCGAAAGTTCGGGTACGTGCACGGCCATCCCGGGACGGCTTATGAATACAGTAACTGCCGGCCGACGGCGGACGCGCAATTCATGTTCTGTCCGGGTTATTGGCTGGACGGCGTGCGGGTGGAGTGGCTGGCGTATCGGATTCCGCCGGCGTTCCCGGTGGACAACGTGAATCGCACGTCGTTCGTGCCGGTGACGCTGACTTACCAGGGCGCGTCGTTCGCGAGTAACATCCGGGCGCGCTTTGGGTACCTCGAAAACGGAGGCGACTTACTGCATTGCACGGCGTACGCGCAAGACTGTTCCACCGAGATACCCAGCGGTTCCGCCAGCGATCCCTACAGCTTCACGAGTGAAGCCGTGACGCGGCAGGGTTGTGCGAGCGGAGCGGTGTGCACCGTCACCATCCCGAGTTTGCCGAACCGCGTACTTTACTATGTGGTCGACCGGTTGGATTCGAGCGGCAACGTGGTGGCAACGAGTCCACTAGCGGTTGCGGCGGTGCCGTAGCGCCGGATCAACTGTTGCAGCGCAACGCCGAGCAGGACCACATAGAAGGCGTCAAACGGAAAGCGATAGCGGTTGTTTTCGAAGCTGGAGAGCAGGTTTGCGACGGCCGTTAGATAAGCAATGTTAAAGAGCAGGAATCCGATGAGAAGCGCGGACGGGCGATCAAGCGTCTTGCGGCGCACGCCACGCACGAGGTAAGTGACGCCCCAGATCCAAAGCGCGGGCAAGCCGATCAGCAGATAAATTCCGGTATGAAGCACCAACGAAGCCCGGGCGCCCCGGTCCGCCAGCCGGCGCAGTTCCTTGCGATCGCTCGCATCTTCGAATTGGCCAAAGAACACGACATCCCAGAATCGATCAAGGGCGTGAATGCGTGGCCGGTTCAAGTCGAAAAACGGAAAATCGCCGGCCGGGAGGAAGTAAGTGAACCACGCGGCTTGGAGAGAGCGAAGGTAGACGATCGGGTAATTTCGCAGCAGCGCTAAACCATCGCGCGTGTAGGCGTGCTGGACCTGAAAAAATGCGAGGCAGTTGAAATTGGTGGCGCCGGTGGAAGTCACGCATTCATCGAGTACCGGGATGCCGGTCCGCGCAGGCATCTGGATATACGGGCGGTAAAGCTCGATGGGTGAACCGAGGTCGAGTAATGAAACCGGCGAGATCACGTCACCGTTCACGAGGTCACGCGCCTCGTGGCCGGTCAATTGATGTGCGGTAATGCTATCCATGTTCATACCCAGCCAGGTGCTGCCTGAAAAGGATCCAAACAGAATCCAGTTCTTGGTGTACAGTCCCAGGACGACAAGCAACGGCAGAGCGCCGGCAAGGAGTATACGTTGGCGGCTGCCCTTGAAGACGTAAACGAGCGCCGCCAGGATCGCGACGACGTAAATAAGATGGAACATGTTTCTAAAGAGCACCAGAGCCAGTAACAGAGTAAAGAACAGCGGGAGGCATGGAAGGGAATTCCCGGCGGCATTGCGCCACAACGCCGCGGCTGAGGCGGCTAATAGAAAACACACCACGTACTCATAGAGCATGTAGTTTTCGAACAATACAACGCCCGGGCTTACGGTGAACCAGGCTGCCAACGCGAACGCGATCCAGCGGCTTACGCTTAATACGCGCATTAAGTAATAAATCAGCCAGCAAATTGCCAATCCCAGCACTAAGTGCGCGATATGAAGAGCGATCGGATAGGAGTGCGGAAATAGCTTCAGCGCGATCCCGGTGTAGATATTCAAGCCGGGCGGCTGAACATGCAGGTAGATCATGCTCTCGATGAGGCGGTGCTTCAACAGCTGGGGATCGACGAACTGGTAATAATGCAGAATGGGCCGTGCGTCGAAGCGCACGCCCGCGAGATAATAGCCCAGCCGCGAGAGAACAAACAGCGCGGCCAGCAGGCCGTAAGAGGAGCGTTCGTTCGCGAGGTACGCCTTAGATTCCAGCGCCCAACCGAAGGGCCAGCAACTCCGGCAAGCCCGCGTCGAGGATTTTCTTCTGCGCGGACGCCACGTCGTATTCAGCGCGGCAAAGCGAGACCAGCCGTGCCGCGGCGTCGTAGATGGCGTAGGCGGCGCGCCGGTCACCGTCACGGGGCTGTCCCACCGAGCCGGGGTTGATCAAGTAATTCACGTCGTTTTCCAGCTCGAGCACTTCCCGCCTGGAAGCCGTATCGGCGGCGATCAAGCGTTTCACTCCGTTGCGATGGCACAGGAACGCCCCCTGCAAATGAGTGTGGCCGAAGAAGGAAACATCGCAATCCAAATACGGCGCCACTTGGGCCACATCTTGCTCGGAAACCACGTATTCATCCTCGTCGAGCGGGGAGCCGTGAAGAATTTGAAAACCGTTGATGCGCTCCGGCCCCTGTGCGAGACCTCGTAAGTACTCGATGTTTTCGGGTTGCGTGGCCGCTTGGGTCCACAAAGCCGACTGGCGCGCCACCGGGTTGAACCAATCCAAATCTTCCAGGCCGGCGCACGCTTTGTCGTGATTTCCGCGGACCACGCCGCTGACGTTGGTGCGAACCCATTGCACCACGGCGTCCGGATCAGCGCCGTAGCCAACCAGGTCGCCGCAGCAGACCACGCGATCATACAGAGATCCGGCGTTCGAAAGCACGGCGCGCAGCGCTTCCCAATTCGCGTGGATGTCGCTCAGAATCAGGTAGCGCACAGGCGAAGAACCGAAATCTCCGGTGGCGCGCCGATGCGAACCGGTACGCCGATGGTACCTAGGCCGGTGGACACATATACAGACGACTTCTCGTGGCGATAGAGGCCGCGCACATACGGCGTGAAGCAGCGGGCGACGTTGAGGTGCTGGTGCAAGATTTCAAAATCCACTTGGCCGCCATGCGTGTGGCCAGCGATGGTGAGTTGGTAGCCTTGCGCGGCGGCTACAGGAAAGACATCGGGATTGTGCGAAAGCATGACGTTCACGGCGCCTGGGACGATCAGCTGCTCGGCGCCTGGCAAGTAGCGCGAGTACATCTTCTGATAATCGACGCCAGCGAAATTGATAGCGGCGCTACCGAATCGAAGCAGCTTGGACTGATGGCGCAGAAACTCGATGCCAACGCGGCGCCCCTCGGTGGTGACGTAGTTCTCGATGCCCGCGTAGACCTCGTGATTACCGAGGCACCCGAGCACGCCCGCATCGGCTCGCAAACGCGCCAGTTGCCGCAGGCAAGCATCCAGCGGATCGCCGCGGCGGGTGATGAGATCGCCGGTCATCAACGCCAGGTTGGCGCGGGTTTCATTGGCCATGTCGATCGCCGCGGCCAATTCGCGCTCGCTCAAGAATTCGCTGAGATGGATATCGGTGATCTGCACGATGCGCAGGCCGTCGAGATCCTTGGGCAAGTGCGGAATCGGGATCGAAACTTCCGAGACGCGGAAACGGTTGCGCCGTACAAATCCGAAGGCCGTGCCAACCGCGGGCGCCGCGCAAACAGCCACGGCCGCTGCTTGCAACATTCTCCGGCGCGCGGGATCGAATTGTGGCGTCCGGCGCCAGATCAGCAACGCCAAGGACCATCCGATCAGAGAAACGGTTTCGAACAGGGCGGCGCATTCGATCCAGGCCCACAACTTCACCGCTACGATCCGCTGCGCCCACTGGAATTCGAGCAAGTAGCCCAGCGCGAGCAGAATGGTGGACGCCCACGCGCCCGACATAATCCAGCCGCGGCGGTTGCCAGGTAACAGCCACTTGAGAATATGGAATTGAAGGCCGAGGCCGAGGAGCAGTAAACAAAACCCCGGGAAGAAGTGCAGCCTTAGTAACACTGTAACTATTGTAGCGGTTCGATTCTTGCGGCCGGGCGCGAATGGTACACTGATGCTGTTCCATCCCTTCGGAAGGTCCCCGGTCGTCTAATGGTAGGACAGCGGCCTTTGGAGCCGTGAATCGTGGTTCGAATCCATGCCGGGGAGCCATTCTTCAAATTTGAGGTTCTGAGCGCCCTTTCGTTCCATGTTTCTTTGCACTTGGCGAGTTCGAAAGTAGCAAAGTTCGGAACGGTTCATGAAGGCCCACGTCGAGGCGTCCATCCTTCCAGGTTGCCGTATCAACAACCAGTGCTAACAGTTTGCGTTGTTCGCTGGGACTTTGGCGTTGGAACTCTTTGCACGCGACACTTGTAAGCCGCATCATGTTGAAGCCGGCGCGCAGATCGGCGGTGGTGGATTGATGTTCCTTGATCTTACTTCGCAGGGCGTCTTGCCGTGACCGAATATCCTTCGCTTTGCGGTCGTGTTGCTCGGGGGTGATCCGACCGTCCAGTTTGTCCTCGTACATCGCATCGAGACGGCCCTGCAGGGCGAACGAGCTTATGTCTGGTTCACTGATATTCTGGCAACTGGGGTATTGGCACATGGCTGAAAACGTCGAATGCTCGGTTGGGGTTGACAAGAATGGTGTGAAGACTTGCCGCGTTCACAAGAAGCCGCTCCTGGAAATCACGGCACTGGAACAGGTTTCTATGGGTGAGGCGTATCCCAAAATCGAGGAAGCCTGGCAGTGTCCAGTGTCGGGTAAATCGTTCATGTTCCCGAAGTTCTAAGAGAGCTTCGTCGGCGCGGATAACAGTGTCCAGTGCTTTCCGTTCGAGGGCGATTCGGTTCATTTTGTTCTCGTAGGGGGATTCCGCGTTGGTTTCTTTTGTGGTTTCGCTCTTGATTTCTTTTGGGCCGTCGGCTTTTTGCGGGATTTATCGGTCGCCAGTTTCACAGGCTCTTTGACTTCCTTAACCGTCTGCGCTGACGCGTCGAACTCTTTTGTTTTCAGGCGTACCTTCCGTCCACGTCTTGCATGTAGCCAAGCTAGGATCACTGCCACCAGAGCACCGGCGCCGGTCTTGATCATGACCGCGAAGTCACCCAGGTACGTGGGCGGTGCTCCACCAGCGGCAGCCTCTATCAGTTCGATCGTGACAGAGACCTTGAAGCCTCCCGCTTGCAAAGAGTCTACGAATTCGCGCAGCTCCCGCTGATACTCTTGGCTCCGGAGAGGCGGATCATCTGAGGCGGGAATAAGTGTCACTTCGAGGCGAGGTAGCGGCATAAGATGACCTTACTAGATCTCCCCGGTTTACCCCCGGCACAGCAAGGCGCTCGGCCTCTCAACAAGTCCTCATTTGCAACCGATAGAATAAGCATCGCCCGTTGAAAACAACCCCCCACGGATCAATCGAACCTGACGGAACCCGGCGGCGCAAAGATCGCGTCGCCATTTCGGTAGGGCATCGCGGAGAAACCCTACACGAGTGGCAGTGTCCTTAAACATATCGGAATCCAGCGCCAACTCCTCCGATTGTTCATCACGAGCCCAGACCGTGATGTCGAAACCGCTCGCCTTCAGCCTGCCCTGCAATTCCTCTGCAAACAACATTTTTCGAGACATCTGCCCAAGTTTGCTTTTTTCCTCTGCCGCCTTCTTTTCGGTATCAACTTCAGCTTGGAGTGGTGCCGGCAACTGCCAGTGGTCCTTGTAGCTGAATATCTCCGTTAGCTTCCTGTCTTTGAACTCGTTCACCAGGTAAATCGCGCCCGAGTCCGCGTCCGTATTGAACGCACCGTCAACCAGCAGCCCCCATTGGTATACAGCAGCCTCGTGACTATCGATTCCAAAGCCGACGCACGGCCCGTTGTAGTCGGTGAAATCCTCGCCGGCGCACTTTTCCCCGCAGTACACGGAGATAGTGCCCGAAAGATATCCTTCCTTCCCCCATTGCTTTGATGTCGGGTGCGTTATTCCAATTTCCTTGAAGTGGTGGGATCGGACCCTCTCACGAAAGAACCAGAGCAAACTTCTAAGCTGGTCATCTGTGGTGTTGGAGGGCACAATAACGGACGTGCCTTCATCGAGCTTCGAGCGAAAAACACGGAAACTCGGAGGTGGCGCGCTCGGCTTTCCCAATGAGGCCGTGGCTTCCGTCGCTGCTGGTTCCATAGACCGCTCAGAGTACCGGGGAGCGTCAGGTGATTGATACTGGAAAGAGAACACCGCCGGGGAGCCTTCGACACCGAAGTACTGCACCGCTAGAACGGAGCTTGGGAACGTCCAGATCGTCTCTTCATTGTGGACGCCACTGCTGGATCGATCTTTCTTCGCCGTATACTTTCCATATCGCTTCGTGACCGTGGCTACCATTCGTTCGAAAATGGCCTTCTGTTGTGCAGCCTCTGTAGATGACGTATCGCTATTTTCGCGAAGTTGAAGATATACGGTATCGAGCGCCTTCGACCGCTTATCGAAGAAGAACCTGGCCTCGCAATGAAATCCCTCAACTTCGGCATTGCGGATCAGGAATGGCATATACCATTTGTTTCCGCTTGGTTGCTCTGCTTTCGAGCGGGGCACGTCCAGGGGAGAAGTCACGGCGGCCCGTACCTGCTTCTCCGTCATACTCCATCTGGTGTTCTCCCAACCGGGGAGATCCTTCGGGCTATTATCGGTCGTCGCTTTCGTCAGGTCTTGCGCCGCCGGCTGTTCCTGACGGCCGCCGTTGAGATGGATCAACCAAATGAGCACCGCGACAAGGGCCAGTATTCCCAGCCAAGCTTTGGGGCCTGAGCGAACAGCTGCCCGAAGCATCCTGCCCACGCTCCAGCCGACATAACCGGCACCTGTTCTGGGTGGTGTCGGTTTGCGCGGCAACCCGACGCCTGGCGTTGAAATCCGCGCCCCACACCGATTGCAGAACGCCGAATCCGCCGGCACGGGCTCGCCGCAGGCCTTGCAAAACATAGGTTTGCTCTTGAACCCCATTAGCGTACCACTTGTGCCCTGCCGGTATCCGTTTGACGACACGCAGCGCGCTATCAAAAGCCAATATCACTTCGTGCGGCGCTTCCTCCAGCAAGAGGGATTCCCAAACGCTGAAGAATCCCCCTAGGGCATGCCCTTGGAATTGGGCCATGCGGAAACCGTTTGTCTCGTTCGCACAGACTGCCGCCACACCAGGCATTAGAGTTTTAGGCCACAAACCTCGGCGACAGGCTGCAGTTTAGCAGTAAGCCCGGAAACGCGGAACCTTACAGTTGTAGCGGTTTCCTGAAATGGGGTGAATTCAAAGAGAAAAATCTCTGTAGTGGTCATCTGTTTGATCAGCTTCACCGGTGCTGGTGAGAACAAGGCCACGCTATCGGTCGATTCCGTCCAGCGTTGGCGTACCGGAGTAGATTCGTCAAATTTGATCCGCACGCCATATGCCCCGTACTGACCGTATTCCGATTGAATGGTCTTCCCAACCTTTACCAGTACTTCAGCGGGCTTCCCTTGATGGCATTGGATAGCGATATATGGCCTTGTTTTTCCGATGAAGCCCTGAATCTCAGTCTCGGAGTCGAGAGTCAACATCACTTCCCGAGTACCGTCCATTTCACTCTTCTTCTCGGTTACATGCCATCCCTCGTGATCATCCGCTGCTGGTAAGCTTGTCTGGGATGCGGATCCTCCGCCCTTGGCGCTGGTAGAGGCGGGCGTTGAGCTTGATCCTGAGTTCTTCTGCGAGACTCCAATGAGAATCAACCCGACGATAGCAGCGCCCACTAGTCCGGCGAACCCATTCGCGAACCCGGCATTTGAATCAGAGCCGACAAGGGGTCCAGTAGGACCCTTTTCGACTATCGAGTTCTTCTTCAAAAGAAAGCCCAACAGTGCGGCTCCGACGGTTGGCACAAACCAAACAGCCGCTAAGACGCCCATACCCAAAAATATTCCAATACCCGCGCCAGCTCGCTCGGCATCGCTCCGAAGATTACCTGTGACGTTGCTCATTGCGGACAATGCAGAGAACGTCGCGACTGCCATCACAATCGTCCAGAGGATGGCGAAGTTCTTCAGCACATTCCACCCGGTGCCGCCCTCTCGGATCTCACCATTCTTCAGCGGTCGTTTCGCTAGGTAGATCGGAAGAATGATCGGGCCGAGAAGCAATGTGCCAAGCGCCCACGCTATGGCTGCGCCTCCTGTTCGCCGGCTGAATCCGTCGAACAGAACCCAAGCAGCAAAAACGGCGTACAGAATTAGATACCACATCGCGCTACGCTCCCGCGGCCGTACAGAAGGGCGCGACTGTCGCTCCAAGCCGACATCAACCGGTACGGACCTACCGGCACGCCGCGCCGAACATCATCTTACGTGGAACCTTCATAGCGTAGCACCAACGCGTGCCGGCCGTGCTGATAAGCATCTTCACAGTGGCAGCCATTCCAGCCGGTTTTCGCACTCCGATGCTTCCGATGCCAGCCTCGGCGTCCAGCCGCGAATCGTTATAATGGTTGCATGAGCTTGCAAGAGTTGATTGAACAAGTTCTACGTGAGTCTGGAAAACCGGAGTCCGCCGCGGATGTCAAAGAGAAGCTCGAAAACAGCGGCGTGGATCTAAAGGCGTACGTGGACCCGAGGTCCTCCGTCCTAGCGACGATACAGCAAACCCTGGAACAGATCCCGAAAAACGATTCGCAACGATTGGTCAGCCCCGGAGGGGAGACGCGATTCCAGTGGGTCTACCGATCGAATCCAGCCCCGACTTCTCTTGCGTCGACGCTTGCGAGAACGAACAGCTAAGCTAGAGAGCTCGCGCCGCGGTAAGGCCCCCGGTTGCATTTTCTCCGGGGTCCGCTTGTTGCCATTTCGAGACGTTACAGCAAGCGCATACCGCGAGCGAGCGGCCACTCGCTCGCCTGATGTTGCATGTTACAATGCCGGATCAAACTGAGATCTCCAAAATCGGTTGCGGCGGAGAACGGACTGAAATAGGGCGGTTGCGATCTGTCCTCGAAGACGGGTAGCCCGATCTCAGAGCGGCAGCCACTCCAGCCGGTCCTCCCACTCTGAAGCTTCCGACGCCAGCCAGATGAGCAGAACTTCGTCGATGGCAGACCCGACATCAAGGCTTTGGGGGACGAGGAATACACCGGCGCTATGCTTTCCAGCGCTCTTGAATGCACGGAAGTGCACCGGCATGGTGCCGACATCGTGTGAAACAAGCACTCGCTTCTGTTCTGCCGCGAGCGCCAGGACCTCAGGATCTTTCATACGGCGCAATCCAGCGGCATGAGCCGTCAGGAAATCGATGGATGGCTCACGGCGCAGAACTCCGCTCACGATGGTTTTGTTGAGATCGGCATCCCCGAGAAACCGAACCTTCACGACGGGCGAGTCGTGTGCAGCTCATCCCGAGCGCGCATCAGCCTCTCGCGAAGATCGGCGGGAAGCGGTTCCGCGTTGCGCTTTCCTTCCGCCCACTTCTCGTTTTGGCGAATTAGATAGGCGTCCATGTCAGCCTGGTTTGCCAGGTAGTAGGCGATTGCGCCGTATACTTCTTCGAGTCGAAGCAGTTCGAAATTCTGGGAGATCGCCTCGGGAGATTCGCCGCGGCGGAATGCATGGACAATCGAGTCCAGCGAAATCCGTGTCCCGGCGATGTAGTAGTTGCCGTCCCGCTGCTCGATGTATTCCTTTGCCATGCTTCCTTCATTCTACAGCCGTTCGAACAGCAGGAGACCAAGGTGAGAGGCTGCCAATTGCTATGGGGCCAACGGAGCCGAAAATCATGTAAATGCAGTGGGTTGGCTCGCATAGAGAGTTCGAAACGTGTCCACGATGGGGAGCCAGACCTTGAACTTCGAACTCGCCGAGCACTTTTGTTGACAGCATCGCGTCGTCTATAAACCGCACCCGTATCCCAAACATTTGGCATATGTTACGGTTTTTGCGGTTCTCCTCAGAACGAGGTGGGGATCTTTGGGGGACGGTGTGAGGTGTCCGCCGATGGCGTTTAGACACGAAATTCTCCGTTTTCTCCAGTTGACAGGTTTCTTTTGTTGACAGCTTCGTCCGGCCCGGGGTGCCAACTAGCTGGATGTGCAGTCATCGGGCAACAATCACCATCTGAACTGCGTCGATCTGCCAGATCCGTTCGAGGCGCGACCTGAGTCCGCTCATTACGGCCGATTTGCCTGGCGAGACGTGAGCGCCAGGCGGCTTCGATTCTCGTTAGCGCTACCAATTCCTCATACAACTTACTGTCCAAGAGTGACAACCAGTGACGACGCGGAGCGCACCACCGGAAACTGGGAGTCGGACCTCGTGTCCTACCCCCAAATCCCAGCAATGCGTAGTGCTGTATGTTCGGCGGCAGATTTTCGCCGGGCAGCGGCGACCACGCAAATAACATTCAGTCTCGGATATCGGCGCAGTTCGGGCCGCTCTTCGGGTCGAGTTCGATGGCCTGGTGCCGTGCGCGTCTCTGTGGATGAGCAAATTCTGCTCATTAGACGTGTCGCGTCCTAACAGCCTCCGAGCCGCTGACGCTTATTAAAGAAGGACCCATCGCGGGGGTTGAAAAAATCGAGTCTGGCACCGCGCGGACAGCAGTCCTCATCTCTAACGTCAAAGTCTCATCCAAACCTTCGATGGGCTTGTGGCTTCTCATTCGCTCTCATCAGCGTCGAGGTCAACGAGGGCTTGTGTGCGCCGTGGCTTTGACTCATTTGTTTCGTTCAAATGGCCAACTATCCGTGAATCGCATCGAAGAAATCCATCCCTCGGCGGGCAGCCAGCTGCTCCACGATATGGCGTGACGACACCGTGAAGTCAAGACTCTGGCCATTTTGAACGCTGGAAGTGGGCAAAGTCTACAGGCTGCGTCCCGCAAACAGATCAATGACACGCGGCTGCTGAAGCAACAACTGATGGAAGAACTGTCTATCTGGATTGCGAAACATCACTTGAAGCAGGCCTAGGCCGCCGAGATTTTGATGGTCTCGCGCCCGCGTGTGCCCGACGTTGTGAATAAGAAAACGGCTAAGTTCACCATCGATACTCTGGTGGAAATGCTCAGCCGTGTCGTCAAGCCGGTCAAGCTGGCAATCAGTTGACGACCGGTGCCTTATCGGCGCCGGGTGAAGTTCCTAGACCTGCTAATCAAAACGCTACGCGGAGGATTTTGTCGTTTGGCGTTCCGCCATCCGCATGGTCGCGTCAAAAGCACGATCAGAAAGGATGCGGCGCAGGAACAGGATCGCCTTTGCGCCGCCGCCGGTTGCGTAGCGCGTTTTGGGTCGGGGCGCCTGCACGGCCCGCACAATGGTCCGGGCGACGACGCTTGGCGGCGACGGCATCGAGCCCTGATCGGCGGAAGCCATCATTTTGATGTGCGAGCGCGCGCCATCCCGATAGGCGCCATTGCCCGAGTATTTCATCAGGCCATCACGCGCAATGCTGTTCCACTCCGTGAGGATCGCTCCCGGCTGGATAACGACGACATCGATGCCGAAGGGACGCAGTTCCATGCGCAGCGAGTCGCTGAGACCTTCCAGCGCAAACTTCGTGGCATGGTACCAACTGCCGAACGGTTCGCCGAATTCTCCGCCCATTGAGGAGACGTTGACGATCCGTCCGCCAAGCTGCTCCCGCATGCCCGGCAGCACCAACTGGATCAGGCGCGCTAAACCAAAGATATTCACATCAAACTGCCGGCGCGCCTCATTGAGCGGAACGTCTTCGAGGGCGCCGTAGGAGCCGTAGCCCGCGTTGTTGATCAGTACGTCTATGCGTCCCGCTTCTTGCAGAATGGTCTTGACGGCAATCGTCATCGACGTGTCATCGGTCACGTCCAACGACAGCAACCGCGCTCCCGCATCCGCCAGCGGCGCCATCCGGTCCACGCGCCGCGCCCCGGCATAGACGGTGTAACC
>Ga0302326_10024328_pt1 | contig 12312 bp, 10 predicted proteins | sample Palsa_T0_3_FD_202264 | JGI IMG/M metagenome (GOLD analysis project Ga0302326, IMG submission 202264) | Peat permafrost microbial communities from Stordalen Mire near Abisko, Sweden - Palsa_T0_3 | ecosystem: Environmental > Terrestrial > Soil > Palsa > Peat permafrost | place: Sweden: Abisko...
CACCCTTCCGTCCGGACGTTGCTGCTTCGGCCTTCCCGTCGATCCAGTGAGAGACTGCCACCGGGATCAATGTCTCAATTGCACTCATATCTCCTCCAACCTACGCCATCTTTACTGCGCACGAATCCAATCGATGGTCTTCGATGCAAGCTTGTCAAACGCCGCGATGGCCAGTTGCAAATGGTCTTCGCGCGTATCTTCAATCTTGTTGTGGCTGATGCCTTTGAGGGATTGCACAAACATCACTACAGTGGGAATTCCCGCACGCGAAACCTCCGCCGCATCGTGCAACGGTCCGGACGGCATGCGATGCGAACTCCCAACAGTCTCCCGGATTGCCTCTTCACAAAGCTCAATCAGTTGCGGATGAAACGGCTCGGGCGCAATATTCCAGATGCGCGACCACTCCACCGTGCAGCCTTCTTCCTCCGCAAATTGACGACTCTTCTCCTGCGCCTCGCAATACATCGCGGCCAGCACGCCCGCATCCAAGTCCCGCTGGTCCAGTGTTACCTCGCAACGGCCAACCACCGCAGTCACAATTCCGGGAAAGGTCTTCACGCTACCTATTGTGCACACCGCGTCAGGGTGCCGCCTGGCAATGGTGCGAATCTCAAGCGCAAGCTTGGCGGCCGCGGCCAGTGCATCGCGGCGCGCCGTCATAGGCGTCGAACCTGAATGCGCTTCCTGTCCATGGAACGATATGGCGTGCCGCTCCACGCCTTTGGTACCGAGCACCGCTGCCAGCGGCAAACCCATGCTCTCCAGCACAGGTCCCTGCTCAATGTGCAATTCGAGATAGGCCGCCGCGTCCTTCCGCTCTCGGCCAGCGGCGCCAATGGCCTCTACATTCACGCCGCACGCAGCCAGCGCATCTTCAAGGCGCATGCCGCCGGCATCGGTCCGTGCGCGATCCTGTTCGATGCTGTGCGTGCCTGCAAACGCGGAAGACCCGAAGAGGCTGCGCCCAAAGCGCGCGCCCTCTTCATCCGCCCAATCTACAAGCCGAATCGTGACGGGCGGTTTGCCATCGTAATCCTCCGCAATTCTGCGCAGCACCGCGTAGGCGCCGATCACTCCAAGGCAACCGTCAAGCCATCCGCCATTGGGCACCGAGTCAAAGTGGCTGCCGAGAATCAAAGCTCGCTCAGAGCTTCCTGTGAGCGTAGCCCAGCTGTTTCCGGCCGCGTCAAGATGATGCTCCACAGGCAGCGTACTCAGCTTCGATTGAAACCACTTGCGAGCCTTCAGCCACATCGGGCTCCATGCCAACCGCTGCGCACCGTGCTCATCGGTGGTCAGCGCGCGCAACTCTTTGAGCAGGTCAATCGCCGCCTGTGCATCAACCGGCATTGCGCACCTCGCGCTTGCCATACTGTGGCTTGCGGCGAATCATGCGTCCCCGGCCTGGTTCGCCCACAAAGCTTCCGTCGCGCACCTGCACCTTGCCGCGCACCGTGATCACCGACGGCCGCCCTTCGATCGCGAAGCCTTCGAATCCGCTGTAGTCGTTGTTGGTGTGCTGCGTCGCGGCGGAAATGGTCCCGCGATACTCCGTGTCATAGACGACCAGGTCCGCATCCGACCCGACCGCAATCGTGCCCTTGCGCGGAAATAGCCCGAAGAGCCTTGCAGGCCGCGTGCTGAGCGCGTCCACAAAGCGGTGAATGTCGAGCCCGCCCCGCTTCACGCCGTAGGTGTACATCAGGTTCACTCGATCCTCAATGCCGGGAATGCCGTTGGGAATGCGCGTGAAGTCATTCTCGCCGAGAAGCTTTTGCTCCATATCGAAAGGACAGTGATCCGTGCCCACCGTGTCAATCAAGCCGGCCCGGAGCGCGTCCCACAGAGCCGGAAGATTTCTCCTGTCGCGCAGCGGCGGAGACATCACGTGCTTCATGCCCTCCACACCCTCGCGTTCCGCATAGCTTTTGTCGAGCAGAAAGTGGGGCACGACAGACTCAATATAAAGTTGAATCCCGCGCAGCTTGGCCTCGACACCTGCGCGCAGCGCCGCCACACAAGAGAGATGAACCACGTAGCCCACGGCTCCGGTCTGCTCAAGAAAAGTCGTAAAGCGGCCTGTCCCCTCAGCTTCAACAGCCTCGGGGCGGCTGGGCTCATGCCATTCCGGACCGGTGTTGCCTTCCGCCAGCAGCATCTGCTGCAATTGGCTGACGAGCTCCGCATTTTCGCAGTGCGCCGTCGTAATCACGCCTAACTCCGCAGCCAGCTTGAGCGTCTGGAACAACTCTTCGTCATTGACACCGAAGAAATTCTTGTATGCAAGAAACACCTTGAACGATGCCGTCCCATCGGCAACAATCTCGCGCAACTGCGCTTCCGTTCCGGCATCGTAGCGTGTCACGGCCATATGGAAGGCATAGTCGCAGGCGCTGTTACCCTTTGCCTTCTGCTTCCACGTACGATAGCCCTCAAGCGCATCTTCGTTGCGCGATGGGCAACACATCTCGATAAATGAAGTTGTCCCGCCGATGAGCGCGGCCTTGCTTGCGGTGGCGTGAGTATCCTTGGCAAATGTGGCCATAAACGGCAAGTGAATGTGCACATGCGGGTCGATGAAGCCGGGGAAGACCAGCTTTCCCGCCGCATCAATCACCTCGGTGCCGCGGGGAACAGCAAGTTCGCGTCCGATGGAGCTGATGGTCTCATCTTCAATATAGATATCGCTGAACGAGCGGCCATCGGCCGTTACAATCTCGCCGCCCTTGATCAGAAGTCCCATGCAAACGTGCTCCCTGCGTTTCTATATCCCATTGCGGACGTTGCTCTAATGAATGTGGATTCCCACCTTCTCACGATAGGCCTTCATCGCTTCCCAGTCTTCGGTCACCTGGGGTTGCTGCTCCGAAAGCTCACTCCACGTAACCGCGTCGCGACCAGACGGAACCTCGACCATGGCGATGCAATCGTCAACCGGACACACGTTATAGCAAAGCCTGCAGCCCACGCAATCCGCCTCGCGAACCCGCGGCTGCGAACGCGTTTCCGTCGCTTCGAGCTTGCCGTTCGACCGCACATCGTACGAGAGCGGCTCGACCAGCGTGCCTTGCGGAGAGATCAGGTCAATGCACTGATGCGCCGTGTCGTTGCAAGCCACGTAGCAAAGGTTGCACTGGATGCATTTGCCCGCGTCGATGCGGGCCACCGCGCGAAACGACAGGTCGAGGTTCTTGAAATCGGAAACGCGATGCAGACTGCGTCCGCTGACTTCGGCAATGGTTTTGAAACCCTTCTCGTCCATCCAATTCGAAAGCCCATCGCACAGATCTTCTATGATGCGAAAGCCGTAGTGCATCACAGCGGTGCAGACCTGCAGGCTCGATGCGCCCAGCAGCAGAAACTGCGCCGCGTCCCGCCAGTTGGCGATACCGCCCATGCCGGAGATAGGAATGCCGGATTTGGAGACAATCTCATCCGTCCCCAGTTGCGCCAGCATGTTCAGCGCGATTGGCTTCACGGCCGGCCCGGCATAACCGCCGTGGCCGCCTTTGCCGCCGATGCTCGGCGTCAGCTCCAGCGTTTCCAGGTCCACGCCGACAATCGAGTTGATGGTGTTGATGAGCGACAGAGCATTGGCCCCTGCGGCCACACCGGCCCGCGCCGGCAGCACAATGTTCGTGATGTTGGGCGTCAGCTTCATGATCACCGGAATCGTTGCTGCTTCCATTACCCAGCGCGTGATGCGCTCGCAATACTCCGGCACTTGGCCCACCGCACTGCCCATGCCCCGTTCGCTCATGCCGTGCGGGCAGCCGTAGTTCAACTCGATTCCGTCCGCGCCTGTGTCTTCAATGCGCTCCACAATCTCGCGCCACGCCTCGGGCTTCGAGTCCACCATGGCGGATACAATCACCGCGCGATCGGGCCATGCACGCTTGACCTCGGCAATTTCACGCAGGTTGATCTCAATGGGCCGGTCGGAGATGAGCTCGACATTATTAATAGCCAACATCCGCTGGCGTCCATAATGCCATGCGCCGTAGCGATTTGAAACATTCAGCACCGGTGCGCCGATCGTCTTCCACACCGCCCCGCCCCAACCTGCTTCAAACGCCCTGTGAATCTGCGCGCCCGTGTTGGTCGGCGGTGCCGACGCCAGCCAAAAAGGGTTGGGCGATTTGATGCCGGCGAAATTGATGCGAAGGTCTGCCATGGTTAACTAACCTCGACGGACGCAAGCAGTTGTGCAAGCTGTTGATGAATTGCGGCCGCAGCCAGCTTTCCGTCCTCAACGGCCATCACTGTTGAAGCAGCGCCTGAAGAGCGAATGCAATCGCCGATAGCGTAAACGCCGGACTGGCTGGTCTGAAAACCGGAGTCTACGGCGATAAATCCCTTTCGTGTTTTCAAGTCCAGCAACGTTGCCAGAGCCGGCCTGTTTTGACCCACGGCTTTGACAATCTGGTCGGCGGGCAGAACAAATTCCGATCCGGCGACGGGCTGCGGCGAAGGGCGGCCGGACGCATCCGGAGCACCCAGCTCCACGCGCAGACACTCAAGCCCAACGGGAACGTCGTCATCCAGCAACACCCGCGATGGCTGCGAAAGAAAGCGAAACTCAATGCCCTCTTGGCGGGCAAAATCGTATTCATGCTCATAGCAGCTCATTTCGCGATCCGTTCGCCGATAGACCATCGTCACGCGCTCCGCGCCCAGCCGCTTCGCAATGGTGGCGCAATCCACCGCGGTGTTGCCCGCGCCGATCACCAGCACGTTGCGGCCCACGCTCATGCTCGCCGGTGTGGTTTTGCTGGCCTCAATAAACTCCAGGCCATCGACGATCGCCTTTTCGCCTTCGATTCCCAAGGCGGGTGTGCTGCCCAATCCAACGCTCAACACCACCGCGTTGAAATCTTTCTGAAGATCGGCGAGCGAAACATCCTTGCCGAATTCAATCCCTGTCTTGATGCGAACGCCGAGGCTTTCGATCATGCGCGTCTCCTCCAGCGCAACCTCCGCCGGCTCGCGTAGCGCGATGATGCCGTATGTCGAGAGCCCGCCGGGCAGTTTCCGCTTCTCGAATATCGTCACTCCGTGGCCCAGCTTCGCCAATTCGCCCGCGCAGGAAAGCCCTGCTGGCCCAGCGCCAATCACCGCGATCGATCGTCCAGTCTGCGCGGCATTCACCACCGGATAGCTCTTGTGATCGCGCGCGTAGTCCATCGCAAACCGCTGCAGCCGTCCAATGGCGATGGGCTTATGGTCCGCGCCCAGCACACACGCCCCTTCACACAACTCCTGCACCGGGCACACTCGCGCACAAGTGGCGCCCAGCAGATTCGACGCAAAGATTGTCTCCGCCGAACCGCGCAAATTGTGCGAAGCGATTTTCTTGATGAAGCGGGGAATATCGATATGCGTAGGGCAGGCATGCGTGCAGGGCGCATCGTAGCAATACAAACATCGGTCCGCCTCCACGGCCGCCGCATTCGGAGTGAGACGAGGCAGTTGCTCGGCAAGCGCGTTCCCGGTCTCTCGATTGGCCGATTCCATCCATCCACTCCTTGGCGCGACAGGCAAAGCCTGCCGGTATTGATGGGGCGATCCCCGACCTCGCCAGAGTTCATATTCTAGTGCAACTTCAACGTGAAGGAACAACCATCCTGCAGGAACAAGTACTCAGCTCGCAATTGTTACCGCCGATCCGCGCACATTCCGAAGCGGTAAGGCAGTGGCTTCTGTGCGAAACTTCTGAATCTCCGCCAATACCGAAAGAGCAATGGTTTCCGGCGATTCCGCGCCCAGGTCCAGGCCGGTTGGCGCATGCAACTGCGCCAGCCAGCGATCAACTTGAGCCGGAATTATGTCTGAAGACAAACCGAGCAGTCCCGCGGCTTCGGCAAGCAGTTCGCGGGTCCGTCGCTGCGGACCAAGCACGCCAATGTAGCCGGGTCCGGCTGCGCGCGCCAGCAGACAGGCAAGAACTTTCGAATCCTGCTCGAAGCTATGCGTCATTACGACAGCAGCGTCCTCGTGCTGTAGATTTCCAAATCCAGCGTCCGCTTCCTGCAATTGAACGGCGAGCAAATCTTTTACCGGTAAGACACTCAACTCATCGGCCAGCGGGAAGCGCACGCGTGTAGCCAGATGCGAGCGGCCGTCAGCCACGGAAACAACCCAGCCCAGCTCCTTTGCCATGCGCACAAGCGGCTGGGCATCGTCGCCCGCGCCAAAAATCCCCAGCGCCGGTCGAGCAGGACGGAAATCCGCCAGCACTTTGGCGTTGCTTCCGTCGACCTCGATCTCGGTCTCCATCGATGTATTGCGAGCCAGCGACTGCTCCGCGAGATCGCGAAGCAAATCGCCGCCGCCGGCTTGTTCTGGTATCTGGCGTTGAGCCTCCGGCAGTCCTGGCTCCAGACCTGCGAACGCGCGCTGCCCCGTGTGCTCGCCTTCGAGAACGGTCGCCACAGCCAGTGGAACGCGCATCTCAAACGCTCGATCCAGCGCCGTTAGCATCGGGCCGGCGGTTGCTCGCCGCTCTAGAAGCAGAAAGACAACACCCCCGCATCCGGAGCCAAACGGCCGGTCGCCGTCGTCATCGGCCGTGGAGTAGCGCTGCACGATGGGCCCGTTCGCTGTCAGCCACCAGGCGCGGCCTGCTACCTCGGCCTCAAGGCATCCGCCGCTCACCGTGCCGGCTCGCCGCCCGTCCGCCGTAATCAGCATCAGCGCACCGGGCTTGCGATAGCTGGGACCCTGGACCGCAACAACCGTCGCCAGCACGTAGTCCGACCCGCCCACTTCCAGTTCGCGCCACAGGGCCAGGATGCGTTCCAGGTCGGTCATTCTTTCATTGTCGCTCAAGCAGCAATTATCTGCGATGACAGGCCCGCTTTGCGACCGCCTATGGCACAAATTTCAGCGAATACGTCGTCGCTGGGTCCACCGGCCCGTGCAGAATTCCGAGGGCCTGCAACTGCTCATAATTGGTTTGCCAGCGCGCCGCATTCATACGTCCCGCCTGCGCGCCGCCGGGGTCGCCGCCAGTAATGAATCCGCCATCGCGCATCGCCTGCGCCGAGTAAGCCTCCTCGGCCGGATTAAGCGCCGGATTCAGCTTCAGCAGCATCGCATTGGTCGCCGTCGGGTCGTTCAAGTAAGCCTGCCAGCCGCGAATGCTGGCGCGCACAAACTTGGCAACGAGATCAGGGTGTTGCGTAACAAAATCGCGCGTGGCAAAGGAGACCCGGTACGGGTCGTAGCCTGACGAGCTGATCAGCAGCGTGCGCACCTCGGCGCCCGCCTGCTTCGCATAGAAGGGCTCGCTGGTAACGAAAATCTGCTGCACATACCCCGGGTCGGCCAGGAAATTGGCAATTGACAGCGTAGAAGGAACCTGCCGCACCTGGTGCAGGTTATAGCGCAGCATTACATACTTCAGCCAGGTAGCTCCCGTCTGGGCGGCAATGGTGTGGCCTTCAAGGTCCTTGAAATCGTGGATCGGCGAGTCCTTGTGAACCATCACGGCCTGCGGATCGTGCTGCATGGTAGCCGACACTGCAACCAGCGGCAGGCCGTTGGAATTCCACTCCAGAACCTGGTCGCTCGACCCCAATCCAAACTCCGCCTTGTCCGAAGCAACCAATTGTGCGACGCTGCCATACTGAGGCAACGGCAGCAGCGTCACGTCCAGGCCCTCAGCCTTGTAGTAGCCCAGAAGCTGCGCGGCAAAAAAGCCACCGTGCTCCGGTTGCGGGTACCAGTCCAGTTGCAGGCGGATCGGTGTGAGGCCGTTCGCGGGTGCAGGTTGATTGCCCCTGCATCCAGCCAGTGCAAACGCGCACGCCGCCGCGAGCGCAAACGAGGCGAAGGGAGAAAATATGCGTGGTCTCAACGCTGACCTCATCGGGCGAAGAAATGGCTATCCTTGCAATGAACGTTATCACGCGCGCGATCGAGGTTCTTCGGCTTTCTTTCAATCGTCGTCGGAGTTTTCTGATCTTGCCGCCAACCGCGATGCGCGCTGAAGGAGTGCCTCGTCGCGAACCACGCTCGGGTGCCCCATCCTTGGCAGGTTCTTGTATTTCTGCCAAGGGTGGGAAAGCACGAACCCCCAACGTCTGCAATCCTAGCTCGCCAACCGCGCCGCAAGCGTGAGCAGCGCCTCGTCACACCCCCATCCGGCAGCCAGTTGCATGCCACCTGCAACGCAGGGGATCGTCACCACCGGCACGCCCGCCAGGCTGAATGGCGTTGTGTAGCGCAACAGCCGGACGCGCGTCTTGCTGTGGTCGGCGCCCGCGGCCAGGCGCGCAACAGGCGTGGCCGGAAGCAGTATAAGCTCGTGCGTGGCCAGCAGCGCGTCCATCCGCTCACGAAAAATCCTGTGCCTTTCTCGCAAAGCAGCGATTTCCCGATCGCCAATTCTCGCGCCCCACTCAAGCCGCTCTCGAATCGAAGGCTCAAACCGGTCAAAATGCCCCGCGTGGATGCGCGCCGCTTCCCACGCCTGAATGGGAGCAAAAATCTCAAACGAATCTGCCCACCAGGCGACATCGATCCGCGAACTTTCGAGGCCCAGCGCTTCGAATTCCCGAATGGTGCTATGCAGGCTGTCGATGATCTCTTTTTCGCAATCATGGAAGAAGCTCTCATCGACCACAGCAAAGCGTGCCAAGCCTTTGGACGGATCAGCAGCCGGCTTATCAGCGAAGAGTCCGGCCAGCAGTGGCGCGTCCGCGAGATCGCGGAAGAGGCAGCCCATGGTGTCGAACGACTGGGCCAGATGCGCACCACCGCTCCAGTCGCCGCGACCCAGCGACGCGCGGTACCCAGCCAATCCGCACAGTGCGGCAGGCGCGCGAATCGATCCACCCGTGTCCGTCCCGATGGCCACCACGGCCGACCCCTCCTGCACGCTTGCCGCTGCTCCCGAGGACGATCCGCCGGTAAGCGCAGTCGGATCGCGGGGCTGCACACAGTCGCCGAACTCGGGGTTTTCTCCGGTAATTCCATACGCCAACGGATGTAAATGCGTCTTGCCAGTAATCACAGCACCGGCCCCGCGCAGCCGCTCCACGATCCACGAATCCCGCACCGCGTTGCCACGCAAATCGTGATAGAAGTGCACTCCGCAACTGGTCGGCGCGCTGGCCAGGTCAAAGCAATCCTTCACTGACACAGGCAGTCCCCACAGCGCCTCGCGCCCATCGCCAAACGGCCCGCCTTCGCCGCGCGGCATGGCCTCCGAGCGTGCGGATTCAGCACGCGTCCACGCCTCATCTCGCCAAAGGTAGCTGTTGTGACCAGCGTTTCCATTGGCCCGCGCCAGTGCTTCATCCGCAAGATCGGAGGGCCGCACACTTCCGCTTGCCAGTGCGGCGCGCAAGCCGCGAATCGTCCAACGAGAACCGTCCATAGAGAGATTGTATGGGTTGAAAAGCGCTGCATGCGCGGCGAGATTCTGCACGATGTGGGTGCCCCTGGTCTCGATTCTGAGACCAGGGATACCGCAAGGCCCAACCCACGAAATCTCGCAGTCGCCGCGTTGCCGCCGTGATAAGTTCGAGTATGGGAGTTGCCTCGAAAACCCCGCACCGCAGAATCCCAAAGCGCTCCGCCCCAGACCCCGCGCTTGACCTTGAGCGCATGGCCGCGCTCGCTGCCTTCACGGCCCGCTCCCTGCGCACCCCGCGCCCGCGCCCATTTGGCGCTTCCATCATCCACACGAAATCCGGAGAGCTGCTGCTTCGCGCGCTCAACGCAGTCGCGCAGGAGTTCGATCCCAGCTCGCACGCCGAAGTGCGCGCAATTCGCAAGGCCACCAAGCAGCTCAAGCAGCTTTCGCTTGCCGGATACACCCTCTACACCACCTGCGAGCCTTGTCCTATGTGCATGAGCGCCGCGCTGTGGGCCGGGCTAGATCGCGTAGTCTATGGGGCCACTATTGAAGACGCAAATCGGCATTGCAACCAGATTTTGATTCCTGCGACTGAGGTCGCTGCTCGCAGTGACATGACCTGTATCGTCGACGGCCCTATTCTGCGCGAAGAGTGTTATGCTCTTTTTACCCATCCCCAAATGCTGCGGGCATTTCGTCAATGGTCAACCCGCAAACGCAAATAGTCGAACGCAAGCTCGATCGTGTTTTCGAGGGGTGTCTTCCCATGCTGGCCGCAATTGCAGCGGAATTGTCTCAAGCCGTCGCCGATCCCGCCCGCGTGTTGACCGCGCCGGCCGTGCTTGATCGCCTCTCGCACGACTTCTACTGGTATTCCCCAATTCTGCGCCCATTGCTTGTGGATAAGACCGCCGAAGCTGCCGTTCAACCCATCAGCGTCGACGAGGTTCTGGCCGTTCTGCGCTTCGCCGGCAAGCACGAAATTCCCGTCACGGTCCGAGGCTCCGGGACGGGGAACTACGGCCAATGCGTTCCCCTCGAAGGTGGCATCGTTCTCGATCTCTCCTTGATGGACAAGCTCGAAGACATCACGCACGACGGCGTTGCGGTCTGCCAGCCGGGACTGCGCCTCGCCGTCCTTGAAACAGAAGCCAGAAAAAAAGGCTGGGAACTGCGCATGTACCCGTCAACACTGGCAAAGGCCTCGGTAGGAGGCTTTCTCTCTGGCGGCTCTGGCGGCATCGGTTCCGTCGCCCATGGCCAGTTGCGCGACTTCGACAACGTGCGCGCCTTTGAAGTGGTCACCATGGAAGAACCGCCGCGCGTCGTGTTGCACGAGGGGGCAGCAGTCCATGAGATTCTGCATGCCTGGGGCACCAACGGAGTGCTCACCCGCATCTGGTTTGCTCTCGCTCCCGCAGTCGAATGGACACAACTCACCGCCGCGTTCTCGACCTACGAGCAAGCCTTCCGTTTCACCCAATCCATCGCCGTCGAAGCGTCGTGGACCAAACGTCTCGCAACCGTCTTCGAGTGGCCCATTCCCTCCTTCTTCACGCCGGTCAAGAATGTAGTACGCGCAGAAAAATCGCTGGCGCTGATCATGATCGCCACAGCGCAAGCCGCACCCCTGCGCGCCGCCGTTGAAGCGGCTGGCGGCGAGGTCACATTTGCCGGAGAGTTCACCGGTCCGCGTACCCAACCCCTGCTAAGCGACTACACCTGGAACCACACCACGCTATGGGCCATGAAGGCCGACCCTGCCTACACTTATCTTCAATGCGGTTTTTCTCCGACCGGTTGCGAAGAGCAGTTCCGCCTGCTGCGCGCGCGCTACGGCGACGAGATCCTGTTCCACATCGAATTCATGAAGAACGGCGACGGCGTAGTGATTCCAGGCGCAATCCCCATTGTTCGCTTCACAACCGCGGAGCGATTGAACGAGATGATCGCCTACTGCCGTGAAATCGGCGTCTTCGTTGCCAATCCACACGTCAACTACCTCGAAGACGCCGGCCGTTTTCGTGCCGACAATATTCAATTGCAGGCCAAACAAAAATATGATCCCCGCGGCCTGCTGAATCCGGGAAAAATGATCAGCTTTCACAAAGAGAAAGTGGCCCAATGAAGACGTGGATTCCCGACGCGCGCAACTTCGCCTACCTCACCTGGAAGCAGGTTGACGCACTGCCGCGCGAGTCCACTCTGCTGGTGCTGCCCACCGCGGCCATTGAGCAGCACGGCCACCATCTTCCCCTCGCGACTGACACGCTGATCAACAATCTGCTGCTGGGCAAAGCTCTCGCGCATCTTCCCGCCGAGTTGCCCATCTATGCGCTGCCGCCCGTCTGCTACGGCAAGAGCAATGAGCACATCGGCTTTCCCGGCACGCTCTCGGTGAGCGCGCAAACCTTTCTTGCCGTAGTGCGCGATCTGGGCGCAAGCATCGCCGCAAGCGGATTCAAAAAGGTCGTCCTCTACAACACCCATGGCGGAAACACCGCGCTGGTCGACGTGCTGGCCCGCGACCTGCGCGCGGAGTTCGGACTCCGCACATTCTCGCTCTTCGGCTCGCCCGGCGCAACGTTTGAAGGCGTAAGCAAGCAGGAGCGCACCTACGGCTTCCACGCTGGCGAGATCGAGACTGCATATCTTCTCCACGCAACGCCGGAGCTGGTGCATCCGGATGAATACACCGCGAACTACATCGCTCGCATAGATCCGACGGTCAAGCCAGAGCTGCTCCAGCCCGAAGGCTCTGCGGCAAACTTCGCCTGGCTCACCAGAGACATCGCGCCCAGTGGCGTGTTGGGTGATCCTTCGCCCGCCACAGCAGAGCATGGCGAGCAATGGTCCGATGAAGCAGCAAACCGCATCGCCGAGATACTCGTCGAGATGTACAACTTCGAACCGAGGCACGGAGCTTGATGATGCCGGTTGTCGAT
>Ga0302326_10024329_pt1 | contig 12311 bp, 9 predicted proteins | sample Palsa_T0_3_FD_202264 | JGI IMG/M metagenome (GOLD analysis project Ga0302326, IMG submission 202264) | Peat permafrost microbial communities from Stordalen Mire near Abisko, Sweden - Palsa_T0_3 | ecosystem: Environmental > Terrestrial > Soil > Palsa > Peat permafrost | place: Sweden: Abisko...
GAGCGAGCCGTCCATGAAGCCCTTCAGCATTCCGGTGTGCAGCATGTTGTCGGACGCGGGATGCGAGTCGCGCTTGCGATTCAGTTCAGCGATGGAATCGTCGAAGGTCAGCCACTCTGAAATTCTTGCTGTCAGCTTTCCCTCGTGTTCGAGTTCTTCGTAAACCGGAAAGTTTTCCCAGTCCGAATAATCCTGAGCGGAGGTGACGCCGTGACTCGCGAGATCGGCCAAAGCCAGTTGGAGGGCTTGCCGCCGCTTGTCATGCGCCGGCTTGGGGATCACGGCATATACCAGGCCCTGCGCTTTCTCGCGCAAAATGCCGTTGGGCGTGCCGGAGTCATCGCGATCGATCTTCCCGCCTGCTGGATCTTTACTGGCAACGGTGACGCTGGCCAATTGCAGAGCGCGCGTATTGGCGACGCCGATGTGTCCATCCACTCGCGACAGGTAGACCGGATGCTTGCCGCTCACTTCGTCGAGATCCCACCGCGTGGGTGGAACCTGGACGGGCCACAGAGTCTCGTCCCAGCCTTCACCGACCACCCAATCGCCGGGTTCGGCGGCTTCACATTTTGCCCGCAGGCGTTCACGGAACTCGTCGAGCGTCTTCGCGCCGACCAGGTTGACGTTCATCTTCTCCAGACCGGCGCTGGAGAGATGCAGGTGGGCGTCGTTGAATCCGGGCATCACGAAATGACCTTCGAGATCGATGATCTTCGTCTCTGGTCCCTTGAGCTTCATGATCTCGTCGCGCGACCCAACGGCGAGAATGCGGTCGCCGCGAATCGCCAGGGCCTCGGCGCGCTTCCCCGATCCCAAGGAAGCGGCCGGATCGAGCACTCCGGTGTAGACGTTGCCGTGGGTAAAGATCAGCTCCGCTTTCGGCTTTTGCGGCGTGTTCTGCGCGGACACGCCAAACGCCGCGCCCAATACCAGAATCAAAGCGATTCGCTTTATCATTCTCCTACCCCCGACAGTGTGAGCATAGTAAGCAGAATGCGCCTTAATCCGAGCTCCCGTCCATTACAGTCGAACCATTCTTGCAACGTGTGCGCGCCGCCTCCGGAGCCGCCGCCGCCGATGGCGATGGCCTCGCGCCCGAGCGAAAGGGGAATGTTGGCGTCGGTCGAGGCGCGCTGCACCTGGGCGGTATTGCCCAACTGCGCGTCCACGGCGCGGATTACCTTGAGAATTCGCGCATCCGGCCCCAGTTCGCCGGCCGGACGATTCCCGATCTCGACCACTTCGCTCTGCACCAGCTGCGGCTTCCGTATTTTCTGCTGCGCGGCGGCCAGGTTTTCCACCGCGACCGCCCGTTCCAGCGCGACACGCAGCGCCCGCTCCAGCCGGTCAATTTCCGCCATCGAGGTGGAGCGCAGATCGACCCGCATGCTGGCGGATTCCGGAATCGAATTCACGGAGGTTCCGCCGCGAATGACGCCGACGTTAAACGTGGTTTTCGGCGAAGTCGGCACCGGCGTCTGGCTGAGGAGCTCGACCGCGCGGGAGAGCGCAATAATCGGATTGGGCGCGCCGAAATCGCTCCAGGAATGGCCGCCCGGACCGCGCACGATCACTTCGAAGCGGCGGCTGCCCAGAGCTTCGGCTACGACGGTGTCGGCTCCGGCGCCGTCGACCACCACGCTGTAGGCGATGGCGTCGCGCCAGCGCGGCGTCGCGAACACGTGCCGCATACCGCGCAGATCGCCTTCGCCTTCTTCGCCGACGTTGCCGATGAACACAAAGGGCAGCGCATGCGGGATGCGGGCGCTCCCGAGCACGCTGGCCACGGCCAGCATCGCCGCAATGCCGGCTCCGTTGTCGGAGACTCCCGGGCCATACAAGCGGCTGCCCTGCTGCCGTATGTTCAACGGCGTCGTCGCCGGAAACACGGTATCGATGTGGGCGCTGAGCACGACCAGGCGGCTGCCATAGCCCGGACGAATGCCGAACACGTTGCCGACCTCGTCCACCTGCACGTCGTCGAGCCCGATCTCGCGAAAACGGTCGGCCAGCCAGACGCCGCGGGCTGCCTCTCCGAACGGGGGCGCGGCGACCCGCGTCGCCTCCATCTGCCACTGCGCGAACTGCGATTCCTGCGAGCGCAAGCGGTCGCATGCGGCGCGCACTTGCGGTGAGGCGGCGAGCCGCGCCACTTCGTCCTGCAACGGGGGATACAAATCAGAAGCCGCCACTTGCGGAATCAACCTCACCTTTGCGCCTATCTTATAACGTATGCGGATTTCCGTAGAGACACGGGCGCGGGGCGGAGCCCCGCCACCACACGTACGCTGATTTCCGTCGCGACACGGGGGCGGGGCGGAGCCCCGCTACCACACGTGCCTTCAGCTAACGCTGGTGAGGGGTGCGGCGCCGTTGATGGTCGTAACGATGATCGTAGCTATTTAATCCAGACCTTGGACACTACCGACATGCCAGGACGGAGTTCGTGTCCTTGGGTCTCGCCTTTGTCGAACACGATCTTCACTGGAATCCGTTGTACAACTTTGACGTAGTTACCGGTGGCGTTTTCTGGCGGCAACAGGCTGAAGCGCGCGCCGCTGGCGCCGGCGATGGAATCGACGTGCCCCTTATAGGTCTTGCCCGTAGCATCCACCGCAATGTCAGCCGGCAAACCGGGCTTCATTTTCCGGAGCTGCGTCTCCTTGAAGTCGGCCGTGACCCAGAGGTCGCCCTCACCGAGCGGGATCACCATCATCATGTCCTGGCCGGACTGCACGTTTTGACCGACCTCGACGGTGCGATTGCTCACGGCTCCACTGACCGGCGCAATCACTTTGGTGTATTGGAGGTTCAACTCAGCCTGGTCGAGCTGGGCCTTTTTCTGATCGGCAATGGCCTGCGCAGACTGGGCGCGTGCGCGCATGGCTCGCATCGTCTGCGGCGCCGTGCCGGCGGTTCGAAGATCGGCGTCGGCCTGCACCAGTTTGCTCTGCGCCTGTTCGATCTGCGCCGCAAAAGAATCGGCACTGGCGCGGGCGGCTTGCACGTTGGCGGCGGCGGCCTGGGCGGCGGCCACGGCTTGATCGTATTGCTGTTGCGAAATCTCCTGCTTGTCGATCAGCATTTTGTAGCGGGCCAGATCATTCTGCGCTTTTACATTGTTGGCTTCCGCTTCGGCGATCTGCGACTTGGCGGCTTCAAACTGCTGGCGGGCGGACGCGATTCCGGCCTTCGCGCTGGAGACGCCTCCGTTGGCGCCGCTCACCTGACTCGACGTGCTTACATTGGTGATGGGAACGTTAATGCCGGCGGCTGCGGCCTGCGCCTGGGCGTCGGCGTATTCAGCCCGCGCCTGCGCGACCGCGACTTCGTAGTCGGTCGGATCGATTTCCACCAGCACCGTTCCTTTTTCCACGTACTGGTTGTCTTCGACGTTGAGCTTGATTACATGGCCGCTGACGCGCGCGCTCACCGAGTTCACATGGCCGTCGATCTGTGCGTCATCGGTGGACTCGTAGCTGGCGAGGTAACGCCACAGGAAAAAAATTGCCGCCAGAATCACGAGAGCGGCGAAAACCGATCCCCACTTCATGCGCGGATTGCGCCAAAATGCGGATCGCCGCTGAGAGCGGGATTCACTCTTAAGCCGGGCAGGAGACGGCGGAGACTGGGACTGCGGCGCGCGCACCTCGGGTTGCGGTTTGGGCTCGTCGGCAACGCTGCTGGTTGGATCCATAGTCTGTTTACTTCCCTTTCAGGTATTCGCGAACGCCCTCTTCGGCGCGTCCCAGGGCGCGGGCAAAAGAAACTTTGGCCAGGTTATTTTGATACAGGCTGGAGATGAGACTCTCATGCGCCGACGCCAGCGCTTCCTGAGCCTGAACCACCTCGAGATTATCGGTGACGCCGGCAGCAAAACGATCCCGCGATTGGGTGAGCGCCTGCTCGGAAAGATTCACCGAGCTCTGGGCGACCTCGACCTGATCGGCGGATGACTTGAGGTCGAGCAGCGCGTTGCGGATATCCTGATCAATCAGGGCGCGGACGTCGGCCATCTGCGCCTGCGCCTGCCGCAGGCTGGCTTCGGCTTTCAGAACATCGCCGTGGACCTTTCCGCCCTGGAAGATGGGAATGTTCAAGGTACCGGACAATAGATACGTAGGCAGCACATCGCCGGGAACGGCGCCGATTTCACCAAAGTTCGCGGCCAGATCGAGGGTGGGAAAATATCCAGCGGTAGCGGCGCTGCGCTCAAGTTGTGCGGCGACCAGACGATCGCGGGCGGCTTTGTAGTCGGAGCGCATGGAATATGCGCGCTGCAAGCTGGTTTCAAGATCGGGAATGGGAAAAGCCTGGTAAGGAGATTTGTCGGCCAGTTTGAATTCCTGGCCGGTCGCGAGTCCAATCACGCGCGCCAGCGAAATTTTCTGCTTGGCGAAATCGTTGGTGGCGGCAATCAGTTGCTGCCGGCGCGTCTGGTATTCGACCTGTGCGCGGAGCGTATCGATGGCCGGAGCCACACCGGCCTGCTGTTGCGCGACCGCCTTGTCGTAAAGCGCCTTCGCCGTCTCGACCTGGGCTTGCGCGGTTTCCACGCGAGCGGCCCCGGCGATGGCCTGCAGATAGGCGTTGCCGGTCGCCAGCACGACCAGATCGCGCGCGTCCTGCAGATTGTAGCGGGCCACACCTTCGCCAAGCACGGAAGAACGATATTTCTGAACCGACTTCCAGTCGAAGTGCTGGGTCGCGGAGACGCGCGCGTCAAAGTAGGAGAAAGGTCCGATGACCGCGGGGATGCCGGGAAAAAGCGAACTGTTAAGCCCCAGCGCCTGCAGGCTGATTTTCTGTCTGGTTTCCTCGACATCCGCATTGACGTTCGGAAGCAAGTTGCTAAGCTGCTGCCATTTCTCTCCCCGGGCCTCGATGGTGTTGTATTCCGACAAAAGGCCGGTCAGGTTCTGCCGCAAAGCCCGCTCGATCGCATCGCTGAAGGTTAGCGACAGGACTCCGGGGGTAGCCTTGGCTTCGGGCACGCTGCCAAAGACCGAATTCTGCGCTGAGGTTGGAACCTGCACGGGCAGTCCCGCCGAACTTGGCGCCGGGCTTGGCGGCGAACCCGAAGTCGAAGTGTCGGAACTCGACTTCGAACTCTGGGCGGAAAGCGGCGCTGGATCGACGCAGATTGCGATGACCGCCAAGATGACCGGCAAAATGACCGCCAAGACCCTCCACAAGAAGAATGTGCGAAGGCACTGCGATCGGGGCGTGGGGCGTTCCGCTGCAGCCATGGGAAAAGGATAAGCGTTTTGGATTCCTTTTGCTGAAGGTGCGATACAAATTGTTGAAACGCCAAGCGATGCGGCGCGGACTCACGCCGCCGGGCGGGCACTTTCCCGGGCAGCATCGTGACCTTGGTCATCTTGTGTAAGCGCAACGCGAAGTTCACTCTATAAGCGAGGCAAGCACTTCCCAAGCGACCGAAGAACTGCGTCAGGGAAGTCCTGCGTATGAGCGAAGAAAAGAAACAGCCGCCGAAGGGATCGGACTGGACCCGCCTGCTCACGGATCCTGATCTGGTCAGCCATCTCGGGAAGCTGCTCCAGACCTATCGTGAGGTCGCTCCGGAACAGCGCGAAACGGCGCTGCTACGGGCGATGCGCCAAATCAAAGAGGCTGCGATCAAAGACCGCGAAGCCCGGCAAAATATACCCGTTGCTGCCAAGCCCGCACTTCCCGTCGAGATTCCTCATCCCGAACCCATTAGTGAAGCACCGCCATTCGAACCAGATCTGTTCAAATCGGAATTGGAATCAGATCGCCGCCGTTTTCAGCGGATCAGATGTCATGTGGCCGTCGAGATTCACATTGAGGGCACGGAAGAGCCGGTTTGGGGTAATCTGGCGAATGTGGGCCGCGGAGGCTGCCTGGTGGAAACGGCCAGTGCCGTGCCCGCCGGCAAGGCGCTGGAGATCGGGCTGTGGGTGGCGAATGGCAAGATCTGGGTAAAGGGCATCATCATCAGTGGAGTAGCGACGCGCTCCGCGCCATCGTTTGGGGTTCGGGTGAAATTTTCAGAGGCGGAACTCTCGGAAAAAGAGCACCTGCGGGAATTTCTTAAATTCGTCGAGAACACGGCCCGCAAATCGCAAAGCGGCATGGCCTATGTGGCGCAACTAAAGGACTAAACCGCTCTCCATCCCACCCAAGCTTGCCAGCAACTTTTCCTGTGGCTCGGGGTTTGCTCTTAACGAGGCCCATGATGGAAGTGCCGTTGCGCAGACACCGTTTGCTGGTGGCAGCTGCCCTGCTCGTGGCGGCCGGGCTGACGACGCAGTTCGCTCTCGGCCGGAAGAAGCCCAACGCGGCGGCGATGGACATGGATGCGCAGAAACGCGCCGTCCATGCTCTGAACCGGCTTACGTTCGGTCCGCGGCCCGGGGACGTCGATCGGGTGACCCAGATGGGCGTCGACAAGTGGATCGAACTGGAACTCCATCCCGATAAAATTGACGACTCGGCGCTCGATGCCAGGCTCGATCCGTTCCGGACGCTGCGCATGGGGACGAAAGAGATTGTCGAGAACTTTCCGCCCAACCAGTTGATCAAGCAGATCGCCGACGGGAAAGCCTCGCTGCCGCGCGATCCCACCAAGCGCGCGGTTTACGAAGCACAGCTCCAGCGCTACGAAGACAAGCAGGAACGAAAGAATAACAACAACAACGAAGAAGCGGCCAAAGGCGGCGCTGCGAACGGTGCCGCTGCCGGCGAAGCGCAGAATGCGTCGGGCGCCGGAGACGGGGCAAGCCCCGTCTCTACAGGCGCTGTCGCTGACAATGCCCAGCCAGCCGACTCCGAACAAGTGCGCCGACGCGAAGAACGCCGTCTCGCCAATCTCAAAGCGCAGGAACTTCTCGACCTGCCCGCCGACGAGCGCATGAAACAAATCCTGCAAATGTCGCCCGAGGATCGCAAGGCGCTTACCGCGAACAACAAAGGGGCTAAAGCCGACGCACTGATGGACGGAATGAACGCGAAGCAGAAAGAAACGGTGATGGCGCTCAACAATCCAGAGCAGGTCGTGGTCAATGAGTTGACGCAGGCCAAAATACTGCGCGCGATCTATAGCGAACGGCAGCTCGACGAAGTGATGACCGACTTCTGGTTCAACCACTTCAACGTGTTCATCAACAAGGGCGCCGATCGCTACCTGCTGACCAGCTATGAGCGCGATGCCATCCGTCCGCACGTGCTGGGAAAATTTGAAGACCTGCTGGTGGCGACGGCGAAGAGCCCGGCCATGATGTTCTATCTCGACAACTGGCTGAGCGTCGGTCCGGACTCGGCAATCGCGCTCGGCATCCCCGATCATCCCAATCGTTACGGCTACTACAGGCCGCGTCCGAAAAAAGGCAAAGCCAGCGGCCTGAACGAAAACTACGGTCGCGAACTGATGGAGTTGCACACCCTCAGCGTCAACGGCGGCTACTCGCAGAAAGATGTCACCGAAGTTGCCAAGGTTTTCACCGGGTGGACCATCGAGCAGCCGAAAAAGGGTGGCGACTTCCGCTACGAGCCCCGCATGCATGAGCCCGGCGACAAGATGATCATGGGACATCGCATCAAGGAGAACGGCGAAAAAGAAGGACTGGAAGTGCTGCACCTGCTGGCGCACAATCCCAAGACAGCGCATTTCATCTCGCAAAAACTGGCGATGCGATTTGTGTCCGACAACCCTCCGGCGGCGCTGGTCGATCGCATGACAGAAACCTTTCTGAAGAAAGACGGCGACATTCGCGAGGTCCTGCGCACCATGTTCAAGTCGCCGGAGTTCTGGTCGGCGGATACCTATCGCGCCAAGGTAAAAACGCCGCTCGAGTTCGTGGTCTCAGCCGTGCGCGCCAGCGGCGCGGAAGTCGAGGACGCGCGAGCGCTGGTGGGCACGCTCAATAACATGGGCATGATGCTCTATGGGATGCAGCCGCCGACCGGCTACTCGATGAAAGCGGACGTTTGGGTCAACTCCTCGGCGCTGCTGGGACGGATGAATTTCGCGCTGGGACTGGCAGCGGGAAAGATACGTGGAGTCAAAGTCGATTCCATCCGCCTGACAACGGGCACGGTCACAGAAAGCGGTTCGGGACCAGCCGATTCGCAGCAGACGCTGGCACTTCTGGAGAATTCGCTGCTGGCGGGCGACATTTCGAAGCAAACGCACGATACCATCAGCAAGCAACTGGACGACCCGAAGATCAGCCAGCGAAAACTGGATGATCCATCGCGTTCGCCCGACGTAGCCGCGATCACGGGATTGATTCTGGGATCGCCAGAGTTTCAAAGGAGATAGCCGTCAGCTCTCAGCTATCAGCTTTCAGTTTTTGGGGGCTGAGAGCTGAGAACTGACAGCTGAAAGCTGGTTTTCTTATGTCTATCACTCGACGCATTTTTCTTCGCAACGGCGCGCTGGCTGTAGTTGGCACAACGGCGCTACCAAGCTTTCTGACGCGCGCGGCCCTGGGCGCAACCGATTCCGGCACTCGCACCAAGCGCCTGGTCGTGATCTTCCAGCGCGGCGCGGCCGACGGCCTCAACATCGTTGTGCCTCATGGCGAGCCCAACTATTACGCCATGCGGCCGACCATTAACATCCCGAAGAAATCGGTGCTCGACCTCGACGGCTTTTTCGGATTGCATCCGGCGATGGCATCTTTTCAGCCGCTGTGGAATCAGAAGCATCTCGCCATTGTGCACGCAGCCGGATCGCCCGACCCATCGCGCTCGCACTTCGATGCGCAGGACTTCATGGAATCCGGCACGCCGGGCGTGAAGATCACCGACGACGGCTGGCTGAACCGTGCGCTGCGCGACCTTCCGCCCGATAGTTCGGCCTTCCGCGCGATCGCGCTGGGGCCGTCGTTGCCACGCATACTCTCCGGCAAAGAGCCGGCGGTTGCGGTGAATAACCTCAACGACTTTTCTGTTGGCGGGAAAAATCCCAATGCCGCGCCGATGGCGACCACCTTCGAAGCCATGTACGACCACTCGGTAGACAGCGTGTTGCACGGCACCGGCCAGGAAACCTTCGACGCGGTCAAGACGCTGAAGGCCGCCGATCCGGCGCACTACACGCCCGCGGCCAACGCGAACTATCCCAAGGGACGCTTCGGCGACAGCCTGAAGCAACTCGCGCAACTGATCAAAGCGAACCTGGGAGTGCAGGTGGCGTTCGCGGACATCGGAGGCTGGGACCATCACGTCAACGAAGGCAGCACGCAGGGACAAATCGCCAACGTGCTCGGCGATTTCTCGCAATCGATTGCCGCTTTCTGGACCGACCTCGGCGATCTGGGAGAAGACACGGTAGTGGTTACCATGTCCGAGTTCGGCCGGACGGCACGGGAAAATGGCAACCGCGGCACCGACCACGGCCACGCCAACGTGATGTTCGTTCTTGGAGGCCCGGTAAAAGGCGGCAGGGTCTACGGCCGCTGGCCCGGCCTCGACCAGTCCCAGCTATACGAAGGCCGCGACCTGGCCTTGACCACGGACTTCAGAACGGTGGTCGGCGAAGTCGTGTCGCAGTATCTGGGGAATAAAGATCTAAGGACAGTGTTCCCCGGCTTCGAAGGCCAGCCAAACCAGTTCGTGAAATTCCTGGGGTAGGACGTGTGGGGACGGGCGCCTCGCCCGTCCAAGCCGGGCAAAGCCCGGCAGGCTCCATGCCAGCCGATTGCTCGGAAGGGGACAACAGGTGAAACGTTTTCAGAAGCTATTTGATTTTCGCAACAATCTCCGCAATCTCAACCAAGAGGCGGCCATCGACTCCATGCGAAACGTTCTGGCCGTACTGGGACTGGGTTTACTGATCGGGGATTTTGCCACTATGCGTCTGCCCTACGTGATTCCGGGCTTCACTCTGTTGATCGCAGTCTGGTACGCCGACTATCTGCGTCACGACCTGCCCGCTGCGCCCGTCGTCAATGTTCCGGAGAGTGCTGTCCCGGAGAAGAAAGAACAGAGTAGCGAACAGCGCTTGATCGATCCAATCGACCAGCTTGGTAGAGCCTCGTAGGGCTAGCCGGGGCAATTCGTGAAATTCCTGAGATAGAACGTGTGGGGACGGGCGCCTCGTCCGTCCGCCGGGCAAAGCTCGGCTGGTTCTATGCCGCGATCATCTTGTTTGCTGGCCGAAGCCGACGCCCGGACGAATGCGTCCGGGGCTACGCAGTCTCATATATCGATTAGAACCTCCCCGCTGTCAATCTTCATCGCATACACGTAGTGGTGCAGTTTCAGGATGGAGCCGATCAAATCCTGAACCACCAAGGGCACGAAGGATCACGAAGGATTTTGGTTTCGGATATTTCCTTTGTGTACCTTGGTGGCTTGGTGGTTAACGATTTCGCAAATTGCACCACTACCCGCATACACCTAACCTTCGCCCATGGGTACGAAAGTAGTCCGCTAAATAGAAGACTAGCGGCGCCCATGGATCGGTGTGAAGATCGAAACTGCTTCGCAACTCGGAGCCCTGAGGAAAGACCCGTGAAGTATTTTGCCATCGCGTTACTTCTTGCACTCAGCTTTTCACTCCATGCCAACGCCGCCATCTCCGAGATTCGCAAGGATTTTCCGAGGCAAACAGCAGCGCTGTCGGCGACAGCGATCCTATCGGCTCCAGGTGGCAACGCCAGTTATCTCGTGTGTGTGTATCTGTCGCAGCCGGGAAGTCCCAATGGCCTTTCAGCCATCGTCCGCTGGATCGACGAGAACTCGCGACCCCAAAGTTTCACCTTCTCTGCAGCTTCGGGAGTAATTTCCAATTGTGACCCGATTCGTAACCGGGTGCACACCGCACCTACGGTCGAGACATCCGGCACTTACTCTGGGACCTATGATCTGTTTGTGGTCGGCTTTGGTTTTTGGACGAAAGGAAGCCAAGGACAAGGGGGCATCACTGAGCCGTTCGCTAACTGGCATCTTACCAGCGGCCCCACTACGCTCCTTTCCCCATCTGTTGGAGGCGTGACCTACCTGATCGCCGCGGACTGCAGCGATGGGGCGGGTGGTGCTCTCAACTGGACCGATGAAGTTGGCAGCCAGACAGTCGCGATCGATGCTTCCATTAGCGGGGCGCTCATCCCGGTGCATGTGGCAGCTGCCGAAAGCCTGGTCTTCGCCAGCGGTTCCTGTTATCTGTCGGCTGTTGACATGGAAACGCCGCAAGCAGGGTCTGGACCGCTCACCGATTACGAACTCAATCTGCTCAATTACACGAGTGTCACGTGGCCGTGTTTCGTGCCCGTGATGGGCGGAAGTCCAACGAGTTTCTCGTGGTGTCCCGCGCCCGAGCCGGTGGTCAGCGGAGTTCCAAAGACGACCACGTATGCCTTCGCGGGTAACATCGCCCAGGTACCGAATTCCTCTGGCACGGTTCTGGAGCTGCTTGGCCAGGATCTCTTTTTGCAGATCCTATACGCTGGTGAAAATGGCGCCCCTGGGAATAACGTCGGCACCTTCGACGCGTTCCCGATTGGTATCGTTGGCGCTGGCTACCGTAGTGGCAGCGTGGACAACCCGTTCACGTTCAACATAGCCACCGCGATCAACGATACCTGGATCAACGGATGGGGCGCGTCGCCCACGTATAGCGCCGAAGTGGACGTGATCCAGTTCTAGACAGTCCGTTTCTGGACAATCCAGCTCTAGACGATCCAGCTCTGGAGAAACGTCAAAATCAACGGCAAAGGCAAACGCTGCGGGCGAGGGCGCCCGCTCTACACAAGCTCCACAATATGACAAAACCGACTCCGGATCTTGCTGGCTGCGGTCAGCGCCATTTAGATCTCGACCAGCACATCCGCGCCCTCAATCTTCACCGGATAAACCGCAATCTTAGGCCCCGGCGAACCGGATTCACCCGTCTTCGGGTCCCATGCCCAGCCGTGCCACGGACATACCACTTTGCCGCCGTCGATCATGCCCTGCCCGAGCGGGCCTCCGCGATGCAGGCAGACGTTGTCCATGGCGCTGATTTCGCCGTTCACGTTAGCAACGCAGAGGATCTTGTCGCCGCAAGGGAATTCTTTGGCTTCGTTGTTCGGCGGGAGGTCGGATTGGGCGGCTATCCTGGTAAATGGCATGGGTGCGGAGAGCTGGAAAGAAAGAGGTCCTTCGCTTCGCTCAGGATCACAGGAGTATATAGGAGCCGATCGCGGAGCGCTGAATGCTGACTCCTACGCCGTGCGGCAGGAGCGTGGAACATCGTGCCCGTGGATGTGTATGTGATCGCGCGACGATTCGACTCCCGGTGACTAACCAAATTCCGCCAGCCGCGTCTAAACCGCACG